>Ga0265293_10000677_pt1 | contig 79461 bp, 74 predicted proteins | sample Munlanlewell138R_FD_192505 | JGI IMG/M metagenome (GOLD analysis project Ga0265293, IMG submission 192505) | Leachate microbial communities from a municipal landfill in Southern Ontario, Canada - Leachate well 138R | ecosystem: Engineered > Solid waste > Landfill > Unclassified | place: Canada... | reverse complement strand
GATATGGTACTCAGACATTACGTTTTAACGAAGACATACGCAGTCGGTTCGCATATGGTTATTTAGTTGATAATTTAAAAACTCAGATAACTTCTATCAATAAACTTATAGATAAGTTAGAACTAACAGCGAGTAATGAAGATGTTGATAGTCGATTAGTTGAATATTTAGAAGATATTCTATTACAGAATAAATATATAAAGCATTTTCAGCAGAACTTAAGCTTTTTTTTCGATGTAGATGATAAAAATTACGTTTATTGGATTGAGACTGATTTTAATCTAAAATATTTAAACATTTCATTTTATGCATCTCCTATAGATGTTGGTAGTTTACTACATGAAAAGCTATTCTCTAAAAAAGCCAGTTGTATACTAACATCTGCTACTTTAGCGATTCGAGGATCGTTTAAATATGCTCTTAGGCGTTTAGGTTTAGCAGATAATTATGCAATTGATTCTGTTCTTACATTAGCATTAGATTCACCATTTGATTATCAACAGCAATGTTTAGTCTGCATCCCAACAGATATTCCCGCTGTTAACAATGAAAAACAGTTTATCGACAGTATCAGTAATCTTATTATAGATCTTATTATTGAAAGACAAGGTAGTACCTTAATACTTTTTACATCAAATGACTTATTATATAAAATGCATGAGCTATTAAAAGATAATATTAATTTAAAAATAAATTCTATTGAAGTATTAGGTCAAAATATTGACAGCTCCAGTAAATCAAAATTAATCGAGCAATTTCAATTAGCAAAAAAGGCGGTCCTATTAGGAACTAATAGCTTCTGGGAAGGCATAGATATACCTGGATCTGCGTTAACTTGTGTATGTATAATTAAGTTGCCTTTTTGGCCACCGAATTTACCTGTTGTTGCCGCTCGAAGTGAACTTATAGATATGAATAATGGAAATTCATTTATGGAATATTCTGTTCCAGAAGCTATAATTCGCTTTAAACAGGGGTTCGGAAGATTAATTAGAACTAAGTCTGATAAAGGTGTAGTTATTATCTTTGACCGAAGAGTAATTGATAAATCTTATGGAAAGTATTTTCTAAATGCTTTACCCAATCCAAATATTAAACAAGTAAAGGCAAGGGATTTAATAAAAGAAACTAATGAATGGATTAAATGACTTTAGCATACGTATATAAGAAATAGATTAAAGGGCTGATTGTATGCTTCGGTTTTGGTATTTTGCTATTGCGCTATCGCTTGTGTCATTTATGTTAGCTTCTTTTACTTGGATGAGCTTTCCTGTAACTACGGATGAGAAATATATTGAAAGATATACTAAAAGTGATTCGGAAGATTTAGCTGATAAACATAATTTACATACATATTTTTTGGATTTAGGGTATGGTGAAGCTACGCTCCTTATTACACCAGAAGGTAAAGTAATTTTAATTGATGTCGGGAATGTTAAAAGTTTTCCTAAATTGCAATTTATATTATCAGATCTAAAAATTTCTGAAATAGACTATGTATTTTTAACAATTAATGATATGGATCATGTTGGCGCATTTCCGCTGCTAGTAGAAAAATATCGCATTAAAAATGTATTCATACCTATGTCTGATCAAGATAATTATTTTAGTAATGACGTTGCAAAAGCACTACAAAATACTAATAGCATGATGCTGAATACTAATAAAACAATTGAAATTGAAAAAGATTTAAAGATTCAATCATATTATAGCAATCCTATCGTACTTCATATTAAATATAAGCAAGTATCATCCGTGTTAATGATGTCTGATGCCGATTATGATATTGAAGAGCATTTAATTGAGAATTATAACGAAACGATAAAAGCACAAATTTTAAAAGTAGGTAATCATGGACAGCGTTTAACATGTACTGACGAATTTTTGAAAATTGTAAACCCGCAAATAGCTATCATATTAGGTGGCGATGTTGAGGAAAATAGTAGACCATCTTACGGTGTGATTGAGCGATTAACAGAATCATGGATTGAAGTCTATAGAAATGATGCTAAAGGATCTGTTAAAATAACATTTGATGGCGAACAGTATGAGGTTGAAGCTAGTGTTAATGGCTATTAGTAAATCTGTATAGTATATCTGTATGTCTTGACTTTTTTATTGTTGCTTGATTTAATGAAGCTATTATTAAGGAGGATGGTTCTTTGGATAATTATTCACTAGTAGATATAGCTATTATCGGAGGTACAGGTGTTTATGATCCTGAAATATTCAGTGATACGAAAGAAGAGTTAATAAATACGAAATACGGTTGCGTTCCTGTGATAATAGGTACATATTCTGGTAAACAAATTGCCTTTATCTCAAGACATGGTAAAGGTCATCAAACACCACCACATAAAATTAACTATCGAGCTAACATTGAAGCAATATATAAATTGAATGCTAAAAAAGTTATATCAACTGCAGCAGTAGGATCATTAAAAAAGGAATTTCAACCAGGCGATTTTGTCATATTAGATCAATTTATAGATATGACCAAAAATAGGACATATACTTTTTTTGATGGAGAAGCTGGAGTAGCGCATGTAGATATGACAGAGCCATATTGCCCCGAAATACGACAACTTTTAATTAGTCAATGTAATAAATTGAATTTATCTTTTCATAAAAACGGAACTTATATTTGTACTGAGGGTCCGCGATTTGAAACCCCAGCGGAGATTGCCTTATATGCCTCTTGGGGTGGTGATTTAGTTGGGATGACTAATGTACCTGAAGTCATTCTAGCTAGAGAGAAGGAATTATGTTATGCAACTGTAGCAATGGTTACCAACTTTGGTGCAGGAATATCCGATAGCCCATTAACTCATAAAGAAGTTACTGAAGTGATGGCAAATAATAAAAAAAGTATCCGTGATTTAATAATATCATTTATATCAATTGAGAATTTGCAGCGTAATTGTAATTGCAAAAATGCGGCTGCGGAATTAGGAAAATTCTAATTAGAGGGGGTTAATAAATGCGTCCATTAAAGTGGGAAAATCGGCGCTTAAAATTATTAAATCAATTAGTTCTGCCAGAACATGAAGAATGGATAGAATATAGCGATCACGAGGATGTAGCGCTTGCTATTAAGAAGATGGTCGTTAGGGGAGCACCTGCTATTGGAGCAACAGCTGCATTTGGACTAGCTTTAGCAGCGCTAAAATATCGAAATAATTCAAAAGAAGATTTTATGAATAACATATCAGCTGCCGCTGCCCTTTTATCAAAAACAAGGCCAACTGCTGTTAATTTATTTTGGGCAATTAAGCGAATGCAGAATACTTTAGATACGAATAAAGATAATTGCAATGTATCTGAGTTAGTAGAGAAATTAGTACGTGAAGCTGAACTAATTGCCGAAGAAGATATAGTTATAAACAAAAAAATAGGACAATTCGGTACAGAACTAATTCGTCAAAACGCCAATATTTATACCCATTGTAATGCAGGCGCATTAGCAACTGTAGATTACGGAACTGCGTTAGGTGTGATACGACGTGCCCATGAAGATGGAAAGAACATTCATGTTTTTGCTGGTGAAACTAGACCTTATCTACAGGGATCGAGACTTACTGCATATGAATTAATGCAAGATAATATTCCGGTAACTCTTGTTACAGATAATATGGCTGGATTTGTAATGAAACAGGGAAAAGTTGATTGTGTAATTGTCGGCGCTGATAGAGTTGCTGCTAATGGGGATGTTGCTAATAAAATTGGTACATATTCTTTGTCAGTACTGGCAAAAGAACATAATATTCCATTCTATGTTGCAGCACCAATTTCCACACTCGATTTTAATATAAATAGTGGTGATGAGATAGATATTGAAGAACGCAATTCGGATGAAGTAATCAAAATTTTTGATACTTATATTGCTCCTAAAGCTGTCAAAGTTTATCATCCAGCATTCGATATTACTCCTAATAGTAATATTACTGCAATTATTACTGAGAAGGGAATAATTAAAAACCCATCTCTAACCACAATGAGAGATGTCTATGTATAGAACAGTTGAGGACGCCCAAAAAGCAGTCATGCAATCAGTTATTGATATGGTTGATAGTAAGCTAGTTGCATCAACTTGGGGTAATGTAAGTGCTAAAGTAGATAAGGAACAGCTAATTGTAATTACTCCTTCAGGTGTAGATTATAAAAATCTGCAATTTAATGATTTGCCAGTAATTGATATGGAAGGTAATTTAGTATTTGGTAAATATCAACCATCATCAGAAAAGAATCTACATATTACTATTTTAAAAAATAGAGACGACATTAATGGCGTAATGCATACTCATAGTGTTTATGCGAGTGCGTTTTCAGTAATTAGACAACCTATTCCACCTATTATAGAAGATATGATTCAAATAGCAGGTGGACATATATCTGTAGCTCCTTATCATTTACCAGGGTCCCAGGCATTAGCAAGTGGTGTATTAACTACGTTAGGGGATTCATATGGAGTATTATTAGCTAATCATGGCTTTGTTGGCGTAGGAAGAAATGTTCATGAAGCATTTAAAGTTTGTTTGGTTGTTGAAAAAGCGGCTCAGATTTATTATTTAGCAAGTTCATTAGGTAAACCACATATTTTATCAGATAATGATGTTGAGATAATGCGTAATGAATACCTGATAAGCTATAGTAGGCACGATATGAAGGAGGACTATAATGATGAATAAAATATTATTAAATGGACTCGTATTAACAATGGATGGAGAATGGAATCCTGAGCATTTAGATATAGTTATAGATAATCAGCAGATTATACAAGTAAAGAATTTATCTGAATCTGAAGTAACTAATTATATTGAGCAAGGTTATGAAATTATTGATATGACAGGTAAGGTGTTGATGCCAGGATTCGTAAATACCCATGGACATGCTGCAATGACGTTATTAAGAAGCTATGGTGATGATTTACCGCTCCAAGAATGGTTAGAAGAAAAAATTTGGCCATTTGAAGGTAAGTTAACTGATGAAGATATATATTGGGGTACAAAGCTAGCTATTGTAGAAATGCTTGAATCTGGTACTACATGCTTTACAGATATGTATTTTTCAATGGATCGCGTTGCACAAGCTGTCGACGAAATTGGTATAAGAGCATGTCTATCACGAGGAATGATTGGTGTTGCCCCCAATAGAGATATTGCTTTAGAAGAAAGTAAACAATTTATTTCTAATTGGCATGGACAAGCAGAAGGTAGAGTGACTTGTACTTTGGGGCCGCATGCACCATATACATGCCCACCTGAATATTTGGAAAAAGTAATTGCATTATCTGAGGCTTTAGATACTCCATTACAAATACATGTGTCCGAAACAAAAAAAGAAGTAGATGAATGTATAGAGAAGTATGGAATAACGCAAGTTAAGCATCTTGAAAATATTGGTGTATTTAATAGACCAACAATAGCAGCACATTGCGTACATTTAAATGATGATGATATAGATATTATGCACAAGTATAATGTTAAGATTAGCCATAATCCAAGTAGCAATCTAAAGCTTGCTAGCGGTATTGCACCTGTTGCAAAATACCTCAATAAAGGAGTAACAGTATCTATTGGAACAGATGGCTGCTCCAGTAATAATAACTTAGATATGCTGGAAGAATTGAAATTAACTGCGTTACTTCATAAAGGATATAATTTAGATCCACTTATAATACCAGCTAGAAAAGCGCTTGAAATGGCAACCATCGAGGGTGCAAAAACATTATTTTTAGATAATAAAATTGGCTCAATTACTGAAGGTAAACAAGCAGATGTTATTGCATTTGATTTAGAGCAAACAAGGTTTTATCCTAGAATAGATATAGTGTCATTAATCGTATATTCAGCAAATTCAAAAAATATCTGTGACGTATTTGTAGCTGGTAAACACCTGGTGAAGAACGGTATTATAAATGTGGATAAACAAATAATATTTGAAAATACGCAAAAAATTGCTGATAGAATATTAAAGGAATTAAAATAACCTATCAACTATAATTAAAAAATATGCGGCCTTAGCCGCTATTAATAATTGTTGTAGGGATTAAATTTGAATAGATTTTTAAAACAAACAAATACTACCGTTAGAAACAATTTCTAAAGTTTACTTTTTCATCACCATTATCCAATTTCGAAATACATGACCATTTTTCCGAGCGTACCTTTGGAGACATACCAAGCTCTTCTGCAACTTCAAATTCATAATTTTCAATAACATCTTTAGACATTTGTAACATTTTACTAGTCATTCTTGCCATATTACATATCACCTCCTCTAAAGATGTATCTCTAGTATGACTCACAGTAAAATCTTTATGATAAACAGATACAGGTAATACTGGTTAATAAAATGTATAATTTCATTACATAAATCCCTTTAGACCTAGCATAAGATATATCGTTAGGACTGGGGGATATTTTTTATGGATGAATCAACTAAATATTCAAAAAAAATCATTAGTATAACTTTTATTGCAGTTTTTTTTGTAATATTTTTATGGTTAATTGTGTTTCCGCCAATTGCCGCTTATGATACTAATTCATCTAATCCTTTACAATTAGCTATCGAGAAAGCACTACAAAGTGATAATGTATATATCGAAGTTAGCGTTGACCAAATTAAAACTAACAATATTGAAATAAATAATTTGGCAAATGATTATATAATGAAAAATAATAAGGATAATATTATTGCTTATCATATATATATTAATGAATCAAAAACATTATTAGTATCACTATCCGAACCATGGATGCTCCTAGAAGATAATAATCAACAATTTCTTCTTAACTCTAATAATGAAGTTATTAAAATTAATAATACATTTGGTCCAATAAATCCGTTTGTTCACATGTCAAATATTAATTTAGAAGCCCAATCATTTAATTATATAAAGTATAAATCTAATCAATATTATATAGCTTCGATTGTTAATGATAATATGTTTAATGTTATTTACATTTTCAAATTATCAAATTCACATAATCGGATTTCCCAATTATCTATTTTAGTATCTGATTCCAACAACTTTATGGATATCATTCAATATAATTTTCTGGATTGGAATAAAGATTATATAAATGATAAATTAACAAATGTTACTGAATTAATTAATATAAATTCGTACTAAAAATTGGAGTATAAAATACTTTTTCACATTATGGTATACTATTATTGTATACCATTTTTATATACCTTTTACGCATAGCGTTTATATATAATATATATTTTTTTGTTGGTGCTATGAATAACTTATTTTGTTATTTGATTATATAATTACTTTGATTGGAGGTTTACTATGAAAAAAATTAAATTATCATATTTACTTTTGTCATTTATAACTACTTTATCAATATTGTTTATAGGGTTTTATTCATATCAATACGTCTATTTTACTAAACCATTAAATGAATATATAAATCAAAATTTAGATATATCCTCAGAAGATGTAATTATAGATCACAAAGAAAAGAATATAACTATATCATTAAAGACTAATAGCTTAAAGAAACATTATAATGACATACAAAATGTTATAGATAGATATTATAATTCAGATCAGTATAAGATTATTATTAAAGATAATCGAAATCAGCAATTAGAAACAACTTATAATAAAATTAGTTTTGATCTATATGAAGCAATTGAAACAAAACAATATACAAAGTTTGATGATATTATTGATAATGCATCTATTCCTAATTCAATAAATATTGAAATGGACGAAAAATATATTTATTTAAATATAAAAAATGGAGAACACTATCTATATGAATTATTACCACGACATGAAATGATTGGATGATATGTATGTCTAGAGAAATTCTTATGGGAATAATACTTGGTATTATTCCCGCAATTATTATATTTTTATTAATATTAGAAGTTAATATTACGCCGCTTGTGTTATCTATATTACTCATAGGAATATTAATATACTATTTAAACTCTATAGGATATTTAAAAAATAACTTGTTTAATTCAGATGCCTACAATGTAAATGATACAAATGTAAACTTTGATAAAATAGGTGGGCAACGTCGTGCTAAGCGGGAAATTACGGAGGCGTTAGATTTTATCATTAAAGCTGATGAGTACCTAAAGCACGGAATTCGTCCATTAAAAGGATTATTGTTAATCGGGCCTCCTGGAACCGGGAAAACTATGTTGGCAAAAGCCGCCGCTAATTATACTAACTCAGTGTTTTTGGCTGCAAATGGTTCTGAATTTGTTGAAATGTATGTAGGTATGGGAGCTAAGAGAATTCGTGAGATTTTTGGTAAAGCATATAAGCAAGCATCAAAACAAAACAAAAAAAGTTCAATTATTTTTATTGATGAAATTGATGTTATAGGTCAAAAACGAAGTAACAATACAAACAATAAAGAATATGATCAAACTTTAAATCAGTTATTAACAGAAATGGATGGAATTAAAGAATCAAATGAAATAAGAATTTTAGTCATAGCTGCTACAAATAGACCCGATACTTTAGATCCTGCTTTATTAAGGCCAGGAAGATTTGACCGTAAAATATTAGTTGATTTACCAGACCAAGAGGGAAGATCGCAAATTATTAAAATACATATTGAAAATAAAAATGTTTCATCTGATATAACTGTTGATTATATAGTAAATAAAACTTTTGGCTTTTCTGGTGCTGAGTTAGAAAAATTACTAAATGAAGCAAGTATTTTGGCGTTAAGAGAAAATTGTGATCAGATTGAAAAGAAACATATTCATGAAGCTATAGATAAAGTGTTAATAGGAGAAAAAGCTGATCGGAAGGCAAGCTCAGAAGAAATACAAAGGGTTGCATATCACGAATTGGGACATGCAGTAGTTTCTGAAATTGTAAATCCTGGCTCGGTAGATAATATTTCTATTATTCCTAGAGGCGGAGCTTTAGGATATGTACGACAATCAGATGATGAAGATCGTTATTTACACACTAAGGAAATGTTTGAAAAGCAAATAATGATTGCATTAGCTGGGTCTGTTGCAGAGAATGAATTTCTGGGTAATAAAAGCACTGGGGCAAAAAATGATTTTATGAAAGCAATAGATTTGGCAAAAAATATTGTTAAAAGCGGTATATCAGAATTAGGAGTAATCGATGAAGAATTAAATAAAGATGAATACACCAAAGAAGTAAATAGTATTATTCAAACACTAGAAAACTCTACTAATAATATGATTAAGGAAAATAAGAAAATCATTTCAGATTTATATGATATTCTAATCAAACAGGAAACAATTGATGGGGATTATTTTCGTAAAATAATTGAAAAGTATCAATTAAATAACATGTAAAATATATGATAATATAGTAAATTATTAAATGGGCAAACTAATTTATATCGTATAACAATATTTAAGAAAAGGAGCTTACAATGAAAATTTTAGTATTAAATTGCGGCAGTTCATCGATAAAGTACCAATTATTTAATATGGTTGATGAATCTGTATTAGCCAGTGGTAGAATAGAAAGAATTGGTATGGCTGATGCAATTCTGACACACGAAACGTCTAATAAAACTAAGTTAAAGAAAATATTAGAGATACAAGATCATAAAGTTGCCATTAAAGTTGTATTGAATTTACTCATTGATCCAGAAATTAGTGTAATAACTGATTACAAAGAAATTGAAGCTATTGGACATCGAATCGTTCATGGTGGTGAGGACTTTGCAAAATCAGTCGTAATTACGACTGAAGTAGAAAAAGCAATTAGAGATTGTTCTGATTTAGCACCTTTACATAATCCAGCAAATTTATTGGGAATTGATGCTATTAGAGAAATTATACCACAAACTCCACCACAGGTAGCTGTATTTGATACAGCATTTCATCAAACAATGCCTAAAAAAGCGTATTTATATCCTGTACCATTAGAAAAGTATACTAAATACAAAGTAAGAAGATATGGTTTTCATGGAACTTCACATGCATTTGTGTCGGAAAAAGCTGCATATTTATTAAATACAGAGATTAAAGATTTAAAAATTGTCTCTTGTCATATAGGCAATGGTGGTAGTGTAACAGCAATTATGAATGGCAAATCCATAGACACATCAATGGGAATGACACCTTTAGAAGGATTAATGATGGGAACAAGATCAGGGGATATTGACCCAGCAGCAGTTTTGTATATAATGAATAAAGAGGAATTATCTATTGAAGAAGTAAATGAAATGCTTAATAAAAAAAGTGGTTTAATTGGAATTTCTGGGATAAGTAGTGATATGCGTGAAATTGAAGATGGCTTATCAAATAATAATGAAAATGCAACTTTAGCCTTTGAAATGTACGAGTATCGAATTCGGAAATATATCGGAGCTTATACTGCAGCAATGAACGGAATTGATGTACTTATTTTTACAGCTGGTGTAGGAGAAAATTCGCCTATTTTGCGCAAAAAAATATGTGAAAACCTTTCTTACTTAGGTGTAGAAATTGATAATGACATCAATGAAAAGTTTTCTAAAGAGGAGCGTATTATAAGTACCATTGACTCTAAAGTTAAAGTATTTGTAATTCCTACTAATGAAGAACTTGTAATTGCTAGAGATACATTAAAACTTATTAGTAACTAAAGTCTATACATAACAGGAGAGGATATTAAATGAAATTATCTAAACGCGTTGAAACACTTACTCCCTCAACAACATTAGCTATTACTGCTAAGGCTAAAGAACTAAAACAACAGGGTATAAATGTAATAAGCTTTGGTGCAGGAGAACCTGACTATAACACTCCTGACCACATTATTGAAGCAGCATACCAATCGATGAAAGAGGGTCAGACTAAATACACACCTGCTGCTGGATTACCTGAGCTACGTAAAGCTATCTGTGAAAAATTAAAAACAGATAACGATTTAACCTATGATATTTCAAATATATGCGTATGTAGTGGTGCAAAGCACGCATTATATAATATTTTTCAAGTGATGTGTGACCCTGGTGATGAAGTAATTATTCCAATACCTTATTGGGTAAGCTATCCAGAACAAGTTAAATTAGCATCAGCTACTCCTGTTTATATTGAAGGATTAGAATCGAATAATTTTAAAATTACAGCCCAACAATTAGATGCAGCTATTACTAGTAAAACAAAGGCATTAGTTTTGAATTCTCCTAGTAATCCATCAGGAACCGTATATACGAAAGATGAGTTAGAAGCGATAGCCGAAGTATGTATTAATAGAGATATTTATGTAATATCAGATGAAATATATGAGAAGCTTATTTACGATGATACTGTCCACGTAAGTATTGCTAGTTTAAATGAAGAAATTTTCAAACGTACACTTGTTGTTAATGGTGTTTCCAAACCATACTCTATGACTGGTTGGAGAATCGGTTATGTTGCAGGTAATAAAGAAATAATTAAAGCAATTATAGATTTATCTAGTCACAGTACATCTAATCCAACTACTATGGCACAATGGGGCTCGTTAGTAGCGTTAACAGAAACCCAACAACCATTAGTCGAAATGGTAACAGAATTTGACAAAAGAAGAAAAGCAATGACTGAGCTATTAAATGATATAGATGGTATCACATGTTCTTTACCTAAAGGGGCATTCTATGCTTACGCTAATGTATCCCAGCTTCTTAAGGATGAAATTAAGACTTCTGATGAATGGGCAAAAGCATTACTAGAAAAAGCAAATGTTGCAGTTATTCCTGGATCTGCATTCGGTTCCGATAATCATATACGATTGTCTTATGCTACTAGCATGAATAATATAGAAGAAGGAATTAAACGTATTAAACAATATGTATTAGATAATAAATAAATAATATATAATCAAACAAAAATACTATCATAAACACTGCACCTCAATTGTTAGCATACCTAATAATTGCAGGTGTAGTTTTTTATATCATTTACACTGTAAAATCTAATGATTGATGATATACTTATTAGGAGGTGTAAAGTTAAAATGAAAAGACAAACACAAAGCTTAATAAAGAAAATAGTTGCATCATCTTGGCATGTAGATCAATTATCTATACCAAGTGCATTATTAAAATATTACAAAAAATTAGGATTGAATGAACAAGAAATGATGTTCTATTTACATATTCTTAATTTTCAAAAAACTGAAAGTAAATCATTCCCTAGTATTAGTGACTTTGTAGAACGAATGACTGCTGATAAATCAGATATAATGAAATTAATTCAGCGTTTAGTTACTAGTGGCTACCTAAAAATTGAAGATAAATACGATGAAATTACTGATATAAGATATGAAATATATAACACTAAACCTTTACTAGATCAATTATGTGACATATGGTTACAAGAAGAAGGATGGATTCATAAGCTTGAAGCAATTTATCAAGATCACAATCATAACAAAAAAGACACCTTTTCCAGTATGGAACTATTAAAAGGTTTAGAAGAAATTGATATTTTTACTGTATTTGAAAGGGAATTCGGACGACCGTTATCACCTATTGAATGTGAGAGGATCGTTAAGTGGGTAGATGAGGATCAATTTTCTAAGGAACTTATTATAGAAGCATTGAAACAAGCAGTACTAATCGGTAAATTTAGCATGATGTACATTGATCGTATTCTGTTCGAGTGGAAAAAGAGAAATATAAGAACTATACATGATGCTCATCAGGCAAATATAGAATATCAAGAACGAAAAGCTAAAAAAACTAGCAATAAAAAGAATCCTACAAATCAAAATGAACACGATTATGAGCGTGATAAAGAACTATGGTATTGGTTAAATATTGATACTCAAGAGGGAAGATAATATGGATTCAGTTAATAAAATAATAAAATCTACGATTAATCATTCAGTTAATAATAAAAATACAGATTATAATGAAATTAATTATCAATGCAATGATTGTAAAGATACAGGATATGTTCTTATCGGCGATGGATTAGATATGGTAGCCCGAATATGTACATGTCAAAAAGCGGTTAATTCAGATAAAAGGATTAAATCTGCTCGTATATCTAAATTGTTGCGTGGCTGCACGTTTGATAAATTCGATTATCGATATTACTCAAAAAAGAATAATACTGACGGAAGTATATCCTATTATGACTTAGCTGAAAAAGCTATGGATGCTGCTGCTGCATTTGTATATAGCATATTGCAAAATAAACCTGCGGATAGTTTACTGTTTATAGGAAAAACAGGAAGAGGAAAAACCTACCTTGCAGCATCGATAGCAAATGAAATATTAGAACGAAAGCCTAACAGCCAGTTATTGTTTATTATTGTGCCAGATTTATTAAATGAAATTCGTTCTACATATAATAAAGATAATGAAATAACTGAATACCAAATTATTGATGCTGCTAGAAATGCTGAAATACTGATATTAGATGATCTTGGTGCCCATAATTATAGTGATTGGGTTAAAGATAAGTTGTATAGTATTATCGACTTTCGTTTACAAGAACAATTACCAACAGTAATTACAACTAATTTACTCGATCCGCCAGCTATGGATCATGTAATAGGGGAAAGAATTACGTCGAGAATTTTTCAATTATGCAAAACATATCGAATCGCATGTGATAGGGATATTAGGCTATTGAATTCATACGAACAAATGCAAAATGAATTTAGTAAATAAGTTATAACACATTATGCTGCACTTTATTCGGTAATATATTAGACTATAATATGGTCAAAATATCTAGTTATAACAAAGCTTAGTCTACATAACATATATTATGTAGACTAAGCTTTGTTATTTGCATGAAAATATTAACGGAAAGTAGCTAATAGCAATGGAATTCAATAAATGGGAAATATACAAAATTCTTAAAAAAAATAAAAAAATTGATATATTCTTGCCTGAAACTGCCTTATTAAAGTGTTCCGATGATGCATTTGATATGATGAATCGTTATAAATCTATATTTATAAAACCTTGTATAGGCAGTCAAGGTATAGGTATTATTCATGCGACCAAAATTTCCAGGAATAAATTCAATATATATTACTATTCAAATAATAAAGTATGTTTTATGACAATTTCCTATATAGAAATGGATACTTTAATTCTAAAACAAATTAGAAATTGCTGTTGTATTGTACAACGATCTATTAAGTTAGTAAAGTATAATGGATGTCCTGTAGATTTCAGATTAAGCTTATGTAAGCGTTTACAAGATAATTGTTGGCAATGCAATCGTATATTAGGATTAATAGCTACTAATGAACAGACTATTACAAGCTTAAAATATGGTGGTAAAATCATTGAATATGATAAGATTAAATTTAATACTGATATACAAAATTCGAAATCAAAACAAGAAATGTTAAGCATATCTAATAAAATTGCAGGAATTATCGAATCACATTTTCAAGATAATATAATAGTGCAATTTGGTTTAGATTTTGCAATTGATTATACGGGAGGAGTATGGTTTATTGATGCAAATCCATATGCAATCTATCAGTGTAATTTTAAATAATCTCAAAGTTATGTGTTCGCATAATACTAATTAAACGAACATCGATATTAAAATAAAACAACTATACTTAAATATAATTTTAATATACTTAAACAATATACTTACCTTAAATTGTACTAAATTAGCACGCTACATTCTTTTAATTAAGTGCTATACTATAAAAAAACAAACTATATACTATGCAGATAAATGATATATTTAATATATATAAATGAAGTTTGGAGTGAATTTATATGCTAGACTTTAATAAACAATTTACAATGAAGCAACAAGCAACATTTAATAGAATAAGCAAACTGTTACCTTCTTTTTGTGATGTTGTTATTACTAATAAATTTGTCATTGAAGGTCGTCTTCGCTCTACCGTAATTCATTATATGCGTGATTGGATGCTCTTTTTTCAATATTGTATTGAACATGTTAATTCAATACATAGTAAAGAAATTCATGAAATTACTATTGAAGAGTTTATGACTATCACATATGAGGATATTGTATCGTTTGAGCAATGGCAGTTAAACGACCGCAATGTTACTAAGACTTCACAAGCGCGTCGAAGATCTGCACTTAAAGCACTATTTAATACTCTATATAAGAAAAATATCATTACTGAAGATCCAACAGTTAAATATGATAAATTAAAACTTAACAAAAAAGGTATTATTGCCCTTGCTGCGAATGAACAATCTACACTCTTAGATGCTGTAGAAACTGGGCATGGTTTAACTGATAAGCAAAAACAAGCTAGAAATAATTTATCAGCTTGCCGAGATCTTGCATTAGTAACCCTATTATTAGACACTGGTTTACGTATTGGTGAAGTATATCTATTAAATTACGAAAACTTTGATTTTCATAATATGGAGATAGTAGTTCAAGGAAAAGGTAATAAAATTCGTACTGTTGTATTTTCTGATGATACAAAATCAATATTATTAAAATATTTAAATCATCCTAATAGACCTAAACTAAATTCTGCTAATAAAGGTGTTATTTTTCTTAATCGTGATGATGAAAGACTTAGTATTCGAAGTATGCAAAAGATAGTTAAAAAATATGCAAAAACTATTGGTAAATACAATATAACACCTCATAAGCTTCGTTCATCAGCGGGTTTATCACTATATGAAGCTACTGGTGATATTCGAGTAGTTGCAGCTCAGCTTGGTCATGAAGATATATCAGTTACCGCTAAAAAGTATGTAGAAGCATCTAAACATAAATTACATGATGCTATAAAAAAACGCGGTAGTTTAAGATAAATAAACAGAACTTCTGTTTGCTTTATGTTTTTGGTGTATGATATAATCATCCTAACTAAAACATATAAGGGTGAGTATTCAATATGCATTCTTTATCAACAAGACAAACAGCAATTCTAAATTTCATTAAATCAGAGGTTTTAAAAAAAGGTTATCCCCCTTCTGTAAGGGAAATTGGTGAAGCTGTAGGTTTGGCATCAAGCTCTACAGTTCATGGGCATCTAGCTAAATTAGAAGAGTATGGATATATTAGGAGAGATCCTACAAAACCTAGGGCTATTGAAATATTAGATTATAACAACCAAGAATTAATTACTAGTATTAATTTTAATCATACCTATGTTCCTGTTGTGGGAAAAGTAACCGCTGGTTATCCAATTACTGCTACAGAAAATATTGATTATTATTTACCTATTTCTAAGCATCTTGTTAAGGATGATCAAGTATTTATATTACATGTTTCTGGAGATAGTATGATTGAAGCTGGAATTCTTGATGGTGATTATGCTATTGTACGCCAGCAAGCAAACGTTAATTCGGGTGAAATATCTGTAATTATGACAGAAGATGATGAAGCAACTATCAAGCGCCTATATAAGGAAAAAGGACAGTTCAGACTCCAACCAGAGAATTCATCTATGGAACCTATTTATTTAGCAAATGTTACTGTTTTAGGCAAGGTTATTGGAGTTTATCGAGAGCTTCATTAATAAAATGTGTTAATATTTATTATATAGATAATTACTTTACATATTTTACGATCTATTAAGTTAGTTAGTAAAAACATAGTAAAGTATAATGATAGCCTAATACCAATAGAGGTATTAGGCTATATTGTAATCATAAATTTTAATAATGCGTCATGTATTGTTCGCGTTCCCACTCATGTACTTGTGTTCTGAACATATCCCATTCAATTTGCTTTGCGCTAATAAAGTGATTTAAAGCATGCTCGCCTAAAGCTTCTTTAATTACATCATTTTTCATAAGTTCTCGTAATGCTTCATCAAGGCTAGCAGGTAACGAGTCTATGCCTGCTTCTTTTAATTCAACTTCATTCATAACATAAATATTTCTATCAGTTGGCTTAGGAGCATCAATTTTATTTTTAATACCATCTAATCCAGCCTTTAACATAACAGCTAAAGCAAGGTAAGGATTTGTAGCTGGATCAGGGAAACGTGCTTCAATTCGAGTACTCATTCCACGAGCCGATGGTACACGTATAAGTGGGCTGCGGTTTTTTGCCGACCAAGCAATATAACAAGGTGCTTCATAACCCGGAACTAACCTTTTATATGAATTAACAGTTGGGTTGGTAATAGCAGATAACCCACGAGCATGCTTTAATAATCCACCTATAAAATACTTGGCAGTAGCGCTTAATCCTAACTTATCACTTTCATCATAAAATGCATTTTCTTGTCCTTTAAATAAAGATTGATGGCAGTGCATACCTGAACCGTTTATACCAAAAAACGGTTTTGGCATAAAGGTTGCATGCAGTCCGTGTTCTTTCGCAACTGTTTTAACAATTAATTTAAAGGTTTGAATATAATCAGCGGCCGTAATAGCATCGGAATATTTAAAATCTATTTCATGTTGACCAGGCGCTACCTCATGATGTGATGCTTCTATCTCAAAACCAAGCGATTCTAAAGTCAACACTATATCGCGTCGACAGTTCTCGCCCAAGTCGACAGGTGCCCAGTCGAAATAACCACCTTCGTCATTCATGGTAGTAGTTGGTTTGCCATTTTCATCTAATTTAAACAAGAAAAATTCAGGTTCAGGCCCAACATTAAAAGAAGTATATCCCATGTCGTTTGCTTCTTTTAAAACCTTTTTTAGTATATTGCGAGGATCTCCCAGAAATGGAGTTCCATCGGTCATATAAACATCACAAACTAGGCGTGCTACTTTGCCTTTATTCGCAAACCAAGGGAAAATAACCCATGTGTCTAAATCAGGGTATAAGTACATATCTGATTCTTCAATACGAACAAATCCTTCAATTGAAGACCCATCAAACATCATTTTATTATCTAGCGCTTTATCTAGCTGACTAATTGGTATTTCAACATTTTTTATTGTTCCCATTAAATCCGTAAACTGTAAGCGAATAAATGAAACATCATTTTCTTTTGCCATCTTTTTAATATCTTCTTTAGAATAACGACCCATTAAGAACCCCCCATTAAATTACTTATCTTCTATAAAATCTAGAAAGCTGCCCTTGAATTAAAGGATTTATCGTTGTTGGTTTTGCAATATGTTCTTGTATGTGTGTTTGTAATAAATCATGTAACTCTTTATCTGATAAATCATCACTAGGCTCTTTAGGATGCTCTACATTATTATCTTTAGGATCATCTATTGTTCCTAGTACAGTTTTAATACCAGCAATATTTACACCTTGATCAATAAGTAATTTAATTTCTAACAACCTATCCACATCCTCAAAAGTAAACAAGCGTTGATTTCCTTCTGTGCGTTTAGGCTGAATTAACATATGTTCCTCATAATATCGTATTTGTCTGGCTGATAAATTGGTAAGTTTCTTTACTATACTAATTGGAAAAAGTGGTTGTTTCCTTCTTTCATTGTTATCCATTATTTCACTCCTTTAGAAATCAATGAAAACTCAAACATATTCATCACTTAGCTTAATTATAGTTGTTAAAAAAAAGCTGTCAAGTTATGTTATGATTTTTCACATAACTATTACATACTATCTTATTTTATGTACATCCGCTTAATGGCTGTCATTATCGCAATTTTGATATGGGAATATGTAAGCCCACCTTGAAAAAAGACTGAATATGGTTCACGCATTGGCCCGTCCGCACTTAATTCTATACTTGCACCTTGAATAAAAGTACCTGCTGCCATTACAACAGGGTCTGAGTATCCTGGCATAAAAGATGCTACTGGAAGCACGTGGGAATCTACTGGTGAAGATGCTTGAATAGCCTGGCAAAAAGTTAAGAGGTTTTCTGGTGTTTTTAAATGTATAGCCTGAATTATGTCAGTACGTCTATCACCCCATGAGGGGTCAGTATCAAAACCTAATTCTTCTAATATAGCTGCTGCAAATGTCACACCTTTAAGTGCTTCCCCTACTACATGAGGTGCAATGAATAGTCCTTGAAATAATTCCCTAGTAGTACCAAGCATTGCTCCACCATGTCTACCAATACCAGGTGATGTAACTCTATAGCTTACTTGACTGATATATTGTTCTTTGCCAACTATATAACCGCCAGACCTAACTATTCCTCCACCTGGATTTTTTATCAAAGAACCTGCCATTATATCTACACCAGCATCTATCGGCTCGATAATTTCGACAAATTCACCGTAACAGTTATCTACAAATATTATAAGTTCATTATTTAATTGTTTACAAAATAATACCATCTCTTTAATATCAGATACTGTAAATGATGGTCTGTTAGCATATCCTCTTGATCTTTGAATCCCAATAATCTTAGTTTTACAAGTAATGCTTTCCTTCAATAATTGATAGTCTATCATGTTATTTTTTAATGGTAACCAATTATAAGAAATATTAAAATCTTTTAACGAACCTTGTCCATCTCCTTTAACTCCTACGACTTCTTCTAAAGTATCATATGGTCTTCCAGTAATATATAATAGTTCATCCCCTGGTCGCAATAAACCGAATAATACACTACTTATAGCATGTGTGCCTGAAACTATATGGGGCCGAACTATACTTGCTTCTGCCCCAAATGTTTTAGCATATACATTTTCTAATACTTCTCTACCAATATCGTTATGTCCATATCCGGTAGATTCTACAAAATGAAAGTCACTAACTTTATTTATCTGAAAAGCATTTAATACCTTTTGTTGGTTATGTTCAACAACTTCATCTATTTTTTTTATTATTGGTTCAATTTTATTTTCTATAGTTTTTTTTAGCTTATCTAAATCATTGAAATTCATTTTTTCCACGTTATATATTCACACCTAACTTAAAGTTTTATTTCTAACTGAGCTTAAAATTTTATTATCTACTAATTGCTGGAGCTTCACAATAAGATTTTATTTGCTGATACACATGAAAAAAACCTTCTTTATATTTAGCCGAAATGGGCAATATAGATAGTTTTATTTTTTTCTGAAAATCTGGATATTTAATCATAGTATTACTAATATCTGTTTTATTTAATAACAACATATAAAACGACTTATGTCTACCTATATTATATAATTCATTATCAATTGTATCTAAACATTTTTTATTTATATAATTGTGATCAATAAGATGAATAATATTATTGCTTTCAATAATAGTTCTAAGTGTTTCTCTTATATGTTTTCGTTGTTGATGATTATTTGGTATTATATCCCTTAAACTATACGTATCGGTAAATTTATATACTTTTTTTTGCGATTTATCATACATCGTAACACTATAAGGTAGAGAGTTTTTTCTAATACCTTTGTTATATATATCCATAATACTGCCACTATCAGATATTTTTCGCAACTGGACACCTGTATCAGATTTATATACACAATCAAATCCATTCTCAGCAGCAATATAATCTGCAAATTGCAACATAAATAATGTTTTACCAACCTCTTTCTTTCCAGATATGATGAACTCTATCAAAATTCCGCCCCCCTTCAATTTCTATATCAAATTCGGTAATTGTAATCAATTCTTGTCTCGTAATTATATTATTCCCCTTTTCTTTCATTAAACGTATTGCTTGTTTACGTATAGCACATTCAATGAGATTGCGAATTAAGCGAGCATTGCTAAAATTATGATTATTATACTTTTGATAATGCATTAAGTATTTCTGCAGTTTATTTTTCGCTTTATTACATAGTTTATATTGCCTTTCTTCTAACATCAATTCAGCTATATCAAGTAATTCCTGATTTGAATAATCCGGAAAAGTTATCTTTATAGGGAACCTTGAAGGAAGACCAGGATTAGCCATCAAAAAATCATCAATTTCATTTGAATAACCAGCTAATATTAATATAAATTCGCTTTTATAATCCTCCATCGCTTTAACTAAAGTGTCTATTGCTTCTTTGCCAAAATCTTTCTCACCACCTCGATTTAACGAGTATGCTTCATCAATGAACAAAATCCCACCGAGAGCCTTTTTTACTTGTTCTCTAGTTTTTTGAGCTGTATGACCTATATATTCACCTACTAAGTCAGCCCTTTCGACTTCAACCATATGTCCCTTAGATAGTATCTGTAATTCCTTTAAAAGCTTACCTAATACTCTAGCTACAGTAGTTTTGCCAGTACCAGGATTCCCTTTGAAAATCATATGTAATACAATGGAATCTGATAATAATCCTTGTAATTTTCTCTCGTTTTGTATTTGTAAATATGCAAATATTTCTCTTACTAATTTTTTCACTTCTATTAAGCCAATCAGTTGGTCTAAATCTTTAAATAATTCTTGAATGGATTGCTGATTACTATTGCTACTGTTAACAGTTGTATTTGCACTATTATTCTCTTGATTGAGGAGACGCATTGCATCAGCTAAAGATATTTTCCCATTTTCAAATTGATTTAAAATATTTTTCATTCCTTTTTCAAGTAATGAAATTTGTTTTATCAATGTTTTCACCTCATCATAGATTCGTATTACAGTCTATGAATTTAGTTAAAGATAGGTGAATGCCTAAATTAAAAACTTCACTATGTAGCTATTAGTGAAGTTTTGGTAAAGAATAATATTAAAATTAGGATTAATATAACTAATTATGTTCTAAAATGATCTTATGGCTTACAAGTTGCATTTGCTTAATACGAGCATTTATAACTTTTTGTTCCCCAAAAATATTTTCTAAAAACAACCCATCTGTTTGAGGAATAATTTTGTCAACCCGTTCTAATAACAATACTTCTTCGCCATCTTTAATAATATACGCATTTGCTTCACACATATTTGATTCCTCCATTTTTATTCTTTTATTTATTATGCATGTTAATTCTTCTAACATTTCATCAATTATGTGAGGTAGTGGTTCATTTTTATTACCTAATATTATATATTTACCTTTTACTAATGGAAGTAAAATTTTATGAGCTTTTGATAGATTTACTGACCCTGCCATTGCTGGAGTAATTTCTCCTAACATAGAGTTTGGAATTACTATACCAAGTGTTCCTATAATAACATCAACATTAGTAATTCCATTAATAATGGCATTTTCTCCAGATGATGCTTCGTTTGCTCCTGCCTTTAACATTAGTGATGCAGCTAATGCATTCGTTCCCAATGCCAAAATGTATATATCTAATCCTATATTTTTACGTATCTTTTCTGTTATTATTTTTCCTATTCCTCCGCCTTGCCCATCAATAACTGCAATTTTTATCATAATTACCCCCGTATATGGACATATACTTAATAAAATTCGATATTATATTAAACTATAATCTATTTCTAACTTATCCAACTGTTGTATAATATCATGTGGAATATTAGCATTTACAGTTACCAAATTTTTAGTATTTAAATGTATCCAAGACAATTTATATGAATGTAATGCTTGTCTATTTATATATTTGTTGTTTCCACCGTATAATTTATCCCCCAGTAATGGATGACCGATATATGACAAATGAACTCTTATTTGATGAGTTTTTCCAGTTTCCAAAGATACTTTTAATAGGGACATTTGATCAGTCTTTCTAATAGCTTCGTAATGAGTTATTGCCATCTCACCAGAGTTGCTTACTTGGCGTTTGTTACTAGTATTATTGATTTTAGATATCGGAAACTCAATAGTGCCTTTATTATTAATAATATTTCCTTCTACTATTGCTATGTACGAACGTTGAATTTGTTTTGATTTTAGCTGTTGATCAATTAAATTATGTGCATAACTATTCTTGGCGATAATGATTGCCCCAGATGTATTTGTATCTAATCTATGTACGAAATGCGCTTCCGATTTAATACCTTTTTGGAGTAAGTAATATTTAATACCATTAGCTAATGTATAATTATCAGACTGGGTGGTTGGATATACTTTTATACCAGCACTTTTATTAATAATTAGCATTAATTCATCTTCATAAATGATGTCTAAATCCATTGCTATTGGTGAAATAGTATTATTATAGTTAGTCTCTTCAATTCTTACTTTTATAATATCATTGTTCTTAAGAACTTTATTAAGAAAACTTTTTTTGTTATTAATAAAAATCCCATTATTTCTTGTTAGTTTTTGTATTCGTCTTCCAGATATATTTAATGAATGCTTTAATATTTCTTCTAATGTTTTATTAGCATCTACTAAATCAATTCGATATACTAACCAATTTCCTTTAATCTCACCTTTATTCATAATCAACACCTCTAATTCTGCTCCATATAAAAAATTTCAATCTATGTAATAATTATAACTCTATGTATCTATTCAAAAAAACGCTAGTAAATTGATAATAAAACACCAAAAAGGCTTACTATGCATTATTAGTAACCCTTTCATAAAACTTAAGATTAAGCTCAATGTAATTAAAATAGCAGATTAGATGTAAAAATACAACAATAAGAAGCCCGCTAACACCATTAATGTTGCTGTTGACCTTACAACTATCAATTGTTTATTACTAGGACTCACATTTTTAGTAAATACTACTCTTGGAAAGACAGTTATGAATAAATGAAATATAATAAATAAGATTAATATAATAGCATACATATGTCACACCTGCTCACATTACAATATTATTATCATTATTTCTATAATAAAGATATCTCGATATAATAGCAACATTCTTTTTAGTAAGTTTTTATAGTATCAAGTGACTATTTTATTAAATGTAGCTATAATATAATTTAATGCAATATAGCTTTACATATAATAGCAATAAGATTATCAAGTAATAATTTATGAATTGTTACTTTTAAAAAATATTAAAGAACAAAAGGTGGTTAAAATGGAAAAAGAAAATCAAAGTAAAATAATAAACAGAGAAGCTATCGATAGCAAATATCAATGGGATATAGCAAAGTTTTATAAAAATAATGACCAATGGGAAGAAAGTTTTACTAAGGTAAAAACACTTATAATTAAAGTTGAGCAATATAAGGGTACATTAAATAAATCTGTACAGCAATTTAAAGATTTTATTTTTCTAAAAGAAGAGATAATTAAACTAACAAGTCGTTTATACACTTATGCAAAAATGCGTTGGGATGAAAATACTAAATCTAATACTTATAAAGGGCTATTTGAACGAGCACAAAATATAAGTGCTGAAGTAGAGACTGTTTTTTCGTTTGCTGAACCAGAAATTATCAATAATCTAGAAAAAATCAGCGAATTTTCCGCAATAGACCCAAAACTAAAGGAATATACTCGATATTTCCAAAAATTAAAAATTCAAAAAGATCATATTTTATCTGAGCAAGAGGAAGCAATAATTTCTGAAGCAAGCGTTCTTGGTCAAGGGCCAGAAAATATATTTAGTGTATTATCAGATAGTGATCTTCCATTCCCTTTGGTGACAGATGAACAAGGTCAACAGTTACAATTAAGCCATGGACGATATTCAAATTTATTAGAAAGCTATCAGCGTAATGTGCGTTCGGAAGCTTTCCATGCTATGTATTCTACATATCAAAAATATGCAAACACTTATTCTAGTATCCTAACTGCTCATCTTAAAACTGACATATTTCATACTAGAGTTAGAAAGTACCATAACTCACTAGAAGCCGCATTAAAACCAAACGAAATCCCAATTGAAGCCTATAACAATCTTATTGATGCTGTTAATCAATCATTGCCAATACTGCAAAAATATTTGCAATTACGAAAACAGAAACTAAATGTTGGTGATATTCATATGTATGATTTATACGTGCCTATTGTACCTGACATTAATTATAAGTTATCGTATGAAGAAGCATGTCAAATATTGATTGAAGCTTTCGCACCTTTAGGAGAAGAATATGTTAAAATCACAAAAGATGCATTTGAACAACGCTGGATTGATGTTTTTGAGAATGATGGAAAAAGAAGCGGAGCATACTCATGGGGATCTTATGATACATATCCATATATTCTAATGAATTATCAGAATAACCTTAATTCTCTTTTTACTCTTGCTCATGAATTAGGACATTCATTACATAGCTATTATTCAAAAAATCAACAACCATTTGCTACATCTGACTATGTAATATTTGTAGCAGAAGTTGCGTCTACTGTAAATGAAACATTGTTATTCCACTATTTAATGAAGACATCTAGCGACCCAAAATTTAAGGCTTATCTAATGAATTACTTCATAGAAGGATTCCGAACTACTGTATTCCGCCAGACTATGTTTGCTGAATTCGAAAAAGATATTCATGAAGCAATAGAACGGGGAGATTCTTTAACAAGTGAACAACTGTCGGAAATGTATTATAATCTTAATTTAAAATATTACAGTCCTGCAGTTTCAGTAGATAAAGATATAGAAGTAGAATGGGCACGTATACCTCACTTCTACTACAATTACTACGTTTATCAGTATGCTACAGGTTTTTCGGCAGCTCAAGCACTTGCTAAACAAATTTTAGAAGAAGGCAAACCAGCTGTACATAGGTATATTGAATTTCTTGGTGGCGGTAGCTCTAAAAACCCTATTGCCCTATTGCAAGATGCTGGTGTTGATATGACATCAACTGAACCAATTTTAGACGCATTTAAAGTTTGCGAATACTACATTAACGAATTAGAAAAATATTTGAAATAACCATCAAAAAGAGAGTCTTGCTATGGTAAGACTCTCTTTTCGTAAATAAAAACTACCGATTATTAGTAAAGCACTTTTCTAACAATGCCATTCTCGTATATAATCCATTTTTCGCTTGTCGAAAATATGCAGCTCGTCGATCATCGTCAACTTCTTGCTTTATTTCTCCAGCCCTTGGTAGCGGATGCATAATTATACTGTGATCCTGTAGTTTATCCAGTATATTTGCGTCTACGATATATTTGCCATAAGCTAATTGATAATCTTCTAAAGAACTAAATCGTTCTTTTTGGATACGTGTTTGGTATAGTACATCAATATTTGAAGCAATACTATTTAGATTGTCTGTTTCTTGATATTTAACGTTATGCTCTTCTAGATATTTCTTTACATATTGAGGTATTTGGACATTTTCTGGAGCTGTAAAATATATATTTACATTTTTAAAGTTAGACAATAAATATGATAATGAATGGACTGTTCGCCCATATGTTAAGTCTCCTACCATAGCTATAGATATTCCATCAATTTTCCCTAGCTCTTTTTTTATAGTATATAAGTCTAGTAATGCCTGGGTTGGATGTTCTCCGGCTCCATCCCCAGCATTAATCACAGGTATACTTGCAACTTCTGCTGCTCTATTTGCTGCACCAATGTCAGTATGACGAATGACAATTACATCACAATAATTAGATACGACTCGTATTGTATCTTCTAATGTTTCTCCTTTAATAGCTGAAGAGAATTGTTCAGCATTTTCTGTTCCAATAACTTTTCCACCTAACCTAGACATAGCTGATTCAAAAGATAATCTTGTCCTAGTACTTGGTTCAAAAAATAATGTTGTCATTATTTTATTCATATACTTATTAGAACCACCATTTATTTCAATTTGTTCCATTTCCCCAGCAGATATCATAATTTCCTCTAATTCTTGCCTGTCAAATTGCTTAGCTCCAAGCACATGATAAATAGACATACAAATCCCCCGTTATGTAGTTTTTCTCATTCAATTATTAAGTACGATATAGATAATATATACATACAAATAATGCAGACTTCCTTTTGGAAGTTCTGCATTATTTGTAAACTAGCTTAAGAATTAGTATCTTGTAAATTAACATTACGCACAGGAATAAATGTAGAAATAGCATGCTTATAAACTAATTGTTGCTTACCCTCTGCCTCTATTACAACTGTAAAATTATCAAACCCACGTATTAATCCACGAATTTGAAAACCATTTACTAAATATATAGTCACAGGTATATTATCTTTACGTAATTGATTTAAAAAAACATCTTGAATAACAATTTGTTTATTTGTCATTGTGGAATATCCCTCCGCATTTATTTGTTTTATTGTACTTTATAAATATATTCTTTAATTATTGAAACTTTCCTGCTATAATTTTATCAATTTTTTCTAATAAAGATGATTTATTCATTTGATCCACATGAAACCATTCTATTCTTGGGTCTCTTCTAAACCAAGTTAACTGTCTTTTGGCAAATCTTCGTGTATTTCTTTTAAGTAATTCTACACATTCTTCTAATTGATTCTCTCCAGTTATATAGGGAAATAATTCTTTGTAACCAATTCCTTGCATAGCAGTGCTATCTTTAGGTAATCCTAATTTCCATAATTGTTCAACCTCTTGAATCAACCCCTTTTCTATCATCATATCAACTCTATTATTGATAATTTCATATAATTTCCCTCTATCCATTGTTAATCCAATAAACAATAAATTATAAGGAGAAGCAGTTTTATTAGAAATTGATGATAATTTTTTACCTTTCGTTATATAGAATACCTCTAATGCTCTTATTATTCTTTTACTATCATTAGGATGTATTTTTTCGGCAGCTAAAGAATCTATCATAACTAGCTCATTGTATAAAGCTTCGTTACCATGCTCTTGAAGCTGTTGTTGTTTTTCTTGTCTAAACTCTTGTGAGCTTTCAATTGGAATAAAACTATAATTATCAATTAATGATTGTATATATAATCCTGTGCCTCCAACAATGATAGGTAGCTTATTGTTATAATTTATACTTTGGATAATATGGATAGCTCTATCCTTAAATTTAGCTACCGAAAAATCCTCTGTAACATCCAATATATCAATCATATGATGTTTTATTCCATTCATTTCATCTTTTGTAATCTTAGCAGTTCCAATATCAAGATGTCTATATACCTGCATCGAATCACCAGATATAATTTCACCGTCGTATTTTTGCGCTATCTCTATACCAAGACTTGACTTACCAACGGCTGTGGGCCCTACTATAACAATAAGATTCTGTAATTGCATCATATAAATCCTCCTATTTCAATAACTCCATAGGAAAATGATGAATTGGGGCGATAAATTGTTTTAAAACCTAACCTTGAAAATTCTTGACTATAAGTTCTCTCTTTTAAAATAATCATTTTTCTAGCAATACGCCTAGCATTCTTAACAGCATTTTCATTTAAAGGTTTTTTACAACAATGACTTTTAAATACTTGCATGCTATTAGAAGTTTCTACTGTATTTCTAAACATTGGGTCAAAATATACATAGTCAAATGAATTATCAGCTGCTTTTTCAAGAAACTCATTATAATCAGAATTAATTACTTGTATTTTTCTCATCGCTGCTTTTATATCTTTATCATCTATATTATAGTTTTGTAAGCCATAATGAGTAAACAATGCTAATAATTTATTTGATTCTAAACCAGTAACCTGACCATTTTTCGCAACATATTGAGCTACTATAGCATCACTAGATAAACCCAATGTACAATCAAGTACTGTGTCTTCAGATTTTAATTGTAATAAGTCTACCATAGAATCATTATTACCAGCTTTTAGTCTTTTTATACGAATAATAGACATTCCTGGATGATATTTAATAGGTTCATATTCTTTATTATGTAATATAAGATTTAATTCATGATCTATTATTATTATGTTTGAGACATTGTATCTCTTGTAGAAACTATTTATAGAATTTTTACCTCTTTTAACATATGGGAGATTCCATTCTAATGATAATTTAAGTGCTGCCCCTTCAATTATATGCTGTTGTCTTAATGCTGTTGTGACTATTGCATCAATCATAATTATTTAATTCTTCCTTTTAAATAATTTTTCTAACTCGTAGTTACTATAATGAATAGCAACTGGACGTCCATGCGGACATGTATAAGGAGAAGATGTTTTATTAAGATCATCAACTAATTTTTCCATTTCCTCTTTACTTAATCGCATATTTGCTTTAATAGATGATTTACAAGAAAATTTAATAACAGACTCTTCCAACAAATCAATAGGATTTATTTGTTTATTATGATGAATTAGTGTTTCAATTATATATGTGGTATAATCAAAAATCTTATCATCTGTAATACAATCAGGATGTGTGCGTACAATAATTGTCTGTTCCCCAAAACTTTCAATCTCAATCGCCATTGCGTCGAGCATTTGTTTTTTTTCTATTAAAATATCTATTTCTGCTTTTGTAAATCTTAATTGAATAGGAATCAACATTTCTTGTTTTTTTATTTGTTGATTCATTACTTTATTCATTACTTTCTCATAATTTATTCGTTCATGTGCAGCGTGCTGGTCGATTAATAGCATTCCAGTTTCATTTTCAGCAACAATATATGTACCATGAATTTGACCAATTACTCTTGCATCAATACGGTCTTCAGTCTTAATATCGCTTTTATCATTGTTTTTGTTATTCTTAACATATTCATTATCTAGGATTTCGCTCTTTAGTTCAGGCTGTATCTTGGGTTGTATCTCAGGCTTTTGAGGCGACAAATATTCATGTACATGCATTACTTTATCAATATTTATTGATTCGTTAGTAACCTTATTATTATTTAATTTATAACTAAAATTATTTTGTTGATTTTGTAATTGTAATTGTTGGTTATTTGAAACTTGATATTGTTTTTTTATAGGAGTTATTACATCTAAAATTAGATTGTTTTCATGCAATTTTTTTTGAATAGTAGCAAACAAAAAATCAAATAACTCTGTCTCTTTACTAAATCTCACTTCTAATTTCGAAGGGTGTACATTAACATCAACTAAACTATAATCCATATCGATTTTTATGATGGCAATAGGATATTTATTAATAGGTAATAGTGTATGATAAGCTTTCAAAATAGCTTCTGTTAACTTAGCACTTCTAATATACCTACCATTTATATAAAGCACCATATATTGTCTGCTTGCTCTATTAAATTCAGGTTTAGCAATGCATCCTGATATTTGAAAATCTAAATTTTCTGTTTTTATTGGAATCCAATACTTATGTGTTTGATTACCATATATGTTTAATAATACTTCTTGTAAAGTAGTACCACCTCTAGTGAAGAATATTTGCTTACCATTATGTTGATAGCTAACACTTATTTCCGGATAAGCCATTGAAATTTTAGTTAAGTAATCGCTGATATGGTTAGTTTCAGTGGTAATAGTTTTTAAATATTTTAATCTTGCAGGTGTATTATAAAATATATCATTAATTATAATTTGAGTTCCATTAGGGCAGCCAACTGGTTCAAATTTTTGTTTTTTCCCACCTTCAATCAGCATATAACTTCCGTTAGGATCATCTGCCCTTTTAGTACGAATTTCAACTTTACTTATTGCTGCAATACTGGGAAGTGCTTCACCTCTAAAACCTAAAGTACTAATTCTAAATAGGTTTTTGGCATCAATAATTTTACTAGTGGCATGTCGTTCAAATGATAACTTTACGTCATTAGAACTCATTCCATATCCGTTATCTGTAACTCTTATTTGTTCTAATCCACCTTGCTGAATTGATACAGCTATACGAGTTGCCTTAGCATCTATTGCATTTTCTACTAATTCTTTAACTATAGATACTGGTCTCTCGATTACTTCTCCTGCAGCTATTTGATTAGCTATATGTTCGTCTAATATTCTAATCACTGACACGACAATGTCACCTACTCTTTAAGCATTTTTTGCAATTTATATAAATAATTTAACGCGTCTAATGGAGACATTTGCATTATTTCTACTTGTCTTAATTCTTTCAATACTACATGCTCATCATGTACTTCTAAATGTGTTTCATTAATTATTTCGTTAAAAAATGTTAATTGTTGAGATTGCTCAATATGAAAGACATCTTTTTCAAATGATTCTAAGAGTTCCTTAGCTCGATTAGTAACTTCTAATGGCATACCAGCAATATGGGCTACATAAATACCATAGCTTTTATCTGCTTTTCCTTTTTCAATTTGATGTAAAAAAATAACCTTTTGCTCACTTTCTATACAACGAGCATTATAGTTTACAACTCTTGGAATAACCGCTTCTAATTGAGTTAGCTCATGATAATGAGTTGAGAATAATGTTTTAGCTTTTACGTGCTGATGTATATATTCTATAATTGATTGAGCAAGTGCCATTCCATCATAGGTAGATGTACCTCTGCCCACCTCATCTAATAAAATCAAACTATTCTCAGTTGCTTCCAAGAGGGCTTCCTTAGTTTCTACCATTTCCACCATAAATGTACTTTGACCACTTGATAAATCGTCACTAGCACCAATTCTCGTAAATATTCGATCTATAATACATAAATTTGCAGCTTCTGCTGGTACAAATGATCCGATTTGTGCCATTAATAATATTAGTGCCGTCTGACGCATATATGTTGATTTACCAGCCATATTAGGACCAGTAATTAATTGTATTTGACATTCTGTATTATTTAAAACAACATTATTTGGTACATAATCTTCAGCCATTATTACTTTTTCAACTACAGGATGTCTACCCTGCACAATTAAAATTTCACCTTTAGTATTAAAAGTAGGTCTAATATATCTATTGGTTATGCTAACATTAGCAAGAGATTGTAATACATCTATAGTGGCAATAGATTTGGCAATTAACTGTAGTTCCGAAATAAAAGAAAGTGTATATTCTCGCAATTCTATAAATAGCTGCCATTCTAAATCAACTAAGCTGTCTTCCGCTTTCAATATTAATTCTTCCTGTTGCTTAAGCTCATCGGTTATATATCTTTCCGCATTTGCTAATGTTTGTTTGCGTTCATAATCAGATGGTACTTGAGATAAGTTCGATTTAGTAATCTCTATATAATATCCGAATATTTTGTTATATCCAACTTTCAAAGACTTAATTTTTGTTTTTTCGCGTTCTTGTTTTTCTAATTCTACAATCCAGCTTTTCCCATTATTAGCTGCATTTCGATATTCGTCTAGTTTAGTATTAAAACCATCCTTTATCATTCCGCCTTCTTTAATTGATATTGGAGGGTTATCTAGTAAAGCTTTATCTAAATATGCTGTTAAACTAGATATGTCGGACATTTTTTCATTTGCTTTAATCAAAATATCAGAATTGAAGCTTAATAATAATTCTTTAATTCTAGGAATTAATAATAAAGTGTTTTTTAGTGATACTAAATCTCTTGCATTAGCAGTTCCATATGATAGTTTACTTATTAAGCGTTCAATATCATAAGTATTTTTCAAAATACTATTTATTTCATCTGTAATAAATAACTGTTTACTTAATTCTTCTACTGCATCAAGACGTTCGTTAATTTTATCTATATTAATTAAAGGATTCTCCAACCATGCTCTCAATGTTCTTGCGCCTATAGCTGTTACTGTCTTGTCAATAACCCATAATAATGAACCGTTTTTGTCTTTAGCTCTCAGTGTTTCTGTTAATTCTAAATTTCTGCGAGCATTATAATCCAAAAACATTTTATCAGATATATTCTTTTTAAATAATTTAGTCAAATGGTAAATTTGTCTTTTTTGGGTGCTATTAATATAAGCTAATAACAAACCTACTGCATTTTTTTCAGTTATGTTAAGATTCCTTGGGCAAATATGTCTATTCTTCAAAAAGTGCTGTTCAAAAATATCTAATGGGTCTATTTGAATATCAAATTTATGATTATTAATATTAGTTATGTACAAATTTGAATCAGTCAGTTGTTTTTCCCAAATATCGTCAGAAAAGGTTAATAATACTTCTTTGGGCGAATATGATAGGATTTCATTTAGAATTGTTTTTTGCGATTGATTATCTAAATTACTAATAAAAAAGTCCCCTGTGGTAATATCTGTAGCAGCTAAAGCAACTTGCTCATTATATTTAAATATACATAATATATAGTTATTTTTATTATTTTCTATTATTTTGTCTTCTAATGTTATGCCGGGAGTAACAATTCTAGTTACTTCTCTTTTTACTATTACTTTTGCTTCGGATGGGTTTTTAACTTGTTCGCAAATTGCTACCTTGTATCCTTTTTCAACTAGTTTTGGTAGATAATTATCAATTGCATGAACTGGTATACCGCACATGGGAATCCTGTCCATTTGTCCTGCATCTCTTCCAGTAAGGGCTATTCCTAAAATACGTGAGGCAATATGGGCATGATCGAAAAACATTTCATAGAAATCACCTAATTGAAAAAACAAGATACAATCCTTATATTGATTTTTGATTTCTAAATATTGTTCAATCATTGGTGTGTATTTCGGCACAACTTTACCTCCAATAATAGTTTATATAATATTATAGCATACTCATAAATCAACTACATTAGATATATGAGCAATGTTATATATAAATATAACAATATGTAAAAGAGCAAAACGCAGTTTAACTGCTTTTTGCTCTTTTATTACTAATTTTATAAGTTTTTGATCTCCAATTAATTTTAAAATCATTAGATTCTTCCCATATTTGCTCTTTGCTTATCATTTCAGGTATTATATTAACCTTTTTTTGAATTGATACAAAGTTAGGAGTTGCTTCAAGCTGTTTCCAAATATCTATATAGTACTTTTTTAATTGCTCCCTATTCATACTATAAAACTTTTTCTGATTAGTAAATGACTGAAAGTTATTTGCTTTTAAGACTGTATAATTTTTCACAATAAATTGACTTAAATGCAATACTGCTTTACTTATTTGCGGGGATAACACCCAACTACCTAATGTACGATATTCAAATCCTCCATGGAATTGTGACCGTACATCTCCTAAAAAGCCATATTTTAATCTTCTTTTTCTAGCAGTAACTGGATCTTCAATTAGTGCTATTGGAACAGCTAAATAATTATCTAAGGCTCTCGCAATCGGGGAATTTAATTTTACATTGCTAAAATGAACATGCCCACCAATAGAATATCCTTTAAATGGCATACTACCAGCTATCCATTCAATACTTGGTAAATTAATATGAGCAACAGCTTCATCTATAATATTTTTGATGCTCTCTATCACTTTATCAGGATTGCCACTTGGATCTGGTCTTATTTCAGCAAGCGGTCGTTTAGCTTTATTTCTATTAATCGTCCTTGCATCGCAACCAACTTTCCCATTTTTTGAAAAATATTTAGAAGCTAATACCATTTTACCTTGTTTGTCTTTAAACATAAATTCTGGATCTGCACCGATTATTGGTTCTGTAGTGTCCATATCTTTGGCATATTGTTTAATAAATCTTATAATTGCTTCACGATATAATTTTTCTCGTTTAATGTTTAATTTAGGAGTATGTTCTACATCTAAAACTACTCTCTTTTTATTCGAAGTAACACCAATTAATACACTGCCAAAATCAAGTCCTAAAGAATAAATAGTCCTTTGAGCAAGAAGAGCTATTCTTTTTGTCTCAAAGTTTTCGCTTTCAGATACTTCATAATATTTATGATTAACTTTTGACATATCTGTTGAAAGCCAAACTAAGTCATCATTAGATCGGTATATTACGAGTGTTTGAAATTGAAAAACGAAAACTCGGTAATTTCTGATAGCTTTTACTTGCTCCATTTGATATTGCGGTTTACCCAATTTAGTTATACCTGTTTTAATTATATTAGGTATATCTATACCATTGATCTTTAATATTCTAAACATTCTTAATCGATCTGACACATTCGAGATCGCTTCATTTGTATTACATATATAGTCTGTATTATCGTAGTTGTTTTTTTCTATTTTTTTACCCCATTGTATAACTATGTTTAATGATTTCTTTTTAAATTCATCATCTAATTTAATAAGTGAATCTCTTAAATTTAATTCCAGTTGTTTTACATATGACTGATTATTATGATATATTTTACATTCCACAACATTTTTTGCCCCCTTCCGATAGTCGGGCATTTAGTCCCAGTTGCATAAATATGAAATGTATTGTGATAATTTATTAACTGACTTATGTTGAATATCTATCTCATCAAACTTCATCGGCTTAGCATTTACTTCTATTAAATATAATTGAAAATCAGTGCTTATTCCAATATCCATAGACATTTCGCCAAAACTCATACCATGCTTTGATTCTATTGTTTTAGGAATTACCTCTGCCATCAATTGTAATTGAGCTTGTAGTTTATCTTGATCTTTTTTATTTTCAATAGTATTTTCAAGCAGCATATCCAAATTCATAATTTCGCCACCATTAGGCACATGGGTCATATAAGCATTAAGAGCCGCTACTCTAGCTCCAGCACCTGTTAATGACCAATGCCCCCTGTTATTCTTCTGTGATAAAGCTCTTATATCAAATATCCTATTTTGATATTTTAAAAGATGTATTCCTTGTTGAACTAAATATTTTTGATGGCTAATATTGTTGTCAAAAAAATCTATAAGTTTATTAACATTTTTACTAGTATAACTTATAATCTTATCATCTTTTTTTGTTTGAAATACAAACCTCCCATCTTTTATCTTACTATATCGCCATATTCCATTACCTAAAGAATTCTTAATTGGTTTTAGATATAGTATATTATATTTCTGAATCATAGCTTCTAAATTGCTACGTGAATATTCGCAAATATCTAAAAGATATTTATTTAACTTTGGAACATTTGTAAGAAGGTTATATGACTTATATTTATCAAGAAAACATGTATTAAAAAAACGTTTCCCTATTTTATCTATAAGTATACGTTTGGCATTTCGTGATACGCCCAGGTTTTCCCAGCTTCTAGACGATATTTGATTATAAACTACTTTTGGACATGGAAATGTTGCTTCAACCCAAGTTTCTGAATTTTCTCTGTTATTCTGATATACATATCCATGAATAAACTGTTGATTTTCTATAACATTTTCAGGGTAGATTGCAGTAACAACAATTCCTTTACTAGATAATATAGAAGCTAACTTATTTAAAACAACCATTTTACCTTTCTTGCTTTTTACTGTTTTCCCTTTAACACAACATGGATCAAGTAATATAGAAAAAACGGGAGGTAAATATATGCAATTTTTAATTACACGATACTTTATTATAATGTTAGGAATGGAAATTTGTGTTTCAGAATATAAAATAAATTTATAATCTTTATTTTTTTGTATTTTGAGGTTAATTGGTATTTCTGCCAATTGAAAATCACCAAATTTAATTTGCAAAGGAACAGTCCTATTATTAATAGAATCATCTACATCTACAAAATTAATTATTAAATCCGTGCTCCTTATCCTAATGCTACAAATCATGTACTACACCTCATTTTTATAACCATGATATGCTAGATATCCGGCATATTCTATAGGTCTTTTAAAGGACTTCTCTACCAATTCTTTAGTTCCGCTTTTGGTCTCTATTGTCTTCCAAGGTTTGGAGTTTATTTCTATCAGCCAAATTTGGCCATTTTCTGTAATACCTAAATCTAATCCTAATTCACCAAAATTTTTTTCTGATTTTTCTTCTAATGCATTAGCAATAATTCTTGATGCCGTTCGTAATTTTTTCTTAATTTCTATAATTACAGATTTAGAAAAAATATCTCGAAGAACTTCATCTAAAGTTTTAGCTTCACCGCCCATACTTAAATTTGATGTTATTGAGCCTGGTTTAGATACCCTAGCGAATAATTTAGTTCTTATCCATTTACCATGCTCATTTTTTTGCATTAATACACGAATATCTACTGGACAATTATTGTATTTAATTAAGGGTAGCCCTTTTTGTATTATATATTTTCGTTGTTTAATGGTATTGCTAATAACCTCCTGCAATTTCTTTTCATTAACACATTTACCTTCAATTAATGTAGAGCCTTGATGCTTATATTCATAATAATTATTCTTTTTTGTAATTGTAATAATACCTTTACCTTGACTACCATTTATCGGCTTTAAATATATTAATCCATGCTTTTTTACTTCTTTAGATACGGATGTTACATCTTCTAATAAAATAGTAGGGGGGTGATATTTTTTTGCTAAGTCGTGGTTAGAAATATACTCAAAGATTTCCCATTTATTTAAATAGCCAGGATTAAAAAAATAAGGAACTTCATTGTATAGCTTTTGTAAAGCTAATATCACGTTTGCTTGCTTTTCATATGTTCTTGAACAATTCTGATCATAAATAACATTAGGAAATGGTACTGTTCTTTTAATAATTTGTTGATTCTCATTTAATATATAACCATGTATTGTTTTTTTATCAAAATCAATATCTTCCGCACAAAATGCATATGCAAAATATTTTAAATTTTTTGCATTTATTAAATAGTGTTTAATTATTTCTATTTGCACTGAAGATATTTGTTTTTGCGTTTTTTTACGTTTAATAAAAATACCTATAATGGGTCCTAGATTAATCTGGTTGTTTGTAGAATTAACTGTCATTATTAATGAAATTTGTTTCATTGGAATTTTTAACTTTTTAGCTATTTCTAATGATAATTCTAAATGTTCTTCTTTATTAGATTGTGATATGTGGTTTATTATTTTGGCTTTAGCTTTCATATTTCCAAATTGAATTGTACAATTTTTCTTTAAAATATTTCTTTGAGAATAGTATAATAATTCGTTATTGCTTAGTTCATGGTTAATCTCCACTACTATGTTTTTCGACATTTACCTTCCCCCTGAACTTTTGCTGCCATAGTTGCACGCAGTAAGAAATAGGTACCTCAATTGATTTAGTTCGAATTTCATCACTTAATATTTTTAATGATTTTCTTCCTGGTCTTGGATTTATTTCTATAATCCAAATATTCCCGTTTTTATCCAATCCTAAATCAATTCCAAGTTCACCGTATGTTCCATTATGAGCTTCTAATGTTATCGCAGCTAAAAGAGCAGTATCATTTAATTGTTGAATTAAAATGTTTTTATCTTTATTTAATGACACAGCAATTTTATTTATAATTGTTTTACCATCTGCAACTGTTCCACCTAATGATAAATTAGTTGTAATACCATTTTCTTTGCTAATTCTTGCAAGTAAAGCGGTAATTTCCCATCGCATATTTTTATTTTTTTGTAATAACAACCTAAAATCTATAATTTTATTTTTTCGTTTGAAAAGATTAATCCCTTGTTGAATAATATATTTCTTATTATTTATGATTAATAGTTTGTTTTTGATTATATTTTTAAATCCATTTGTGCTCTTACATATATAATTATGACCATTTATTTTAACGCTGTAGCTATTAATATTTTTTGATATTTTAATTATCCCTTTACCTTGAGTTCCATGTGCTGGCTTTAAATATATTTCTTTATATTTATCAAGCATATTTATTATATCTATATAAGTTTTATATATAATTGTGTGTGGTAAGTGTTGCTTTAAGATTGGATTATTAAATAGTATATTGAAAGTATCGTATTTGCTACCAATACCTGAATTGAATCTAATAATCTTATTATTTGTTTTAAAATACTCTCTTTCCTTATGTGCTGCTTTATTAAATGTTGTAGATCCAAAGATTCCTCGATCCATAATAATATCAGGAAAAGGAAATTCGTTACTCTCCCATACATTATTTACCTCATTATATAAATAACCATTAATTTTTTGATTTTTATAGTCTATATTATTGGGGGCAAATACCATTAATGCTGCACCGCGCTTTTTACATACTTCAAAAAAACTAATTAATAATGTGTTTAATATTCCAAAATCCCCATGTTTATTTTCTTTAGCATATATTGCAATTAATGGCCCAATTTTAATCATCTTACTAGATATAATAATATGAATATTAGTATCACAATAAGGACAACATAATTTTTTACATACTTTTTTTGATAATACTAGCTCTTCACCTTGATGAAAACGTATTGGTGCTTGAACTTTTTTTTGTCCGAAAGAAACAATGATATCTAATTTTTCCTTGAATGCATCGTGATTTTGTAGAAAGTGTGGTAATGTAATACAACTTTCTTTATCTTCCTTAATTACAAGATGTAACATAAAAGAGTCCATAACTTTCCTCCCCCGACTACTATCTAGCATTAGTCTATGCATCAGTACTAATTAAAGTGAGCATAACTTTGTTTTGACAAAAAAAAATTGGGCAAAGCCCAATTAAAACTAAGTATGTTTAGTTTTCATCATCAATAAGTATATCAGCATCTAACTCTTCTTCAATATCGTCATATAATTCTTGTTCATCTATTTCTTTATCTTCTGGTTCGACCACTAATACACAAATCTTTGTTTCACCTACTAATTCCGTGAAGAATTCTTTTTCTACTTTAACTCGAATACATTTACCATCAACATCTATTTTAGCTTCTAAACAATTTGGTTGTTGTCTTACAACAGTTATTACTTCTAAATTATTACCTGTGATGTTTTCATCTACATTATCTAGGGTAATTTCTTCAACATAAGTAACCAATTCTTTTGCAACAGTTGTCTTGGTATTATTATCATAAGAATACCAAATGTTCACATCATAACTACCAGATACTTCAACGATATCACTAACTTTCTGTGATGTACATGTGTGATTAATAACCCAAGCACCTAATATACTAGTTGGAATATTAGCAGGTTTAACTATATGGACAGCTTGGGAATACTTTCGGCCTTTAGCACATACCGCTTTAGTAAATATCTCCCGAGTATTTACTTGATTATCGATATACATTATAAATATACCTCCTTTAAATTTACATAATAAATGTTCGAGCAATTTTCTATTCAGCGAATACTAGTCTCACTGAATAATACAAACTGCGAGGAATAAGCCTATGCGGCTTTTAGTTCAATTGTATGCAAGTTAAGTGCCTATAGTGCATAAAAAAGCCTACATTTTTAAAAAAAATGTAGGCTAATATTTATATATATTTTTTTATTAATTGCTACAACCAGTACAATTACCACATCCACCATGTTGCTTTTCTTTTAATAAAATATTAGGCGAAACTGCTTTAACTAAAATATTAATTAAATCTTTTAAATAATTTTCTACTTGAGTTTGCAATTCAATATATTCACTAAATATAGGAATACTATGCAGCTCATCATACACTTTATTATATGCTTTTTCATCGGTAATTTCCTTTAATTGAGTAAGCAATGTTTGTATTCTGATGTGCTCACTTACCATTTTTTCAATTTGAATATATCTACTTACATAATCTATATTAGAAATTTTTACTCCCAGTTGATGTGCTTCATCTAATATTGTAAATGAATCTAAATTGTTATTCATTTATATATACTCCCTCGAGGCTCCATGTTTTTGCTGAATCAATTCTTATATTTACTAGCTGGCCTATTAAATCTTCTCCACCAATAAAGTTAACAATTTTGTTGGTTCTAGTGCGACCTGTTAACTTTTCAGGGTTAGTTTTACTATACCCTTCAACTAAAACCTCAACTGATTCCCCAATATACTTCAGATTTTTTTTCTTACTAATTTCATTTTGTACTTCTATTAATTTTTGTAGTCTTCTTTTCTTATCATATACAGATATGGTATCAGCTAAATTAGCAGCTGGAGTACCTTCCCTTGGTGAATATATAAATGTGTAAGCTAAGTCAAATTCAACTTGTCGAACAATATCTATCGTTTGCTCAAACTGTTCTTCTGTTTCATCAGGGAAACCAACAATAATATCTGTACTTAATGAAACGTTAGGAATATTTTCTTTTATTTTTTTTATTCTTTCAAGGTACCATTCTCTTGAGTGCTTACGATTCATTCTTTTTAGAACTTCATCACTTCCTGCTTGGAATGGTAAATGTATTTGTTCGCAGATATGTTTTCCATTTTTGATTACATTAATTAATTTATCAGTAAAATCCTTTGGGTGGCTAGTCATAAATCTAATTCTAGCTATTCCAATTTCATCTATTCTCTTTAATAAATCAGAAAAGTCAATATCTTCTTTTAAATCTTTTCCGTAAGAATTTACATTTTGCCCCAATAAAGTAACTTCTTTATACCCATTATCTTTTAATTGCTTTATCTCATCTATAATTGTTTCCATTGAGCGACTACGCTCTCTACCTCTTGTATGGGGTACTATACAATAAGTGCAAAAATTATTGCACCCATACATAATGGTAACACAGGCTTTGATTCCATCTTTTCTATTTCTTGGAAGATTTTCAATGATTTCTCCTTCAGTCTGCCATACATCAACAATAGTTTCATGACTGAAAATGGCTTGTTCAATTAGCTCAGGAAGTTTATGAATATTATGGGTCCCAAATACCATGTCTACTTGAGGATATGATTTTAATATTCTATCAACAACACTCTTCTGCTGTGCCATACATCCGCATAATGCTAAAAGCATATTTGGATTTTCCCGTTTTAAATTTTTCATTCGCCCTATCTCGCCAAATACCTTATTGTCTGCATTTTCCCTTACTGAGCATGTATTAAATATAATTAAGTCTGCTAATTGCTCTTGGTCTGTCGCAGTATAACCAAGCTCATTTAGCATCCCTTCCATAATTTCTGTATCATGTTCATTCATCTGACAACCATATGTCCTAAATATATATTTTAAATCTTTTGACATTCGCTAACTCCTTCTCATCTCTTTTTTTCAACTGCTATTAAAAATGGCGATTTCTTTTTATTAATATGCTTGTATTGCAAGACACCATATTCGTAAGAATTTAAACTTGATAAATAACTAGAAACTAATTCAGCTTCTTCTTCTCCGCCCTCATGCCCAGGATATAAAACAATACTCATTAATCCTTGGGGTAATAATATTTGCAGACCTTTTTTAATTGCTTTTAATGTTGTATAAGGTTTAGTTATTATACCTGATAATGAGCCAGGTAAATAACCAAGATTAAACATAATTACCTTAACAGGCTCGTTGACATATTGATCTATATGCTCATGACTTGTACAAAAAAAATTCAACCTTTGATTCAATTTATTATAATCAGCTTGAGAAAGACTCTCTGAAAGTTTATTCTTAGTTTGTTGAATTGCATCCTCTTGAATATCAAACACGAATAATTTTGAGTTTTTTCCAATATGATTAATTAAAAATAATGTATCATTTCCATTACCTGCTGTAGCATCAATAGCATTACCGCCAGCTTCTAACTTAGCAGCAACTAGCATATGTGAAAATTGAATAACTGGTAGTACTTTTCTCATATTTTATACTCCTGCCCTGTATTAGCAATAGTAATTGATCCATTATAATTATTAAAATTACTGCGATTTAACAAAAAATTTAAGTTTTGTGATTATCAAAATCATATTAATTTGATAATATACTGTATCTCAAGTATATACAATTTATTTATTATTGTAAGTATTTTTCATAGCATAAATTAATAGACATTATTTAATAATATGTATACTCACTATTTCAACAATTTGTCCATTTTTCAGTGAAGCCGCATTTCCCTCATCAGTATCTACATGAAATTCCAATGCATATTTATCACTTACACGAATTAAAACATTTTCAAAAATAACTGAGCGATCTCCAGCCGTTCGCACATATACTCTATCTTTGTCTTCTAAGCCAAAATTTTCTGCATCTTTAGTATGCATGTGAATATGTCTCTGCGCAATAATTACCCCTTCTTCTATCACTACACTGCCTTGCGGCCCAATAATTTCAATTCCTACACTTCCTTCGATATCGCCAGAATCTCGAACCGGCGGATTTATACCAAGCACAAAACAGTCAGTTCTTGATACTTCTAATTGCGTTTGTCTTCGAGTTGGACCTAATACTCTAACTTTTTCAATTGAATTTTTGGGTCCTTTTATAGTAACAACCTCTTCAGCCGCATATTGAGATGGTTGTGATAAAGGTTTAAGTGGAGTTAATTCATATTCATCACCAAATAAAATAGCTAATTCTCTCTCAGATAAATGTATATGTCGATTAGAAATTCCTACAGGAATTTTCATCTTTAACTTCCTTTCTTAATTAACTATATTTATAAACATCCTACTAATTAGATAATAATATTAATTTATTTTTATTATATACAATTCTACATTTTTCTTGTAAAAAAAACTGTATATAAACTACAAAATATTTGTAATGTAAAAAAGCTTTCGATTGAAAGCTTAACGTAAAATATTTAACTAAAGTCTTCAAACTCTTCTTTTTTAACTCTTGCCATTAAATGTTCAACAGCTTCTTTTGCATTTTTATCTTCAAATAGAACTTGATATAATTGGTTAGTTATAGGCATACATATATTATGTCTTTCTGATAGAGCATAGGCAGCTTTTGTAGTTCGTACTCCTTCAACAACCATATTCATATGGCTTAAAGCCTCATCAAGTGTTTGTCCTTCTCCAATTAATTTGCCAGCTTTATAATTTCTACTGTGAACACTCGTACAGGTTACAATTAAATCACCAATACCTGCTAGTCCAGAAAAAGTAGATGCTTCTGCACCCAAATAAATGCCCAAACGAGTAATTTCAGCTAATCCTCTAGTCATGAGAGCAGCTTTAGCATTATCACCAAAACCTAATCCATCTGAAATTCCAGCTCCTAAAGCAATAATATTTTTTAGTGCACCACCTAACTCTGTCCCTACTACATCAGAATTTGTATATACTCGAAAGTTTTTATTAATGAATAAATCTTGTGCTATTTCTGCTGTCTTTATATTAAGTGATGATATTACTACAGTGGTTGGCTTTCTTAATGCAACTTCTTCAGCATGGCTAGGGCCTGATAGTACAGCTAAACGACTAGAATCCAAATTAGGCATACCGTTAAGTATTATTTCAGAAATTCTTAACAAGCTATCTGGATCAATCCCTTTAATTGCATGAATAATAATAGTATCTGGGTTTATGTAATTGTTTATTATAGGAACTAATTCCTTTAATGAATGCGAAGGGGTTACTAAAACAATATATTTTTTACCTGCTAGTGCTTCTTCTAAATTCGATGTTGCATAAATATTAGATGGTAATATACCAGCTATATACTTAGAATTTTGCTTATTAATATTTATTTCTGATGCATGCTTTTCTGTTCTAGTCCAAAGCGTAACCTTATGTTGATTATCTGCAAGAACAAATGACAAAGCCGTGCCCCAACTTCCTGCACCTAGAACCGCTATTTCAATTGTCAATGATATCACCTCACCTTATATTCTTTGCCTAGTTTTCTTTCTGTACCTTTTAGCAATCTTTTAATATTATCCTTGTGCCTAATACACACTAAGACCGCCAATAATAAGGAAAAAAATTGATAAATAATTGCATAATCCATAATAATTACAAAGATAGGTATAAATAACGCAAATATAATAGAGGCTAACGAAACATATCTCGTAATAATTAAAATTATACAAGCAATAATTGCAGAAAATATAAAAGGTAAAAATAATAAACTGGCAACAACACCAATCGTTGTTGCCACACCTTTGCCACCCTTAAATCTTAAATATACAGGCCAATTATGTCCAATAATTGCAAAAATGCCACCTAAAACCATTACTATTGGCTCATTTGTAGAAATCAAATAAGCTATTAATACAGATAAAGCACCTTTTAGTCCATCTAATATAAACACTATAATTCCCGGTAAAATACCTAGTACTCTAAGCGTATTAGTAGCACCGGCATTACCACTACCATGTTCTCTTATATCTATGCCTGCCCAATATTTACCTATTAAAAAACTAAAGCTAATGCTTCCTAATAGATAACTTATTATTACAGTAATTATTATATCCATAGCATCAGCTCCCCATATATTATAATGCTGAATTCTTCTGTCTAATTATAAAGCGAATTGGAGTCGCATCGAAATTAAACCTTTCTCTTAATTTATTTATTAAGAAACGTTCATATGAAAAATGTAGTAACTCCTGATCATTAACAAATATTACAAATGTAGGTGGCTTAACTGAGACTTGTGTCATATAAAAAATTTTTAATCTTCTACCTTTATCAGTAGGAGGCGGGTTTATCGCCAATGCATCTCGTAAACACTCATTTAGTAAATGTGTCTCAATCCGCAACGCATGTTGTTCAGAAGCAAAATTAATCATTGGTAATAAGTTATGTAATCTTTTTTTGGTAAGTGCTGATAAAAATATTATAGGTGCATAATCCATAAAAATAAATTGTTCTCTTATTTCTTTTGTTAAATGATCAATTATTTTATCATTTTTTTCAACTAAATCATATTTGTTATATACTATAATTGATGCTTTCCCTGCTTCATGAGCATAACCTGCAATTTTTTTATCTTGTTCAATAATCCCTTTAGAACCATCAATTACTATTAAACAAACATCCGCTTTCTCTATCGCCGTCATTGCTCTTAATACACTATATTTTTCAATTTTTTCATACACTTTCCCTCTTTTTCTAATACCTGCAGTATCAACTAGAGAGTATTTTTGCCCATCTGCAATAAAAGGTGTATCAATAGCATCACGTGTTGTTCCAGCAATATCACTTACAATTACTCTTTCTTCACCTAGAATTGCATTAACCAATGATGATTTGCCAACATTCGGTCTGCCAATTACCGCTACGTTGATAACATCATCTTCACCAGTATCAATATCATCATCTTCAAAATGTGATATTACCTCATCTAATAAATCTCCAATCCCTAAACCATGTGTGCAAGAAATCCCAAATGGCTCGCCTAATCCTAGTGAATAGAATTCAACAGTATTATATATCATTTCTGGATTATCTATTTTGTTTACGGCTAATACAATAGGTTTATTACTCTTATATAGTATCTTAGCAACTTCTTGATCTGAATTAGTAATACCCATGCTACCATCTACAACAAATATAATAACATCTGCTTGATCTATAGCTATTTCTGCTTGCATACGAATCTGATTAATAATTCTATCATCGTCTTCTATCTCTATGCCACCTGTATCTATTAAATTAAATTCTTTATTTAGCCACTCAGAGCTTGCGTATAAACGGTCTCTAGTAACTCCCGGTTCATCTTCAACAATAGCCAGCCGTTCACCAATAATACGATTAAACAGCATTGATTTACCGACATTTGGCCTTCCTACAATTGCAACAATCTGTTTACGCAAAATTATCACTCTTTTCATATCGCTGTATGCGTGCTTGATATACTTGTGTTTCTTCAAAACGGTTTGAATTATTTAAATCATTAAACTTATTCTTAAAAATAGTTTTTATTAATCCATGTGCTGTAGAATTTGTTACTGTCAATTTCATACCTATTAACTCTTCTACTTCGATAAGGCTATAATTATCTAAAAATATATCTTCGTTATCTTTTAGCATTATATCAGGCAATATTATTTCATCATATATACTAAATTTATTGTATAATTGTTTTGCTTTCCATTCTTCAATAATATCTGTACCTGTTAATAATCCTGTAACTGTCACACTATCTCCATAGAAACGGTTAGGTATAACATGGCAATCTATAACTAATCCAGTTGCCCTATGAATTGCAGTAATAGCCTGCAAGATGGTTCTATGAGCAGACTTTGCTGTTAATACTACGTACTTCTTATCTTCAATCGCCTTTGGAATATTCTTCAAGCAATGGTCTAAATCATCAAGAAACAATCTAATTAAACCTACACCATTTTCTAACTGTTCAAATGAATCATACATAATTGCTTGAGGTACATCTGTTTCTGCTAATACATATAATTCATCTGCTGCATAAGTGATAGCCGCATTAAATTCATCTAGATTTTTTTGTTGCCATTTAGAAATTATGCTTAATGCATCCATAGCACTATCCTTTATCAATGGTGAAATAATATCCAAATCCTTCCGATGGTCTGTGAGTCCTACAGGAACAATTGATATAGATTTGACAAATGGATAGTATTTTCTTAAATCTGTAATTGTTCTTTCTAATTCATGTTTATCATTAAAATTTGGACAAAGTACAATTTGCGTGTGCATAAATATATTATGATTTGCTAAATAATCAATTTTATCTAAAATATCTCCTGCATTTTTATTCCCAAGCATTTTTACACGTAACTCAGGATTTGTAGTATGTACAGAAATATTAATAGGCGATAAATTTAATTTAACAATTCTATCAAGTTCATTAAATGAAACATTGGTTAACGTAACAAAATTACCTTGCAAAAATGAAAGACGATAATCATCATCTCGTATTTGCAGGCTTTTTCTCATGTTTTTTGGTATTTGGTCTACAAAACAAAAAATACATTTATTATGACATAACCTTAGTTTGTCAACCGTTGGGCTCTTCCACTCAACACCTAGAGATTCGTCGGCATCTTTTGAAACTTCATAAATTAGTATTTCACCACTTAGTTTTTTAATTTCAATTTCAACATATTCATCACTAAAAAGCATGTAAAAATCTAATATATCATTAAATTTTTCACCATTTATAGATACTATTTCATCTCCAACTTGTAATTCCAATTCCTCAGCTAAACTTCCTGGAATTACTTTATTGATAATTGACATAAACTTAAACTCCTTATAATAACCTACATTATGTAATTATCTATTATTGATGGCAATCAGTCAAGGATTTGCTAGCTATTTAAAATAAGGTTGTTCTTTCGAAAACAATAATTTTTTTCTTTTAAAAAACAAAACTTCTAAAACATTATATAATATCATGACAAATGAAACAGTAGTTAACATTAGATCAATAGTCTGACCATCACCAATATATCCTACATGATTTTTGGGTATTAACAAAACTGATATTATATCTAGTATTAATACTGAAAGTATAACACTTACTATAGATTTAAGAATTACTAATGAATATTCTTCTAATGGTTTTTTGATAACTATTATAGTAGTAATAGCTAGTAGTAATGGATATGTAAATACTTTATCAAGGATATATAACCTAGGGTCTTTAGGAATAATCTCATAAAGCATTAATAATAAACTAGCAGTAAAGATACTTGCACTAATAATTATACTAATACTAATAGAATTTTTATGGAGATAATATATTAATAATAAAAATGCAGTTGGAACAATCATCCCTATATTAATTATTATATTAGTATATGGAACACTATACCAAATATTAGACAATACCATATAAGTTATCAAAAATATTATAATCATATATTTTTTCAATTTAAATTCATTAATAATTCTTTCAAACCAACCACTTAATAAAAGAATTACTATACATATAATTAATAAATTAGCAATTATTCCACTATTCATGATTATTACCTCTTTATTATACTTCTCATTTTTCTTCCTACTAATCCGCAATTCTTAGATGAAATATCTCCCCAGTCATCTCCAATATATTTATTTATGCCTAATTTTTTGGCTAACTCATATTTCAATTGTTCACGATCCCAATCCGACATATTATTATTTAAACTCACAATAATCACCGCTTTGTATTTTTAGAAATATTAATTATATAATTTACCAACTATGCTTAAAAAATACATCAATTATAAAATTACACAATAATCGGCGAACTTATTAGTCCGCCGATCGAAAATTTCTATTAAGTTACTAATTACTTTAGATGCTTTAATTTATCTCCTATCATTTCACCTAAAGTATATGTGCTTTGTTCATTGTTTTTTAGTATTTCCATAACATTTGAATCTGTTTTTTGTTCAACTTCAACTGTTTGTTTAATACTTAAGCTAACTCGTTTATCTTTAATACTGATATCTAAGACTTTAACATTTACACTCTGATTCTGTGACAATACTTCGTTAGGAGTGGCTATGTGGTTCGGAGAAATCTCAGATATATGTACTAATCCTTCAATTCCAGGAATTATTTCAACAAAAGCCCCAAAACTTACGAGACGTTTAACAGTGCCTTCAATAATATCACCAATATTTATCTTAGCTTCGATTGATTCCCAAGGACTTGGCTGAGCAGACTTTAGACTTAGGCTAATACGCTCATTATTAGGATCAATACTTAGAATTTTAACTTTTACTTTGTCCCCTTCTTTAACAATATCAGAAGGTCGATCAACTCTATGCCAAGCCAATTCTGAAACATGAACTAATCCGTCTACTCCATTAATATCAACAAATGCACCAAAATCAGTAATACGTTGAACAGCACCTTCGATTATTGAACCTATTTTAAATTGATTAATGGTTTGCTTTTTTAGATTTTCTGTTTCTTCCTCAATAACAACCTTATGAGATAAAATGACTTTATTATTTTCTTTATCAAATTCAATTATTTTTACTTTTAAAGTACGTCCTTTATAATCGGCAAAATCTTCAACATAATGTGTTTCTACATGTGATGCTGGAATAAAACCGCGCACACCAATATCTACTACTAATCCGCCTTTAACAACATCCGCAATTACAACATCAATTGTTTCATTTGCATTAAACTTATTTTCTAGTTCTTCCCATGCAAGCAAGGCATCAACAGACTTTTTTGATAATATCAATTTATCTTTGTCATCATTTACCTTCAGCACTTCAACTCTAATTACATCACCTATTTTTATTAGGTCTTTAGCTGATTCGATGTGCAAACTAGATAGTTCACCAATAGGTATAATTCCATCAAACTTGTACCCTACATCTACCGTTACTTGTTTATCTTCTACTAAAGTAACAGTTCCCGTTAATACATCACCTTTCTCAATACTTTTCATTTCATTTACGTTTTTTTGCATTTCTTCTACCATTTTAACAACCTCCTTTAGAACCCAATCAGGTGTTGATGCACCTGCTGTTATTCCTATATGAATTATATCTTTAGTAAACCATGAAGTATTAATATCTTTCTTAGATTCAATTTGGTAAGTTTGAACACCTTCATTAATACAAACTTGAGACAATTTTTTTGTATTCGAACTGCTAGAACTACCAACTACTAACATTAAATCAACTTCTTTTGCTAACTCAATTGCAGCAGTCTGACGTTCTGATGTAGCTTTACATATTGTATTATATGCAATAATTTCACCATATCTATTTTTTAAATCATTTGTTATGTTTTCCCAATTATCATTAGTTTGGGTTGTCTGTGCTACGACTACTATCTGCCCTTCTAAATCTGGTAAGTTATTAATGTCTTCAGGATTTTTAACTACATAGCCTTTTTTATCAGTCCAACCATGAATCCCAATTACTTCTGGATGTTTAGGATCTCCAACTATAATTATATGTTTCCCTTCGTTATAAGCTTTATTAGCTAATTTATGAACAGCTTTAACAAATGGACAAGTAGCGTCAATATATTTTAGATTGTATTGTTCTATTAAATCGTATACATACTTAGGTACTCCGTGAGATCTTAATACAACTGTAGTATCACTTGAAAGCTTATCTAAATCATTTTCAGATTCAATTAAACCAACACCAAAATTAGATAAGTAATTAACTACAAATTGATTATGTACTATTGGTCCTAACGTTACTGCGGTTCCAAATTCCTCACCTACATGCTTAGCTGCATCTATTGCTCGTTTGACCCCTTTACAAAAACCTGCATGTTTAGCAATTTTAATCATAAAAGAGTTCCCCATTTCTAGTGCTAGGTTAATATTCAAAAATAAACGTAAAAACTATGAAACATTTATTAACACAATTATTAACAAAGTTATTAGAGTTAGTATGGATATAACAAAATATCTCCATACTATTTTTTTTATTTGAGAAAAATTCTTGTCAAATTTTATAAGTATATCTAGTAAGCTATTACTAAGAATTAAAACAATAATTATACTAAAAAAAAAAGCGAAATTATAAATGTATCATATAACAATATTTTTTCTCCTTATTTCTTGATAACAATAATCAATAATTTTATCAACCACTTCATCTATAGATAATTCTGTTGTATCAATTAATACGGCGTCTTTCGCTTGCAATAAAGGGGATTCTTTTCTATTGCTATCTCGATTATCTCTTAAAAGAATTTCTTCTTTTACTACATCTAACGAAATATTGTAATTTTTATTACTTAATTCTGTAGCTCTTCTATTAGCCCGTTGTTCAATAGTTGCGGTAAGAAATATCTTTACTTCTGCATCAGGTAAGACAAAGGTACCTATATCTCTGCCATCCATAACTACTCCACCATTAGAAGCTAGCTCACGAAGTAATTCTAAAATATATCTTCTAACTTTAGGATAGGACGCAACAGTAGATACATTCTGGGAAACAATAGGAGTCCGTATCTCATCAATATATGAATAACCGTTTATCAACAAGTTTTGATTAAAATCAAATTTTAAATCAATTTTATCGATAGTTGGCATAACCTCATCTTCATTATTTATATCAATATTCTCTTTTAACGCCCAATACGTAATTCCCCTATAAAGGGCACCAGTATCGACATAAATATAGCCCTCCCCTAATTTATCGGCAACTTTTCTAGCTACTGTACTTTTACCTGCACCGGCTGGTCCATCTATTGCTATATTTATACGTAATACCATAACAGCCTCCTAAAAAAACTCAATAAATAGAAATAGCAGACAAAGTCTGCCATATCTACCCATAATTATTTCGTTAATCTTATATTAGGGACACCCAGACTAAAAGTAACTACTAGCTCTCGATTTAGAAAATATTTCTGCAATTATAATACCATATGAAAATTGGCAATGCAAGGATACCGATAAATTACTCTTCAATATACCGATCAATTTTGAAAGGTTCAGGATTAATTTCTATATTCGAAATTATAGTACCTTCAATTCTATCAAGTTCACTAATATGTTGTCGTATTAAAGGATTTAACAATAAAAATTGTGAAATAAATAGTAAACAAGTAAACAATACAATAATCTTTAGAAAAATTTTTTCTACAGGTTTTATAATTAATAGAAATTTATTAATATCAGGATTATCCCTCTTCATATATTTACCTCCTCATATTAGTTTGTACACGAAGATTGGTAAAAATACATGAATTATACTCCAATACCCCGAAATTTTAGAACTATCTCCCATATAAATCTATTTGGCGTTCAAATGTATACTGTATTATCTTACTTCTTTCACTCTCAAGAATATTCTTAAATCTAAAAGATGCCCACGCTAAATGATTGGGATTCTCTGGATATTTCGTTCTTACTACTTCTATATCAACTAGTGCATGTATAATATTTTTATTCTTTTTAGGAAGTACTAACCATGCTTTTCCTTGTTGAGCTATTGTTATTTTTATGCTGGAATTATATTTAATTGAAAAACCACCACCACTTATATCATCTGTTTTGCATACAAATGATATATTCCCGTCTTTAGTTTGTAAGTCTATGGCAGCTTCTACTATTGCAGGTACTCTAACAAAATCTCGTCTCTGATTTTTTTGAATATCTTCATTTAATGGTTTTGCCACAATTAACATTGCAATATTCTCTCTAACCTTACCTATGACTTCTGTATCAAAATTTGCTCTTGCTCTATCAGGGGTTTGAAACCATACTTTTAATTTTGTTCCGAGAAGAGGAGCTTCTATTCTATTAGTTTCATTATTTAATGGCATTTCAATGTATAATGAATCATTTTTAATATCTGCTATTCTAGCTTTATATACTCGTTTTTCTGATTCATCAACTGTTTCTAACACCAATGATGTATTAATATCATAAAACACTAAATCACACCACCAATTCAGACTTTATTCTATATTGCCAGTATTATAACATATATTCTATGGTAAATATAAAAATCCCCCAATTTAAAGGAGGATTTTTATATTTAATAAATATTAAAGACTTTTTGTATGCCAATTTGATCTATTTTTTCGACCTTTTCTTCTAAACCATTTTCTACATTTAAAAATATTTTATAAGTATTGTTATCTATTGTTCCAATAAATTCATATGTTAAAACTTCTATTCCATCATCAGCTTCTATAATGGCAAGTCGTTGTTCTTCGACTTGGAGCTTTGAATTTAGTTTTTTCTTGGCATCATCAATTGTTAACTTTATTTCTCCTAAATCTCGTTCATTATGATTTAATAAATATTCAATTGATGAAAATCCTATTATTTCACCATTATCTAAAGCAATCTTAACTGTAATAGTATCAGGATATATTACAGTATTATTCTCGTATGACGCAAATGAAATTATCGCTATATTTTCATAATCGTCTATACTAGTTGCAATTACGTTTTCGACATCAAGTTTTCTTAAATATTCTGCTGCTTTAGATTCAGCTTCTTGTAAATCAATAGTAGGCCTTCCCACGACTCTGTCATGCAATAACCACAGAATATTACCTTCTACCTCAGTAATATCTAAATATATTGTATCTTCATCACTATTTGTAATATGAACACTGTATGTTACATAATCTCCACCATCAGGGTTTTTTATTATTTCAAATTGTTTATCTGGTTCTAAATCTAAAAATTTAACGACTTTATCTTTAATCATTTGCTCAGAAAAAATCTCTCCATTTGATACGCGTTTAATTTTTTCTTGCTTAATTTGTTTGATGCTATCTATTCCTGTTCCCCATGATACTTCTGGAAATTGTGTGACCTCATCTTCAAGACTATTAAAACTTTTTACTATCGGATTATCAATATTTTCATCTAAATTAGCATAATTTAATTCAAAATCAGTCCAACGCAATTGTTTGTTAACGACTTCAGAATGTAAAGTACTCATCTGACCTTGAATTTTCAAAGAACATTGATACAAAGTATTAAGTGTTTCCCACTCTTCGTCACTTACGGGCTCTGTATTCAGATCTCTAACTGCAGCCCTATATGAAAAATCTGCTACTCTTGCAATAAAATCTTCAGTCTCACTAAACTCCATAACTCCTAATGGAAGTTGTCCAACTCTAGATTGTGCAGCATATGATAATCTCCATACATTAGCTAATGAACGTCTTATTTGCCCTGGTGTACTAACAGCAATAGATTTCCCTAATTCGTCTTCTACTGAGTCGATATAATAACTAAGTTCATAAAAGGCGCGTTGATATTGGCTTTCACTATTATTATATAATGTATTATTCATTTTATGTTCTGAGTAACCCCAATATCCAACCACAATTAATGAAATAACTAGAAATGGAAGTAACCAACTTGCGATTTTTTTATACATAATTATTCCTCCTAATCACAAAAGATATGTTTACCAATTTGTTTGCGTTGAGGACGAGTCCATATCCATCCAGATGTTGCTGTGTCTGGATTAAAATAATATGTAGCTCCCCCAGTTGGATCCCATCCATTTATTGCGTCTTGTACAGCTTTTTTTGCAGTATCATTGGGTTCCATCCATATTTGTCCGTCTGCAACTGCGGTAAAAGCCCTAGGTTCAAATATTACTCCTGATATAGAATTGGGAAAAGTTTCACTTTTTAAACGATTTAACACTACCGCTGCAACTGCTACTTGCCCTATATATGGTTCACCTCTCGATTCGCCATAAACTGCATTAGCTAATAATCTTAGGTCATTATTCGAAAAGTGCTCATTAGCACTATTTTGTTCAGTTACAACTTCCTTTTTTTTATTTGCTTGATTTTTCGTGTTTTTTTCCAATACTTGTCTTGTTTTTGTTCCTACAACCCCATCAACTTTTAAACCGAAATCATTTTGGAATTTTCTAACGGCGTATAGTGTTTGATATCCAAATACTCCATCAATGTTTGCAGAATAATAACCAATCTGTTGTAATCTATTTTGTAATTCTGCTACATCATTCCCTCTACTGCCCATAGATAAATTTCTACTGGCAAATGTCTCTATAAAATCATTTGAATTTAATATTTTACTTTCAATAAATATAATTGATAATACTAGTGTGGATATAGTTATTACTAATAAATACTTTTTACCCATAATTAACCTCGCTTTATATTTGTTAATAAATGATTGATTATAGTTTGTTACAGATTGCTATTTTTATGCAAAAAAGATGTAAGCGTAATATAACGAGTATTCGTTTATTACGCTTACATCTTTGGAATATAGTCTGTCTAATTTAGATAATAAAATCAGAGAAAATAGCACCTACAAACATTGCTAAAATTATTATAATCACAGGGTGAATTTCAAAATAGAATATTGCTAGTAATGATGCTAAGAAAATACCTAATAATAATATTGATATACTATTTAAGGTCCCTTTACCCATTTCATACGCTACTTGTAATAGTAATACTACAACTACTGGCTGTATTGCTATCATAATACCTTTTATTACTTTCGTATCTTTATATTTCAATATAAATGCAAATAGCACTGTCATCATCAAAGCAGTTGGCCCTACTGTTGCTATTATACTGATAATTGCGCCCGTAATTCCACCAACTTGATAACCAATAGACGCAGCAAGTTTAGTTGCAATTGGACCCGGTAATGAATTGCCGATAGCTAGGATATTAGCAAATTCTTCGTTAGTCATCCAACCATATATTTCTACTACTTCTTTACGTATTAGTGGAATTGAACCAGCTCCACCTCCATAAGCTACAATATTTGCTCGAAAAAAAGCTACGAATAAACTCCAAAAAGTATACATTTTTTTCTCCTTAAAACTAAAACTCGATACAGCAATTAATATCTGTTATTCTATCCATTACTATTCTTGCAAGCTTATCATCAGCCCCGAGGTGCTTTGTCAAAATAAAATCAACATCTGCATATTGTTCTCGATATTTTGCGATTAACTGTGGAATATCTTGTTGTACATGATTACCGGCAAATAACAATAACGGTACAATTATTATTTGAATATATCCTTCGCTAAGTAATTGTTGAATTACCACATCAATGGTGGGATCACATAACTGTAAATATGCGCTTTTAATTGTATATTCAGGCATATTTTTTTTTAATAAATTTATTAATTGTAATTGTTCTCTTGTAGAATCTTTATTTTTACTTCCATGACCTAAAATAATGACCGCTTTCGTATTTACAACTTCTACAAAAGTGCTGAAAAATACCGGTCCTCTTCCCAGGTCAGAAAGATCTTGATTTACCAATTGATTTAGATTTCCATTAGATTTATATGCATCATTCCACCAAAGACCTAAGCTAACTACTGTATTTTCTAATACATCGTCTGTGATTTTCACTCTCAGTTGGCAACTACCTTTTGAATTATAAACAGTTACTAATGCATTTTCTGTAATATTGCGTTTTCTAGCATCAATTGGATTCATTTCTAAAATTGGCTGCATTTCAATTTTTTGTAATGTCGATATGTTCGCAAATGATGAATTTAAAAACATGTGATTTGGTGGATTAACTAGTATAAGTGGATACTTTTGGGTATCTTCACTTGTTAGTTTATATATATCCAAATACTCCGGTATCGAACTATAACCCTTTTCCTCCATAGCAATTGATTCAAACTCAATTTTACCACTAGGTGTTTTTAGCTTTTTATCATTTATAATAAAATTAGTATCATCAACTACTTTTATATAATTTGTTTGTTGCAATTTTTTATATAATTCATCACCTGACATATTGTCAAATATAGTATCTAATGCTTGTATAATAAGATCTTCATCAGTATCATTAAAACATTCATCAGCAAAATTAAATTTTTTTGCTAATCTACGAAACATTTCAGTGTTTTGTAAACTTTCACCTTGCAATGGGATTATTGGTTCTGACAATTGCATATATAAATGCCAGTACGATCTGTAAATATCAAGATATTCTAAACTTGTTGGAGATGGTAATATTATATCTGCATATTTAGCAGTATCAGTAATAAATATGTCATGGACAACTGTAAAAAGATCATCTCTTAACAAACCAGTTTTAATCATATTCTGGTCAGGTGCTACTGTAACTGGATTCGAATTATATACAAAAAGTGCATGTATTCTTGGATTATCAAGGGTAGTTAATGCATCACCTAATTGATTCATATTGATAATACGTGATTGATTTTCATCTAAGTTTAGTAGTTCTAATCGTTTTTTACTTATTTTAAAGTGTTCAGAATTACTTTTGATAGCGCCACAACCTTTATAATTCCATGCACCAGTAATTGCTGGCAAACATGTAATTAATCTCGTAGCCATACCACCGTTATAATGATGCTGTAATCCATTTCCAATACGAATAAAACTACGCTTTATATTGCCATATTCCCTAGCTAAATTAATAATATCATTTGTAGGTATTCCTGTTATATTTGATACTTTTTCTGGTGTATATTCCTTGACCTTTTCTTTTAATTTATCAAAACCAACTGTGTTATTATTAATGAATTCTAAATCATATAATTTTTCTTCAATAATAATATTTATCATACCAAGTGCAAGAGCACCATCTGTACCTGGTCGAATTTGGATAAATTGGTCTGCTAGTTTAGCAGTCTTATTTCTGTGGATATCTATAACAACAACTTTTGCCCCTTTTTTCCTTGCTTGATCAATATATTTCCATTGATGTATGTTAGTACTAATTAAATTTGTTCCCCATACTATTATATATTCCGCTAAATGTGTATCTTCAGGATTAATACCAATATTCGCTCCCATAGTAAATGCATATCCTGCAGAACCTGCAGATGAACAAATTGTTCGTTCTAATCTGCTAGCTCCTAATTTATGAAAAAACCTACGATCCATTGAACTGTTATTAATTATACCCATAGTCCCAGCATAGCTATAAGGCAATATGCTCTCAGACCCATATTTATGTATACAATTTTGAAATTGATTGTATATCTCATCTATTGCTTCATCCCATGATATTTGAGTAAATTTTCCTTCTCCTTTTTTCCCTACTCTTTTCAACGGTGTTAATACTCTATCGGAATGATAAACCCGTTCTGGTAAGTGACGTACTTTATTACATATTACTCCTTGAGTAATTGGATGATTTCTATCTCCAGTTACTTTATAAATTTCCCCCATATCATTTAATGTTACCTCAAGCCTACAAGTATCTGGACAATCCAATGAACAAACGCTGTATTTCTTAATCATAATATTTTTCATCCTTTACTGTATGTCTTACTATATATATTAAAATAATTATTGTCTTCATCATATCTTATTATTTTATATTGACAAAATAACAGCCTTGTTATAACATCTCTCTATTGTTAACCAGCTTTAGAACAGCCGTTAACAATGCTTGAAATAATAGCTAAGGATGTGCTGTATGCGAACATTACATATCGTTTTAGTCCCCATGTTTACTGGATTAACTATAATAGGAGCATTTATTAAAATCCCAATTCCAATATCTCCAATTCCTTTGACATTACAAGTATTATTTGTTATTCTCTCCGGAGCTTTATTAGGAAGTAAACTTGGAGCATTAAGTCAATTATTATATGCATTATTAGGGTTAATCGGATTACCAGTTTTCACGCAAGGTGGCGGAATTAGTTATATACTTAAACCAAGCTTTGGTTATATTATAGGGTTTATCATAAGTAGCTATCTTATTGGTAAAATCATTGAATATAGGAAGAAAAAAAATTTATTTACCTTTTTATTAGCTAATTTAGTAGGTGTAATCACTATTTATACAATTGGAGTTATATATATGTTTTTAATTATGAATTTTGTAGCTCTTACGCCAATCAGTATTTGCCAAGCAATTATTCTAGGCGTACTTCCTTTTATTTTCAAAGAATTGATTTTAATTGCTTTTGTTACAATTATTGCCCATAAAGTATTTCACCATATTAGTAATTATAGAAGTAATATATAATAAATAGCAAAAACCAATATAATTATTTGGTTTTTGCTATTTTATAAATTAGCTTAACTCCCCAGCTAGATTCGCTAATCCTTCAGCAAGCATAGCTACATTTTCTGATGCATGTCTTATCTGCTGAGCTATACTGGTGTTAATATCTATACCATTTGCTACACTTTCTGTAATCTTTAAATTTGATTGAACAGAATCAATAATTTTATTAAAACCCTCAATTGTTTGCTCTGTTAAAATTGTTCCTTCATTTACAGAATTAGATGTTTTGCCCATAGCAACTAAAACTTCATTAGTATCTTTTCTAGAATTTTTAATCTTTTCTGCAATATCTTTTGATGCACGATTCGTATCTTCAGCTAATTTCCGTACTTCCTCAGCAACTACTGCGAACCCTCGACCATGTTCTCCTGCTCTGGCTGCTTCAATTGATGCATTTAATGCTAATAGATTAGTTTGACTAGCTATTTGACTAATAGTGTCAATAATTTTAGCTATTTGAGTAGAACTATCATTTAATCCAGATACATTTATTTGCATTTCTTTAAAGTCTTCTTCTATTTCTTTCATAGCTTCTGTCACCGCTTTAATCTGCTTACCACCTAGCTGTGCTAATTCCATTACATGTTTGGCGTAACTCGTTGCCTCTAATGCTTCGTTCCTAATATTTGTCATTGTACTAGACATTTCATTAGAAGAAGCAGTTGTTTCTTCAGCTGCTGCGGCTAAATTTTGGCTATCACTTTGTAATTGAAATTGAATTTGTTTTACCTGTTCAATTTCTAACATTTGTGATGTAAAACTTTTAATATATTCTTCTATCATTAACACGTTGTCAAAAGTAGTTTTATTATCAAGAGCGATTAGTATATCCGCCATTATTTGCGGCTCATGGTGATATTCCTCAACAATTATCGGAATTAGCGCTTTTCTTAAAATATGATACGCACCCATGAACCACTCAGGACGTAACTTTACTCTGTCATGAACTTGTCCTATCGTTTGTCTGCTTTTTATATATTGATCGTCAATCGAACTGTTATGTAGACTCAGTATATATTTTTTAAATGTTTGCTTCAGCTTTGCCACAGAGCTATGTTTATCTACAATAGCTCTTAATTCGGATACTTGCATAATTTCATCATAAAAAGTATTAGTTATACTATCTATTCTCTCTTCAACAATAGGACTTAGCTGCTTTAAAGTATTTGTTTGAAAGTTTGATAATTTAATATAATTGATTTTTTGTTGAGTATCCTGAGCAGAAACCTTATAAATATTATCCTTTTTTACATCATTAGAAATAATGATTTTGGTTTTCTCAGCTTTTTTAATTTTTGAGAATAATGGCATAAAAAATACCCTCCATAATTTAAACTTTCATAATAATACTCAAATCTATTATGCTATAAATGTTTACTTCGACATAATCATTTATTTAACCTGCTTTTTTACTATCTTATACTTGCTATAATTAAAGTTACTAAGATAATAATTCATTTACATTTTTACAAAATAACAATTATTAATGTTGTATAAATATGGATAGAAGTTTTCATAAATTTTATGTTATAATAAAAAAAATCCAAATGGTTTGGAGTTGGAAATAAATGTGTAAAAAGTATATACTTTCTTTCCTGGTGCTAATCATGTATGTATTGTTTACGACTAACTATGCAGATGCAAATGATTTTAATAACTCAAATGAAATAATTATAGTTGAAAATATAGAAAATAAACAAATTGATGAAGATATTGTTAACGAAGAAAACGTTAATGATACAATTATAGAAGCGACACATGAATTCTTTTATGATGTACCTGTTTCTCATTATGCATATGAATCTATTAATAATTTATATAATATAGGAGCAATTAATTATAGAGAAGCTCATAAATACTCGCCAGATGCACTTATTAGTAGAGCTGAATTTGTTCATATGTTATTAAGTGCTATGGGTATTATTCCATTTGAACAACATTCGTCAATATTTAAGGATGTAAATCCAAATGACCCATATGCTGCGTATATCGATACTGCCTATAGATTAGGTATTGTTGATGGAGCTGGTAATAATCAATTCAGACCTGGTGATCCAGTTAAACGTGACGCTTTAATAAAAATGCTTGTTACTGCTTCTGGTAAATTAGACGTAATGTGGAGTTTGCCCTGGAGCGAACTTAATTCAATATTATCTAAATTTAACGATAAGGATAAATTGAATAATTTTGAAAATTGGTCACCTCACTATATTAGCTTTGCAATAAAAAACAATTTAATAAATGGTTATCCTGATAATACAATTCGACCTAATCAAAACACTACACGTGCTGAAGCTGCTGTTATTATAAATAGGTTATTCGCAACAGATAATACAAATAAATCTAGCGAAATAGAATTATTAGCTTCTGTAAGTGATTACCCATTTAAATATACAAAAGAATTAGATATGGTAGCTACAAAATACAATAGTAACGAACCTGGGCTTAGTCAATATACCGCATCAGGACTCAAAACGCGGGTAGGAGTTGTAGCGGTTGATCGTAATGTTATTCCACTAGGTACGCATTTATACGTTGAAGGCTATGGATTTGCAATTGCAGCTGACACTGGTGGAGCAATTCGAGGAAATAAAATTGATTTATATGCTGCTAATGTTAATGAAGCAAATCAATTTGGCATACAAAATGTAAAAGTCTTTGTACTTCAATAAAGCAATAATAACTCCCAAAAATTTTGGGAGTTATTATTGCTTATATCTTAAATATTTTAAATGTAATTTATCTAACTTACGACTAATTTCTAATATTTTTTTATTTTTTGATAAATGACTATCAGCATTAGAATATTGATTTAGTTCAAGTCTAAGTTTTTCAAATTGTTCAGCAATAATTTGCGATTGCTCTTTATAATCGTTATCACTAAATGGATTCATTAATCTCATTTTATCATCCTCTATACTTATTTATATAGACATAATACCATTAATTATTATAATATTATAGCTATATGGTTATATAATCAATAATTTTATATTTTATTCTACCATTGGCTTATTGTCATAGAATAGTGCTTTTATAGTATTCAAATATAACTTATAATTATATAACAGAGTTCTATTTGTATCCAGAAGCTGAACAGTTATTATCTCAATTTTAATGAAGAAGAAGTTTTAGAACTATTATCCAATACTATTAGCTATTGGATAATATGTATTGATATATATTAAATTAGGAGGCAAAATATTACTCATGACTAAAAGAATTTATAACTTTAACCCAGGACCAGCTACACTTCCATTGTCTGTACTACAAAAGGCACAAAGTGAATTTCTAAATTACAATAATACAGGTATGTCAGTAATGGAAATAAGTCATCGTTCTAAAGAGTTCGAAGCTATCATTTTCGAAGCTGAAGATCGGCTAAAAAAATTATTACAAATTGGAGAGGATTATAAGGTATTATTTTTACAAGGTGGTGCTAGCACTCAATTTTCAATGATTCCTTTAAATCTTTTACCAGCAGGGAAAGAAGCAAATTATGTACTTACAGGTAGTTTTGCTGAAAAAGCATTTAAAGAAGCATCAATTATTGGAGATGCTCACATAGCAGCTACTGCAGAAGATTCGAATTACAACTGCATTCCTAACATAGATAATTATAATTTAAGTAAGAATCCAGCCTATCTACATATCACTACAAATAATACTATCTTTGGTACACAATTTAAAGAATACCCAATTTACTCGGGTATTCCATTAATCGCTGATATGTCTAGCGATATCTTATCTAAACCAATTGATGCAAATAAATTTGCACTTATATACGCCGGTGCTCAAAAAAACTTAGGACCATCTGGCGTTACAATTGTTGTAATCCATAAATCTTTAATTGAAGCAAGTAATAAATCATTACCTACTATGCAACGTTATGATGTTATGGCTAAAAATGATTCACTATATAATACTCCATCTACATTTAGCATTTATTTAGTCAATTTAGTATTAGAATGGGTTATAGAACAAGGTGGATTATCCGCTATGGAGATTCATAATGAAGAAAAAGCCAATTACATATATGATACTATAGATGCTAGTAACGGTTTTTATCAAGGACATGCCTTACCGAAATACCGTTCTACTATGAATATTACTTTTACACTTAGTAATAAAGAATTGGAAGCAAACTTTATTTTCAAAGCTGCTGAACGAGGAATAATTGGAATAAAAGGACACCGATCAGTCGGCGGAATGAGAGCATCTGTATATAATGCAATGTCAAAAGAGGGTTGCAGAGCTTTAGCTGATTTTATGATTGAATTTCAAAAAACAAACAATTAATTTTAAAGAGGCTGGGACAAAACCCAGCAAATAAAAAACAGAGTGGTAATCCCCTGATGAGTTAGGGTGAGTGCCACTCTTTATTTTTACAATTTTATAAATTTGGATACACATAAGGATACCATCTGATAAAATAAAGTTACCACACAATAAAGAATCGGAGGTATCCTTATGTTTAAATATTATACCATGAATCAAATTATTTTACCGCTAGATTTAGAGGTAAAGCTTCAAGAAAATGATATTGCTTACGCCGTAAATCATCTAGTAGAACAGATTCCTGACGAAGCATTTGCTAGCTTTCTACGCGAGACAGGTAAACCAGCTTACCATCCACGGATGATGATGAAAGTAATATTGTGCGCTTATACGCAATCTGTTTTTTCTGGAAGAAAGATCGAGGCATTACTCAAGGATAGTATTCGTATGATGTGGTTAGCGCAAGGTTATGAACCGAGTTATCGTACCATCAATCGTTTCCGTGTCCATGAAGAAGTAAATGAATTATTACGCCAATGCTTTGTGCAATTTCGGTGTCAATTGATACAGGAGAAGTTGATTGAGGAAGAAGCGATATTTATTGATGGAACGAAGATAGAAGCCAATGCGAATAAATTCACATTCGTCTGGCGTAAATCGATCGAAAAATACAGTGAAAAGTTAGTAGAGAAATCCAATCAACTATATGGTGAATTACTGGAAAAAGAAATTCTTCCAGAGATAGAGCGAGAAAGTCAAGAAGAACTCTCAACCATTGAACTCAAGAAAGTACTTAACAAGCTAGAAGAAAAGGTTGTAGAATATGATCAAAAAATAGAAGTGAGTAAAGAAGCAAACGATCAAAAACAACTACGCAATGAGCGTAAAACTCCAAAACAATATCACAAGCAAATTAAGGATATAGTAGAGCGGAAACAAAAATATCAAAACGATATGGAAATATTCGGAGAGCGCAACAGTTATTCAAAGACAGATCCTGACGCTACATTTATGCGAATGAAAGACGATTACATGAAGAACGGTCAACTAAAAGCAGGTTATAATGTGCAAATTGCAACGGAAGGACAATACACACTTGCTTTTGATGTATTCTCAAACCCGACAGATACACGTACATTGATTCCTTTTCTAGACAACATCGAGAAAAGGTATTTTAAACTACCACAATATATTGTAGCGGACGCAGGCTATGGTAGTGAACAGAATTACGCAGATGTACTAGAACGAAGAGAACGCATCCCGTTGATTACATATAACATGTATCGTAAAGAGAAGAAAGAGAAATATCAAAATAACCCATTCCATACAGCTAATTGGGAATATAACGAAAACACGGATTCATTCACTTGCCCAAATCAGAAACAAGTAACGTTCCGTTCTATATCGAGCCGAAAAGACAAAGATGATTTTCTGCGAACATTAAAAGTATATGAGTGCGATGATTGTTCTGACTGTCAATTCCATTCCCAATGTACCAAAGCAACAGAAGGGAAAAACCGAAGAATACAACACAACGAAAGATGGGAACAACAAAAAGAATATATTAGAAAGCAGCTTTCAGAAGAGAAAACTGGTGAAATCTACGGCAAACGTAAAATTGATGTAGAACCAGTATTTGGGTTTTTGAAGGCTAATTTGCATTTCACTCGTTTATCAGTGAGAGGCAAAGGAAAGGTGAAAAATGAATTGGGATTTGCATTCATGGCAGTGAACTTAAGAAAGTACACTGCCATGAGTAGTTAATGGACCATTGAAACCAAAAAACAGGTTCCAAACATCAAAAAACGATGTTCGGAACCTGTTTTTACAATTTTTTCGACTAGTTTTGTCCCAGCCTCATTTGTGATGCTTATCACCGTTCCAATCTATTGATTATGATAGACTCAGTATACAAGCTACACGATATCATTGGTTGGGAGCGTGATTGAGTGCAAATTAGTAGAGTTTCATTAAGTATTAAATTCATGATTATAATCGGTATTGTCTTAACAATTCTTGTGAATGGTGTATTCTATTTTTTGGATAAGCGAACGGCACAGCAATCAGAACAACAATTAAAGGAAAAAGCCGAGATTATGGCACTCCAAGTATTATCAGTTCGTACTTTTCTTGCGAAAAATCAAGAAAAAATCAATTACGATTCAAAAGGAAATTTTGAATTCAAAGGGCTTAACCCTGCTGCTGGTGCTAGGTTGTTTGCTGAAGAGTTTGAACAATTAACAGGCGTTAAAATGAAGCAAACAAGCTTGCAATACCGAGTTCAAAGTAATGCACCTGATACATGGGAAGCTGAAACTCTTCAATATTTCATGAATAATCCAGATGCTGAAGGCGTTTTCGGGAAAAGCATTATAAATGGACAACAAGTATATAGATATATGCTTCCGCTTAAAGTTAATGAGACATGCTTAGGATGTCACGGTTTCCCTGTTGGTGAGACAGACATTTCTGGATATCCTAAAGAAGGCTATGAAGTAGGTCAATTAAGGGGTGCAGTTAGCGTATATACACCAATGGATGGGCACTTGCAATTTTTATCTACTAATAAAATGTTTTATGTACTGCTAATGTTCGGGATTCTAGTAGCACTTTCAGCTATGATATGGATATTCTTTCATATACTTATAAAAAAACCATTAGGTAGATTTATGCAAATTATGCAAAAGGTAGCGCAAGGAGAACTGAATCATAAAGTAGAAATCAAAACAAACGATGAATTTGGTGTACTAACTACACATTTCAATATGATGTTAGATAATTTGAAAAGTTTAATTGTCAAGGTAACGCATTCCGTACAGGCTGTTGCTGAATATTCTCAAGACTTATCAAAGTCTATGGAGCAAAATAAAGAAGCTGTTCAAAAAGTTGTTAATGTTGCAGATGAACAGGCTAACAGCGCACGGAAACAAAATCAACATATTTTGGAAACGATGGCGGTGGTTGAGCAATCCAGTGCTTCAATTGAAGAAATATCTGCAACAACGCAAGAGTTATCAATTTCCGCAAAAAATACAAGTGAAATGGCTTATCAAGGTAATAAAATAATGGAACAAGCCACCGGTGAGATAAAGAAAATGGGTGTATCTGCAAAGGAAGTCTCTGATACTATTTATGTTCTAGGTGGGAAGTCTCAAGAAATTGGGAAAATAGTCGAATTAATTAATGCTATTGCTAATCAGACAAATTTATTGGCTTTAAATGCAGCAATTGAAGCGGCTAGAGCTGGAGAACATGGAAAAGGATTTGCTGTTGTTGCTGATGAAGTTAGAAAATTAGCCGAGCAATCACAGCGTGCGACAAAGGATATAACACAATTGATAACAGAGATCCAACAGCAAACAGAAATTGCAATGACGGCAATGGGTGATAATGAAAAGATAGTTAGTGAGGGCAACCAGGTTATTAATGAAGGAGCCAAATATTTCTATCAAATTGAAAATAATATTAAAGCAGTTTCTGAACAAATGCATAGCGTATATACAGCCACTGAAGAATTAGCTAAAGGAAGTGAAGAAATTGTCACGTCAGTAAATATTATTGAAGGAATAGCTAGGGAAGTTGTCGATGCAACACAGAATATGGTTGGAAGCTCCTATGAACAATCGATTATGATAGATAGTATTAGTAATTCTGCTAAATCATTAGCAAACTTAGCTAAAGATCTACATAAAGAAATTCAGGTGTTTAAAGTCAAATAAGTATAAGATAAAAGCTAGATGTGTGGCCTCACTATGTTGCTATAGAATAGTGGGGTTTTTTATTGCAAATACTATCGTTAACATATCAAAAATAACGGTGGGGATATAATGCATACAATGTGGAAAGGCTCGATTAGTTTTGGATTAGTTAATATACCTGTAAAAATGTATACAGCAACAGAAGATAAGGATATTCGATTTCGTCAGTTACACCGACAAGATTATTCACCAATTAAATATATGAAAAAATGTATTTCATGTGATAAAGAAGTGTCTAATGAAGATATTGTTAAAGGTTATGAATATCAGACAGGTGAGTTTGTCGTGTTAGAAGATGAGGATTTGCAGAAAATTGATCCTGAATTGTCAAAATCAATTGAAATTATTGAATTTGTCAATTTAGAAGAAATTGATCCTATATTTTTTGATAAAACCTATTATTTATCACCTTCAGAAACAGGCGGTAAAGCTTACAGTTTACTTAGAACAGCTATGGGCGAAATGGACAAGATTGCAATTGCAAAAATTATGATACGAGCTAAAGAATCATTAGCTGTAGTAAGAATATATAATGAGTGTATTGTTTTGGAAACAATATACTATCCTGATGAGATTCGTAATCAGAAGATGATTCCAGGAATATCAGACCAAGATACAAATGTAAATGCGAATGAATTAAAAATGGCGAAACAAATTATAGAAAACTTATCAACCAAATTTGAACCAGAAAAATATACAAATGAATACAGAGAAAAATTGCTAAATATAATACAAGCTAAAATTGAAGGTAAAGATATAGCAATTGCTCCTGATGTAATTAAGAGTAATGTGGTAGATTTAATGACTGCTTTACAGGCAAGCTTAGATGAAACTAAAAAAACAGCTGTTGTTAAGTGAAATATTCAGAAGGAGAAACATGTATATAAAACCAATGGAGCCCTTGTTAGTAGATAATGTTCCTGCTGATAGCAAATATATACATAGTGTTAAATGGGATGGAGTCAGACAATTAGTCTTTGTGACAGGGGAACAAGTAAGAATTCATAATCGTAAATTGAATGATCGCACTGATACGTACCCAGAAATATGGCAAATATCAAAAATCCTCAATAAAAAATTTGTGGAACGGCAGGTTGTATTTGATGGTGAAGTTGTTGCTATTGATAAAAAGGGAAAGCCTAATTTTGCCCAAGTAATGAAACGAGATTTTGTTCGTTCACAGGATACAGCAACTAAGTTGATGAATGTGATTCAAGTTACTTATTTTATATTTGATATTCTATATATAAATGGTGAGAATATCATGAGTCATAGTATAAAAGAACGGCTTAGCATATTACACGAGTTAATTAATGTTAATCAGACCAACCATCTGTTTCAAATAGTTGATCATATAGAAGACGGTAATTCTTTATTTAATACAACAAAGGAATTAGGGTTAGAAGGTATTGTATCTAAAGATATTAATAGCATCTACCATCAAGGTAAAAAACATCACGATTGGCTAAAGGTTAAGCATATTAAAGATATCAATGTTGTTATAGGCGGATTTACAGTAAAAAATCAAAGAGTAAATGCACTTTCATTAGGAGTGTATACTGGAAATGAACTTATATATATAGGAAATGTGGCTAATGGATTAAGTATATCTGATATACAATTGTTAACTAGTGAGCTTAAGTTATTACAAATTAATAGCTCACCATTTCATAATTATAATAATAAAGGGAAAGAACAATTTTGGGTTCATCCTAAATTGACTTTAAAGGTTAACTATCTTGAATTTACGGATGACGGTAGATTGAGACATCCATCTGTTCAAGGGTTTCTAACTATCGCTGCAATGGACTGTAGATTAGAATAAAAGTGTATACAATAATATAAAGGTGGCCAATATGGAAGATGTTCTAATTATTGATGATAAGCATATTAAAATTTCTAACCCCAAAAAATATTTATGGTGTAATTCAAATTACCAAGTAGATAAGGTTACCTATATTACATATATCCATAATGCTGCAGAATATATTCTCAAATATTCTAAAGATAGATTATTAACTACTATTCGTTATCCTAATGGCGTTACCGGAAAGCATTTTTATCAAAAAAATGCACCTTCTTTCGCACCAGAATGGATTCAAACGATAGTATGGAATGATACTAATTATATACTTGCTAATGATACTGCAACTTTAGTATGGTTAGCAAATTTGGCATGCCTTGAGCTTCATGTAAGCTTTAATTATTGGCAACATGAAGATTATCCGACTGAACTAGTATTTGATTTAGACCCAACTGATACAAGCAATTTCATGCACGTTTTGCAAATGGCATCTTATATGAAAGAAGTTTTATTAGAAGTTGGACTAATTGCTTACCCTAAGACCTCAGGAGCTACCGGATTACAATTGTATATACCAATATTACAGAAATATACTTATGACGATACGAGAAAAGTAGCTAAATTTATTGCAGAATATATACAGCAAAAATATCCAAAAGATATTACGCTTGAAAGATTAGTAAAAAACCGTGGGAATAAGTTATATGTTGATTATCTTCAGCATTGGCGAGGTAAGACTTTGCCAGCTCCTTATAGCGTTAGAGCAAGGGAAAAACCATCTGTATCAACACCCGTATCATGGAATGAAATTGAAAAAAATTCTTTTAAACCAGATGATTTTACAATATTTAATATACTCGATAGAATTAATAAGGTAGGAGACTTATTTGATTTAACAAGCAAACAATCCCTTGATCATATACTGGAAATAATAACCGATATTTGAATAATAGAGGTAATTAAAGAAATGTGTCGAATACAAAAATAATGGAGGGAGAAGTTAATGAAAACAAAAATTGGATTTTTAATACTAACATCTTTCATAGTAATATTTATTCTATACATAATTGGAATATCCGAACCTACTTCTGACCCTATTATAGAACAGCCACATATTGAAGACGATAAGAATAATGCAGATTATCAACAAGAACACAGTTTTTTGCAGTTTATGGATGCGGACAAGCTTATTATTGATGGTCAGAATGGTAATACAGTTGTAATTAATGATAACAAAACAATTACAGCTTTAGCGCAATATTTTATCGAATTATATTTGGATACTGAATTAGAAACAAGCTACCACTATACTATTACGTTTTTTGTAAATGATAATAAATATGATATTAAAGTAAATGAAACAAATATAAATGTAAATGGTACTAATTATACTTTTAAAAATGCACAGAATAGTAGAGAATTATTAAAGAATATAGAGAATCTAATAGTAGATTTTTATTGGAATTCAATAGTAGAAGTTGATAGAATATATGTTAACGCCGATGATATTGTTAGAACAATTGCCGTAAATGATAGTGATATACCGACAATAGTAAATATAATAAAAAATAGCTATAGAGTAGAAGCTGATAGAAGCATATATTCTATTTTTCCTAATTATAGCTTAGAGCTTAGTTATGGTGATAGCTACCAACTGAAAATCAATTTATTACATCGCCAATTAATGGGGCTATATATTGGTGAGCAACTGTATATATATCAGATATCGCCAGAATTATGGGATATTATCGATAGACAGGTACCTAAAGCAACGTATAAAAATAATGATTTATATTATTTATTTGAATCCTCAAACTTAACGATCGTAGTGAATGATATTAAATGGCAGGTGTCTGACGAAGACGATTCAAATATGCAAGATGTTCGTGATCAAATTATTAGAGAATTATTAATATCGCTACCAGATGAACAACAGATGGGATCAGAATTATCTGCATCTGAATTAGAATTTGAAATAAACGATAAGAATGTGAAAGTAGTAATTGGTGAGCAAGGATTTGAATATGAAGGTCAATATTATCGTTCAAATAATATAAAGAGTAGGATAATAAATATATTAAATAAACTTTAACATTTTAAAACGTGCATAATTTATTGCGCGTTTTTTTAAGGTTATCAGCAGGCAATATGATTTATATTAATAGATATAAGGGGAGAATGAATTTGAACGGACAAATCAGTGAAAAGGATTGGATGCTCATATTCCATCAAACTAATGGTATTGGATCAATTACTATGAAGAAAATATACGAATATTTCGGTAGCTTTACAGCGGCAGCGGATGGTAATTTATTAACTTTTAGACATTTAGGATTATCAAATTTAGTTATAGATAAACTTCAAGCAAATATCAATAAATGTAACGATATTATAAATAGAATACATGAAGATAATCATAAACATAATGTTAAAGTAATTACTATTATTGATGAAGAATATCCTAAGTTATTAGCAGAAATATATGATTCACCCTTTATACTATTTGTAAAAGGTGATGAAATATTGCTGAATGAATATTCAATTAGTGTTGTAGGCACTAGAGAGCCGTCTTATTATGGCAAATGGGCTGCCAAAGGATTAGGACAATTTATGGCAGACAATCAAGTTCCCGTAGTAAGCGGACTAGCTAAAGGTATAGATAAATTTGTTCATGAAGGGGTATTAAGTAGAAATGGTAAGTGTATCGGTGTTGTAGCTACTGGCTTAGCAGAGATATACCCATTAGAACATAAATACCTATACGAGAATATCCTCGAATCAGGTGGATGTATTATATCAGAGTATTCATTATACACTAAAGCACGACAAGGACATTTCCCTGCCAGAAACCGCATTATTAGTGGGTTATCTTTGGCAACAATAGTAGTGGAGTCTAAGGAAAAAGGTGGTGCTCTAATTACTGCAGATCAAGCTTTAGAACAAAATCGTGATGTGTTTGCAATACCGGGAAACATAAATTCACCTAATAGTGAGGGAACTAATAATTTATTAAAGCAAGGAGCAAAAGTTCTAACTAAATGGGAAAATATATTTGAAGAAATCCAAGAGTTTCAATATAAAACAGATAACTTGAACTTAAATAGAATTGAAAATGATATCACTAACGACGAAAAATCATTATTAGAATTGATACCTTTTCAAGAGATACATATAGATCTACTTCAAACAAAATATGGACATCCAGATTTGTTTGTAATTTTATTGCAATTGCAGCTCAAGAATTATATAGCTGCGCTGCCAGGTCAGTATTATGTAAGACTACATTAGTAATAAATAGAAATATGTGTTTGACATTCAGCATTAACTTGTTCAATAATAAAGAAAACTTGTTAAGATTGGAGGAATCCCATTGGCGGATTCACTAGTAATTGTAGAATCATTAGCGAAAGCGAAAACAATCAGTAAATATCTAGGGAAAAAATATATCGTAAAGGCGTCTGTTGGCCATTTGATTGATTTACCTAAAAGTCAGATTGGTGTTGACATAGATAACAATTATAAACCTAAATATATAACGATAAGAGGAAAAGGAAATATATTAAAAGAGCTACGTGATGCAGCTAAAAAGGTTAAAAAGGTTTATCTAGCTGCTGACCCTGATCGTGAGGGTGAAGCAATTGCGTGGCATTTAGCACAAGCATTAAACATAGATGAAACAAAGAAATGCCGGGTAGTATTTCATGAAATCACAAAACAAGCCGTTAAGGATGCATTTACTAACCCTCGTGCCATTAATTTGGATTTGGTTGATGCACAACAGGCGAGAAGAGTGTTGGATCGACTTGTCGGGTATAAAATAAGTCCACTTTTGTGGAAAAAGATAAAAAAAGGTCTAAGTGCTGGACGCGTCCAATCCGTGGCAGTTAACCTAATTATTCTAAGGGAAAGAGAAATACAATCGTTTCAGCCCGAGGAATATTGGACTGTAACTGCATCTTTCAAAAAGGTCGGTAAAGCTTTTGATGCTAAATTTTATGGATATGATAACAAGAAAGTAGAGTTAAATAATAGCGAACAAGTACAGAAATTGCTAAAAGGCATTAAACCTGAAAATTTCATAGTTAAAGATGTAAAGCTTGGCGAGAAAAGGCGTAACCCAGCAGCACCGTTTATTACATCAACATTGCAACAAGAAGCTGCTAGAAAGCTTAATTTCCGTTCTGCAAAAACTATGAAAATTGCGCAGGAGCTTTATGAAGGAGTAGAAATAGGTAAACAAGGCACTATAGGTTTAATCACATATATGCGTACCGATTCCACTAGAATATCGGAAGTAGCTAGAGAAGAAGTGAAAAGATACATTATTGATACTTATGGTGCAGAGTATTATCCAAATACGCCGAGAATATTCTCTAAAAAGGCCGCACAAGATGCGCATGAAGCAATCCGACCAACGGCGATGCTTACGCCAGATGATATCAAGAGTTATTTATCAAAAGACCAATATAAGTTGTATAAACTTATTTGGGATAGATTGGTTGCCAGCCAAATGTCAGAAGCGATTTTAGATACAATGTCCGTGCTTATACAGAATAACGAAGCTATATTTAAAGCGACAGGATCAAAAATTAAATTTCCGGGCTTTATGACCTTGTATATTGAAGGCTCAGATGATCAGACAGATGATAGTGAGAAGTTCTTACCAGAATTAAAAGTTGGCGATTTACTTAAAAGTTTAAATATAGAGCCAAGACAGCATTTTACACAACCACCTCCACGATATACTGAAGCTAGGCTGGTTAAAACATTAGAAGAGTTAGGTATTGGAAGACCTAGTACATATGCACCAACAATAGAAACAATTCAAAAACGTGGATATGTGTCTCAAGAACAAAAGAATTTTGTACCAACTGAATTAGGTACAATTGTTAACGACATGCTTGAAGAATATTTTGCTAATATTGTAGATGCTAAATTTACAGCTAATTTAGAACAACAGTTGGATTTAGTAGCTATCGGTGAAAATGAATGGGTAAACGTAATCGATGAATTTTACAAGGATTTTCGTAAGCATTTACAAATAGCAGAAAAGGAAATGGAAAAAGTAGAAATTCAAGAGGAAGTTTCTGATATTCCATGTGAAAAATGCGGCAGACTTATGGTGTATAAGTTAGGGCGCTTTGGAAAGTTTCTAGCTTGTCCTGGATTTCCAGATTGCAGAAATACGAAACCTATAATCAAGGAAATTGGTGTGAATTGTCCTAAATGTCATGGGTCGATTGTTGAAAGGAAAGGAAAACGTAGAAAGACTTTCTATGGATGCTCCGAGTATCCAGAATGCGATTTTGTTGTATGGAATAAGCCTGACCAACGACCATGCCCTAAATGCAGTGGTATACTAGTTCAGAAGACATCAGGTAAAGGTAAAAATCAAAAAAATTCGCTTACATGTATTAATGATGAATGCAAATATACAGAAATTCTGCAATAATGGAGGCAATAATGTCAGTTGAAAAAATTGTTGTAATAGGTGCTGGGTTAGCTGGATGTGAGGCAGCTTGGCAAATAGCGAAAGCCGGTTATCATGTACATTTATATGAAATGAGACCGACCCAAAATACTCCTGCACATAAGACGGATCTTTTTGCTGAACTTGTATGCAGTAATTCACTACGAGCAAATAGCATAACCAATGCGGTTGGCTTACTTAAAGAAGAAATGAGAAATTTTGATTCATTAATTATCAAAAATGCTGATGAGCATTATGTGCCTGCCGGAGGGGCATTAGCTGTTGATAGAAAAGGGTTTTCTACGGGTGTTACAGATGCACTTGTTAATCATTCAAATGTTACAATTCATTATGAGGAAGTAGTCGATTTGCCAGAAGCAGATATTATAGTTATTGCGACCGGTCCGTTGACATCTGAACAGTTCTCAAAAACGATTGCTGCAATTACTGGCAGTGAATATCTATATTTTTATGATGCTGCAGCGCCTATCGTCACTAAGGAATCAATTGATTTTAGCAAAGTATACATAGCTTCTAGATATGATAAAGGGGAAGCGGCATATATTAATTGCCCTATGACTGAGGAACAATTTGATGAATTCTATAATTTTTTAATTCAAGCTGAAACTGCACCTATGAAAGATTTTGAAAAAATGCAGGTATTCGAAGGTTGTATGCCTATTGAAATTATGGCAGCACGGGGCAGGCAGACTCTATTATTCGGTCCAATGAAACCAGTCGGTCTATTAAACCCTCATACTGGAGCAGAACCTTATGCTGTTGTACAGCTTAGACAGGACAATAAGGAAGCGACAATATATAATTTAGTTGGTTTTCAGACACATTTAAAATGGGGCGAGCAAAAAAAACTATTATCACTAATACCAGGTTTAGAAAACGCTGATATAGTTAGATATGGAGTAATGCATAGAAATACATTTATTAATTCTCCTGTATTATTACAAGCAACCTATCAATATAAATTAAAGAAGAATATATTTTTTGCTGGTCAAATAACTGGTGTTGAAGGGTATGTTGAGTCTGCTAACTCGGGGATGGTTGTTGGTATAAATGTGGTTAAAATGCTTCAGCAAAAACCTATTATTCCATTTCCTGTTGAAACTGCCACTGGAGCACTAGCTAATTATATTGCGACATATGATGGTAAGTCATTTCAACCAATGAATATTAATTTTGGATTATTACCGCCATTAGCAAAGAAAATACGCAATAAAAAAGAACGCTATGAAGTGTATGCAGATAGAGCACTTAAAATTATTCAAGAAATTAAGGGATAATAACAATATATATGGAGGTGTATTTATTATGGAGCAATCATTTCATGCTACTACAATATTGGCCGTTCGTAAGGAAGGTTATGCTTCGATGGCAGGTGATGGTCAAGTAACATTTGGAAATGCGATGGTAATGAAGCATGGTGCTAAAAAAGTACGCCGTTTATATAAAGGAAATGTAATAGCAGGATTTGCTGGTTCTGTTGCGGACGCATTTACTTTATTTGAGAAGTTTGAAGTGAAATTAGAAGAATACCATGGCAACCTAGAACGATCTGCTGTAGAATTAGCTAAGGATTGGCGTATGGATCGAGTTTTACGTAGATTAGAAGCAATGTTAATTGTGATGAATAAAGATAAGTTATTACTAATATCCGGTAATGGGGAAGTTATCGAACCTGATGATGGCATATTAGCTATAGGATCTGGTGGCAGCTATGCTTTAGCTGCGGCTAGAGCTTTGAAGGACCATTCGAATTTATCCGCCGAAAAAATAGTTAAACAAGCACTACTAATTGCTGCTGATATATGTGTGTATACTAATAATAATTTAACAATCGAGACTATTGAATTATAATTTGATAATCATGAGGTGATTAGTATGACAATAAACAACAAGAGTATCGATATTACACCTAAAGAAATCGTAGCTAAGCTTGATCAATATATAATTGGTCAAAAAAAAGCAAAAAGATCGGTAGCAGTTGCATTAAGAAATCGTTATCGTCGCAGTAGACTTGATGAAGAAATGCGTGATGATATTATTCCTAAGAATATATTGATGATAGGTCCTACAGGTGTTGGAAAGACGGAAATAGCAAGACGTTTAGCAAGGATAGTAGGAGCTCCATTCGTAAAAGTAGAGGCTACAAAATTTACAGAGGTTGGTTATGTTGGACGTGATGTCGAATCAATGGTAAGAGATTTGGTTGAAACTTCAATTAGAATGGTTAAAGAAGAAAAAATGGAAAAGGTTCAAGATATTGCAAGTAAGCATGCTAACGAACGACTAATTCAATTATTAGTACCTTCACCTAAGAAAAAACAAATTAAGAATCCATTAGAAGCTTTAGGGTTATTTGGAGCTAATGAACAAACAGATTCAACTTCTCAAGAAGAACAATTTAAGCAACGTGAAATAGATATGCAAAGAGCGGAAGTTCGTACACAATTATTAGCTGGCAAGCTAGAGGATAGTGTCGTAGAACTAGAAGTGGATGATTCAACTCCGCAAATGTTTGATTTGTTTTCTGGTTCAGGCGCTGAACAGATGGGACTTAATATGCAAGATGTCTTAGGTAATTTTTTACCTAAGAGAAAGAAAAAGCGTCGTTTATCAATCGCAGATGCTAGAAAAGTAATAACACATGAAGAAGCTCAGAAGTTAATAGATATGGATGAAGTCTATGCAATTGCTATCAATCGCGCTGAACAATTAGGTATAATATTTATCGATGAGATTGATAAAATAGCTAGTAAAGAAAAGGGACCAGATGTTTCACGCGAAGGAGTCCAGAGAGATATCCTTCCAATCGTGGAAGGATCAACTGTGATGACGAAATATGGAACAGTTAAAACTGATTATGTACTTTTTATAGGTGCTGGAGCTTTTCATATTTCTAAACCTTCTGATTTAATACCAGAACTTCAAGGTCGTTTTCCAATTCGTGTAGAGCTTAGCTCATTAACTAAAGAGGATTTTATTAAAATACTAACTGAACCTAAGAATGCATTATTAAAGCAATATGTAGCTTTACTAGAAACAGAAGGTATTAAAGTGATTTTTTCTGATAATGCGATTGATAGAATTGCAGAGCTGGCGACATTGGTCAATGACACAACTGAAAATATAGGTGCAAGACGATTACATACATTACTAGAAAAAGTTCTAGAAGACTTGTCATTTGAAGCTCCAGATATTACACTTGATGAAATTATCATTACACCTGAATATGTAGATGAAAAGCTACAAGGCATCGTTAAAGACCAAAATATGAGTCAGTATATTTTATAGGAGGTACACGATGGAGCTTCTAAATAAAACTAGGAAAATAAATAAGCTATTACAAAAAGCTGTCGATCAATCAGTTGATTTCATGGAAATGGCAGGAGTGTTAAGAGACGTAATCGATGCTAATATCTATGTTATAAACAGTAAAGGCAGAATTCTGGGTTACGCAATTGTAAAACAAAACGAGTGTAAAATTATGAATGAGCAAGTTTTATTAGATAAAGAGTTTCCTAGAGACTATAATGAAAAATTGTTAAAGATTATAGAAACTGAAGCAAACGTGCAAGACTTTAGTCCTGAATGTGTATTTTCTAGCGATATTAACTGTATTTTTGAGACGAAACATACAACAATAGTTCCTATTATTGGCGGAGCAGATAGATTAGGTACATTAGTGTTAGCAAGATTTCAAGGTCCATTTGAAAGAGATGATATGGTTTTGGCTGAATACGGAGCCACTGTAGTAGGTATGGAAATGCTACATGAGCGAGCAATGGCAGTTGAGGAGGAAGCTCGTTCTAAGGCTGTAGTATCTGTCGCAGTTAATTCATTATCTTATAGCGAATTAGAAGCTGTTGAACATATTTTTGAAGAATTAAATAGTACTGAAGGATTATTGGTTGCTAGCAAGATTGCAGATCGGGTTGGGATTACCAGATCTGTTATCGTAAATGCTTTACGTAAATTAGAGAGCGCAGGGGTAATAGAATCACGCTCATTAGGGATGAAAGGAACATATATTAAAATCCTAAATTCAAAGTTAGTACCAGAAATTGAAAGAATACGAAAATGATTTTATTAGGGCCTTATGAACTATGCTCATAGGCTTATTTTTTTTGTTATAATTTTGGAATAATGGTTTTAAATATGACATTATACATGCTTGAATATATATATATCTAGTAATAAAATGTATATATCAATTATATAAAAAAAGGATTTTATTATTTTATGTCGAAAATTGTCTAGATAAGAATCATTTTTAATAAGAGCTATTTAAATATTTTAAAATTTTAATAAAGGAGGGGATAAATTGAAAATTTTCGATAATTCCTCTTTTGTTAGTGTTCATAAAGCATTAGACGCAGCCCAATTACGCCAACAAGTTATTTCCAACAATATAGCTAATGCGACAACACCTGGATTTAAAAAGTCTTCAGTTAAATTTGAAGAATATTTGAAAAATGAATTAAATAATAAAGGTATATCAGGATATCGTACTAATTCGCTACATATACCTATCGGATCTTCTAGGTTACAAGATTTAAGTCCTAAAGTTGTAGTCCATCAAGATTCTGCTATTAATAATAATTTGAACAATGTAGATATTGAAGCAGAAATGACTAATCTGGCTAAAAATCAAATATTATACGATGCTTTAATTCAGAATATTAGCGGTAAGTTCCAAAAGCTTAAAACTGTCATTGGAGGTGGTAGATAATCATGTTTAAAGGTATGGATATAAGTGGGTCAGCTTTAACAGCACAACGCTTGCGTATGGATATCATCACCAGTAACATAGCCAATGCAGAATCAACGAGAGCCAAAATAGTTAATGGTGAAATAGTTCCGTATAGGCGTAAATTAGCTGTTTTTGAACCAGCAAAGCAAAGTTTTCAAGTGACACTAAAAAATGCAATGAATGGGCAAGCTGGTGTAGGTGTTAAAGTGACTAAAATAGTTGAAGATCAATCACCGTGGAAATTAGTTTATAATCCTGACCACCCAGATGCTATTAAAGATATAAATTCTCCTCAATATGGTTATGTTAGAATGCCTAATGTGGATATGGCAACAGAAATGGTAGATTTCATATCAGCTACTAGAGCCTATGAAGCAAATGTAACAGCTCTTAATTCACATAAAGCTATGGCTATGAAAGCATTAGAAATAGGTAGATAATTAGTTTTTACTATGGAGGTTCAATATGATAGATAGAATTAGTTTGGGAAATTTAAATCAATTACAAAAAATTAATCAAATTGGTAATAATTCTGAATCTAAAACTCAGCAAATATCCTTTAGCGATACCTTGAAACAAGCTTTAGATCAAGTTAATCAACTAGAGAAGCAATCAAGTCATATGGGGGAGTTATTGGCAGCAGGTAATATTGATAATCTACACGATGTACTAATTGCCGGACAGAAAGCTAGCGTTGCTGTGGAATTAACAGTCCAAGTTAGAAATAAAGTAGTTGAAGCATATCAGGAAGTTATGCGCATGCAAGTATAGATGATGGTTGCTAGTAGGTGAGGTGAACTAATGAACGAGAAATTCAAATTATATAGCGAAAAAGCGACCAGCTACTGGCAAAATACTAATAAAAATCAAAAAATTAAAATAATAGCAAGCGCTG
>Ga0265293_10000676_pt1 | contig 79461 bp, 58 predicted proteins | sample Munlanlewell138R_FD_192505 | JGI IMG/M metagenome (GOLD analysis project Ga0265293, IMG submission 192505) | Leachate microbial communities from a municipal landfill in Southern Ontario, Canada - Leachate well 138R | ecosystem: Engineered > Solid waste > Landfill > Unclassified | place: Canada... | reverse complement strand
GTTCTTTTCACCGTTCCTTCACAGTACTTGTTCACTATCGGTCGATTGGAGTAGTTAGGCTTGGAGGGTGGTCCCCCCGGCTTCCCACAAGGTTTCTCGTGTCTCGTGGTACTCTGGTGCCGGCTAGTTCGGTTCAGACTTCGTGTACGCGACTATTACGCTCTTTGGTCCCGGCTTTCCAGCCGTTCATTCCACTCGCCCGATCCTCCCATATCGCCGGTCCGCAACCCCGCTGAACTTGCGTCCAACGGTTTGGCCTCATCCGCTTTCGCTCGCCACTACTGACGGACTCTCGGTTGATTTCTCTTCCTGGGGCTACTAAGATGTTTCAATTCGCCCCGTTCCCCACCGTACACTATGTGTTCATGTACGGCTGGTCAGGCATTTACCCTGACCGGGTTTCCCCATTCGGATATCTGCGGGTCGGTGGATATTTGCTCCTCACCGCAGCTTTTCGCAGCTTGTCACGTCCTTCATCGGCTCCAATCGCCAAGGCATTCGCCCTGCGCTCTTTGTAACTTGACCTTTTTTTTGGTTCTCTCGTCGATCTTCCTTGACACACAATTCATGGATGATTAAAAGTCTCTCCTATTACAAGCTCAAAGCTTTCCGGTTTTATTCCTTATTCTTGATGCTCGTCAACAGGTGCTGTACATCGTCTAACCGACATACAGCGCTTCTTCTCTCATGTCTTATCTTTCATGTTAGATCTTCTATGCAGTTTTCAAGGTCCAACAGCGTCTCCCGACACCCTTAGCTGTCTGTCTGTCGGGCCAGGCAATTGCCTGATCCTTGACATGCAAACAACCGGATCATCCGGTTCTTTGTTTGATATCCGGATCTGGTGGGCTCAAGTGGACTCGAACCACCGACCTTACGCTTATCAGGCGTACGCTCTAACCAGCTGAGCTATGAGCCCGGTTGATTTCAGGGCCGGGCCCTGAAGATTGAACAGTACGATCAGACCGCCAAATGGTTTCCCACCTGGCCGCCCGGCGGATCATCCGGGCTGTTTTGCGGCCTCCGTTTGCACGGCGACCGATCGACTTAGGATTCCGATGCGCCTCAAGCGCATCATGTCTCCCTAGAAAGGAGGTGATCCAGCCGCACCTTCCGATACGGCTACCTTGTTACGACTTCACCCCAATTATCTGTCCCGCCTTCGGCGGCGTCCTCCTTTGCAGGTTAGACTACCGACTTCGGGTGTTACAGACTCTCATGGTGTGACGGGCGGTGTGTACAAGGCCCGGGAACGTATTCACGGCAGTATGCTGACCTGCCATTACTAGCAATTCCGGCTTCATGCAGGCGAGTTGCAGCCTGCAATCCGAACTGGGGGCGCCTTTGGGGATTCGCTCCACCTCGCGGTGTGGCAGCCCGTTGTAACGCCCATTGTAGTACGTGTGTAGCCCAGGACATAAGGGGCATGATGATTTGACGTCATCCCCACCTTCCTCCGTTTTGTCAACGGCAGTCTTGCCAAAGTGCCCAACTGAATGATGGCAACTGGCCACGAGGGTTGCGCTCGTTGCCGGACTTAACCGAACATCTCACGACACGAGCTGACGACAACCATGCACCACCTGTCTCCGCGTCCCCGAAGGGAACAAGGTATCTCTACCTCTAGCGCGGGATGTCAAACCCTGGTAAGGTTCTTCGCGTTGCCTCGAATTAAACCACATACTCCACTGCTTGTGCGGGCCCCCGTCAATTCCTTTGAGTTTTAGCCTTGCGGCCGTACTCCCCAGGTGGATTACTTATCGCGTTAGCTTCGGCACAGAGGGAGTCGATACCCCCTACACCCAGTAATCATCGTTTACGGCGTGGACTACCAGGGTATCTAATCCTGTTTGCTCCCCACGCTTTCGCGCCTCAGCGTCAGTTGTCAGCCAGAAAGTCGCCTTCGCCACCGGTGTTCCTCCTGATCTCTGCGCATTTTACCGCTCCACCAGGAATTCCACTTTCCCCTCTGATACTCAAGTCCCACAGTTTCAGATGACATTCCAAGGTTAAGCCTTGAGCTTTCACATCTGACTTGCAGGGCCGCCTGCGCGCCCTTTACACCCAGTAAATCCGGATAACGCTTGCCACCTACGTATTACCGCGGCTGCTGGCACGTAGTTAGCCGTGGCTTATTCTGGAGGTACCGTCATTTTCGTCCCTCCCTAAAGAAGTTTACAACCCGAAGGCCTTCGTCCTTCACGCGGCGTCGCTGGGTCAGGGTTTCCCCCATTGCCCAAAATTCCCCACTGCTGCCTCCCGTAGGAGTCTGGGCCGTGTCTCAGTCCCAATGTGGCCGTTCGACCTCTCAGTCCGGCTACCGATCGCAGGCTTGGTAGGCCATTACCCCACCAACTACCTAATCGGACGCGAGCCCATCTTCTGCCGGATTGCTCCTTTCATATCCACAAGATGCCTTGTAGACACAATATGCGGTATTAGCCATGGTTTCCCACAGTTATTCCCCAGCAAAAGGCAGGTTACTCACGTGTTACTCACCCGTCCGCCACTCGAGTCAAAAGGCTTCCCTCCGAAAAGTTCCACCCGATGACCCCCGTTCGACTTGCATGTGTTAAGCACGCCGCCAGCGTTCATCCTGAGCCAGGATCAAACTCTCATATATAATGAGAGCCTTTTGGCTCTTAATTACTTTACTGTCCGCTACCTCAATTCTTACTCAAATTAAGGTCCCGTCTTATTTCGCACTGTTCAATTTTCAAGGTCCAACCGCACCCTTCTCCCGAATGGCGCTTTGCTAGGATAACAGCCCTTACCTGCCTTGTCAACTGCCGTTTCCTATGTATTTGCATTTTCTTCTGTATATTCGAATATTCCTCAAAATCCCTGCAAGGCAGCACTTTTGAGTTCCGAAAAGAGACTTTCCCTTGCATCTGAAGAGGATCAGGGCCAAGATCTTTCCCTGCCTTCTTCTTTTCACTCTTTACTCGGGCGTCCAGTGAAACCGGTCAGAAGGGACCCTGAGTCCCGATTAAAGTCTGCCCGCTAGGAGTTGGCTGACTTCAGTACGGCGAGAGGGCTGAGTTTGGAACATCTGTACCAGGGCTTCATGAGGGCAAGAAAAGAAATTACCAGGAGACTGAGGATTTCAATTCCCATTTGTTCAATCGATAAAGTGTAGGATGCATCAGGGAAAATGGAGTTAAGGGCCTTTGATATCGGCTTCGCCATAAAGGAAGACAAGAGGACCGACAGCAGCAAGGCAAGCAAGCCATAGATAAGGACCTCCACAATCAGCATGACCATTATTCTGTGATCCTGGTAGCCAAAGGCTTTCATAAGGCCAATTGTCTTTTCCCGCTTTCTGACACTTGCGGTTAGCGACTGGAGCACAATGATCGTTGACAGCACCATCAATACCAAACCTATGACGACCCCAGCTGAGCGCACTCTCTTAACAAAAGAAAGGTAACTTTCAGCAGATGCATCATTCGGATAGGCACTAAATCCCATGTTTTCTATCTCTTGGATTAATTCTGTGGTTGTCAGTGATGGAGCCGGATAAATAATGAGGCTTTTGGCTTCAGGCGGCGTTTTCGATAAAGACAAAAAATCAGCGTAAATATCTTTGCTCAAATAGGCCAAATACGCTCCGCCATCCCGTTTCTCTGCTTGATAATAGCCAATTACAGGATATGAATGTCTGTATGTCTCCAGCTCATCCCCATTCATATAATCAAAGCTGATATAAACTTCCTTGCCGGTGAATGCCAAAGGCGCTGAAATCTCTTTGCCGGAAAAGTCTTCAAATAATTCAGGAATAACTATTCCCGAAGCATTTGTATTCCTGTAATCATTTGTGTCGTCCAGCATTTGTTTGTCAAAGTCAAACTCCAATAGATGGAAAATCTGCAATGGTTGGTTTTCGGACTCATTACAAAACAGACAATTAAAATAATGGTCTCGGCACAGGCTATTAATCCCGTCCAGAGAAGCTATTCTTCTTTCTACGCTCAGAGGGATCAAGGCGTGATTGTTGCCAACTACTGTAATTGACGATTTAGCTTGCAGGCTATCTTCCAATTGACTGACACTTGAGGCTAATTGATCCGCAACCGCAAGAGTGAAACCAAAAATGGACAAACCGAAACAAAGAATCAAAGAGGCGGAAATCAGCATCACTTTTGACTTCAGGGCATTCTTTATTCCCAGTTCAATCAGGTAGAGCATCTTCCTTACTGCTTGCCTCCTTCATCTCGATAAATCAATTAAGACGTCGGCAATTTCTGCATGCCTCATGTTATGTGTCACCATGACGACCGTATTGCCGCTTCTTTTCAGTGACAGCAAGACATCAATGATGCCAGCTGCTGATTCTTCATCCAAATTACCGGTTGGTTCGTCGCACAGGATGATATTCCTCTTGTTGGCCAGTGCCCTTGCGATGGCCACCCGCTGCTTCTCACCTCCCGACAAGTTCTTGGTATTCCATTGAATCCGCTCACTTAAGCCCAGGAGAGAAAGCAGTTCCTTGGCGGTCTCTCTCTTCTGTGATCTGGATTGCGCGACTGTGTTCATAGATAAAAGCACATTATCTACTAGGGAAAGATCATCAATCAAATAGAAATCCTGAAAAACATAACCGATATTCTGACTCCTGAAAATCGCTTGCTGCCTGGCGCTTAAGGAGTAATAATCCAAATCATCAAACAGCAGGCGCCCGGAAGTTGGATGAAGAAGTCCGCCCATAATATTCAGCAAGGTTGTTTTCCCGCACCCTGAAGGGCCTACAATGACGGTTATTGAGGCCTTTTCAATAGTATGTGAAAAGTCATCCAAAACCGTAACCGAGCTATGGCCATCCTGAAATACTTGGGTGATATTAGCCAACTTTATCATGAAGGGCTCCTCTGGCAGAGAAATCTCTCCTCACCCCGCTTAGCGAGGCTTCTCTTGCAGACCGATGACAGTTGAATATAAGGTTACAATACCATTTTGCTCTATTATAAAGTACTTGTTCTGGTGCCGCCTTTCACACGGCTGTGCAAGGAAGATGCCTTCTTCTTCGCAAAAAAAGAACCGGCAGCCGCCGGTTCTTTTGCTTACATCAGCCCGCCGGGACCGTGGGTCCCTTCTCAGCCGCGGGTCTTCTTCATCTCTTCTTCCAACTCATCGGCCAGTTTCAGTTCATAGGAGCGTTTTTCGTTCCAGTAACGCAGCTTGCGGGCGTGGAGTTTCTGCATGAGAGCAATCAGGCCCAGAAGGGCAGCAACAATAACCAGCAAACCGAGGAAGTAATAGATCTTGTCCATCATAGGCCCATCAAAGCCTCCATTTCATCCAGTGAACGCTCAAAGGCATCCAGGGCCCGAACGATGGTCGCAGCTTCCGTCATGTCGACGCCTGCCTTCTTGAGGACATCGATGGGCCAGTCGGAGGAGCCGGCTGACAGGAAGCCCAGATAGCGATCGACTGCCGGCTGGCCCTCCTTGAGGATGGCATCGGCGAAGGCGGTGGCGGCCGCAAAGCCGGTCGCGTACTGGAAGACATAGAAGTTGTAGTAGAAGTGGGGGATCCTGGCCCATTCGTTGGCAATGTCAGGGTCGAAGGTCAGCTGGTCGCCGTAATACTTCTTGTTGAGCTCCCCGTAGCGTTCGCTGAGGAAGTCGGCGGTCAGGGCCGTACCGGCCTCGTCGGCCGCATGGATCTCATGCTCGAACTCCGCGAACTGGGTCTGGCGGAATACCGTGCCCTTGAAACCATCCAGGTAGTGGTTGACAACAGCGGCCCGCACCTTGTCATCGGTCGCCGTCTTCAGGAGGTAATCGGTCAGGAGGACTTCATTGCAGGTGGAGGCAATCTCCGCCAGGAAGATGGGGTAGTCGCCGTATTGGAAGGGTTGGGAGGACCGGGTGAAGTAGGAGTGGAGGCTGTGGCCCAGCTCATGGGCCAGGGTGTAGAGATTGTCCAGGGTTCCCTGCCAGCTGATCAGGATAAAGGGATTGGTGCTGTAGGCACCTCCTGAATAAGCTCCTGAACGCTTGCCCCGGTTGACTGCCCAGTCAATCCAGCGCTGGGAGAAAGCCTTCTTTAATCCCTCGGCATAGCGGGGGCCAAGAGGAGCCAGAGCCTTGAGCAGGATCTCTTTGGCCTCGTCAAAGGTGTAATGGGGATCGACGTCCTCCACCAGGGAAACGTACATGTCATAGGAATGGAGCTGGTCCAGGCCCAGCATCTTCTTGCGCAGGCCCACATAGCGGTGCAGGAGAGGCAGGCGCTCATTGACTGCCTCCAGGAGGCTGTCATAGACCGACTCGGGGACGGCGTTCTTGAAGAGGGCGGCCTCCCTTCCCGTCTTGAAGCCCCGGATTTCCTTGTTGTAGGTATTGACGCGGATGGCGTTCTGCAAGGTTGCCGCGCAGGTATTGCGGAACTGGCCGAAGGATTTGTACATGCTGGCAAAAGCCTGGCGGCGGACTTCCGGGTCACGGCTCTCCAGATAGAGACTGTAAAGGGCATGCGACATCTCGACCGTCTGGCCCTTTTCGTTCCGGATGGGGTCGAAGGTCAGATCGGCATCCGACAGAATCCCGAAAATTTCGTCGGGGCTGCCGAAGATCTGGCTGGCACGGGCCAGGAGGGCCTCTTCACTGGGTGAAAGCTGGTAGGCCTTTTCCCGGATGATATTGTCGAAAAAGTGACGGTAAGGAACCAGCTTGGGCTCCTCTTCCATCATGGCCTCGATGGTTTCGGCCGGGATATTGGCCACTTCCGGCTCAAACCAGGCGTCCTCCCCCATGAGGGCCGCCATGAGGGCGCCCAGTCTGCCTTTCATGGCCAGGAAGACGGGATCCGCTGTATCTTCATCACTGCGGTGGAAGGCGTAGACAGCCACTCTCCAGAGGTCGTCCATCAGATCCTCACGGAGTTCGATGGCCTCAAGAAGCGTCCGGGCAGACTCTGTCAGCCTGCCTGAGTAAGTGGCCACCTGATCCTTGCGGGCGGCCAGATCGGCCAGGGCAGCCTCCCAGGCCTCAAGGCCTGCAAAGACCGTGGTCATATCCCAGGTCTGTTCGACCGGGACCTCCGAACGCGTCAGCTGCTTCTTCGGATTTTCTTTGCCTGATTGATCTTTTTTCATGGTGTATGACATCTTGGTTCTCCTCATTCCTGATCCTGGTGATCCGGATCTTCATCCGCATCTGTGATAAGCGGCTGATCCTCGTCATCCAGGGACAGGGGACTGCCGTCGACTTCTTCATGTTCCTGATCGTCCTGGCCTACGACAATGGACATGTCGACCACCAGACCCTCCCGGCTTCGCATGAGGGTTACGCCTGACGTGTTGCGGCCAAGGACAGGAATTTCGTTGGCCCGGAAGCGGATGATGATGCCAAGGTCATTGATCAGGAGGACATCGTCCGTGTCATTGACCTGGGCAACGCCTACCAGCTTGCCGGTCCTTTTGGTTGTCCGGTAGGTGATCAGACCCTTGCCGGCCCGGTTCTGCGACCGGTAGTCGGAGAGTTTGGACCGCTTGCCAAAGCCATTCTCGGTGATGACAAGCAGGGTCTCATCCGAATAGCTGGCCACCATACCGATGACCTCATCATCCTTGCCCAGGCTGATGCCCCGGACCCCCATGGTATTGCGGCCGGTCGCCCGGACCGAAGCTTCGGGGAAGCGGATGGACATGCCCTTGCGGGTCACCAGGATCAAATCGTGGTCATCGTCCGACAGGCGGACATTGACCAGACGGTCATCCTCTCTCAAGTTGATGGCGATCAGGCCGCGCTTGTGGATATTGGCGTAATCGGACAGGGCCGTCTTCTTGACCATGCCCCGGGCAGTCGCCGTCACCAGGTAGCCGCCCTGGTCGAAGGAATCGATCTTGATCAGGGTCCGGACCTTCTCCTCCGGGTCCAGATGCAGGAGGTTGACAATGGCCATGCCGCGGGCCATGCGGCCGGACTCAGGGATCTGATAACCCTTGAGCCGGTAACACTTGCCGTAATCGGTAAAGAAGAGCAAGGTCTGATGGGTGGAGGTGATGATGATGGTGTCGACAAAATCATCCTCCCGGGGCTGCATGGCGGTGATGCCGCGGCCGCCCCTGTGCTGGGCGCTGTAAACATCCACCGGCATCCGCTTGATGTAGCCCGCGTGGGTCATGGCAATGACCACCTGCTCTTCCTCGATCAGTTCCTCATCATCGATCTCGTACTCCCCGGCGGGGATGATCTCGGTCCGCCGGTCATCGCCGTAACGGGCAGAGAGAGCCCGCAGTTCGTCCTTCATGACGCCGTGCAGCCGGTCCCTGTCGCCCAGAATCAGGCGGAAGCCCTGGATCTTGCCGTTCAGGTCTTCCTCTTCAGCCAGGAGCTTGTCCCGCTCAAGTCCCGACAGGCGCCCCAGCCTCATGTCCACCACGTGCTGGGCCTGTTTGTCGGAGAATTCGAAACGCTCGCAGAGGCGGGTCTTGGCATCCTCCTCATCCTTGGATGAGCGGATAATGGAGATAACCTCGTCAATGTGGTCGATGGCCAGCTGCAGTCCTTCAACAAGGTGAAGGCGGGCTTCGGCCTTCTCCAGATCGAAGCTGATCCTGCGCGTGATGACCTCACGCTGGTGGCCGATAAAATGTTCCAGTATTTCCTTCAGGCTCAGCTGCTGGGGGACGTATTTGCCGTCTTCAGGCACCAGGGCCAGCATGTTGGCGCCGAAGGTGTCCTGGAGCTGGGTGTGGCGGTAGAGCTGGTTCAATACAACCATGGGCGTCGCGTCACGCCGCAGTTCCACCACAATGCGGACTGCGTCATGCCGGTCCGATTCGTCGCGGACATCCGAGATGCCTTCAATGCGCTTGTCCTTGACCAGGTCGGCCATGCGCTCGATCAGGCGCGCCTTGTTGACCATATAGGGAAGCGAACGGATGATGATGCGGTAGCGGTTGTTGGCCGTCTCCTCAATATCCGCGTGGCCGCGGACCACAATCCGCCCCCTCCCCCGCCTGTAGGCGGAACGCGAACCCGAAAGACCCATGATCTGCCCCCCCGTTGGAAAATCGGGCGCGGGAATAAACTCCATGAGATCGTCGGTCGTTGTCTCCGGGTCATCAATCAGGTGGATGGTCCCTTCAATAACCTCACGCAGATTGTGGGGCGGAATATTGGTTACCATGCCGACGGCAATACCGGTCGACCCCGATACCAGAAGGTTGGGGAAGCCGGCAGGTAAAACGACCGGTTCCTCGAAGCGCTCGTCGTAGTTGGGCTGAAAATTGACCGTGTCCTTGTTGAGATCATTCATCATCTCAGTGCCAAGGCGGGTCAGGCGGGCTTCCGTATAGCGGTAGGCCGCAGGCGGGTCACCGTCCCGTGAACCGAAGTTGCCGTGGCCGTCAATCAGGGGGTGGCGCATGGAAAAATCCTGGGCCATGCGGACCAGGGCATCGTAGACACTGGCGTCCCCGTGGGGGTGAAAGCGGCCCAGAACATCACCGATGGTGGTCGCGCTCTTGCGGTGGGGCTTGTCCCAGGTGAATCCCTGTGTATACATGGAGTAAAGGATCCTGCGGTGGACAGGCTTGAGGCCGTCCCGCACGTCGGGAAGGGCCCGGTCTGATATGACGCTCATGGCGTAATCGATGAAGGATTTTTTCATTTCCTCATCGACATCAACGGGAATGACCAGATTGTCCGGATTTTGAAAAGCCTCGTCGACGGCTGCCTCACGCATTTGATAGTGGTTCTTTTTGTCTGGCTCCAAAGCCATTTGTTCCTCCCTGCCGGCCGGAATATACGATCGGAATATTTTGAAATCGAAGGGATACTTACTGCATCAATTCTAACATAAAGGGGCTTAAGCCGCCTGCCACAGAGAAGGCTGTGATCGTGTTAAGCTGGGAAAGGACCGAGGGTTGAAGGTTTGGCCAGACGGCGCTAAAGGAAGGGTGTGGGAATGAAGGAACAAGGCTGCCCGGGCTCGGAGCTACTTGAACAGTACGCCTGTGATATCCTGGCCTCGCGGGGAATGCAAAGCCAGAAAACCTTCCTCCAACATGGGGAGGTGAGTTGCTATGACCATTCAGTCGCAGTTGCCTTGCTCAGCGTGCGGCTTGCCGGTTTTCTTCGCGTCAGGACAGATAGGCGAAGCCTGATCCGGGGAGCACTTCTGCATGACTACTATCTGTATGACTGGCATGTTGCGGATAAGAACCATCGCCTTCATGGATTTATCCACGCCCGAAGAGCCCTGGGAAACGCAGAACGCGATTTCAGACTGTCGGCTATCGAGCGGGATATCATTTCCAAGCATATGTTTCCTCTCAATCCCCGCCCCCCGTGCTACAAGGAAAGCTACATCGTCATGACCGCCGATCGCCTTTGCACCGTCCGAGAGCTGCTTTCCTCAACCTGGAGGCGTATGGCTAAAACGCGGAAAAACGATAACAATGGACTTTGAAAGCTGGTTTTTATGGTTTGTTCTTTACAGCATGGTCGGCTGGATTTACGAAACCACACTGGCCTCCATCATGCAGAAGAGCTTCATCAACCGTGGCTTTCTCAACGGGCCCTACTGCCCCATTTACGGCTGCGGAGCCGTACTGGTCCTCCTCCTCTTGGGTGACTTGCCCAACCCCTTTCTTCTCTTTTTGTCAGCGGCCCTCCTGACCGGCATCCTGGAATACCTGACCTCATGGATCCTCGAGAAACTCTTTCACGCCCGCTGGTGGGATTATTCGGAAAAAAGATTCAACATCAAGGGCCGCGTCTACCTGAAGGGAATCATCGTATTCGGTCTATTCTCCCTCATCCTGATCCGCTTTCTGCATCCTCCGGTGGCTTCCCTGACAGCCACAATCCCGGCCAATCTGCGCTTCGCCATGGCACTGGCTCTCTTCCTGCTCATCCTTGCGGACGTGATCTACACGCTTACCAAATTTGCTGAATTTGAGAAAATCCTCAGCCGTATGTCCGATTCCCTTGACGAGGCCCTTCACTCAGCCAAAGCATTCTACGTGAGAGCCAACTCCGTTTCTTCCACTGCCCTCCACCGGGTCAATTCACAGGTGCGCCGGATGATCCTTTCCTTTCCAAAACTGACGTCCACCCGCTACAACGAAAGTCTGAAAAAACTCAGGCAGCTGATCAGGTCCGAAAAGAAATAATTGGAAGCTTCAATTACAAGGGAGTCTTTTTAATAACGGCCATCCGCCTCGGATATGAAGGAGGTGTGGGGCCGATTTTTCTGATCACAACCAGAGTACGTGGCTTATCCCTTCCAGGCAAAGAGTAGGGGATCACGCTGTCAAGGGAGCCTTGCATCAAGCGGATGGCCCGGGAAGCGATTTTCGTTTCATTCTCCTCCCCTTTCATGGCGATCAGGGAGCCGCCAGGCCTGACAAAAGGCAGACTCAGCTCCACCAGTTGGGGAAGAGCGGTGAGGGCCCGGGCCGTGGCTACGTCGAAGCTGTCCCGCAAGGAGGGGTCATGGGCGAGTTCTTCCGCCCTGCCCCAGACGGCCCTGACCTTTTCAAGGCCCAGGTTGTCAATGATTCCATTGAGGAAGTCGACCTTTTTCCGTGTGGCGTCCAGCAGGGTCACATCAAGGTCCGGCCGGACCATGGCCAGGACCAGGCCTGGGAAGCCCGCCCCGGTGCCGATATCCATCAGGCTGGCCTTGGGAGGAATCAGGGGGACGGCATGCCAGCTGTCCTCCAAATGGCGGGAGGCGATGGCTTCATCTTCCGTAATAGCTGTCAGGTTCAGTTTTTGGTTGGCATCCTTGAGCTCTTCGATGAAGCAGTCAAGAGTCCGGATCATTTCATCCGAAAGCTCAATGCCCGCCCCGGCCGCTGCCGACTGGATCAAGGCTCTATCCATGGCTCTGCCCTCTTGCCTTCCACTGCTCCAGATAGACCAGGAGAACCTGGATATCCGCGGGGGAGACACCGGAAATACGGCTGGCCTGACCCAGTGAGACCGGCCGGCGCTCCGAAAGCTTCTGGCGGGCTTCCAGGCGCAGCCCTCTGATGTCCTGGTAACGGATCTGATCGGGAAGCCTCTTGCTCTCCAGTTTTCGAAAACGCTGGACCCGGTCATGTTCCATGCGGATATAACCCTCGTAATGGATCTGGATTTCTACGGACTCCCTGACTGCCCAGGGCAGATCCGGCCGGCCGGGATCCAGGGGAGCCAGGCCTTCATAGGTCAGTTCCGGCCTTTTCAGAAGATCGTAGAGCCGGGCGGTCCGCTTGAGGGGGGTGCTGCCGGCCTCTGTCAGCAGCCTGTCGGATTCTTCCGTCTTTTTGACCTGAACCCGGGACAGGCGCTCTTTTTCTTCCTCAATAGCGGCCTGTTTTGCCTGAAAACGCTGCCAGCGATCCTCCGGGATCAGGCCGGCCTCATAGCCGATGGGGGTCAGGCGGGCATCGGCATTGTCCTGGCGCAGGAGCAGGCGGTACTCGGCCCGCGACGTCATCAGCCGGTAAGGTTCATTGGTTCCCTTGGTCACCAGGTCGTCAATGAGGACACCGATGTAGCCCTCGGAACGATCGATGACCAGCGGTTCCTGGTCCATAAGCAGGCGGACCGCGTTGATCCCGGCCATGAGGCCTTGGGCAGCGGCTTCCTCGTAACCTGAAGACCCGTTGATCTGGCCGGCCAGGAAGAGACCTCGCAGGTCCTTGACCTCCAGGGACAGCTTGAGGGCTGTGGGGTCCACGCACAGGTATTCAATGGCGTAGGCGGGCCGCATGGTCTCCGCTTCTTCCATGCCCGGGACCGTCTTCAGGAGCCCCTGCTGGACCTCTTCAGGCATGGAGGTGGAAAGACCTGACGCGTACATCTCCTGGGTATCCAGACCCGTCGGTTCCAGGAAAACATGGTGTCGTCCGTGTTCGGGGAATTTGACAATTTTATCTTCGATGGAGGGACAGTAGCGCGGCCCCACGCCCTCAATAATCCCCGAATAAAGAGGAGACCGGTCCATGTTGTCAGTCAGTAGCCGGCGGGTTTCCTCTGTTGTCCAGGTGATAAAGCAGGGCAGTTCCGCCAGGGGGCGCCAGTCGGGGTCCTCCTCATTGTCAAAGGAAAAAGGCTTGGCTACCCGGTCCGCTTCCTGCGGCTCCATGCGGTCAAGATCCAGGCTCCGCCTGTGAAAACGTCCCGGGGTACCCGTCTTGAAACGGCGGGTTGGAAGGCCAAGGTCTGTCAAAGCCTCCCCCAGGCCGATGGCAGGGCTCAGCTGGTCAGGACCCTGGCTGCGGACTGAGTCCCCGATAATGACCCGGCCGTCCAGAAAGGTTCCGGGACAGAGGATGACGGCCTGCCCCCGATAGAGGGAGCCCGTTGCCGAGATGACACCCTGGATCCTGCCCTCATCTGTCAGAAGGCCGGTGATCTCCTGCTGGATCAGAAGCAGATCAGGTTCTTCTTCCAGGATCTCCTTCATGCCCCGCTGATAGCCGGTCCGGTCCATCTGGGCCCGGGGCGACATGACGGCCGGACCCTTGGTCGCGTTCAGCATGCGGAATTGAATCATGTGGCGGTCGGCCAGCCGGCCCATCTCACCGCCCAGGGCATCGATCTCACGGACCATCTGCCCCTTGGCCGTCCCCCCGATATTGGGATTGCAGGGCAGGTTGGCCAGACTGTCCAGAGTCATGGTGAAGAGAATGACCTGCCGGCCAAGCCTTGCCGCTGCCAGGGCCGCCTCGCAGCCCGCATGGCCGGCCCCGACGACGATGATATCCGCCTGGCCCGCCAGGTAGGCGCCCGGCCGGTCCATGGCCTGCTTGAATGAAGTCACGCCCGTCACCTATTTGCCCACGCAAAAACGGCCGAAGATCTCTTCGATCAGGGTCTCGGACACATCGTCCCCGGTGATGGCGGCAAGCTCAGTTAAAGCCTCCTTGAGGCTGATGGCGACAAGATCGAAGGAGCGCGAAGCTATAAGATCGTTTTTGGCCTGGGCGACCAGAGCCAGTGCCCGGTCGATGGCAGCCTTGTGGCGGGCATGGGTCAGAAGCTCATGGCTTTCTGTGTCAGCAACCGGGACCTGCATCTCTTCTTCCGCCAAGGGTGCCTGGTCCAGGCGGCCCTCCTCTATGAAGCGGATGAGGACGCCGCGCAGCCGGTCCAGGTCTTCTTCCTGCGTCTGCGACCAGGTCAGTGATGGGATTTCGGGGTAACGCTGGACCGCGTAGCGGACCGGGTCTTCCTCTTGCGGCAGGGAGGACCTGAGGTCATCCTTGCCAAGGATCAGGAGGATGGCCTGCCCCCGGGCTATCAACCGGTCGATGCGCGCTTCTTCCAGACTTCTTTCTTCGGGAGGCAGGAGAGGGGGTGAGAGGACCCACAAGAGGAGGTCAGCTTCATCCAATGCCATCTCGGCTCGCAGGATACCCTGACGTTCAATGGGGTCGGGGCTTTCATGGGCGAGCCCTGCCGTGTCGGTCAGATGAATCAGATAGCCGTCCAGGGTCAGGTCGATCTCCACTGTGTCCCGCGTAGTCCCGGGAATGGGGCTGACGATGGCGCGGTCGCGCTGGGCCAGGCGGTTGAGCAGGGATGACTTGCCCACATTGGGGCTGCCGGCGATGACGACGGACAGGCCTTCCCGTATGACCCGCCCCTTGGTGAAGGTCTCCGCCAGCCGCAGGAGATCCGTCTCCACCTGATCCAATTCGCCGATCAGGTCCAGTCGGTCCTGGGGCCGCTCTTCTTCCTCGTCCCAGTCCAGCAGCATCTCCAGGCGGGCCAGGACCCCGTAGAGGCGGTCAACCCGCTGGCGGACCGTGCGGGAAATACCCCCGCGAAGCTGGCGGAAGGCCACCTGGGCCTGGCGGTCAGCCTGGGCTCCGATCAGGTCCATGACGGCTTCCGCAGACGACAGGTCCATTTTCCCGTTGATGAAGGCCCGGCGGCTGAATTCCCCGGGTCCGGCTGCCCGGGCTCCGGCTGACAGGGCGCTGGCCAGGATAGCCTGGCGGACCGCCTGGCCTCCGTGGCAGGACACTTCATAAAGATCTTCGCCTGTATAGGAGTGGGGTGCCCGGAAGCAGGCCAGAACTACCTGGTCGATGTCTGCCCAGATTCCCGGCGCCATTGTGTAGCCTTCCATGAGGGAAGGCCGAGGGAAAGCTGGGCTGGAGGGCCGGAAAAAGCGGTCGCAGACTTGGCCGGCCTGGGGACCGGAAATGCGAAACACCGCCAAGCCGCTCTCGCCCGGCGGTGTCGAAAAGGCCGCGATGGTGTCGATGGATGTGTCCTTCATGGCAGTCTCAGCCGATGATCTCCAATCCGGCCGTTGGTGAGATGACGACATAGCGGTGGGGATCGGCTCCTTCGCTGTAAGTGGTGATCCCCTCAGTCTCTCGCAGGCAGAGGTGAACAATCCGGCGTTCGGCAGGGGTCATGGGCTTGAGCCTGGATTCGCGGCCCGTGTCCAGAACACGCTCGGCCGTGCGGCGGGCCTGCTGCTGGATGCGCTGTTCGCGCCGGGTCCTGTAGCCTGCCACGTCAACGACCACCCGCAGGTGTTCGTCAATCCACCGGTTGGCCACGATATTGGACAGATACTGGATGGAATCCAGGGTCTCCCCGTGGCGGCCGATTGCGACGGCGCAGTCGTTGCCCAGAATCTCGATATGCAGACTTTCATCCTGGCCCAGATAGGACTCGATCCGGCCGTGAATTCCGATGCCGGACAGGATGGCTTCGACGTAATCCAGGGCGGCGTTCTCCGCAGCAGCCAGACCGCGGTCCTTGCTGTCCACCTTCCAGTCGCTGTCATCCCCGCCGTCGTCTTCCTCTTGAACCGGTTTGCGGCGGCTGGTCTGGGCTTTGGGGGGAGCTGGCTTTGCGGCCTTCTTCCCGTCAACTTCGGTGGATACCCGGACCCGGGCAGGCCGGCGTCCGAAACCCAGCAAGCCTCCCGTTTCGCCTTCGTCCAATACTTCAATCAGGGCGAATTCTTCACTGACTCCCAGTTCTTCCAATGCTTGACTGATTGCCAGATCGACCGTCCTTGCGGTCTTTTCAATGGTGCGTTCCATGCAGATAGCCTCCTCACGCACGAACAACGGAAAGCCAGATGTCCGCTGTTATCTGAGGCACGGCCCAAGCCGCGCGTTTGATGAAATCATTGGTCTTTGCGGCTTTTGAAGCGAGCGACAAAAGCTTTAAAACCACCTTGTTCCTCCGGACTTGCGGCCGACAGGTCACGGCTGCGCGACTTGTCAAAAACGGCCTGTTCATCCGCGTAAGCAAGCCGCAGGGGCTTGACATAATACTCATAGCCGATGGCTGATTGGATGATGTACATAATATTCTGGAAGAGCCAGTAGAGACACATGGCCGCCGGCATGCTGAACATGGTGAAAAGCATGACCATGGGCATGACCAGATTCATGCTCTTCATCATTCCGGCACCCGGATCCGGGTTCTGTCCGCGTTTGGCGGGATTGGCCTTTTCCCGCTGTTTTTCTTCCTTGGTCTTCTCGGGCCGGGCAGTGCTCTTGCGCATGATCTGCATTTGGAAGAAGTAGGTCAGCATGGTGATAACGATGAGCAGAACCAGGGGCAGCTGGACCTGCCATTCAGCGCCAAACCATTTGAGCGGGTTGATGGATGGGGTCATACCCAGGTCAATGCCAAGGAACCTGGTGTTGATGAACTGGGGCAGCTGAATCCAGCCTTTGGAAACCGACTGCTGGAGGGCGCTTCCCGAGGCGTTGAGGCCGTTGAGAACCGGAATATCCATGGAAGCCACGTTCTTGGCCTGGGCAACCGTCATCAGTCCCTTGGATTCAAGAAGGTCGGCCATCTTGTAGATGTTCTGGACATCGACGCCGCTGATAAAGCGCAGGGGGGCCCGGAAGATGTAGATGATGGGCCAGATGACAACCAGCTGCAAAAGGGTGGGCAGACAGCCCGAGGCCATGGAGATGCCGTTTTCCTTATAGAGCTGCTGGGTCAGTTCCTGAACTTTGGCCTGGTTCTTGGGGTAGCGCCGCTTGATCTCATTGACTTCCGTCTGCAGCATCTGCTGGCGCAAGGTCGAGCGCTGGCTCCTGAGGCCCAGGGGCATCAGGATCAGGCGGATCAGGATAGTGAAGAGGATGATGACAAGGCCGTAGCTGCTCAGCCAGGAATAGAGCGTACCGAGAATCAATCCGAACAGACTGTAAAGAGGGTCCAGCAAACCCAGCTGGACGGTAAACAATGATGCCATAAGTTTCTTTCCTTACTCGACGGACCGTCCGGTTGTCTGATGGCAGCAAACCGACGCCTCGCCTATACTTTTCCCCGGAACGGGATCATAGCCGCCCTTGCTCAGGGGATTGCAGCGCAAGACCCGCCAAAGAGCGAGCCCCGTGCCCCGTACTGCACCCCAGGTTCGGATTGCCTCAGCCGCATAGGCCGAACAGGTCGGCGAAAAGCGGCAGCAAGCCGGCCGGTTTGGAGACCAGAAGCGCTGATAAAAAGTGATCAGCCCCAGGAGGGCGGACGCCGGAAAAGACGGCCGGTCCTGAGACCGCCGCCTGGCCTTTTCTTTTTCGTCCTTGTTCTCAGTTTTCATCACGCACAAAGCCGGCCTGGTCTTCTTTCGGATCCGTCTGCCAGAAGCCTGCCCCCGATCCGACCAGCATGCGGCTGATCTCATCGGTCAGCAACATAAGGGCCGGCTCGTTTTCGGGCTGCCATCTTGCCGTTGCGATCAGGTCATAACCCGATGCGATTTCAACTCCGCTCAGCCGGAAAGACTCCTTGAGGAGGCGGCGTGCCCGATTGCGCGGCACAGCGCCCCGGATAGCCCGGCTTACGGTAAAACCGACACGCGAAGGCTTTTTTCTGGATTTTCCGCCATATGAAAAAGCGTGAAGTCCAAGCCAGCGGCCGCTCCGGTAAACGCCATGGCGGTATACGCGGGAGAAATCGCGGTTCCGTTTCAACCGCTCCGCGCTAGCCACCCTGCCTGTCCCCCGCACTAAGAGGAGAGCTTCTTGCGGCCCTTCAGCCTGCGGCGCTTCAATACAAGACGTCCGGCTGCAGTCGCCATTCTTTTTCTAAAACCGTGTTCGCGAGCGCGCTGCTTGCGTTTCGGTTGATAGGTCCGTTTCATGGTATTCCCCCAAACAAATTCTTTATGTCAACGTTATAAAAACGCAACCATCCGTCTCGCCTTGATGAAAATCAGGGCATAACGAACGAATTATACTGAATCAAGTCCCCTTACGTCAATCAGGCCTTCCGCCTGACTTCTTCTCTTAGTTCCCCGCGCACCGCTCAGCGGCTTCCACCACATGCTGCATGAGGATGGTGGTGGTAACAGAACCGACGCCCCGGGGTACGGGTGTGATATTGGCCACAATGGGCTCCACCTGATCAAAAGCCACGTCGCCGACCAGGCGGCCGTCCTCCGTTACATTGATCCCCACATCAATGACCGTCTGTCCCGCTGATACCATATCGCCCGTCAGCATCTCCGCCTTGCCTGCGCAGGCAATGATCAGGTCGCTTTGGCGGGTGACGGAAGCCAGGTCGACGGTCCGTGTATGGCAGATGGTTACGGTGGCGTGCTCAGCCAGAAGCATGAGGGCGACCGGTTTGCCGATGACCAGGCTGCGGCCGATGACAGCTGCCCGTGCCCCCTTGATGGGAATCCCGTAATGCTTGAGCATGGCCAGGGAGGCCTCGGCCGTGCAGGGGGCAAATCCTGTGCCGGAACCGGCAAGCAGGCCTGCCATGGAGGCAGAGGTAATCCCGTCCACATCCTTTTCGGGGCAGAGGGTGTTACAGACGTCTTCCTCGTCCAGATGCGAGGGCAGGGGCCGGAAGATCAGGCAGCCGTGGATGCTGTCATCCCGGTTGATCCTTTGGATCTCCTCCTTGAGGACCTCCGCCTCAATCTGGCTGTCAAAGACCCGGACAGATGTCTTTACCCCGACCATTTCCGCCCTTTTGACAGCGCCCCGTTCGTAGGAAATATCATCGCCCCGTTCACCGACCCGGATGATTGCCAGGGTGGGCTCCACACCTTTGGCCTGCAAATCCTGGACACGGACCTTCAAGTCCTCCACCATACGGTCTGCAACCTCTTTGCCAAGCAGAATGTTCGCCATAATGTCCTCCAGTCTTGAGCCCTTCTTCCCCAGTTTGTTTATTCTAGCATGAAAAAGCGCCGCCTTCATGTCAGGAAGAGGCGGCGCAATAAAAGCTGAAGGGACTGCGGATCAGGCGTCGGTCTGGCTGCCTTCGCCTTCCTTTTTGCTGACGGCCAGACGTCCGGCCTGGGGATCAAGATCGATGACTGCGGTATCACCGCGTTCAACCGTCTTCTCCAGAAGGGCTTCGGAGAAACGATCCTCCACTTCGGTCTGGATCAGGCGGCGGAGGGGCCTGGCCCCGTATTGGGGTTCATAGCCCTGATCTGCCAGCCAGTCCTTGGCCTGATCCGTCACCTGGGTCATGAGGCCGATGTCCGCGATACGGGCGGAAAGGCGGTTGATCATGATCTCCACAATCTGTCTCATGGTCGGCCGGTCCAGCATGCGGAAGAAGATTATCTCATCGACCCGGTTGATGAATTCGGGCGAGAAAGCGCGGTGGAGCTCTTCCATAACCAGATCGCGGGCCTCCTGATAGGTTTTGCCGCCGTAGATCTCCGCATCCGCTTCCTTGCTTTCCTCATCCTTGTGCTCAAAGGCAAAGCCGATACGCCGCCCCTCAGGGCCGACAAGCAGGCGGGCGCCGATGTTGGAGGTCATGATGATGATGGTGTTCTTGAAATCCACCGTCCTGCCCTGGCCGTCGGTCAGGCGGCCGTCCTCCAGAATCTGCAGGAGGGCGTTGAGGACATCGGGGTGGGCTTTCTCTATCTCATCAAAGAGAACCACCGAGTAGGGGCGCCTGCGAACCTTCTCCGTCAGTTGGCCGCCTTCGTCATAACCGATATACCCGGGAGGCGCTCCCAAAAGTTTTGACGTGTCGAACTTCTCCATGTATTCCGACATATCGATCCGGATCAGGGCCTGCTCGTTGCCGAAGAGGGTCTCAGCCAGAGCCTTGGCCAGCTCCGTCTTTCCGACTCCCGTGGTCCCCAGGAAAATGAAGGAACCGGTCGGCCGGCCGGGATCCTTTAGGCCCAGCCTTCCCCGGCGGATAGCCTTGGAGACAGCCTCTACGGCTTCATCCTGGCCCAGGACCCTGCTCTTCAGGTCATCTTCCAACCTGCGGAGCTTCTCACTGTCATCTTCGGTCAGACTCCTGACAGGGATGCTGGTCCAGCTGGACACAATGTCCGCAATCATATCCGCGGTCAGGACGGGCCAGGACTCCCGGTTGGCATCCAGTTCGCAGTCGTCCAGCTCATGGAGGCTTTGGGTCAGCTGGTCTTCTTTGGCCTTCAGCTCCGCGGCTTCTTCAAAGGCCTCTTCCCTGACCGCCCGCTCTTTTTCTGCCGTGACAGCGTCCAGCTCTTCTTTCAAATCGCGGGCTTCCTGGGAACCCCCTTCCCGGTTGATCCGCAGACGCGAGGAGGCCTCGTCAATCAGGTCGATGGCCTTGTCGGGCAGGTAACGGTCCGTGATGTAGCGGGTCGACAGCTGAACAGCCGCCTCGACCGCCTCATCCGAAATGCGCACTTTGTGGTGGCATTCGTAATGGGGGCGGAGGCCGTAGAGAATCTCCACCGTATCCTCTTCACCCGGCTCGTTGACCATGACCGGCTGGAAGCGCCGCTCCAGAGCCGAATCTTTTTCGATGTGCTTCCTGTATTCATCCAGGGTTGTGGCGCCAATGACCTGGACTTCGCCCCGGGCCAGCATGGGTTTGAGGATGTTGGAGGCATCCATGGCCCCTTCCGAGGCGCCGGCACCGATGATGGTGTGGAGTTCATCTATGAAGAGAATAATATTGCCCGCTTGGATGGCCTCGTCGATCCCCTTCTTCAGGCGTTCCTCAAATTCGCCCCGGTATTTGGAACCGGCCAGCATTCCCCCCAGATCCAGGGAAACCAGGCGTTTGCCCCGGAGCAGGTCGGGCACATCATCCGAGATGATCCGCTGGGCCAAACCTTCCGTAATGGCCGTCTTTCCAACCCCGGGCTCGCCGATCAGGACCGGGTTGTTTTTGGTCCGCCGGCAGAGGATCTGCTCGATGCGGCGGATTTCTTCCTCACGACCGATGATGGGGTCGAAACGGCCTTCCGTGGCCAGCTGGGTCAGATCCCGGCTGAATTTATCCAGATTGGGGGTGCCGGATTCACCCGAAGGTCGGCCGGCCCGGCCGGACTCCGGCCGATCCCGCGAAGGGTCGGCTGCCTTGGGGGCTCCCTCCTGGCTGCGGTCGGAAAGCAGACTGTAAAAAGGCCTGGGTGAAATACCGGTCTCTTCCAGGATCCGGACCGCCACGCTGTCGCCCTCGCGCAGGATACCCATGAGAAGATGCTCAGGCTCGATGATGCCGCTTGAGGTCCGGCTCTCGGCCTCCTTGGCGGCCAGATTGATAACCAGGCGGGTGCGGGGCGTCATCATGCCGATGATCTGGTTGCCGTCGATGTGGTCCGTCTCCTCCGGGTCGATGGATACCGGCTGTTTGTGGTTGAGAACGGCCAGGTGACGGCTGACGGTCTGGGTGTTGAGCCCCGCCTGACTCAGCAGATCCGAAGCCAGGCCCGACCGCTCCGCGGCGATGCCGGCCAAGAGGTGCTCGGTCCCTATATATCCTGTCTCAAAGGATCGGGCGGTCGCCCAGGCTGAGCCCAGCGCCTCCCCCGCTCTTCTTGAAAAACGTATCATCATTTTTTGATCCCTCCTGTTTCCGCCAGGGTGCGCCGGATCAAATCGGCGCGTGCCTGGTCACGTTCTCTTGCTTCCATGGGCTTCCCATGGGCCTGCTGGAGAGCACCTTCCCCCATAAGGGCAATCAGGTGCTGGATGGTCCTGTAATCCGGCAGGTCTTCAAAATTAAGCTCTTTCCCCAGCCGCACCAGGGACAGAAGACGCATGGCCTCCTCCCTGGTCATGAGCCGTGCATTCATGAGCTGGCCTCTGGCCCGGCCGATCAGGTCTTCCAGGCCTACCGGATCCCCGGCATACAGAGCCTGTCTGGCCTTATTCTCCTCCTGGGCAAGTTCCAGAACCAGCCGCCCCAGGTCAGAAATGATGGCTTCTTCCGTGACCCCCAGGGTGACCTGATTGGATAATTGGACCAGGTCTCCCACGGCATCGGTGCCTTCCCCTTCGGCTCCCCGCAGGGTAAAGCCCGCGCGGGTCAGCTTATCTGCCAGCGATTTAACCACACCTGATCGGATTAAGCCGGGCAGGTGGAGCATGACGGAGGCCCGCATGCCTGTCCCCGTATTGGTCGGACAGGCCGTCAGATAACCCAGCCGATCGCTCCTGGCAAAAGGCAGCAAAGATTCAATGGAAGCAGCGCACCGGGTCACGGTCTGTGCTGTTTCCTCCAGCCTCAAGCCTGCGCTGACCGCGTAAAAGCGCAGGTGGTCCTCCTCATTGACCAGGATGCCGGAGGACTCACCCGGGAAAAGCAGAAGGGCCTTACCCGCTGTCTTGTCCAGCATGGCTCGGCTGATGATGCGTCGCTCAGCCAGAGCCAGGGATTCGATGCTTCCCAGCTGGGCCAGGTCAACAACCAGCGCCTTGTCCCCGTCTTCCTGACAGATGGACCGGAAAGCTCCGATCACACGGGCCTTGACATAATCTTCCTCCTGGGGCGTCAAACGCCAGGGAAAGGGTGTGTGCTCCAGGTTGCGGGCCAGGCGGACCCGGGTGGAAATCACCACGTCGCTTAAGGGACCTTCTTCCAGATACCAGGCCATCAGGCTTCTCCCTGCGGGCTCTCTTCCTGCCTGATCAGATCGCGCAGGCGGGCTGCCTCCTCGTATTCTTCACGCCGGACGGCTTCTTCCAGCCTTTGTCTCAGGCGGTCTGCCCGGCCAGCTGCTTCCTTGCCGGAGGCCTGTTCCAGGTGGCGGGTGTGGCCCTGCACCCGTTTGAAGACGGGCTCCAGGAGGTCTGCGAAGGTCTCGTAGCATTGGCTGCAGCCCAGAAGGCCTTTCTGGCGGAGCTGGTCCTCGGTCTCCCCGCATGCAGGGCAGCGGGCAGGCGTCGGTTTTGCTTTCTTCTGACCGGTCCTGGCGTAGCCAAAGAGCGAAGGCCCCGGCAAAAAGGCGTCCAGGATGCTGCCCCAGTCTGACAGGGGGAAGAAATCCTCTCCCTGGCCGGCGCAGCGGTCACACAGGTAGCGGACCTGACTGTGGCCGCCATGTGACCGGGTGACCTGGACAGCCGCCTGGGCCTGTCCGCAATTTTGACAGAGCATCTCTATTCCTCCCCGCCGCCCCAGGCGGCGATCCTGGCCAGGAGATTGGCCGCAAGGTCGGAGCGGACCCGGTCGCGCGACCGGGCATCAACCTGACGTAGAGAGCTGTCCGAAGTGCAAGCCTGCAGGAGTTGGGCCGTTTCCTGTGAAATCAGGTCCAGACTCAACAGCTGATCCGCCAGGACCCTGGCCTGGTGTTCACTCAGGCGGTCGGACAGGGAGCGGACCAGGTGCATGAGGTATTCGGAACCGCCCGACGATGGAATCCGCCGGATGCGGACATAGCCGGCGCCTCCGCGCCTGCTTTCAACCACATAGCCCTGCCGGTGGCCGAAGCGGGTGGCGATCACATAGGTAATCTGTGAAGGGGCCACCTCCAATTCAGCCGCGAAGGCATTGCGGGCGATCTCACAGAAACCGTCCCGTTCCTCCATCAGCTCAAGTATGGTCCGTTCAATCCGATCGGTCAGGCTGCTCATGGGTTCTCATCACTTCCAGTACTAGTCTTTGACTGTCTTTGACTTTATTATAAAGGGCCTTCAGGCCTGCTGTCAATCACGCGGAGCAAAGAAAAACCCCGGCGGCTGCCGGGGTTTCATGCATTAGATTTCGGTATCCGACCCGTCCGGGAAGTCCGGGAGGTCGAAAAGATCCAGAAGGGGGTTGCTGTCTTCAGGAGCCGGGTACTCGGGCGGAGTCAGGTCAAAGGAACACTTGTTGACAAAGACCTCCGGGTCCAGCCCCATCTCCTGCATGTAAGCTTCGTACTCTTCCTGTGTCTCATGGGTGAAACCCAGATCCATGGCCGATTCCTCGTATCCGGTCCGGGCGATGCGCTCATCGGCCGTGGCATTGAGGACCGGCATGTTAGCCGGGACAACCGGGATGGCGCTGATGTTGCGGTAACGGGCCAGGCCGGTTCCCGCGGGGATCAGCTTGCCGATGATGACGTTCTCCTTGAGACCTTCCAAAGGATCCACCTTGCCCTTGACAGCCGCGTCCGTCAATACCCGGGTCGTCTCCTGGAAGGAGGCGGCTGACAGGAAGGACTCGGTCGCCAGGGAGGCCTTGGTAATCCCCAGGAGGACCTGTTTGCCGTCGGCAGGCTGGAGACCATTCTCCTCTGCTTCGGCGTTGGCCCGGTGGTATTCGGCCATATCGACCACACTGCCTGTCAGGAGCGGTGTATCACCGGGGTCATCGATCTTGAATTTTCTCAGCATCTGGCGGACGATGATCTCGATGTGTTTATCATTGATTTCAACGCCGTTGTTTTTGTAAACCTTGAGAACCTCGGCAATGATGTACTTCTGGACGCCGCGGGCTCCCTTGATCTTCATGATGTCGTGCGGGTTGACTGAACCGTCCGTCAGCAGGTCCCCTTCTTCCACCAGATCACCGGTATCGACAATCAGGGGGGTTGAGATGGGGATGCTGTATTGTTTGGTGCGGCCATCGGCAGATGTAACCGTCACATCGCGCCGGCGTTTCTCGGTCTCGCTGACCGTAACAGTTCCCGACAGCTCGGTAATGACCGCCTGCCCCTTGGGCTTTCTGGCTTCAAAGAGTTCCTCAACACGGGGAAGACCCTGTGTGATGTCGTCGCCTGAAGCGATACCGCCCGTATGGAAGGTCCGCATGGTCAGCTGGGTTCCGGGCTCGCCGATGGACTGGGCGGCCATGATGCCGACCGCTTCTCCGATGACGGTCGGGCCGCCTGTGGCCAGATTCCGGCCGTAGCACTTGGCGCAGACTCCCTTATCGCACTGACAGGTCAGATTGCTGCGGATGGGGATGCGGGCCATACCCAGTTCCTCGATCCGGGCCGCCGTGGAATTGCTGATCATCTGGTTCTTTTCGACCATGACCTCCCCGGTTTCGGGGTGCAGGATATCCTGGGCGGCAAAACGCCCCTCAATCCGATTGGCCAGGCGTTCAACCACCCGTTTGGTCTTGCCGCCCACAACGACGGGCGAGACTTCGATGTACTCTTCGGTGCCGCAGTCTTCACTTCGGATGATGACATCCTGGGAAATGTCGACCAGACGCCGGGTCAGATAGCCGGAGTCAGCTGTCTTCAGAGCCGTGTCAGACAGTGATTTACGGGCTCCGTGCGAGGAGATGAAGAATTCCAGAACGTTCATGCCTTCGCGCAGGTTGGACTTGATGGGAATCTCGATGGTCCGGCCCGAGGTGTCGGTCATATTGCCCCGCATACCGGCCAGCTGTTTGATCTGGTCAATGGTACCGCGGGCGCCGGACAGGGACATCATGTAGATGGGGTTATGAACGCCCAGGCGCTCCTTGAGGGCTTCGGTGATCTCGTCGGTCGTTGAACGCCAGATCCCGACAACCGTCCGATAGCGGCCTTCCTCGTTGAGGAGGCCCAGCTGGTACTGCTGGTTGATGTGCTCTACCCGCTCTTCGGCCACGCGGATCAGTTCCTCTTTAACTTCGGGGACGATCATGTCGAAGATGCCGATGGAAATACCGCCGACGGTGGCGTAGTGGTAGCCCAGGGTCTTGATCTCGTCGAGGACCCGTGCCGTCTCGGTTATGCCGCAGACGTGGATGGACCGCTCGATGATCTTGGCCAGCTCCCTTTTGCCGATGACAAAGTCGCATTCCAGAGCAATCTGGCTGGCATCATCCTGGCCGCGCTCAATATAGCCAAGGTTCTGGGGAATGATGCCGTTAAAGATGAAACGGCCCAGGGTGGATTCGACAAGACCCCTGTAGAGCTTGCCATCGCGCTCGACTTCCCTGCGCACCCGGATCCGCTGGCCGATGGTGATCTGCTTGGTATCGTAGGCCATCATGGCCTCCTCCAGGTTGGAGAAGGTCCGCAGGGGGGCGTCGGGAGCCATTTCCGGATTGGCTTTCTCATTGGTCAGGTAGTAACAGCCCAGGACGATGTCCTGAGTCGGTACTGTAACCGGTTTGCCGTCCTGAGGTTTCAGAAGGTTGTTGGATGACAGCATGAGGAAGCGGGCTTCCGCCTGAGCCTCGGCAGACAGCGGTACGTGGACCGGCATCTGGTCGCCGTCGAAGTCAGCATTAAAGGCTGTACAGACCAGCGGGTGCAGCTGAATGGCCCGGCCCTCGACCAGTACCGGCTCAAAGGCCTGGATACCGAGTCTGTGGAGGGTTGGGGCGCGGTTGAGGAGGACCGGATGGTCCTTGATGACCTCATCCAGCATATCCCAGACAATGTCGCCGCCCCGTTCCACCTGGCGCCTGGCTGACTTGATGTTCTGCGCGTATCCGTTGCGCATGATCTCGCGCATGACGAAAGGCTTGAAGAGCTCAAGGGCCATTTCCTTGGGCAGTCCGCACTGGTGAAGTTTCAATTCCGGGCCGACCACGATGACGGAACGGCCGGAGTAGTCTACGCGCTTGCCCAGAAGGTTCTGGCGGAAGCGGCCCTGCTTACCCTTGAGCAGGTCGGACAGGGACTTGAGGGGGCGGTTGCCCGCACCTGTAACCGGGCGGCCGCGGCGGCCGTTGTCGATCAGGGCGTCAACTGCTTCCTGGAGCATACGCTTTTCATTGCGGATGATGATGTTGGGCGCCCCAAGCTGCAGGAGCTTGTTGAGGCGGTTGTTGCGGTTGATGACCCTCCGGTAGAGATCATTGAGGTCGGAGGTGGCAAAACGTCCGCCGTCCAGTTCCACCATGGGCCGAAGCTCGGGAGGAAGGACCGGCAGGACATCCAGCACCATCCAATCAGGCCGGTAGCCGGAGTTCTTGAAGGCCTCGACCACTTCCAGGCGCTTGATCAGGCGCAGCTTCTTCTGGCCGCGGGCATGGGCCAGCTCCTGCCTCAGGTCGGATGCCAGTGTCTCGACATCGATGCCGGCCAGCAGGTCGCGGATGGCCTCCGCTCCCATCTTGGCCACAAAAGAATTGCGGCCGTACTCAAGCGAGGCTTCACGGTAATCGCGCTCGTTGATGATCTGCATGCGGCTGAAAGCCGTCACGCCGGGATCAATCACGATATAGGCGGCGAAGTAGATGACCTTCTCCAGATTGCGGGGAGACATGTCAAGCATGAGTCCCATGCGGCTGGGGATACCCCTGTAGTACCAGATGTGCGTCACCGGCGCCGCCAGGCGGATGTGACCCATCCGCTCCCGGCGCACCTTGGACAAGGTGACCTCAACACCGCACTTGTCGCAGATAATATTGCGATAGCGCCTGGTCTTGTATTTGCCGCAATAGCACTCCCAGTCCTTGGAGGGGCCGAAAATTTTCTCACAGAAGAGGCCGTCCGTTTCCGGTTTCAGCGTCCTGTAGTTGATGGTCTCAGGTTTTTTGACCTCGCCCTTGGACCAGGTCAGTATTTTCTCCGGTGAGGCCAGACCGATACCGATTGATTCAAAATTACCAAGCTCAGACATAGATGGTCCTCCTCCCCTTATTCCTCATCCTCATCCTGCCCATCTTCGGGCTCCTTTTCATCTTCTTCCAGGTCGCTGACAACGGCCCCTTCCTCATCAAGGACGCCGTCTGTGAACCCTTTGCCCGCCAGGGATTCCCCGCCGGCTTCCAGGACCACGTCATTGCCCAGCATGGTGAGCAAGGTCCGCCCGGTGACGGTTTCTTCCTCTTCCACGTCCCCGCTGTCGGGGATGTCCATCTCTTCGTTGTCTTCCGTCAGGATATGCACATCCAGTGACAGGGCCTGAAGTTCTTTGACCAGGACCTTGAAGGCTTCCGGCACACCCGGCTCGGGGATATTCTCACCCTTGACGATGGCCTCATAAGTTTTGGTTCTGCCCCAGATATCGTCCGACTTGACCGTCAGGATTTCCTGGAGGGTATAGGCTGCCCCGTAAGCTTCCAGTGCCCAGACCTCCATCTCGCCGAAGCGCTGGCCGCCGAACTGGGCTTTTCCGCCCAAAGGCTGCTGGGTAACCAGCGAGTAGGGACCGATGGACCGGGCATGGATCTTGTCGTCGACCAGATGCAGGAGCTTCAGATAGTACATGATGCCGACAGTGACCCGGTTCTCAAAGGGTTCACCCGTCCGGCCGTCATAGAGGATGGTCTTGCCGTCCGTCTCCATGCCGGCCTCCTTGAAGGCCTCGATGACATCCTGCTCATCCGCCCCGTCGAAAACAGGGGTGGCCATCTTGATGCCCAGCTTGTCCGCCGCCGCGCCCAGATGCAGTTCCAGCAGCTGGCCCACGTTCATACGGGAAGGAACACCCAGAGGGTTGAGGACGATGTCCAGGGGCGTGCCGTCCGGCAGGAAAGGCATGTCTTCCTCAGGGAGGATTTTTGACACAACGCCCTTGTTGCCATGGCGGCCTGCCATCTTGTCACCCACGGAGATCTTTCTCTTCTGGGCCACGTAGACCCGGACCAGCTTGGTGACGCCGTGCTTGAGCAATTCGTCGTTATCGCGGGTGAAGGTCTTGATGTCGACTACCACGCCGGATTCCCCGTGGGGAACGCGGACGGAAGTATCCCGGACTTCTCTGATTTTTTCACCGAAGATGGCCCGATAGAGTCTTTCCTCAGGGGTCAGTTCCGTTTCGCCCTTGGGGGTCACTTTGCCGACCAGAATATCGCCGGCGCGCACTTCGGCGCCGATCCGGACAACCCCCTCCTCGTCCAGATCACGCAGGGCGTCATCGGCTACGTTGGGGATTTCTCTCGTAATTTCCTCGGGACCCAGTTTGGTATCCCGGGCCTCACATTCGTATTCGGTGATATGAATGGAGGTGTAGACATCATCGCGAACCAGACGCTCGTTGAGCAAAATGGCGTCCTCGAAGTTGTAGCCCTCCCACATCATGAAGCCGATCAGGACGTTGCGGCCCAGGGCCAGTTCGCCCTTATCGGTTGAAGGACCGTCAGCGATGATATCACCCGCCTCGACCCGTTCACCGGCTGTGACCAGGGGCCGCTGATTGATGCAGGTGCCCTGGTTGGAGCGGTCGTATTTCTTGAGCCGGTAGGTGTCAACCAGCTGATCGTCCACCCGGATCCGGATCAGATTGCCTGCTACGTGCTCGACCAGGCCGCCGCGGCGCGCGACGATACAGACCCCGGAATCCTTGGCGGCCCGGTATTCCATACCGGTTCCGATCACGGGTGATTCCGTCTGGATCAGGGGAACTGCCTGGCGCTGCATGTTGGAGCCCATGAGGGCCCGGTTGGCGTCGTCGTTGCCCAGGAAGGGGATCAGGGAGGTTGCCACTGAAACCAGCTGCTTGGGCGAGACGTCCATGAGATCCACCTTGTCAGGATCAAGCTCAAAGAACTCGTCCCGGAAGCGGCAGGAAATCTTCTTGCCGACAAAGCGTCCTTTTTCATCCAGAGGTTCGTTGGCCTGGGCGATGTTGTAGCGGTCTTCCTCATCGGCGGTCAGGTAGCGGATCTCATCCGTCACCACCCCTGCCTCCCGGTCATAGACCCGGTAGGGCGTTTCAAGGAAACCGTAGCGGTTGACCCGGGCATAGGTAGCCAGGGAGTTGATCAGACCGATGTTGGGCCCTTCCGGTGTCTCGATGGGACACATGCGTCCGTAGTGGGAAGAGTGGACGTCGCGGACTTCGAAGTTGGCGCGTTCACGCGACAGACCGCCTGGCCCCAAGGCTGACAAACGCCGCTTGTGCGTCATTTCTGCCAGGGGGTTGGGCTGATCCAGGAACTGGGACAGCTGGCTGGATCCGAAGAATTCCTTGATGGCGGCGGAAATGGGCCGCGTATTGACAATATCCTTGGGCGAGGCCGCCTTGATATCGGGGATGGTTTGCATGCGCTCACGCACCACCCGGTCCATGCGCGAGAAACCGATCCGCATCTGGTTCTGCAGGAGCTCGCCGACCGAACGGATGCGGCGGTTACCCAGATGGTCGATATCGTCGCGTTCACCGACACCGTATTCAAGGCCGATGTAATAGCTCATAACGGCAAGAATGTCGTGCAGGGTCAGATGATGGGGAATCAATTCCTGTTTGCGCAAGCGGAGCTGGGAAAGCAGGAAGTCGGCCGGATCAGATGCCTCAAGGGCCTCTTCAACAATCTCACGCAGGGCAGGCGTGTAGACCGCCTCCGTGATACCAAGCGAGGCGTAGTCAATGGACTGGGCGATCTCGTGGCCCAGGAAACGGCTGATGTACTGGACAGCCTGGACACGTTCGTTGCCGACGATCCTGAGCTGGTGATCGAACTGGGTGACGGTATCTCCGATCCGGTGGATGGGGAAGACGTCGACCGAGTTGATGCCGGCCTGCTGAATGGCTTCGGCTGCTTCCGCCGTAATGATCTCGTTGGCCATGGCAAGAACTTCACCGTCGCTTGCGATAACATCAGCGGCAGCCAGGTGGCCGGTCAGACGGGCTGCCAGAGCCAGCTTCTTATTCAATTTATAGATGCCGACCTTGGCCAGGTCATAGCGGTTGGGCTGGAAGAAGTTGTTATGGAGCAGGGTCTGAGCCCCTTCACGGGTGTAGACCTCGCCGGGCCGCAGCTTGCGGAAGAGTTCCTGCAGGCCTTCATCCCTGGTCTTGCAGCCATCCTTTTGCATGGTCATGAGCAGGGATTCCTCGCTGCCCAGAACCTCAAGGATCTCCTCGTCGGTTCCGATGCCCAGTGCCCGGAGCAGGATGGTCAAGTGGAACTTGCGCTGGCGGTCAACGCGGACCCAGAGGATCCTTTTGGCGTCCGACTCAAATTCAATCCAGGCGCCCCGGTTGGGTATGACCTGAGCGGTATAGAGCTCGACGTCACTTTTATCGCTGATGATATCGAAGTAGGCGCCGGGAGACCGGACAAGCTGGCTGATGATGACGCGCTCGGCGCCGTTGATAATAAAGCTGCCCGTATCGGTCATGAGCGGGAACTCACCGATAAAGACATCCTGGGTTCTGATCTCGTCGTTAACACGGTCATGCAGCTGTACCTTCATATAAAGCTTGGCTGCGTAGTTGGCGTCTCTTTCTTTACACTCCTCAATCGAGTAGGTCGGATTCTCATAGTCGAAATCCCGTCCTATAAATGAAAGTTCGATATCCCCTGAAAAGTCAGTAATAGGCGAGGATTCTTCCAAGACCTCCATCAGCCCTTCTTCTATAAACCATTTATAACTGCTTTTTTGGATTTCAAGTAAATCCGGGATATCGAGGATTTCGTCAATTTTTGAGTACGACATTCTCTGCACTCGTCCGTATTGAACGGGCTTTATCATCAGCGATCACCTCACAAATCGAACCGGCCTGATTACGCTCGCATCTCCAAGCCGGCCTTGACGATGCTTCATCACGTGATATAATTGCATCATCGCAGGGCTGGTAACCACTGATTCCGTGGTTTTGGCACGCAAAGACAGCGCCGGCGACACATCAAATGATTCTAGCACGCTTTGATTTTTGAGTCAACAGCTTTTTTTATTTGAAACGAGACAAAAGTGAAATCGAGAAGGTCCCCACGCTTCATTGCGACTGTCCTCACGGTACGTGCCACACAAGCCGTCATGCGGCTCTTTGGGCTGAAGGCAACCCATTTCCCTGGTCAGCTGGCAAAAAAACTCTGCCCCGGTTTTCTGGCCCGTATCGACAAGCCCGACCGGATTATCGCCGTCACCGGGACCAACGGCAAGACCACGGTCGCCAATCTGGTCGCCGACATGGCCGGCAAGCTGGGCCTTTCCTTTGCCCACAACGCCTACGGGAGCAATATCGAGGAAGGCATCATCACTGCCCTGCTGGATGCAACAACTGTGACTGGCCGCAAAAAGAAGGAACTGGCCATCCTGGAAATCGATGAACGGGTCACCCGGGTTGTGTTCAAGGATCTCCAGCCGGATTACCTGCTGGTTACCAACCTCTTTCGTGAATCCTACCTGCGAAACGCCCACGGGGAATTTATCTACCAGATCCTGGACGACCATATCCCCGCCTCAACCCGCCTGATCGTCAACGCCGATGACCTCCTGTCCTCGGCCCTGGGCCGGAAACGGCCCCACAATTCCTTTGGGATCGCCCAGCTGCCCGAAGAAGAAACCTTCACCCGCAACCTCATCCGCGATGTCCTCCTTTGCCCTGACTGCGGCCAGCCTCTGACCGATGATTTCATCCGCTACCACCACGTGGGGCGCTCACGCTGCGATGCCTGCGGCTGGCGTTCCATGGAAGCCGACTACCAGGTTCTGGCCATCCGGAATTCCGCTGAACCGGACCGGGCCCTGGCCTACCAGGCCATCACCCGGGCAGATACCCTGGTCGTGGGCCATCGACAGGCAGACGGCCGCATGGAGGAAGAAAGCTATCCTTTCAGCGGCCAGACCATCCTGGATCTCTATAATGTCCTGGCAGCCATCACTCTTTTTAAAGTCCTGGGCTATGAGGCCGCGGCTGTCGCGGATGCCCTGACAGGCCTGACCATCGGCAAGTCCAGAAAAGAGATCGTCCGTGTTGGCAACAAGACCATCTACCGCATGCTGGCCAAGGGCAAGAACCCCATCGCGGTCAGCCGGGTAATCGATGCGGTCACCCTCTTCCCCGGCGACATCCAATTCATCCTCCTGGTTGACACCAGCGTGGAAAAGATGTCGGAGGAAGACAACACGGCCTGGCTTTATGACGCCGACCTGGCACTCCTGTCGGCTGACTCCGTCCGCCGTATTGTCATCGGCGGCCAGCGGGCCGAGGATATCCGCCTTGCCCTCCTCCTGGCCGGCGTGCCTGATGAAAAAATCGTGACGAGCCGGGACAAGAGCCAGACCGCCTCACTGATTGAGGAGTCCCCCGACCCCCAGACAATCGCCATCCTCTATGAACTTTACTCGGAACCTGTTTCCCGTAAGGTGACCCGGGACCTTAAAGACCGCCTGGCCAGACCCCTCTTGCACCAAGGAGACTCCCGCCATGAAGATTGAAATCATCTACGGTGAACTGGCCAATCTGCTGGGCGAACATGGCAGCCAGGAACTTCTTCGCCGAAGCTTCGGCGAAGACAGCCTGATCCGCACCCCCTTCCCCGACCGTCCGGCCTTCATGGACCAGGACGTCGATCTGGTCTACATGGGGCCCATGACCGAGCGAACCCAGCGCCTGGTCCTGGAACACTGGCGCAAAGACAAAGAGGCCTTCCGGCAAGCCATTGACAGGGACGTGGTCCTCTTCCTGGCCGGCAACGCCCTGGACCTGGTCGGCCGGACCATCCGCTACGTGGGCAGGGAAACCGTTGAAGCTCTTGGCCTCTACCCTTTTGACACTGTCTGTCAGCCCTACGACCGCTTCAACCAGGTAGTCTCGGGCTTCTTTGATTCCATGCCCGTCATGGGCTTCCGATCGCAATTTACCACCCATACAGGCGATGCCGGCGCCTTCCCCCTCCTCCGGATCACCCGGGGCAGGGGCATGAATGTCGACACCCAGGTGGAGGGCATCCGGGACCGTAATTTCTTCGCGACAGATCTCCTGGGCCCCTTCCTGATTCTCAACCCCGACTTTACCCGCTTGCTTTTCAAGGAGGCGGGCTTCAGCGGAGAACTGCCCTTCGAAGAGCAGATGAGGAAGGCGGCTGAAATCCGTTTCCAGGATTTTGAACAAACCTTCTACAAAAAGAAGAAGTCCCCCAGGCTTCTGCAGACTTATCTGCAAAAAGAGAATGAGATTCTGGGCCCCGCCAAAGATAAGGACAAGGGATAGGCCGGCACCAATCTGATCATTCCCCCCAACAAAAAAAAGCCCCTGCCGACTTGGCTGTCGGCAGGGGCCGCTTATTATTTAGCCCGCTGGGGTCAGCTGGGGAACGGTTTGGTCGGGTTCGGTCGGCGCTGCTCCGAAGAGGGCGTCAAAGAATCCGGTTTTGCCAACGAATTTCATTCCAAAGGAATGGCGGACAACCTCCGCTTCTTCCGAAACGGCCTGAATCCACTCGTTGAGGTGGGCGTCCATGAGCAGATCACGGATCTTGCCCGGCAGCTCCAGCTCTTCTCCCAGGCCCTCAAAATACATGATGTGCCAGCCGTGCGTGGTCTTGACCAGGCCTGTATCGCCTTTCTTCCGGCCCTCTTCCGTGCTCCACTGCTCAAACTCGCGGACCATGGTGCCTGAGGCGACATCGGAGTAGAGGCCGCCGGCCGCTTTGCTGCCGGGGTCCACACTGTGCTTGACCACCAGCTTGACGAAGGAAGCCTCGCTGCGGTCACCCTGCATGAACTCTGCCAGGATGTCCCTGGCTTTCTTTTCGAGTTCTTCATCGGTCAATTCTTCCTGGCCGTCACTGTTGGCGATCAGGATGTGGCGGACCGAGTAAGGCTTGAAATCATCGCGCATGCGTCCCGTGAACTGAACCAGAGTGACTTGATTGGTCCCCTTGATCACTTTGGCATCCCCGGCCTTGCGGTCTTCGGCCTTGAGGAAATCCAGAATGGCTGAGGCGATGGAACCGGTTCTGGCTTTTTTGACAGTCAGGGAATCGGGATTCTTATTGATGGCTTCGGCCTCTTCCTCGGAGACATACTTGAGGACGGTTTCGAGGAAAGAGAATTCTTCCAGGTCGCCAAGAGCCAGTTCGACTGTTTCGAAGAGGTCCTCCAGGGCGTCAGCCTTTTCCTCCGCCGTGGCGCCTTCCGCTGTCTCCACCTTGAAGACATAAGTTTGATAAGAGTAGAGATCCAGGCTGTCCTTGTGTTCTTCATAGAAGGCTTCGACCGCCTGGTCGGACTGGTCTGCCTTCTCCCGGATGAACTCCTGGTAGTAGTTGATCAGCATGGAGTTGCGCAGATCGCGTTCAACCATGCGGAGCGAAACGCCCGGCCCATAGTAGAGCTTGACCAGGCTGCTGACACTGCGGCCGCTGGTCAGGGCCATGTCCGTGAACTGTTCCTCCAGGGATTTGGCGGTCCGGTCGATGGCGGCTGCCTGTTCATCCGTCAGTTGGAAGATCCCCTGCTCAATTTCATTGAGAGCGGCACTCATAAAGACGATGCTGGGGATCAGCTGGTTGATGAAGTCTTCGCGGATAGTCTTGCCGGCGCTCATCTGGGACGCCTGATCCAGAATTTCCTGAAATTCCTCGGTGAATGCCAGTCCGTATTGTTCCGAGGCGGTCATGTTGCCCAGAACCATATTGAAATCAGCAGCCGTGACTTTGCGTCCTCCAACCGTCATGGCAGTGGCGTAGCGGGTTACCAGCCCCGTGGACGAAATCAGCCAGACCAGGAGGCCCAGAACAAGCACGACGGCCACCAGGGCCAAGGTGACTTTCTTCCAGATCGAATGGGATTCAATTTTCTTCTTATGACCATCGGATCCCTTCATCCGGGCAAGCCTCGATTTCCGTTCTGCACGGGCGACCTGGTGTTTCCAATCCGTTGTTTCTTTCTTTGCCATGCCATTACCCTCTTTGTGTCAGTGCTGGCCTGCGGAATCCAATCCATGCAAGCCTAGGAAAGTGTAGCACAATCGCAGGCGATTGCGTAAAACCGGGGTCTGGTTACCTCTCGTCCCTGCGGCAGAGCCGCCCGGGCAGAGCCTCAAAGTCCTCCAGCCAAAAGGTCGGCTGCAGCCGTTCGATCTCAGCGCGGTCCATGGCTGTCCAGCTGACCGCAGCGAAATGGCATCCGGCCCCCCTGGCGCTTTCCAGGTCACGGGCCGTATCACCCACGTAGAGAACCTGATCAGGATCCTGGATGCCCAGCTGATCCATGGCCAGGAGGATGGGGTCCGGATAGGGCTTATGGCGGACGGTATCCTCGGCGCAGACCGCCGCGTCAAAGAGCGGGTGCAGATCGAAGGTATCCAGACAGAGCAGCATGCCGTCACAGCGGCGGGCCGTGACCACTCCTGTCAGAAAACCCCTGCTGCGCAAGGTTTGGAGCATGGACAGGGCGCCGCCAAAGAGTCTGCTGTGGCTGGATGTCCTGGGGACGCTCCAGTTGATATACTCCTCCATGAGAAGAGGGCCGTGCTCGCCGTAGCGGTCAAAGGTCGTTGTCAGCGGTTCCCCGATGGTGGCCAGGATTTCCTGGTCGCTTGGCACCTGGCCCAGGATCTTCTCGAATGTGTGCCGGTGGGAAGCCAGGATCAGGGGCACCGTGTCCATAAGTGTGCCGTCCAGATCAAAGAGAACGGCTGAGACGGGCAGCCTCTTTTTGGAATCAAAGGTCATTGCCTTCCTCCTCCCCGGTCTCGTGTTTGACCAGCCGGACCCGGACGATTCGGTTGTCGGAGATGGCCAGGACATGGAAGGTCAGGGGGCCGTATTCTACGACCGGGCGCTCATCCTCTTCGGGAATCCGGTCAAGGAGGTCAATCAGGAGACCTGCCACCGTATCGTATTCGTCGTCCATATGGACTCCGGTCACACGGGCCAGCCGGTCCAGGGGATAGGTCCCGTCGACCAGCCAGGTGTCCGGCGTGATTTCGATCAGTTCCTGCTCCACATCGTCGTACTCATCCTCGATGCTGCCGACAATCTGTTCGACCAGATCCTCAATGGTCAGAAGGCCGGCCGTCCCTCCGTATTCGTCGATGACAATGGCCATCTGGGTGTGATTCTTCTGCATTTCGCGGAAAAGGTCGCTGATATTGCGGGTCTCCGGGGTAAACCAGGCAGGCCTCATAATTTCTTCCAGGGAGAAGGGACCGTCCCCGCCCGGCTGCTCGCGATAGAAAAGCAGATCCTTGGCATGCAGGATCCCGATGATCTTGTCGATGGACCCCTCATAGACGGGGTAGCGGGTGTACTTGGTCTCGTATAAAAGAGCCATGGTCTCCGAAAGACTTGCCTCCAGGGGCAGGGCGTCGATCTCGGTCCGGTGGGTCATGACCTCGGCTGCGATTTTATCGTCAAATTCAAAGAGATTGGCGATCAGCTCCCGGTTGTCATCTTCGATGGCTCCCTTGGCGTGACCGGCCTCCAGCATCTGGAGGAATTCTTCCTCGGTCGGTGCCGGTTCAGGAATCTCGATCTCGGGCAGGCGGAGAATTTTCAGGATGAGTCCGCCCAGAACTGAAAGCAAGCCATCCAGGGCACCCGCCAGGAGAAGCAGGGGGAGCAGGAAGGGGAAAAGCCTGCGGGCAAGAACCCCTTCCTTGCGGCCGGCAGCTCTTTGGGGTATGACCAGCCCCAGGAGAAGGAGCAAAAATAAATGGAGGAGCGACCAGGCAAGCGTCAGCCAGGCCATGAGAGAGAGAGAAAGCGGGCCAGCCATCCGGATCAGGGAAGGGACCGTCACCAGGCTGCCCCAATAAAAATAGGCCGCGCCGACCAGGACCAGGGTCAGGGTGATCCGCCGGTCCAGGCGCAGGGGATCTTTCAGAAATGAATGGAATAAGCGTCTTCTGGAAGCAGTTTCCGGGGCATCCTCATCGACCCTGACCGCCGGCAGAAGTCTGACTGCCTTGCGGAAGGCCGTCAGGAGGCCGAAGAGCAGAAGCAGGAGGAGGGTAACCGAAATGGCCAGCCCGCTGGAGACACCCTCTGCGGGGATCAGGATCCCTTCCGGGCTCATCAGCCAGGCCCAAGTGGAAACCATTTTGTCTTGTCTCCTTCTCTTGCTCGATTTCCCTCTTTGCCAGCAGCAGGAGGGTATGAAAAGAAAAGATCAGTCACTTTCATGCCGATCTTCTCATCATGGCCTGCGGGCAGGGACTTCGAAAGCCCTGCCGCAGGCAGCCTGAAATTTACTCTTCGCTTTGCGCAGCCGCAATAATCCGTTCTGAAATATTCTGGGGCACCTGCTCATAGCGGACAAAACTCACGGTAAACCAACCGCGCCCCTGGGTCATTGATTTCAGATCCGTGGCGTATTTGGCAATCTCCGCGCGCGGAGCTTCCGCCTCAACAATCTGGAAGCCCTGGATGGAGTCGGGGTGAATACCCAGAATCCGGCCGCGGCGCTTGTTCATGTCGCCCATGATGTCGCCCAGGAAATCGTCGGGGATATGAACCATGAGCTGGTCGATGGGTTCCAGGAGAATGGGATCCGCCTGGGGAAGCCCTGCCCTGTAAGCCAGCCGCGCGGCCAGCTTGAAGGAGAGCTCGTTGGAGTCGACGTCGTGGTAGGAGCCGTCCACCAGGGTGGCCTTGAGATTGACAACCGGATAGCCGGCCAGGACACCCTCGACGATGGCTTCCTGAAGGCCCTTCTCAACAGCCGGGAAGTAGTTCTTGGGGACCGATCCGCCGAAGACTTCCTCGGCGAACTCCAGACCTTCCTGGGTGCCGGGCTCGAAAACGACCCACACATCGCCGTACTGGCCGTGGCCGCCCGTCTGCTTCTTGTGCCGGCCCTGGACCTTGACCTTTTTGCGGATGGTCTCGCGGTAAGCGATCCTGGGTTCATCCAGCCGGGCTTCGACGCCGAACTTGGACTTAAGCCGTGAAGAGATGACGTCAAGCTGAACCTCACCCAGACCCGACAGGCGGAACTGGCGGGTTTCAGGGTCGTTGACGATGTCAAAGGTCACGTCCTCATCCTTGAGGCGGACCAGGCCCTGCATGATCTTCTCCTCCTCACCCTTGTTGACCGGCGAAATGGCCAGGGTCAGACAGGGAACCGGCATCTCCGGCCCCTTGATCTTGAGGGGGGAAGACTTGACCGTCAGGGTGTCCAGGGTAACGGTGTCGGACAGCTTGGCAATGGCTCCGATATCGCCTGCGATGACGGTATCGGTCGGCTGCTGCTTCTTGCCGTTCTGAAAATTAAGGCCGATCAGGCGCTCGTCTTTCTCCTGATTGGCGTTGAAGACAGTTCCTTCGTCTTTGAAGGTGCCGGAGAAAACGCGGAAAAGAGAGATCCGGCCCACAAAGGAGTCGACGAAGGTCTTGAAGACAAAGGCAGCCAGGGGGCCGCTGCCCTCAGAGCGCAGGAGCACTTCCTCTCCGTCAGGGCGGACAGCCGTCACCGGGTGGCCGTCCAGAGGAGTGGGGAAAAAGCGTGTGAAGAGATCCAGGGCAAAGGCAATACCCATATTCTCCTGGGCGGAGCCGACAAAGACCGGCATGATGGACCCGGCAGCGATTGCCTGCCGCATGCCTGCCGCCTCTTCTTCCGGAGAGAAGGCCTGGCCGTCGAAGTACTTCTCCATGAGGGCTTCATCGTTTTCCGCGATCTGCTCGTTGATCTGATCCTTGTATTCCTCGATCAGGTCCGCCAGATCGGCCGGCAGGGCCGTCTCTTTCATTTCACCTTTTTTGCCTGCGAAGCTGTAGGCTTTGCCGCTCAAAACTTCGGCCAGGCCGGTCATACGCTCGTTTTCCAGGATGGGCAGAACCAGGGGGAGAACGCGCTGCCCATAAGCTTCACGCAGATCACTTAAGGTCTTCTGGAAATTGGCGTTGGGCTCGTCCATGCGGTTGATAAAAAAGGCGACGGGGATATTGGCGCCGGCGGCGTTGCGGACCGCTTTTTCCGCACCGACGGACAGGCCGTCCTTGGCCGACATGACAATGAGTGCCGTGTCGCCGGCATACATACCCAGAATCTGTTCGCCCAGGAAATCGAAATCACCCGGGGTATCGATCAGGTTGATCTTGTGATTTTTCCATTCGCACCAGGCCACAGCCGTGCTGATGGACAGACCGCGCCGCATCTCTTCAGCGTCAAAGTCCGTCACCGTGTTTCCTTCATTGGACCGCCCCATGCGGTCGATGACACCGGCGTTGAAAAGAGCGGCTTCGACAAAGGCGGTTTTGCCGACGCCGCCGTGACCCATCACGGTGATATTCCTGATTTTTTCCGTTGTAAGATTCATAGGTTCCCCCTTCGAGAAATCATTTTTTCATATTATATCCTATGCCCAAAGGGACCATGGGCAATAAGCCCTGTCCTCTTCCTTGTTCAGGCATAGGGTTCCAGCTGTGCCGTGAAGTGGCGCAGGATCTTCTCCTGGGAGATGATCCGGTAGCCCTTTATATCCGCCGCCTTTTCCATGACTCTCTTCATGGCTTTGGCGACATAGTCCAGATGAGCCTGTGTGTAAGTCCGGCGCGGGATGCAGAAGCGGGCAAATTCCATGGCCGCCTGGGGCTGCTCACCGGTCTCCGGATCCGGGTCCAGCATGAAGGAGCCCACGTCGCAGCCGCGGATGCCAGCCTCCTTGTACAGCTCCACGCAGATGGAATGGGCCGGGAAGCGGTCAAAAGGAAGATGAGGAAGAATCTGGCGGGCGTCAACAAAGACCGCGTGTCCGCCTGCAGGCTGCTGACAGGGGACGCCCATTTCGACCAGACTTTCCACCAGGTAACGTGTCTGTCCCATATAGGAGCGCAGGAAGGATTCCTCCACTCCCTCCTCCAGGCCTACGGCCAGGGCCTCCAGATCACGTCCGGCCAAACCGCCGTAAGAAAGGAAACCCTCATTGGGGACAACCTGGCGGCGGATACCGCGCATGAGTTCTTCGTCCTCGCGGACGGCAACCAGGCCGCCCATATTGACGATCCCGTCTTTTTTGGCCGAGAGGGTAAAGGCATCGGCATGGGCGAAAAGATCCCGGACAATCTCCCGGATGGACCGGTCCGCCTGGCCTTCCTCACGTTCCTTGATAAAAAAGGCGTTCTCAGCAAAACGGGCCGCGTCAATGACAAAGGGGATGCCGTATTCCCTGGCGATGGCAGCTGTTTCCGTGATGTTGGCCAGGGATACAGGCTGACCGCCCGCGGAATTGCAGGTAATGGTGACGACAATCATGCCCACCCGTTCAGGCCCGTACTGGCTGATCAGTTCCCTCAGGCGCACGTTGTCCGTATTGCCCTTGAAGGGGTAGTGGGATTCTGCGTCCAGAGCCTCCTTGACAACACAGTTGACCGGCCGGGCGTCACAGAGCATGACATGGCCCGCGGTCGTATCAAAGTGCATGTTGGACAGGGAAACCTGGCCCGGCTTGAGGAGGTTGGGGAAGAGCACCTTTTCAGCCGCCCGGCCCTGGTGAACCGGCTGGAAATACTTCCAGCCAAAGAGCTCCCGGCAGACATCCATCAGGCGGTAATAGCTCCGGGATCCCGCGTAGCTCTCATCGCCCAGCATCATGGCCGCCCATTGGCGGTCCGACATGGCGCCGGTCCCGCTGTCAGTCAGCATGTCAACGGCGACATCATCGCTTCTCAAACCAAAGAGATTGAAGTGGGCGCGCCGGATGGCTTCCTGGCGCTCCTCCCTTGTTGTAACCTTCAATGGTTCGACCATTTTGATCCGGTAGGGTTCGGGCATGTAAGTGGGCATGGTGTTCTCCTGTTTCTTATTGGATGTGTTCGAAAATAAAGGCCGCCAGATCGCTGTCGACCTGGTCCCGGCAGGTCTCATTGACCAGTTCGTGGCGGGCGCCTTCATAGAGTTTGACCGTAACCTGATCAAAGCCCAGGGCCTGGAGCTGCCTGCCGTATGCCGGCGCGGCCTTGCCCATGGACCCGACCGGGTCCTGATCACCGCTGGCAATCAGGATGGGGGTGGCTGTGTTCATCCTGGCCAGGTTCCGGCGTAAATAAAGAGTCTTCATGCCCTCGAACATATCCGCGAAGGCAGAGGCTGTGAACTGGAAGCGATTGCGGGGATCGGCGCAGTAGAGATCGACAATGGCTTCATCCCGGGTCAGCCAGTCACAGGGGGTCCGGTTGGGTTTGAAGTACTTGTTGTTGCTGCCCAGGGAGAGTTTGGTAAGAAACCTGCTCCGGTGGCGGGGTCCTTTGAAGGTCCGGATCAGCCGGGCAAGAAAAAGGCCTGTGGTAACCAGCCAGGCCGGCTGCATGCCGGTGCCCAGGATGATGACCCCTGCGAATTGATCCTCCGGGAAAGTGTGCAGGTATTGGCGGACCAGAAAAGATCCCATGGAATGACCCATGATAAAGGCGGGAAGATTGGGGTAGCGCTCACGGAGCCAGTACTGGACCGAGCGCATGTCCTCAAGGACACAGCGGTTGCCGTTCTTGTCGGCGAAGAATCCCCAGTCCTCCTGGGAGGAGACGGACTGGCCGTGTCCCAGGTGGTCGTTGCCGGCAATCAGGATCCCTTCTTCTGCCAGGGCACGGGCGAAACGGTCATAGCGGTCGATGAACTCGACCATGCCATGTGAAATTTGCAGGAGGGCGCGCGGCTCCCCTTTTGGTTCCCAGATGCGGACATATAAGTGCGTACTGCCGTCGGATGAATCCATGTATTCGGTTTTGCTCTCCATTCTCTTTCTCCTTCTTGGCATCAGAGCCCAAGACCGTAGCTTCAACTTGATTCAGTATAACAAAGCAGCCTCTGACCTGCGCCTGGCCGCAGCCTGCAAAATCTCCCTGACCTGACTGGCCGTCAGGGCCTCCATGACCTTGCGCCGGTCTTCGGATGAACCCGGGTAGCCCCGCAGATAAAAGGCAAAATGGGAGCGCATTTCCCGGACGGCCACGGGTTCGCCCAAATGGGCCATGCTGGCCTCCAGATGCCGGTTCATGACGGCCAGCCATTCCTCCGGCCCCGCGGGCGGCCCGCCTCTGAGCTGCCGGAAGATGAAGGGATTTCCCCTTGCGGCCCGACCTACCAGGAAGCCGTCACAGGCGGTCATGGCACGCATCTTCTCCAGATCACCGGGCTGAGCCAGGTCGCCGTTGCCCAGGACCGGGATGGACAGATTTTCCTTGACCTGGCGGATGACCTGCCAGTTCGCCTGGCCGGCGTAGTATTGGTTGAGCGTCCGGGCATGGACGGCCACCGCTGCGGCTCCCTCCTCCTCTGCCCTCCTGGCGATTTCCAGGGCATTAATCCGCTCGGGCGAAAGTCCCGACCGGATCTTGACCGTCACCGGCAGACCGCAGGGGCGGGCCGCCTTGACCGAGGCGCGGACAATCCGGCTGACCAGGTCCCCATCTCCCATGAGGGCGCAGCCGCCGCCTTCCCGCAAAACCTTGGGAGCGGGGCAGCCCATATTAATATCGATAAAGGCGGCAGTCCGGTAGTCGGGTTCCTGCATGAGCCGGTCGATGGCAAAGATATAATCGTCGGGATCCCGGCCGAAGAGCTGGATGCCCCACGGTTTGCCGCCGCCGGTCGCCTGAAGATAGCGGCCCGAGCGGAGCAGGCCGGGATCATGCCGGATCCCGCGAACGGAGACCAATTCGGTCACGGTGAAGGAGGCTCCCAGATCCGCGGCGATAGTCCGGAAGGGGGCCGTTGTAAAGCCGGCCATGGGAGCAAGGCCGACCGGCAGCGGTTCAAAGAGCGACAAAAAGCCCTCCGCCGGAGTTGTCACACCTGGGGGGAGGGCCTTGTCTTCGGTCTGCATGGTCGCTTGCAAAAAACCCGCGGCTGTCTAGTCCGACAGCTTGTGGATGAAAAGGCCGGACCGGAGTTTAGGCTCAAACCAGGTCGATTTGGGCGGCATAATCATCTCAGCGTCAGCAATGGCAAGCAGATCGTCCATGGTGGTCGGACAGAGAGCAAAGGCTGCGGCCCAGCCTCCGTCGACCCGGGCCTTCAGTTCATCCAGGCCGCGAATGCCCCCTACGAAATCAATCCGCTGGGAGGTTCTGGGGTCATCAATCCCCAGGAGGGGTGTCAGAACATTATTCTGCAGGATGGATACATCCAGGCTCTGGACCGGATCCAGTCCCTCAAAGAGGGAGGGAGGCGCCGTCAGTTTGTACCAGCGGCCATCCAGATAGAGGCAGAGCTCCGCTTTCTTATGGGGGTGGAAGGCCTGGCCGACGGGTTCAATCCGGTAGATGGCACCCAGTTTCTCCAGGAATTCCTCTGCCGTCATGCCGTTCAGGTCCTTGACCAGGCGGTTGTAGTCCATGATGAAGAGGTCTTCATCGGGGAAGACAACAGCCATGAAATAATTGAATTCAGCGTCTTTTGGTGCCTGAGGGAATTCTTCGCGGCGCTTGAGGGCCACATTGGCCGAGGTGGCCGACCGGTGATGGCCGTCGGCGATATAAAGGAAAGGAACCGTCTCAAAGAGGGCCTGCAGCTGATCGATGGCTTCCTGATCGTCCAGAACCCAGAAGATATGCGTGATGCCGTCTTCTGTCTTGAAGTCATAGACCGGATCGTTGAACTTGATGAAGTCACGGATCAGGCGGTTGATCTCTTCCTTGCTGCGGTAGGTCAGGAAAACCGGTTCCGTATGCGCGTCGCACTGGTCAAAATGGCGGGTCCGGTCCACTTCCTTGTCCTTGCGGGTGAACTCGTGCTTCTTGATCTCATTGGCCAGGTAGGCATCGACCGAGAAGGTGGCGACCAGGCCGGTCTGCACCCGGCCTTTCATGATCTGACGGTAAATGTAAAAGAGGGGGCGGTCGTCCTGCCTGAGGACGCCTTCCGCGATCATTTCATTGAGCCGGTCGCAGCCCTTCACGTAAACGGCGTCATCGTAATCATCGACTGTCGCGGGCAGATCAATCTCAGCCCGGACAACCCGCAGAAAACTCAGTTTATTGTCGCCGGCCATGGCCTTGGCCTCGGCCCGGTTCATTACATCGTAAGGCAGGCAGGCGATCTGTTCGGCCAGTTCCGCCAGGGGGCGGACAGCCCGGAAAGGTCTGACAAGTGCCATTACAATAACTCCTTTACCAGATCAACGATGTTATCGCCGATGCGGGCCTGAGCCTCCGCTGTTGCCGCCCCGATATGGGGGGTCATGGAGATCTTGTCGCACTGGAGCAGGCGCTCGTTGCGGGTGGGCTCTTCGCGGAAGACATCCAGGGCAGCTCCTCCGACCTTGCCGGATTCGATGGCGTCAACCAGGGCATCTTCATCAATGATGCCGCCGCGGGCGCAGTTGATGATAAAAACGCCGTCCTTCATCTGGTCGAATTCCTTCTTGCCGATCAGGGGGGCGCCGCCTCCAAAGGGAATGTGAATGGAGACATAGTCGGATTCAGCGATCACCCGGTCCAGCTCAACCTGGGGGCAGATATCACAGTCGATATGGATGATGTCGGTGAACATGACCTCCATGCCCAGAGCCATACATTTGACAGCCAGTGAATTGGCGATGCGGCCAAAGCCGATCAGTCCCAGCCGCTTGCCGGCGATCTCTGTCCCTGAATATTCTTTCTTGAGCCATTTGCCCTGGCGCATGGTGACATTGGCTTCACCGATATGGCGGGCCATGGTCAGCATGTGGCCCAGTGCCAGTTCGGCCACGGCGCTGCTGGAGGCGGCCGGCGTATTGCGGACCATGATGCCTTTTGACTCAGCGTAGTCGACGTTGATGTTGTCGACTCCCACACCCCCGCGGATGACCAGCTTGAGGTTGCCGGCGGCTCCGGCGTCGATTTGCGGGTCGCGGATCTTGGTGGCGCTCCGCACGATGACGCAATCAACCTCCGCCAGCCGGCCGAGATGATCGTCACCTTCGTATTTCCCTGTATCCACCTGATGGCCCAGTTCAATCAGCTGGGCTTCAGCTTTCTTGTCAATGCCGTCATTGGCCAGAATCAGAGCCATCTTTACGCCTCCAGTCCAAGAATGTCATCAATATGAGCCAGGAGTTCCAGGAGGGTTTCCTCCTGAAGCTCGCCCATGGTGGCAATGCGGAAGGTGGTGGCCTTATAGTCGCCGTATCCGCTCCCGATCCTGAAACCGCGCTCCAGGAGGGCGCTGCTCAGATCAGAGAATACAAAGGCATCGTCATTGTTGATGCAGGACACCGTGTTGGATTGGTAGCCCTCATCGGCGAAGAGCGAGAAGTGCTTCCGGGCCCAGGCACGGACCAGATCCGCCAGCTTGCGGTGGCGGTCGAAGCGGTTGTCCAGGCCTTCCTCAAGGATGCGGTCCAGCTGGTAATCCAGGGCGAACATATGCGACAGGGAAGGGGTGGAGGGGTATTGGAAATCCTTCTTTACCCGCTTGTAGAGGCGGACCAGATCCAGGTAATAACCGCGGGACTCAACCTGCTGGGCGGCCTCAATGGCCTTTTCCGATACGGAGCAGAGGCTGAGTCCGGGGGGAAGTGCCAGGCACTTCTGAGTGGAGGCGATGCAGACGTCGATGCCCCATTTATCCACTTCAATTTTGGCGCCGCCCAATGAGGAGACCGAATCGACCAGGTAAAGGACATCAGGGTACTTGCGGATGACTTCCCCGATTTCGGCGCAGGGGTTCATGATGCCTGAACTTGTCTCATTATGGGTTACGGTGACGACATCGTACTGGCCTGTTTTCAAGGCCTCCTCCACCATCTGGGGAGTTGTGGGCTTACCCCGCTCCGATTTGAAGTGATCGGCCGGCACCTGGTTGTATTTGGCAAGCTCATACCAGCGGTCACCGAAGGAACCGACGGAAAAAACGGCGGCTTTCTTGCGGGTGCAGCTCCGGATGGCGCCTTCCATGAGGCCCGTACCCGAAGAAGTGGACAGCAGGATGGTCTGGTCGGTATACATCAGTTGCTGCAGCTTCTCGGATATGCCCTGCTGCAGAGCCGTCGCTTCCTTGGTCCTGTGCCCGATCATGGGCGCAGCCATCTTTTCCAGCACTTCCGGCGCAACGTCGGTCGGACCCGGGATAAATAGTTTCTTGTACATGAACCCCTCCTATACATTAGGTTAATACGATTTGAGAGGGCACCATGGCCTCCCTCTATCTTCAACAACTATACCATGCTTTCACCTGTCCTTTTTCAGACAGGATGTCTAAATCCAGCCGATGCTGCTCCCGCCTGCGCCCTTCTTTGCCAGGAGCTTGCGGTCGATGGCCTGTTTGAGCAGGGGCAGGTGTGAAATAAGGCCGATCATGCGGTTGTCGGCCGCCAGATCCTGCAGGACGCCCATGGCTTCTTCCAACGATTGATCGTCCAGGCTGCCGAAGCCTTCATCGATAAAAAGCGAGTTGATTTCCACGCCCCCCGCCTGGGCCATGACAACATCAGACAGGCCCAGGGCCAGGGAGAGGACGGTCTGGAACTTCTCGCCGCCCGACAGGGAGGATACCGGCCGGTCCTTGGCATTCCACAGATCCTCAACCGACAGGTCCAGGCCGGTTCGGGCCTGGCGGCTTCTGGCCTCCTGGGTCCGCCGCAGGCGGTAACGGCCGCCCGTCATCTGCGTCAGGCGCTGGTTGGCCTGGCGGATAACCTGAGCAAAATACCAGGTCTGGATATAGGTTTCAAAGGTGATCTGGTCGGCTTCCCTGTGTTGGCCGGAAGCCAGGTCGGACAGATCCTTCAGGCTGTCCTCCTCATCCGCTGATTGGATAGCCAGAGCCAGGGAGCCCCGGATGGCTTCCAGGGCCTTGCGGGCTATTTCATAGCGGGTCACGCCCTCCCTGGCCTCTTCCTCATCCCGGACTGCCTGCCCGGCAAGTTCCCCTATGGCGGCCTCCAAATCTTCTTCGTCCCCCCGGACCAGACCCTGGCATTCCTGGCGCAGTCGGAAGATCTCCGCCTTATTGGCCTCCCGGGCCTGCCCTTGAATACGGATCCACTCCGTCAGCTCCGCCCGTTCTTCCTCACTGATCAGGACAGCCAGGTAATGGTCTTCCGACGCCAAAGAGGCCTGGGCCAGGGCACAGGTCAAAGCCTCCTCGAAAGCTGACAGCTCCTCTTCCAGAGTCAGGATCTGTGAATCCAGTGAGGATTGACGGGCCTTAGCTGCGGCCAGTGCCTGGGAGGCTTCCCTGTCCCGGGTCCGGGCCAGGTCCAGGGCCTGTTTGAGTGTCTGGTGGAGAAGATTGGCCTCTTCAAGCTCCCGGTCAAGAACCTGCTCATCCCGATCATGAGCGGCCGGCCCCAGGCCGGTCAGCTGACCGCGGATAAGGGCAATGGCCTCGCGCCTGGCAGCCTTCTGCCTGTCCAGATCTTCCCTTTGCCCCAGGAGATCCTGGGATTTTTTCAAATCAGCCTCCTCCTGGAGGAGCAGCTGCTTTCGCAGGGCCAGGCGCTCCGCCTCCCCGGCAGCCAGTTCTTTGGCATGGATCTCCTGGAGGATCGCCTCTTCCAGGCGGACGGACAGACGGCTGGCAAGCACTTCCATAAAGTCACGGTCCCAGGCCTTGACGGCGGACAGATCATCCAGGTACCTGCCGGCAGCCTGGCCGGCCTCTCTGCTTTCAAGATCCAGGCCTTTCCGGCAGACCGCCAGGCGTCTGCTTTCTTCCTCAAGGGCCTGCCGGCTGGCTTCCGCCTCCTGCATGAGCTGATCGACCGCCTCCTTGGTCGGAGCCTCCGGCGAACGGACAGCCTTTTGGGGGTGCTCCACAGAACCGCAGACCGGACAGGCCTGCCCTTCCTCCAGCTCCTGGGCCAGGAGACCGGCCCGCTCGCGAAAGAGCAGCTCGGAGGCTTCCTTGGCCTGCCCGTCAAGTTTTTGCCAGCTGGTAAGATTCTCCTCCAGCAAGGCCCTCTCCCCCTCAAGCCGGCTTCCCTCCTCCAGAAGACGGCCGGCCGCGGCGGCCAGATCCTCCACCTGTCTGACGGTCTCCCCGGCCTCTTTGACCTGGTTTTCGGCCTGACCCAGGCGCTCCTGGGCATCGGATAGAAGTTCAAGGGCTTCCGTCCTTTTGGCCCGGGCCTCCTCCAGCTCCTGAGCCTGCCCGGCCAGTTTCTCCAGTCCCGCTGCCAGTGCCGATGCCCTCTCTTCTTCTTCTTTCAGTGAAGACTCCAGCTGAGCCCTCAGGCGGGTGTCTTCCTGCTCTTTTTTCAGGCTGGCCAGGCGGGCGGGCAGGGCCTCCAGGATTTCCTGGCTTGCGGCTGCCTCCTCCAGCAAGCTGTCGGCTTCCTTCTGGGCGGCCAGGGCCTCCCCGAGAGCCCGGTCCGCATCCTGCCGGGAGGCCCTGGCCGCTTTCAGCCGCTCCCGGGCTGCCCCGCGGTTTTGGAAGGGCAAGGTGACCTTTCGCATGGCCTCCTGGGCTGACTCAAGACGGCCCGCCTTCTCCAGATAGAGGGGCTGGCCCTCCAGAAGTTTCTTCTCTTCCTCAAGCGCCCTGTCCAGTTGATCCAGCAGGCGGTTGCCCTTCTGCAGGCTGACCAATGACGCCTCGGCTTCCTTGAGGCGCAAGCGGCTGGCCGCCAGGCGGCCATCGGCGCCCCGGCCTTCTTTTTCCAGACTGTCGACCAGGTCCTGGAGCTTGGGAATAAAGGCCTCCAGGGGCCAGATAGCATCCTGGTCCAGAAGCTTTTCACGGCCCTCCTCCAGATCCCCTGCCCAGTCCGGCAAAGGAAAGCGCCGCAGGTCCAGCATGAGCCTGCTGCTGTGAATGCGGCTTTGTTCCCTGGCCTTGCGGTAAAGGTCGGCCAGATGGTCCTGCATGGCCCGGTAGGGCGTAGTGTTGAAAAGTTTGCGATAGATGGCGGCCCGATCCTTGCTGGATGTCTCGATCAGGTCGAAAAAGGCCCCCTGGGCAATCATGACCACCTGGCGGAATTGCTCCTTGTCCAGGCCGATCAGCTCCCGGATCTTCTGGTCAACCTCGCTTTTGGCCGACAGGATGCGGCCGTCCGGCAGAGTCAGGGAGACGGCCGGGTTCTGCTCGGTCATCCCGGTTCCTGATCGTTTGGGCCGGCTGTAGCGGGGGGACCGGCGGACCGTATAGAGCAGGGACCGCAGCTCAAAGGTCAGCTCAACGAAGGTTTCAGTCTCAGGCCCCGCAAAATCGGAGCGCAGGGAGCTGTTGCCCCGCGAGGTCCCGCTGGTGTCATCGAAGAGGGCGAACATGAGGGCGTCGAAGAGGATGGTCTTGCCGGACCCGGTCTCCCCGGCAATCAGGAAGAGGCCGCTTTGGACCGCCTCAAAAGAAATGACCGTCTCGCTGGCGTAGGGGCCGAAGGCAGACAGGGTGATGCGGAGAGGTTTCACGAAGTCCCTGCCTCCTCTCCCTGAGCCTTGGCAGCGGCCCTGCCGGCAATCCGCTCCTGGTCCGGCGTCAGCGGACGCCCCGTCTGCTCCTGAAAAAAACGGGAAAAGAGCTCAAGGAGTCCCAGGGACCGGAAATCCGAATCCTCAATCAGGGTATCCTGGACCTCCCCGGTCTCCTTCCGGTCAAAGAGCAGGCGCATGACATTCGGATAGACCGCTCTCAGCCGGTTCATGGGATCCGTTACCACCCCGGGGTCAGTCAGTGTCAGCTCCAGATAGTCCAGGCGCGCGGGATCACCGCCTGCCAGGAGCTGATTCCCCTCTGCCAGCAGTTCCTCCATGCTGCCCCGGACCCGCCGCATGGCGTGGAGGCTGGCAAGGGGCTGCTGGCGGATCCTGATCTCCTTTTCCGGGGTCAGGTCAACGACCAGGGCGCCCTTTTCCTGGGCCACCTCGGAAAAAGAGTAGGCCAGGGGTGATCCGGCGTAATGGACAGAGCCGCTGCCCACCGTCTGGCGGCCATGGAGATGGCCCAGGGCTGTGTAATCAAAGGAATCAAAGAGGGAGGCATCGATTTCATCGGCCAGACCAATCTGGAGGACCTCCGAATCCGACCGCAGAGGCCTTGCCCCCCGGGCCGTGACAAACTGATGGGCCACCAGGATATTCCAGCCCGGCCCCCGCCTGACCGTTGAAAGAGCTGCCTGGACAGCTTCCTCCACGCTGTTGATCTCCCGATCGGGGAAAAAACGGCGGACGTCGGCCTGGCGGATAAAGGGAAGAAGATGGAAGGTCACGGGGCCCGCCGCAGTCTCAAAATTGGCCTGCTCCACCTGGCCCTCGAAGACACCGGCTACATGAACACCCTGGCTTGAAAGAAAGGAACGGCCGAAGGCCAGCCGTTCACCTGAATCGTGATTGCCCGCCACCATGAGCACCTGGCAGCCCTGGTCAGTCAGGCCGATCAGAAAAGTCTCCAGGAGGCGGATGGCCTCCAAGGAGGGTATGGTCCGGTCGTAGACATCCCCCGCGATGACCAGGGCATCCGCCCGGCTGGTCCGGCAGAGATCCAGAACCGATTCCAGCATGTGCTTCTGATCTTCAATCAGGCTGAACTCGTGGACCCGTTTGCCCAGATGAAGATCAGCCAGGTGGATGAAGCGCATGAGTCAGATCCCCAAGAAAGCTTTCAGAGCGGCCCGTTCACAGATGGCCTGCTCGTGGCCGGCCAAATACTGGCTGAGCAACTTCTCCCGGTCCCGGTCCATCATGGACAAATCGATTTCCTGCGGATAAAAGACATAAGCCCGGCCCTGCTTTTCCAGCTCCTCGATTTTTTCCAGGGTCTGGTTATAGCGCAGATGCCGGGTCAGAAGAGCTTCCTTTTCGACCGGGTGCCGCTCCAGGACCCGGTTGACAATCCGGAATTGAGGCAGGGGGTCCAGACGGAAATGCCGTTCGCGGGTCAGGACAATGACAAAACGCTGGTAGCCGTCCCGGATGGCGATATCCAGGGGGATGCCCACGTCCAGACCTCCATCCACATAGATCCTGCCGTCAATCTCGGTTTCGGGCATCAGATAGGGGACGGATGAAGAGGCCCGGACACGAAGGCCCAGGGCTTCAATGGATCCCATGTCCTCTTTGTGCCAGTAGACCATCTGCCCCTCGTAGCGCAGAAAAGCACCGATAACGCATTGGGCCTCGTTGGCGGCAAAGGTTTGAAAATCAAAGGGCAGGGCACCGTCCTCGCGGGCTGACCTGGAGTAGATGTAATCGACGTTGAAATAGCCTTCCCCCTTGAGCCAGGAGGTGACATCACCGAAGGAGGGATCCTGGACTATATCCGTAAAGGATCGCCGGGCCCGCACAAGGTCACGTGACAGATAATTGACCGCGTGGGAGGCGCCGGCGGAAATACCGGCAACGTAGTTGAAGTAGAGTTCATGCTCCAGAAGCATGGTCACGAAACCGGCGGTATAGCAGGCGCGCATGCCGCCGCCCTCAAAGATAAGCGCTGTATCGTGGATATTGCTCCTGATCAGCCCGTCTTTCGCCATGGTATTCCGCCCCTCCGACAACCTGGTCCAGCCGGCATCCGCTGCTTTTCCGGCCTGATTCGAGTGTATCATAAAGGCTTGGAGCGGGGCCTCGGGAGCCCGGCCCGGTATGATAAAATACAAGCACTTGCCGCAAGAGCGGGCTTGTTTTTGTGCGCATGGAATTGCATCAAAATGCCATTGGAAATGAGAAGGTAAGATGGAACGGACAAACTATTGCGGTTTATTCTCCCAGGAGGATGTGGGCCGACAGGTCACCGCCTGCGGCTGGGTGGACACCCGGCGCGATATGGGGGGACTGATCTTCATCGATCTGGCTGACCGGGAAGGTCTTCTGCAGACCGTTTTCAACCCCGAATACACGGCTTCCGAATCCTTCGATCTGGCAGAACGGGTCCGCAACCAGTCGGTGGTTCAGGTCTCTGGAACTCTCCACCTGAGGGACCAGGAAACCGTCAATCCCAAAATTGCAACCGGAACCATCGAGTTGCGTGTCCAGGAAGCCAGAATCCTGTCCCCCTGTGCCCCGCTCCCCTTTGACCCTTCCGAAAGCGACGACGTCCGCGAAGACCTGCGCCTGCGCTACCGTTTCCTGGATCTTCGGCGGCCCCAGCTCCGGGATACCATCCGCTTCCGCCACCGGGTGGTCAGCTCAATCCGCCATTTCATGGACCGGCAGGGCTTTATTGACATTGAGACGCCAGTCCTGACCAAGAGCACCCCCGAGGGTGCCCGGGATTACCTGGTGCCAAGCCGTGTCCACCCGGGTTCTTTTTACGCCCTGCCCCAGTCACCCCAAATCTTCAAGCAGCTTCTGATGGTTTCGGGTTTTGACCGCTATTATCAGATTGCCCGCTGCTTCCGGGACGAGGATCTGCGGGCCGATCGCCAGCCGGAGTTTACCCAGCTGGACCTGGAGATGTCCTTTGTAGACCGGGAGGATGTCCTGATTCTTCTTGAAGATCTCTTCGTTTCCCTGCTCAAGGATGTCCACGGGATCCAGGTTGAGAGGCCCTTCCCCCGCTTCACCTGGCAGGAAGCCATGGACCGCTACGGCAGTGATAAGCCCGATCTGCGCTTTGGGCTTCCAATCGTCGATGTGACGGACCTTGCGGGTCAAACCGATTTCTCGGTTTTCAAGAAGGTCGCCGGGGACGGCGGCGTCATCCGCGCCATCCGCCTGCCCGGCCAGGCCGACCTTTCACGGACTGCTATCGAGGATCTGACCGAGTTCGCCCAGTCTCAGGGAGCGGCCGGCATGGCCTGGATCGCCTGGCGGCCTTCAGGTGAGATTTATTCCATTTTGACCAAATACATGGGCCAGGAGGCCATGGCCGCGATTCTGGAGCGGCTTGAGGCAGAGCCTGGTGACTTTGTCCTCTTCTCCGCCGGCAGCCTGGATCTGACACGGAAAGTCCTGGGAGCCCTGCGCCTCCGGCTGGCCGACTTGCTGGACCTCCGAGGCCCCGGCCAGTTCGCCTTTGCCATCGTCACCGACTTCCCCATGTTTGAGTACTCGGAAGAAGAGGGGCGGCTGACAGCCCAGCACCATCCCTTCACCATGCCTTATGAGGAAGATCTCGAATTCATGGAATCCGACCCCCAGAGGGTCCGTTCCCTTGCCTATGACGTAGTGCTCAACGGAACGGAACTTGGATCCGGCAGCATCCGGATTCATCAAAGCCAGATCCAGACTCGGGTCTTTAAAGCCCTGGGTCTGTCCGACGAGGAAATCAAGCTGCGCTTCGGCTTCATCCTCAACGCCTTCGCCTATGGCGCACCCCCCCACGGCGGCTTCGCCTTCGGCCTGGACCGCCTGATCATGCTTCTGGCTGACCGGCCTTCCCTGCGCGACGTCATTGCCTTCCCCAAGGTCCGGGACGCTTCGGACCCCATGACCGAGGCTCCCTCACCCGTTGACCGGGTTCAGCTGGAGGATTTGGGCATCTGCCTGATGGAGGGCCTGGGCCCCGCTTCCTCCCAGGAAGAGGACAAGATGAGGAAGGCTGCCCTGGCCATCGATCTCAAAGAGTTGGCGGCCCAATCCCGCCTTTCCCTGTCACCGCCTGAGGAAGAGGCAACGCAAAGACAGCTGACCGAACTGATCCGCCTGGCTGACGCCCTGCAGGCTATCGACACTGAGGGAGTCGAGCCCCTCTTCACCCCTTCGGAGGCCCGCAATGCCTTCCTGACAGAACCGGATGACAGTCCGCCGTCGCACGGGGAACTCTTTAGGAATGCGCCTGATGAACGCGACGGCTGTTTCTTCGTGCCGCCGGTCGTAGAGTAAGGGGGATCCAATGGATTATCGAAGCATGGAATTGAGCCAGCTGGCCCAGGCCTTGAGAAAACGAAGCCTGTCCGCCCGCGAATTGACAGAGGCCGTCTTTGACCGGATTGACCGTCAGGAAGCGGTCATCGGCGCATACATTACACTGACGCGGGATTTGGCACTGGAACAGGCCGACCGGGTGGACCGCCTGCTCCAGGAAGGTTTGGTCCTGCCGCCTCTGGCCGGAATCCCAGGAGCCCTCAAGGACAACATGGCCACCCGGGGCATCCGGACAACCAACGCCTCCCGCATGATGGCGGATTTCATTCCGCCCTACGATTCCTTCGTCTGGCGCCTGCTCAGGCAGCAGGAGATGGTCCTGGTCGGCAAGGCCAACATGGATGAGTTCGCCATGGGGCATTCGACCGAAACCTCGGCCTTTCACCCCACCCGCAACCCCTATGATGTCACCCGGGTCCCCGGCGGGAGTTCGGGCGGTTCGGCGGCCGCCGTGGCTTCGGGCCAGGCCTGCTTTGCCCTGGGATCCGATACCGGCGGCTCCATCCGTCAGCCCGCCGCCCTCTGTGGTCTGGTGGGCATGCGGCCTACCTACGGCCTGGTCTCCCGGCGGGGAGTGACCACCTTTGCTTCGTCCCTGGATCAGGTGGGCCCCATGACCCGCAGTGTCCGGGACAACGCCCTGGTTCTGGACACCATTGCCGTCAAGGACAAAAAGGATGTCCACAGCCGGGGCAGGGGCGGAGGGTCCTGTGCCGACTCCCTGGAAGAAGCCTTTGGACAGCCGGTCATCGGCTGGCCCGAAGAGGCGGTCCTGGCCAACGACCTGGATCCTGCTGTCCAGGCCATGCTCCAGGAAACCCTGCGCTTCTATGAATCCCAGGGTGCCCGGATCCTGCCCGTCAAGATGAAAACAATCGATGCCGCTCTGGCGGCCTATTACATCCTTTCAAGCGCCGAGGGTTTCTCCAGCATGAACCGCTACGACGGGATCCACTACGGTTACCGGAGCCCGGACGCGGAATCCCTGGAAGAGATCTACTTCCTGTCCCGGTCCCAGGCCCTGGGAACCGAGGTCAAGGAACGGATCCTCCTGGGCTGTTTCGCCCTCTCCGAAGACCATTACCAGGACTACTACATGAAGGCCGCCCAGGCCCGCATGCTGGTCAAAGAGGAATTGGACCGGATTTTCCAGGACTGCCATGCTATCCTGACCCCGGTCACCGCGACCCCCGCCTGGCCCCTGGGCACACTGCCGGAGGAATTGGGGGGCGACAAGTACAGCAATGACCGCTTTACGCTCCCGGCTTCCCTGGCCGGGACCCCGGCTCTTTCCGTTCCTGTCGGCTTAACAGGCCAGGGGCTGCCCGTCGGCATGCAGCTCATGGGCAAACCTTTCTCGGAAGGCCTGCTTTACCGGCTGGCCGCCCGTTTTGAAGACGAACACGGTATGATTCCACTGGCACCGGAGGTGGCTCTATGAGCATAAAGGACTATGAATGTGTCATCGGCCTTGAGGTCCATATTGAACTCAAGACCCGGCATAAGCTCTTCTGCCAGTGCGCGACAACCTTCGGGTCTCCCCCCAACACACAGGTGTGCCCGGTATGTCTGGCCATGCCAGGCTCCCTGCCGGCTCTCAACAGGGAGGTGGTGGAATTCGCCATCCGGGCCGGGATCGCCACCCACTGCACCATTGCCCACCGCTCGTCTTTTGACCGCAAAAACTATTTCTACCCTGACCTGCCCAAGGCCTATCAGGTGACCCAGAACTTCTTCCCCATCTGCAAGGACGGCTACGTCGAAATCACAAGCGGCGATCAGACCAAAAAGATCCGCATCAACCGCATCCATATGGAGGAGGATGCCGGCAAGCTGATCCATCTGCCGGGCGAGGGCACCCTGATTGACTGCAACCGCTGCGGTGTTCCCCTTATTGAGGTGGTCTCCGAGCCGGATCTGCGGTCCGGGGAGGAAGCCGTTGCCTATCTTCGTAAACTTCGGGCCATGGCCCGCTACACCGGAATCTCGGACGGCAAAATGAATGAGGGCTCCCTGCGCTGTGACGTCAACCTGTCCATCCGCAAAAAGGGGCAGACGGAACTGGGCACCCGGGTCGAACTCAAGAACATCAACTCCTTCAACTTCGTCGCCCGGGCTATCGAAAGCGAATTCAAACGCCAGGTCGCCCTGATCGAGGAGGGCGGCAGCCTGGTTCAGGAGACCCGCCGCTTTGATGAAAAGACTGGCCAAACCTACTCCATGCGGAAAAAGGAAGCGGCCGATTACCGCTACTTTCATGACCCCGACCTGGTTCCCGTCGAGATCGAGGCCCAGGAGATCGAAACCGTCCGCGCGTGTATCCCCCGCCTGGCTCATGAACGGAAGGCCGGCTACATGGAAGCCTACCAGCTGAGTGACTACGAGGCGGACCGGCTGACAGACGACAAGGAGCTTTCGGATTTCTTTGAAGAGGCGGTCGGCGCGACCGCTTATCCCAAAACCCTGGTCAATGTCATATTGGCTGACGTGGCCCCCCTCTATACAGAGGATTCCCCGGGGCCGGCCCTGAACCCCCTGAGTCTGGGCAGGCTTGCCGATCTGATCGCCGAAGAGAAGATCAACAGCAACACCGGCCGCAAGGTACTCAAAGCCCTGATGGAAGAGGATTTTGATCCTGAAGCTTACATCGAGGAACATGATCTGGCCCAGATCAACGACCGCCAGCTTCTGGCCCCGGCTGTCGAGCGCTCGATTTCCGCCAACCAGAAGGCCGTGGACGATTACCTCAAGGGCAAGGAGAGCGCCCTGCGATCACTTATGGGCGGCATCATGAAAGAGACGGGAGGCCGCGCCAATCCCATTCTGGCAGAAAGCATGATCCGGGAAGCCCTGAAGGACAGATAAGGCTTCTCAGTAAGTCAGTCTTTCAAGCGTCTGACTGTCAAATGACTGGATGAGGGCGGTCGCCAGGGCGACCGCTCCTTCTACGTCCGAAAGTTTGGCAAAACCGTAATGGGTGTGGATATAGCGAACCGGGATACCGATGACGATGGTCGGAATCCCGGCAGCCTGGGTATGAATCAGGCCTCCGTTGGTTCCTCCGCCGCTTCGGACCGCTTCCTGGACAGGAATTCCCAGCTTCCTGGCCAGGGCCAGGGCGTAGGCCTGGAAACCCGGATGGGTGATCATGGACCGGTCCATATGGCGGAGCATGGGACCCTTGCCCAAGGCTGTCTGCCCCTGATCGGGGGAGGCGAAGGTATCATCCGCCGGCGTCCCTTCAAAGACTATGGCCAGGTCGGCGCTGATCTGGCGGGCGGTCACCATGGCCCCTCTGCCTCCAACCTCTTCCTGGACCGAATAGGCTGCTGTCAGATCAATATCCAGGGACTGACCGGCAAGGTCCTTGAGCGTGGCGGTCAGGGCGGCGCAGCCCAGCCGGCAGTCGAAGGCCTTGCCCAGGAGAAGATCGTGGTCTTCATCGTAGGTGCAGTCAACATGGGGCACCAGGGGGGCCGCCAGATCAATGCCGAAAGCCTCCGAGACTTCCCTGGCTGACCGCGCGCCCGCATCCACCTCGATCTGCTCCATGGTCACCCCCTGTTTTTTCTCTGCTTCCGAGAGAAAGTGGGGCGGCTTACTGGACGCAACCGCCGGCCTCCATTGACCCTCACGTGTCCGCACGCGGAAGAGATGGGCCGGAAGGTTGCCTGCCACCCAGGATCCCAGAGGCAGGACGGACATCATGCCGTTTGGCCGGATGGACTGGACGATGAGCCCCACCTCATCCAGATGGGCGTCAAGGTGGACCCGGAGACCTTTCCCGCTGTTGCCGGTACGGTCAACATAGACGTTCTGCATGGTATCGCGCCGGATCTGGCCTAATTCTCTGTTCCATTCAATGACCCGGTCGGCAGCCTGGTGCTCAAAACCCGACGGACCGCTGGCCTCCGAATAGGCCTTGATCATATCCAGCAAGTCTTTTTTCTCCATATAGAACAATCCCCCTTGGTTGGCAGAGCCTGTGTTTGCTGTCCTTAGTTTAGCCCCATTGTGTATGAAAAGTACAGGCAAATCGGGCTTTCTTTACCTGAAGAATTTGTGTATATTGTGGTAATCATACATTATACAATGAGCTTTCACAGTCATTTGCACAGAAACTTTTGAGTCATCTGACAAGGATTGTCACTTTTATCTCCTCCAGATTCGGCTTTTTCACGCTTTGAAGCCCCGCCCCCTTGGTCTATCCTAGGAAGCGGTCAAATTAACTCCCCCCTCGCGCAACCCATTGTCGTTTTTTTTTGTCTTTTGCTTGCGCCCGGGAGCGGAGGAATAAAGACAAAGGAAAAAAACAAGTAAACTATATGAACTATTTTATAAAAAAGAACAGAAAGATCGCCGTCGGTATCCTGGCCCTGGTCCTGCTGCTGACCGTGCCCGTCGCGGCACTACAGCGAACGGAACCCCAGGAAGAAAGGACGCCGGCCGGCCCGGTCCACGAAGAAGCCCCGACAGAACTCGATCAGGCAGAGGATCTCCTGCTCCTGGATACGGACAAGGTCAACCGCCGCCAGGACAAGACCCCCGGTCTGATCCCCGAGCTGCTCACGCCTCCCACAAGCGCCGCGGCTCCCAGCCAGCCCGCCAGGACAAGCAAGGTTCCTGCACTCAACGCCCAGTCGGCTGACAGCCGTTTTCTGATTGCTCTTGAGAATCCCGACCCCGATTATATCGGCCGGCCTCTGCTCGTATCAGACAGACAGGCCCTGGAGGGTCTGGTCATGGGTGAATGGGGCAACGATTACATCGGAGCCGTCCTGGTTGCCCAATGCATCCGGGATTCCATGATCAAGGAAGGCACCAACAGCGCCGCCCAGATCAAGCGGAAGTACGGATACACGGCCCCTATTAAGCGCAGTGTTTCCCAGACCGTCAAGGATGCGGTCGCCTACGTCTTTGATGAGGGCGGAAGCGGCGTCCAGCACCCCATCTATTATTTCTACGCCAGCAACCTGGTGCGGGGCAAATGGCACGAAACACAGCAATTTGTTATTCAGAGAAAGGCTGTGCGTTTCTTCGCTCCCAAGAGCTGAGGACAAAGGAAAGCTTATGACAGGGCCGCCCTGCCGGGCGGCTCTTTTCATTGGGCCGGCAAATTGCGGTAGAATACCCTTAATCATATAGAGGCAGAAGGCGAAAAAGGATCGCACTGCCTGCCACGGAGGCCTTTCATGCAAATCATAATCGCCGGAGCCGGCAAATATGGCCGAACCATAGCCGGTGAACTGGTAGCCGACGGGCACGATATCACCCTGATTGAACAGGACCCCAACCTCCTGGAATCTCTTGTAGAAGAACTGGATCTGACGGGCATCGCGGGCAATGCCGCCAGTCTGGAAGCTCTGGCCCAAACCGGTGCCGCGGACTGCGACGCCTTCCTGGCTATGACCGGTTCCGATGAAATCAACCTGCTCTCGGCCATGCTGGCCGGGAGACTGGGCGCCGGCAAGACCTTCGCCCGGATTGGCAGCCCCGATTACACCCCCCTGACCCCCTCCGCCAAACAGAGCCTGGGCATCAGTTCCCTGATCAACCCCAACCTGGAATCGGCCCAGGAGATCATGCGCATGATCCGTTATCCCTCCGCGACCAGTGTGGAGAGCTTCTTCCGGGGCCGGGTCCACATTGTGGGGGTCCGGGTCCCCGAAAAAAGCATCCTGGCTGACCTCCGCCTCCTGGATTTCAAGGAGGTCTGCGGCCGGCAGCTCATGGTCTGCGCCATCCGCAGAGACGGGGAGGTCTTTATTCCTGACGGAAGCCGGACCATCCGGGCCGGGGACACCATCCATGTGACAGGCGCCGTCGACGCCCTTCAGAGTTTTTATGCCCGGACCAATACCATGGCGCCCAGTATCCGCAAAGTCCTGATCACCGGCGGCGGCGCCATCGCCTACTGGCTTTTGGGGCTCATGAACAAGAATAAGTACACGGTCCGCCTGATAGAACAGGATCGCGCCATGGCCGGCCTGGTTTACGAGCATTACCCCTGGGTGGATGTCATCCGGGCCGACGGCACAGACCAGCGGGTGCTGGAAGAAAGCAATATCGGCCAATATGATGCCTTCATCTCCCTGACCGGTATCGATGAGGAAAACGTCCTGGCCTCCCTGACCGCCTCGCACCACGGGGTCAAGAAAACCATAACCAAAATCAACCGGACCCGCCTGCTGGAGATCCTGGGCGATACAGAGCTTCAAAGCATCCTGACCCCCCACCACCTGGTCTCCGACTGGATTGTCCGCTCCATCCGCGCCCTGGATAACTCACAGGGATCCGCTGTAGAAGCCTTGTACCGCTTCGAGGGAGGTCGGGTTGAGGCTATGGAGTTTGTTGCCAAGCCCCAAAGCAAGGTAATCGGCCAGACTCTGCTGGAGCTCAATCTGCGCCCCTCCCTCCGCCTGGCCTGTATCGTCCGCGGCCAGGAAATCATCTTCCCCGGAGGTCAGGATCAGATTCTGGCCAATGATCGGGTCATCGTGGTCGCGGCCGGCACCCGGCTCTTTGATCTGGATGACATACTGGGAGGCAGGGATTGAACGGCCCGGCCATGCGCTTTGTTCAGGGGCGGGTTTTACAGATCTGTTCCCTGCTATTCCTTCTTCCCCTCTTTGTTGCTGTCTTTTACGGGGAAGGCCTGGCCGCTTTGAAGAGCTTCGGGACGGCAGCCGCGGCCCTGGCCCTGACCGGCAGCCTCATGACCATCAAGAGGCCCCCAAGGCCCGGCCTTCGGGCCCGGGAGGGCATGGTCATCACCTGCCTGACCTGGCTTTCCATCTCTCTTGCCAGCGCGGCCGCTTTCATGCTGTCGGGGGAGATCCCTTTCTTTGTTGACGCTTTCTTTGAATCCGTCTCCGGTTTCACGACGACCGGATCAACCATTCTGACCAATATCGAGTCCATGGCCCACTACGCTCTCTTCTGGCGGAGTTTCTCCCACTTCATCGGCGGCATGGGAGTTCTGGTCTTTGCCCTCATCATCACGGCCGATTCCTCATCCGGGTCCGGCAGCCTCATGAAGGCCGAGATGCCGGGGCCCTCCTTCGGAAAACTGGTCTCCCGCATCCGCAAGACCGCGGCTATTCTCTACGCCATCTACTTCGTCATGACCCTGCTTACCATCATCTTGCTCTGCCTGGGCAGGATGCCCTTTTTTGACGCGCTCATCCACGGCCTGGGTGCGGCGGGAACCGGCGGTTTCTCCAACAAAACAGCCAGCATCGGCTTTTACCAGAGCCCCTACATTAATTGGGTGCTGACTTTGGTCATGATTCTTTTCGGCGTCAATTTCCAGGTCTATTTCGTGGCCTTGCGAAAAGGAATCAGGGAAGCCGTGAAGAGTGAGGAACTCCGCTGGTATCTGGGCATCTACCTGGCAGCCTCCCTCTTCATCGGCGCCAATCTCATCCACCAGGGAAGGACCGCCGGCTACGCGGCTGAACACGCCTTCTTCACAGTCAGCTCCATCATGAGCACAACCGGCTACGCCACCGTCGACTTCACCTTCTGGCCTCTTTTCAGTCAGGTCATCCTTCTTCTTGTCATGATGATCGGGGCTTCGGCCGGTTCGACGGGGGGCGGCCTCAAGGTTTCCCGCTTTGTCGTCTATCTGAAGTCAGCCCGTGAGCAGATCTTCAAAACCCGTGAATCAAGACAGATCATGTCCGTGCGCATGGACGGGCAGATCCTGTCTGACAGCACCCTGCTCCCCCTCTTCCGCTATCTTTGCCTCTATGTCTTCTTCCTGCTTTCGGGGACCCTGCTCCTTTCCCTGGACAGCCCTGATCTGATGACTGCTTTTTCGGCTGCGGCCACTGCGGTCAACAATGTGGGGCCGGGCCTGTCCGCTGTCGGACCCGCCTCCCACTTCGGCGGCTTTACCGCCTTCACCAAACTGGTGCTCAGCCTGCTCATGCTGGCAGGGCGGCTGGAACTTCTGCCCTTCCTCCTCTTTTTCTCTCCCAGGACCTGGAGACGGACCTGAGCGGGTCCCTCCCATCAAGAAAGGCAGGCTCTTATGTCATTTGAAATCATGGAAGCCAGGGATTATTGCGGCAACCCCTTCCAGACCATGCGAAGGGGCGTCCTCCTGACCGCGGAAACGGCCGGCCGGGTCAATGCCATGGCTGTTGGCTGGGGCGGTTTTGGCGCCTTCTGGGGCAGGGATGTCGTCTTCATGGCGGTCCGGCCGGAGCGCTTCACCTTCGAGCTCATGGAGGCGGCCGAGACCTTCTCAGTCCATGTCATGCCGGAAGGGCAGGCCTTCGATCAGATCATCGACTACTGCGGCAGCCGGTCAGGCAGGGACGAAGACAAGATCGCGGCCTGCGGCCTGACGCTGGCATATGAGGGCGGTACTCCCTATTTCCTGGAAGCGCAAGAGGTTTTCCTTTGCCGCAAGCTGGCAAGACCCCAGCTCCTGCCCAAGGATTTCCTGCCGGGCAACCGGATCCTTGAAGACTGGTATGGCGGCGGCTTCCATCACCTCTACATGGGCGAAATCACCCGCATCCTGATCCGAAAACAGTATGAGTAAAAGCGGCCGGCCCCAAGGGGCCGGCCGGTAACCAATCAGAGTCTGCCCCTCTTATAGAGAATGCGGGACAGAACCAGGGCGATCACGGCCCCGACCGGGACCAGGAGACTGACCGCCTCGGCCAGACCGGGCTGCACCAAAAAGAGGACCAGCATGAAGAGCATGGGGCCCAGGGCTATTTTCCAGTTGCGCGAAATAAAGACAACCGCCAGTCCGCCGAAAAGGGCGGGCAGGATGTTGGCAAAGGCCGGGGCCAGAAGGGGTGACTCCAGAACCGGCGACAGGTTGCTGAGCAGCAGCATGCCCAGGAAGAGGATGATGGTGGTCACGATGGAGGAAATGCCGATGGCCAGCGTGGAAATAACTTCACCTTCTGCCGTGCCCGGCTCAACCTTGGCCACCTTCATGGCGTTGATGGCGCAGGGGGCCTTGAGATTGGTAATATTGCCCGTCACAAAACTCAGGTAGGAACCGCCGGCGCCCAGCATGGGCCCGTAGGTAAAAGCCTCGATGATGCCTATGGTGTAAAAGACCGGTACCACGCCCAGAAGTCCTTTGCCCAGGGCGCCCAGATAGGGCCAGGCCTTGAAATAGATGCTGAGCAGAAGCGGGTAAAGGGTAAACATGAGGATGGCCAGAAGGCCCGATATGCGTCCCCAGCGGTGGATTTTTTGCTCATAGTGACTCATGGTCAGCCTCCCATCCAAAAGGTCAAGGGGATGGAAAAGGCCATGGCCCCCAGCATGCTGAAGGGCATGGCGTAATTCTCAAGCCACTTGATCTGTTTTTTCTTGACCAGAAATCCAAAAACCAGCATGAGGACCGAGGAAAAAAGCATGACAAAAACCGGGATCCAGCCGGCCAGACCGCTTCGGATTTTTGAGAAGATCATACCCAGGAAGGCCGAGACCATGCCGATGAAGAGCGAATCCATGAAAATGGCCCCCCACTTCTCATCCTTGGATTTGATGGACATGAGGCCTTTTTCGATCTTTTTCAGGAAGAAGGTGATGATGACAATCCCTGAAAAGCTGCCCAGAGTCATGACCCAGGCGATGGTTGAATAGGCCCGGGCATCGGTCAGGGCGTCGGTCATGGAAATGCCCAGGGCGGAGGCCGCGGATGTGGCGGCCGGAAGCTCATAGGTCAGCGCGCCGACCACGCTCAGCCGCAGCCAGGGCAAGGGCAGGCCCAGGTACTGCGACAGGGTAATGATGCCGATCACAATGGCCAGGGCAGGTGCCAGGGAGAAAACTGATGACCCGCGGATAATCGACCAGAGCAAGGATTTTTCCATCCCCAGTTCACGGGCCCGCTGATAGGCCTTGACCGTGAAGAAGATGGACTGACCCAGTACATAGAGGATGACGAGTGCCGCCAAACCGTAGAGTACCGGATGGTTGATATGGAACATAAACACCTCCCCGTTTTTCACTCTGGCAAGAGGGCAGTCCTCCGAGTGAAAGGCATAGACTCAAGTCCACCCAAGAGCCGCGGAAAGGGGTCTTGTGCCTTAGCCCAGGCGCCCCGTCCGGTCCGCATAGGGTCGGCTTGATTCTAGCAGAAAAGCGGACACCCATTTGCGAACAGGCCGGCCCCCATGGATAATGAGAGAAAGGAAGTGACACCCCATGTGTTTAGCCAGGTATTTCGTGAAAACCAAAACCCCCCCGCCTGAGTCCCGGCAGGCGGAAGAGCCGGTCTATCTGATTTCAGCGCCCGCCCTCTGGAGCGGACACGTTGAATCCTACCTGGAAGAACTGGCCATCCCCTATTTGAAACAGGGGCGAAGGGGGGCTGCCCTGACCCTTGAGCTGGGAACGGCCGGCGAGATCTATGATTACTACATCCCCGCTTCCGCCAGTGAGAGGGCCTCGGAAGGCCTGGATCAGATAAGGGAACTGATCGGTTCCTGAACCCCGTCATCGAGAAGACTTCGCAGCATGCGGATCTCCTGGGCATGCCCCCCTGTGTCATGGGGTGTTTCCAGAATAAAGGGCAGATGCCTGAGTTTGGGGTGCTTCATTATGCGCAGGAGGGCCGCAAGACCCAGGTGACCCTGGCCCATGGGGGCGTGGCGGTCCCTGCGGCTGCCCCGGGAGTTCAGGCTGTCATTGAGATGAAAGGCCTGCAGGCGGTCCAGACCAATCAGGCGGTCAAAGTTCTCCAGAAGCTTCTCCAGACCTTCATCCAGATCATAGCCGGCATCGTGCATATGACAGCTGTCCATACAGACACCCATCCGGTCATTCAAACGGACGCCCTCCAAGATACGGGCCAGTTCCTCAAAGGAGCCTCCGATTTCACTGCCTTTGCCTGACATGGTCTCCAGAAGGACCGGCGTCCGGATCTCTTCTGTCAGGACCTCATTCAAGCCTTCGATAATCAGGGCCGCCCCCGCCGCCAGCCCCTGACCTGTGTGGCTTCCCGGGTGAAGATTGTAGACCGCCCGGTCAATGCTTCGAAGGCGCAGCAGATCTTCCCGCAGGATTTGGCGGGACAGGGTGCGAAGCTGGGGTTTGGCGGAAGCCAGATTGAGTGTATAGGGCGCATGGGCCACGATTCGGCCCAGGCCCTGCTCCTGGGCATAGACATTGAAAGCCGCAAGATCGTCCGGATCCAGGGCGCGTGCCCTGGTGCCTCTGGGGTTTCTGGAAAAGAACTGAAAGGTGTTTGCCTGGATGGAGGAGGCGGTCCTTGCCATGGCAAGATAACCTGCCGATGAGGACAAGTGGCAGCCTAAATAGAGCACCGCCGGAATCCTAGTCTGTGATAATCAGGATCTCGCCGGGCCTGGCCATGCTCAGATAATCGCGTGCGATCCGTTCCAGATAGGCATCTGACTCTGCCATGGCGTCCAGCCCCTTGAGCGTCTCATAGCGCTGATAGAGCTGGTCGCGCTGGCGTTCCAGTTTTTGCCTGTCGCGCAGCAGGCGTTCAAACTCACTCTGCTGACTGATGAAGGATGAAAAACAGAGGGCCAGGATCATGACGGCGACAACCCCCAGGAAGAAGCGGGCGAAAAAGGACAAAGAAGATTGCCTGCGCTCATATTTCCTGTTTTCAGTATAGCTTTGTCGCATTGAGTGTACCTGTCGACCTGACGTCCTGTTGATAGTAAACCAATCGTACTTGAGTTTGTTCGGTTTTGCAACGAGTGAGACTGGGTCAGATATGACAGTTAGATGACAAAACAGTTGAAATCAGGCTCTTTTACTCCTGAATGATCTGGTAGAGGGACTCGGCTTCTTCTTTCCTGACCGACTCCCTGATCTGAAGAACACGTACGCGGACCTGTTTTTGACCGAAGCCGATCTGCAGGAGATCCCCCACCTTGACCTCGGTTCCGGGCTTGGCCCGCTTGCCGTTGATTTCGATACGGCCGGCGGCCGCCATCTCATTGGCTACCGTCCGCCTCTTGACGATGCGCGATACTTTTAAGAATTTATCCAGTCTCATGGCTTACCTCCTTCCCCATCGGTATCCTTTTTAGCCTGATCCCACAAGGCGTCCATGTCAGCCAGGGATTGGCCCGGGAAGGAAAGTCCCTTGAGGTCAGCCAGATCCTCCATGGCCGTGTAGCGCCGGATGAAACGCTCGGAAGACTCCGTCAGGGCGGCCTCGGGATCTATCCCCAGATGGCGCAGCCAATTGACCAGGGCGAAGAGCAAATCTCCCGCCTCCCACTGGATTTTTTTCTGATCCCCTCCGGCCAGCGCCTCCTCAAGCTCCTCCAGTTCCTCGGTCAGCTTGGCTCTGGCACCCTCCGGTGACGGCCAGTCAAAACCCGCGTGAGCTGCCTTTTTCTGGAGTTTGAAGGACCGCATGAGGGCCGGCATTCCCCGGGGGACCGACTGCATGCCGTCGGAAGTCCGTTCATGGCCTTTCTCGATCTGCTTGTTCTTCTCCCAGGTTCGCAGGACCATATCCGGGGTATCCGCCTGATCATCCCCGAAGAGATGGGTATGGCGTGAGATCAGTTTCCGGCAGATGCCGGTCACAACCTGATCAAAGGTGAAGCTGCCCGCCTCTTCCCCTATGCCCGCGTGAAAGACCACCTGCATGAGGACATCACCCAGCTCCTCGACCAGCTTGCCGGCATCTCCGCTTTGGATGGCATCGACCGCCTCATAGGCTTCCTCCAGCATGTTGCCCTGGATACTCTCGTGGGTTTGGATCCGATCCCAGGGGCAGCCCCCGGGGCTCCTCAAATAAGCCATGATGGCCAGCAGATCCTCCATGGTATAGGTTTCCCTGCCGACAAAATCTTCCGGTTTCTTTTCATGATCAGGCATGCTCATGGCACCTCCCCGCTTGACGGTCTTCCTTCAAGGCTTCTTCAAAGATGGCCAGGTCCCTGTCGAAGATCAGGAATTGCTTGGCCTCTTCGATCCCCATCCAGCTTACCTGACGAACCTCACTTAACTGGGGTGTCAGCTGGCCGCCTTCATAAACACCTATAAAAAAGACAACCGTCTTCAAGACGCCCGGCCGGGGTGCATAGGTGGAGGCCCTGGAAAATTCCGACCGGATGGAAATCCGGATTCCGGTCTCTTCAAAGACCTCCCGGATGGCCGTCTCCTGATCACTTTCCCCCTCTTCAACGTGGCCCTTGGGGAAAGACCAGTGACCGGGCTTGTGCTGGACCAGAAGAACGCGGTCTCCCTCCGGATATGGGCAGAAGACAATGGCTCCGCAGGAACGCTCCTGCAGGTCTCCGGGGCCAGGCCATGTTCTGAGGGCCTGCCCGGTGCCCTCCTGTCCTTGAATCCATTGATCGATTTCCATACAAGGCATCATACCACGCTCCGGATCTCCGCTTCTGGTCTGTTACCTTTTGGGCTAAAATAGCAAAAAAGACGGATGACAGGAAACGGCAGGCATGAATAAGAAGCAGACACCCCCCCTCCTGGTTGTGACGACCGATTCGACCCAGCCCTGGGACAATCTGGCCATGGAGGAATACCTGATGGATCTGTCCCTGAGTGACAGCGACCCTGCGCCAGGCCGGCGCTTCAGCGCCATCCTCTATCTCTGGCAAAACCGGCACACGGTTGTCATCGGACGCAATCAGAATGCCTGGGCCGAGTGCCGGACCAGCCTCCTGGAAGAAGAGGGCGGCTTCCTGGCCCGCAGAAGCACCGGCGGGGGCGCCGTCTACCACGACCTGGGAAACCTGAATTTCTCTTTCATCTCTCCCCGATCCCGCTTTGATCTGGGCCGTTCTTTTGATGTCATCCTGGATGCCGTGCGGAGCCTGGGCATAGAGGCCGTCCGATCCGGCCGCAACGATCTGCTTCTGGGAGACCGCAAATTCTCGGGCAACGCCTTCCGTTATCTGCGGGGCGTGGCTCTGCACCACGGCACCCTCATGGTGGATACGGATGTGGAGCCCATGCTGCGCTATCTGACGGTGGCCAGAGCCAAACTGCAATCCCGCGCCATCCAGTCGGTTCGTTCGCGCGTCGTCAACCTGATCGAGGCGAAAAGTGACCTGACCGTGCCCTCCCTGTCCCAGGCCGTCATTGCTTCTTTTGTCTCTGCCTACGGAGCCGGAGCGGACGTCCAGGCGCTTGCCGCCTCCCAGGTGGAAAGAGACGGCAGACTGGCGGAGCTTGAAGCCCTCTACGCTTCCTGGCAATGGCGCTACGGCCGGGCTGTCGATTTTGATATCCGGATTGAGACGGGCCGTTTTGACTGGGGGCAGGCCGAACTCCTCCTCAAGGTTGAGGAAGGCCGGATTACTGATGCCCTCTTCTACAGCGATGCCCTGGACAGCGACCTGATCCATGGGCTGGCTCATTCACTTCGGGGCACCCGCTTTCACGGAGATGAAATAGCCGACCGCATCCTCCGCCTTGGCCAGGCGGCAGATACGGTCGGCAGCATTCCGGGAGAAAAGATTACAGCCGATCTGGCCGCGGTCATCCGCAGCCATTCATTCTGAGTTCACTAAGGTCAGCTGCGGGGCATCCAGACCAGTACCATGGCATTGACCACCACGTTGCTCTTCAGGGGACGGACGGTCGTGGTGACGATCTCGTCGGCAGCCTGATCATAGCGCTCGCTGACAGCTTCCAGATCCTTTTTCATATCGGCTTCCAGAAGAACCATCTGCTGTTCAACCCGGTCGTAGGATTCTTCCGCCCGGCCTACATTGCTGGAGGATTTAGATGCCCGGGACAGGCTCTTGGCCGCTGTCGCACCTTTATAGACATTTGACTGGCTGACCAGGGACTTGCCCAGGACCGCGCCCAGGGCGGCAGCCCCGAAGGAGATGGCTGACTGTACCTTGGCATCTTTGGCCTGATCCTTGACCCGGTCGACCCGCTCCTCGGCCTTGGCAATCTTCTCTTCAATAGCCAGGCGCTTCTTCTCGTACTTGGCCTCAACCTCATCCATTTCGACATCGCGCTTTTCACGGGCAGCCATCTTGACACGGGCCACAAAGTCGCGCTCATCTTCTTCCAGCGTCGAAACCAGGCCCAACTTCTTGTGCTCACGGATCTCGACGGCTGATTCACGCCAGACCGTATCGACCAGGGCCCGCTGCCAGGCGGTGAAGCTGGTCTTGAGTTTGGCTTCCGGCGGAAGTCCCGTGAAGTTCACGCCGATGGGCGGTTCGGAATCCAGATCCTGCAAGGTCAGGTCCAGATCCAGCTTCTTGTCCCATTCGACCGGCACAACTCCGTCACCCAGGGGGGTGAAGCGTGAAACGGTCTCCGTGTGCGAGATGTTCTTCTTCTCATCCTTGGTGTAAACGGTCAGGAAACCCGCCAATGCCGGCTTATAGGTCTGACCCGGGGTGCCGGGCAGGAAGGAGACCGGAATACCGGCCGCTGCGGGCGGAACAACCACTGCCTCCTTAACTGGTGCGAAGGGCATACCCGAAGGCACGGGAGGAGTCACGGGAACCGGTGCCGGTGCTGCCGCCTGCTCCCCTGAGGGAACGAAGGGCTCGGGCATGAGGTCGGGCACAACAAAGCTCTGGGCAGGCGGAGGTGCGGCTGGCGCAGCCGGAGCGGGGCTTGCCGGGACATAGCCTGATTGGGAGACCAGATACTTGGTCTGCTCCCGGGTCAGGGGTCCCGCAAGATAGGACATGGCAAAGCGTGTCTGGAAGAGGATGGGTTCACCGCCCCTGACAGACCGCATGAGGAACTGCCTCTGCTGGAGGCCGGCAATGAGCTTACCCAGTTCCGCCCTGCTGATGCCCTCGATGGATTCATCCGCCATGCCTTCCAGCAGGCGGGTCCGGTCGCGCTCGGTGGTCAGGCGTCCGACGAACCAGGTGCCGACGTTGGACAGGCCCTTGTAATCGATATCGCCGGGGTTCTGGGTGGCAAGAACGATGCCAAGGCCATAGGCGCGGGCCTGTTTCAAGAGCGTCAGAAGGGGTTTCTTGGCCGGCGGGTTGGCAATAGGCGGGAAATAGCCGAAGACCTCGTCCATATAAAAGAGGGCCCGCAGGGATGAAGTTCCCTGTTCAGTCCGCATCCAGGCAACCAGGCGGTTGAGCAGCAGGGTCACAAAGAACATGCGCTCGGCATCCGCCAGGTGGGCGATGGACAAAATGGAGATCTTGGGCTTGCCCTGGGGTGTGTAGAGCAGGGAGGGAATATCAAATGGTTCGCCGTCCATGAAGGCCTTGAAGGCCGGAGAGGCAATCAGGTTATTGAAGAGGAGGGCCAGGGCGAAGCGGTCCTTCTCCGGCAGATAGGTATCCACATCCATGACACCGATAGTGGCCATGGGAGGCTTGTCGATCCAATGGATCAGGGAAGGGATGGCCAGGTCATAACCGTCCTGCCACATCTTCTGGATCAGGGTTGACAGGAAGACATGCTCCCGGCTTGACACGGGGTCGGCATCTTTCTTGCCGACCAGGTGGAGAAGGCTGGTGGCCGTCGTTGAGACGACTTCCTGAAAGAGCTCCGGGTCTTCCATGGCAGAGGCCGAAGGCCTCTTGAACATACCTTCCAGGGAAAGGGGCCGGCCGAACTGACCGCCCGGCGTGTAAAGGGCAAATTCGGAATTCTGCCGCATGGCCCGGATACGCTCACCATCCTGCATGGAGCTTTCCAGACCCTTGCGCCAGAGTTCAGCCTTCTGGGCCGCCAGCTGGCTGACGCTGATCCCCTGTGATTCGGCTTCTTCCGGATGAACCCAGGGTTCAAAATCTGAGGGCTGCAGGTCGGGGAAGGACAGGAGCAGGTTGCCCATGTCACCCTTGGGGTCCACGATAATGGCCGGGATGCCGTCCATGGCGGCCTCTTCAATCATCCCGATCCCAAGTCCCGTCTTGCCGCTCCCTGTCATGCCGACAATCATGGCATGGGTGACCAGATCCCGGGAATCCAGCAGCATGAAGTCCGCGCGGCCGTCCCCGTCCAGATCTCTGTTTTCAGCGCCCAGATAAAAGACGCCGAGTTTTTCATATTGGCTCATAACAACCCTCCTCGATCGAATTGGTTTCCTGTAATAACTTTACTTATACTCACATCCAGATACTTTGTCGATAACATGTGTTATCCAAAAAGATCTGTTTTTTCCAGTTCCTCCAGATCCGGCCCGCAGCTGATGGGCGACCCGGCCGCCTTGAGGGCGTTGACGACATCCTTGAGGCCGCTGCCCGAACAGATGGAGGTCACGGTCTCATCCGCCTTGATGATACCCTGACGGACAGCCTCCTTGACGCCGGCGTAGGAAGCGACTCCGGCGGGCTCGCCGAAAACCCCTTCCGCCTGGCCCATCTCCCACATGGCCGCCAGGATGGCCTCATCCGAAACGGCAATCCAGGCTCCTCCCGACGCCGAGACGGCCCGCAGTGCCTTGACGGGATTGCGGGGGACACCGACGGAGATGGAGTCAGCCAGGGTGTTCTCCCCGGCAGGTTCCAGAGGGCGCCCCTCCCGGGCGGCATCGACGAAGGGCGAGCAGCCGGTTGACTGGACGCCCAGAATCCGCGGGATCCGGTCGATCATGCCCAACTGGAAGAGATCCCGGAAACCCAGATAGACACCGGCGATGGTGCAGCCATCGCCAACGGAGACGGCCACCCAGTCCGTCGGTTCAAAGTTCAGCTGTTCGGCGATCTCCAGGGAGACCGTTTTCTTGCCTTCGGCCATGACCGGGTTAATCCCCGCGTTGCGGTTATACCAGCCATATTTGGCGATGGCCGCCTTGGACAGGTTGAAGGTCTCCCGGTAATCCCCCCTGACGGATACCACACGGGCTCCGAAGATGAGCATCTGAGCCAGCTTGCCCTGGGGGGCCCGCTCCGGGACAAAAATCACGGTCTTGAGCCCTGCCCGCGCGGCATTGCCGGCACAGGAGGAGGCCGCGTTACCTGTCGAGGAGCAGGAAATGGTCGGGTAGCCCAGTTCCAGCGCCTTTGCGACAGCGACTCCGCTGGCCCTGTCTTTGAGGGAGGCAGTCGGGTTCAGGCCGTCATCTTTCAGATAAAGGGCCCGGATCCCAAGCTGGCTGCCCAGCCGCAGGGAGGAATAGAGAGGAGACCAGCCAACCCTGAGGAAGGTCCCGTATTCCCGGTCCTCCAGGGGCATCAGGGCCTTGTAGCGCCACATGCTCCTTTCCGGATCCCGGCTGAGACTTTCGCGGCTCAGCCTCCGGCTGATGATGTCGTAATCGTAGTCAATATCCAGGATCCCCTTCTCCCCGCAGTGGGGGCAGGTCAGCATCTCTTCCTTATAAGGGTAATGGCGGTCGCATAGGGTGCAGGTATATCCCAAAAGATGGGGGATATTGGATTTTGTTCTGGGCATAGAAATCTCCTTACAGCGGGCGAAAAAGTATGATTAATACCAGTTTACCAAACCGGAATCAATCATGTCCTCTTCATCAAGAGACTGTGAACAATCTTGTTGTTCCGTCATTTTGTATGTTATGATACCCAATACAATATCCCTTTTGGAGGAAAAGGCTATGCAACATTTCAAAAAATGGATTGTTATTTTGTTGTGCGTCGCTTTCGTGGTAACACTGGTGGCCTGCGATAAAAAACCGACTCCCACGCCGACTGATCCGCCCAAACCAACGGAAACGGATCCCAAACCGCCGGCCCGCGAAGACGGTGTCACCCTGGATAACATCAAGCTTGGCTTTGTTCACATTACAGACCCGAGCGACATGGGCTACACCTACAACCATGATCTGGGCACCCAGAAAATGAAAAGAGAACTTGGCCTTCGGGACGACCAGATTGTCAACAAGTTCAACACATCCGAGGACGCTGAGTGCGAGGCCGCTTTGAGAGAGCTGGTTGAGCAGGGCTGCCATATCATCTTCGCGACAAGCTTCGGCTTCGAAGAATATGTTATGGAAGTTGCCGCTGATTTCCCCGACGTTGAATTCTGCCATGCTTCCGGCTTCCGCTGCGCGCAAAGTGAGATGGCCAACGTCCACAACTACTTTGGCAAGATCTACCAGGCCCGCTACCTGTCCGGTATCGCCGCCGGCCTCAAGACGGAAAAGAACGTACTTGGCTACGTCAACGCTTTCCCCTTCGCCGAGTGCATCCAGGGCTACACGGGCTTCTATCTTGGCGCCAAGAGCGTCAACCCCGACGTCAAGATGTTCGTCATGAACACCTTCTCCTGGAACGATCCGGCCGGTGAGAGCCAGGCCGCCAAAGCCCTGATCGACATGGGCTGCGACGTGATCGGCCAGCACTGCGACTCAACCGCTCCGGCCACCGCCGCCGAGGCTGAGGGCGTCTACCATGTGGGCTACAACTCAGACATGATCGACGCGGCCCCCAAGGCCACACTGACCTCCGCCATCTGGGACTGGTCCAAATTCCTGATTCTGGCTGTTCAGAATTACGTCGATGCCAAACCCATCCCCAAGGACTGGGGTGAAGGCCTGGCTGAAGGCGCCGTTGACATCTCCAGACTCAACGAGGCCCTGATCGCCCCCGGCACCGCCGAGAAAATCGAAGAAGCCCGCGCCCGGATCCTCTCCGGTGACTGGGATGTCTTCACCGGCCCGCTGGTCAACAACAAGGGTGAAGTGGTGGTCAAAGAGGGTGAAACCTACATTGAGCCCGCCTCCTCACCGGCATGGAGCCACATTCTTGAAGGGGTGACCGAAGTCAATCCGATGGACTAAGGACCTCCCGCTATCCAGACCGGGGGCACCTGACGGTGCCCCCATGCATCCAACAGCCGCAATGTGGGCACCGTGATCCTGACCGGGGATGACGATCGATCTTTCCGCATTGCGGCTCTTTTGAGAGGATGGAAGAGAGGTGCCTTGCCAAAGACCGCAAGGCCGCACGGAGGAGAATATGCAAGAAGCTCAACGACCCCCCGTTGATAACGTTGTCGAGATGTCCCACATCTGCAAACGCTTCGGCACAGTGGAAGCCCTCAAGGATGTCCACCTGGAGCTGAGAAGGGGTGAGATCCTCTCCCTCCTTGGGGAGAATGGCAGCGGCAAGACCACGCTGATGAATGTCCTTTCCGGAATCTATTTCCCCGATCTGGGTGAAATCCGGATCAACGGCACCCCTGTCGCCATCTGCGAACCCAAGGATGCCTTCGCCTACAACATCGGCATGGTCCACCAGCACTACAAATTGGTTGAAGTCTTTACTGCCGCTGAAAATATCGTGCTGGGGCTTCCGGGCGGCGTGACCGTCAACCGCCGGGCCCTGGGCAAACATGTCAAGGAAATTGCCGACCGCTACGGCTTCAATATCGACCCTAACAAGAAAGTCTATGACATGTCCATCTCGGAGAAGCAGACAGTCGAGATTGTCAAGGCCTTGTACCGGGGAGCCGATATCCTGATTCTGGATGAACCGACCGCCGTCCTGACTCCACAGGAGACAGAGAAACTCTTCGAAATCCTGCGGGCCATGAAAGAGGACGATAAGTCGATTATTCTCATAACCCATAAACTCAACGAAGTTCTGGCCGTATCCGACCGGGTTACGGTTCTGCGCAAAGGCGAATACATCGACACCGTCGAAACAGAAAGCGCCTCCGTCCAGTCCCTGACCGACATGATGGTCGGCAGAGCCGTCTCACTGGAGATCGACCGCCCCATCATCGGCGACAAAAAGCCCATCCTGCGCGTCACGGCCCTGACCTGCCTGACGCCCGACAAAACCCGGGCTCTGGAGGATGTCAGCTTCGAAGCTTACGGCGGGGAGATCCTGGGGATCGCAGGTATCTCAGGAAGCGGCCAGCGCGAACTCTGTGAGGCCATTACGGGTCTCTGCCCCATCGCCGGCGGCTCCATCCTTTACCAGGGCTTTGTCAACGGCTTTGAGGTTGAAGAGAACATGGTGGGCAAGTCTCCCAACGAAATCTCAAGGAAGGGCATTGCCCTGGCTTTCGTCCCCGAAGACAGATTGGGCATGGGCCTGGTTCCTTCCCTGGATATGGTCGACAACATCATGCTCAAGAGCTATAGGCAGAAGAAGAGCTTCCTGGTCGACCGGAAAACACCGCAGAAGGTAGCCGAGCGCCTGGTCCAGGACCTGGAAATTGTGACCCCTGACGTTTTCACGCCCATCCGAAAACTTTCCGGCGGCAATGTCCAGAAGATCCTGGTTGGACGCGAGATCGATTCCAGCCCCCGCCTTCTGATTGTCGCCTACCCCGTAAGGGGCCTGGATATCAATTCCTCCTATACCATCTACCGCCTGCTCAATGAACAAAAGGAAAAAGGCGTGGCTGTCATCTATATCGGAGAAGATCTGGATGTCCTCATGGAGATTTCCGACCGGCTCCTGGTTCTGAGCGGCGGCCGGGCCATGGGGGTCGTGGATCCCCGCCTGACTTCAAAACAGACAATCGGCCTTATGATGTTGGGCCACGGACCCTACCAAAAGGAAGGAGCTGCCGCCCTATGACAGATCCTGTAATCAAAGAAGACCTGACAGATCAGCCGGATCAGCCTACCTGCCCGCCGGCCGCCGACTACCCGGTTTGCGTCATCCATGAACCCTTCGTCCGGATCACCAAGCGGGGCACCGTCACAGCCAGGCACAAGGCACTCATTTATCTGGTCGGCTTCACCATGGCCCTCCTGGTAGGTGCCCTCCTGATCGCCCTGATCGGCAAGAATCCGCTGGCGGCCTACGTCAGTATGGCAACCGGTTCCTTCGGCACCAAGACATCGGCAGCTGAAACCTTCCGCCTGGCCGTCCCGCTTCTGATCGCCGGGGTGGCCATTGCCTTTGCCTTCAAGATGCGCTTCTGGAATATCGGCGGTGAGGGTCAGATCCTGGCGGGTGCCATTTTCATGTCCCACATTGTTGTCTCAATCATCAACAGCGGGACGCAGATCGCTGCCATTCCCCTCCACATTCTGCTGATACTGGCGGCCATAACAGGAGGGGCCCTCTTCGGTTTCCTGCCTGCCTTCTTCAAGACCAAGTGGGGGACCAACGAGACCCTCTTTACCCTCATGCTCAACTATATTGCCATCGAGTATATCAACTACCTGAAAAACCTGAGCAGCTGGAAGCCGGAAAAGACAACCTTCCCTAAAATCATCAACTTCAAGAATTCGCTGGGCCAGATTGTCCTGCCCAAGGTCTTCGGCGTCCATATCGGCTGGATCTTCGCGCTGGCTCTGGCTGTGCTGGCCTTTCTCTATCTGAAAAAGACCAAGCACGGCTATGAGATCTCCGTCATCGGCGACTCCCTGAACACAGCCCGCTACGCCGGCATGAACACCCGCTGGATCCAGATCCGGACCCTCCTGATTTCGGGGGCCCTCTGCGGCCTGGCCGGCTACTTCCAGGTGGCCGGTGCCGACTACACCCTGACGGAGACGACAGCGGGAGGTGTCGGCTTCACGGCCATCATCGTCGCCTGGATGGCCAAGCTCAACCCCTTCATCATGATCCCCGTCTCCATCTTCATCGCCATGCTCAAAAGGGGATCACTTTCCATCCAGTCAACCATGAAGATCCCGGCATCCGCCGCCGATCTTCTGACCGGCATCATTCTCTTCTTCATGCTGGGCTGTGAACTCTTCCTGGAGTACAAGCTTGTCTTCCGCCACAGCCAGGCCAAGATTGAAAAAATGATTGAAGAGGTGTCCGCATGAATACACTCATCAACCTTCTGAACGCGGCGGTTCTGGCAGGCACGCCCCTGCTCCTTGCTACCTGCGGCGAAATTCTGACCGAAAAGTCCGGCAGCCTCAACCTGGGTGTCGAGGGCATGATGTACATGGGCGCCATCGCGGGTTTGGCAGGCGCTTGGTACGCGGAGCAGCTGATTGGCCAGGGCGGCCTTCTGGCTGCTGTCTTTGCCTTCATCTTCGCCTTCCTATGCGGAGCCCTGGGCGGCCTGATCTACGCCGTACTGACCGTTTCGCTGCGGGCCAACCAGAACGTAACCGGCCTGACCCTGGCCATCTTCGGGACGGGCTTCGGCAAGTTCTTCGGGGAAGTCCTGGGCCACAAGGCAGGCGGCTATGTGACCGTCAATGATCAGACCAAGGCCATGTACGGCCGGATCAACTTCGGCAAACTGGCCGAGATCCCGGTCATTGGAACCATCTTTTTCAAGTACAACTGGCTGGTTTATTTCGCTTTGGCCGTGGCCATCGTCCTGGGCTGGTTCCTCAGCCGTTCCCGCAAGGGACTTTCCCTGCGCGCTGTCGGTGAGAGCCCGGCGACGGCAGACAGCGCCGGAATCAACGTAACCCGTCACCGCTATCTGGCGGCTTTAGTCGGGGGCGGCCTTTGCGGCCTGGGCGGCATGTACATGTCCATGGTCGACCAGAAGGGCATCTGGGTTCAGGACTGCATCAGCGGCTATGGCTGGCTGGCCATCGCCCTGGTCATCTTTGCCACATGGAATCCCCTCCGGGCCATCTATTGTTCCATTATCTTCGGCGGACTCAGCGTCATGTATATGTATGTCCCCATCAAGGGCCTGCCCATCCCCATCTACCGCATGTTCCCCTATATCGCCACTGTCATTGTCCTCATTATCACCAGCATGATGCAAATCAAGGAGCACGCTCAGCCGGCCGGAACCGGCCTCAACTACTTCCGGGAAGAACGCTGAAGCCCGGTTGCATGACAGGATGAAACCCGCCCTCCCGGCGGGTTTTTTCGTCCTGGCTGTCTGGTATAGTGAATCTTGATATTATGCGCCAAGGAGTCAGGTAAATGGTTGATCTCATTATCATCGGCGGCGGTCCCGGCGGTTATGTGGCCGCTGAAAGGGCCGGCCGGGCGGGCCTTTCCGTCCTTCTCTTCGAAAAAGACAAATTAGGCGGTGTCTGCCTCAATGAGGGTTGCATCCCTTCCAAGACCTTGCTCAATTCAGCCAAGATCTACCGCCATACCCTGGATGGCCTGGCCTTCGGAGTCTCGGCAGAGGGCCTGGCTTACGATCAGGCTTGCGTCATCAAACGCAAAAAGAAGGTGGTCCGCAAGCTGGCCTCCGGTATCGCCGGCCAGATGAATCAGGCGGGGGTTGAAGTTCTGAAGGCGGAAGCCTTCCTCCTGCCCCGCAAGGATGACCTCTTTCAGGTTCAGGCCGGGGAAGAGATCTACCAGAGCAAAAAACTCATTCTGGCGACCGGTTCAGAGGCCTTTATCCTGCCTGTCCCCGGTGTCGCTGAAGCCCTGGGCAAGCAGGTGATCACCAATCGGGAAATTTTGGATCTGGAAGAGATCCCTCAAAGTCTGGTCGTTATCGGCGGCGGTGTCATCGGCCTTGAAATGGCCTGCTATTACCAGACGGTCGGCTCCCGGGTGACCGTTGTCGAGATGCTGGATCACATCGCAGGCAATACGGATCCTGAAATCGGCCGGCGTCTGCAGGCTGTCTACGAGAAACTGGGCATGGTCTTCCACCTGTCTGCCCGCGTCACCCGTGTCCAAGGCGGTCAGGTCTTCTTTGAGAAAGAGGGAGTCCAGGATTCAGTTACGGGCGATTATGTTCTCTTATCCGCCGGCAGAAAACCGGTCACCTGGGGCCTGGGCCTTGAAAACCTGTCTGTTGAGCTGGAGCGCGGAGCCGTCCGGGTCAATGATCATATGGAGACCTCCTGCCCCGGCCTTTACGCCATCGGGGATGTGACAGGCGGGTTCATGCTGGCCCACGCTGCCAGCCGGGAAGGCGAGGTCGCCGTCAATCACATGCTGGGTATCGAAGACAGGCTCTGTAACCGGGCCATGCCCTCTGTTATCTATACGGATCCGGAAGTGGCCGCCGTCGGCAAAACCAAGGCGGAGCTGGATCAGGAAGGCTGTGACTACCGGGAAGTTGAACTTCCCATGGGCTGGTCCGGCCGTTATCAGGCGGAGACCGAACGGGGGACCGGCCTGTGCAGGATCCTTGTCGACAAGGAGGAGGGCCGCCTTTTGGGCTGCCATATCCTGGCTCCTTACGCCTCGGAAATGATCCTGGCCTTCGGCATCATGATGGAAAGACAGATGACACTGACTGGCACATCCCTTCCCTCTGT
>Ga0265293_10000675_pt1 | contig 79543 bp, 64 predicted proteins | sample Munlanlewell138R_FD_192505 | JGI IMG/M metagenome (GOLD analysis project Ga0265293, IMG submission 192505) | Leachate microbial communities from a municipal landfill in Southern Ontario, Canada - Leachate well 138R | ecosystem: Engineered > Solid waste > Landfill > Unclassified | place: Canada... | reverse complement strand
GCACCAACAACACGAATTAACACCAAAATCTTACAAAAAGAAAAACAGTACAAATACGAATATCTGTACTGTTTAATAAAAAGTTTTATTTGTTTAATCCTGTATCATTTTTTCAGGACGTTACATTCTTTTCCGAAAAGTAGAGCAATATATAAAATAATAAAGAAGCAAAAGTAATTACTATTAAACCGTACTCAAAACTTTATTTAATAACTAGACTTTTCTCACAATCCATTATTTCAATATTATAAAGAATATTAACCAACAAAAATGGCTGTCTTGTTAAGACAGCCATTTTTGTTACCATATAATATAAATTACTTTACATCAACTAACTCTACATCAAAAATAAGTGTTGCATTTGGTGGAATTACACCTCCAGCACCACGACTACCATATCCTAAATGGGAAGGGATAACAAAACGAGCTTTATCTCCTACTTTCAACAACATAATTCCTTCGTCCCAACCTTCAATTACTTGACCAACGCCTACTGTAAATTCGATTGGTTCTTTTCGTTTAAATGAATTATCAAATTCACGTCCGTCGATTAATTGTCCTTTGTAATGAACTGCAACTTTACTTCCTTTTGTAGCAGCTTTACCTGAACCTTTCAAAATATATTGATAACGTAATCCACTTTCGGTGGTTTCGAATCCAGCAGCGATCTTATCTAATTCTGCTTCAGCCTTCGCTTTTTCATCTAAGATGCGTTTTTCTCTTGCTCCTTCGAAAGTCCTAAAAGCCTCAACTGCATTCCATTTTTCAGCTTCTTCTCCTACTCTAACGATCTCTACTTTATCCATCGTATCTCCCTGAGCAATAGCATCCACCACATCCTGACCTTCAATTACATGACCAAAAACTGTATGATTATTATCTAACCATGGTGTTGGTATATGTGTAATGAAAAACTGAGAACCATTGGTTCCTTTACCTGCATTAGCCATAGACAATATTCCTGGGCGATCATGTTTCAATTCTGGATGAAACTCATCATCAAATTTATAACCAGGACCACCAGAACCTGTTCCTGTAGGATCACCTCCCTGAATCATAAAATCAGGAATAACTCTGTGAAATTTCAATCCGTCATAATAAGGTTTTCCTTGAGTACGTGCAGTGTTTTCTAAATTCCCTTCTGCTAAGGCAACAAAATTACCTACTGTTCCAGGTGTTTTATCATAAGTAAGTTTTACTAAAATTTCTCCCTTTGGAGTGCTGAATTTAGCGTAAATACCGTTTTCCATAATTATAAAAAATTTTTACAAAGATACATTTATTTCCTTTTGTATAATAGTTTAAAAGACAAAAGCTGTTAGCTGAAAAATTAAAATCAAACCTCCTCTTACCATAGTTTACGAAAGATTATCCAAAAGCAAGGGCTTGTTTTGAAAATATTGAAAGTAGGTCATAAAAGTCTTGTCAAAGATTGTATTCAGATTCTATTTTATATCTGTACGAGAAAATATTTGGGGTAATAAAAAATCCTCCGAAAAATCGGAGGACTAAAAAAATTGAGTATTAAATAAAATTTATTTGATTTCTAAATGATAAGGCATCATTGCTTGAACACCATCAGCTTGTTTCAGGTAATTCATGCGCTGTAGCAACTCATAATTTTCAAAACCAATTTCTTCTATAATGATTTCTTCTTTCACATTTGAAACCGAAAACCCTAAGAATTCACGAAGTAAATCTTCAAAGTTAATTTTATATTGCGGGTATAATGAAACACTATAATCTGTAGATTCTACCAATTCAGCTGCGTATTCAATCGCATCGTCAAGACTTCCTAATTCATCAACCAAACCTAAGTCTTTTGCCATAGTTCCCGTCCAAACACGTCCTTGAGCTACAGAATCCACTTGTTCAATAGTCATTCCACGACCATCGGCTACACGCGAAAGGAAGATGTTGTAAACGGTTTCAATACTTTCTGTTAATACTTCTCTATATTTTGGCGACATTTTTACAAAAGGACTGTATCCGTCTGCATTTTCGTGCGTTTTCACTTGTTCTGATTTAATTCCAAATTTAGTTGCTACTTTTTCAAAGTTTGGAACCATCCCAAAAACACCAATCGAGCCGGTGATTGTTCCTGGTTCAGCGAAAATTTTTGTTGCATTACACGCGATATAATAACCACCAGAAGCAGCTAAATCTCCCATTGAAACAATAACTGGTTTGGTCTTTTTAGTCAATTCAATTTCACGCCAAATAATATCTGAAGTCAAGGCACTTCCTCCTGGTGAATTCACTCTTAAAACTACCGCTTTTATATTATCGTTGCTACGAGCAGCTTTCAAAGCTCTATTGATTGCTCCTTCGCCGATGATGTTTACGCTTCCTTCTCCACCTCTGATTTCTCCTTGAGCAAAAATCACAGCAATTCTATCTTTAGAACCAGATTTTGAACTTTTTAATCTTACATCTTTTACATAATCTAGTACTTCAATTTCACTAATTTTATCATCCAATTTTAAATTCAAAGCTGTTCTAATACTATTGTGATACTCATCTAGATAGGCAATCCTGTCAACCAATTTATTTTCTAAAGCAAGTTCAGCATTTCTTCCATTTAAATCTGTAGCTATCTCGTTTAATGTTTCTATTGAAAGTTGTCTATTTTCTCCAATGATACCTACGAAGCTATCCCAAATTGAGTTCAATAAAACCGTCATTTGCTCACGATTCTCATCGCTCATACTTTGTTGTAAATAAGGTTCTACAGCACTTTTGTATTTACCATGACGAATAACCTCCATCTGAATTCCAGTTTTTTCCTGTAAGTCTTTCATATATAAAACTTCAGTTGCTAAACCTTTAAGGTCGACACCTCCCATTGGATTTACAAAAACAGTATCTGCTACTGAAGCCAAAAAATATTCGCCTTGAGAATAATAGTCTGCATATGCAACAACAAACTTTCCTGTTTTTTTGAATTCATCCAATTTTTCAATCAATGATTTTCTTTGGGTCATTCCCAATCTAGACAAATTGTTTTCTATTGAAATTCCTTTGATTCTACTATCAGTTTTAGCATAATCAATCACTTGTAAAACATTGATTAAACCTTCGTGATTCGTTTCTCTATAATCTAAGTCTTCAACATAAATACTACCACCATAATCATCTACTACTCTTTCCAAATCCAATTTAATGATGGAATTGTTTTTTACCGATTTTCCTTTCGATGAAGCTCCAGCCGATGCCATAACTCCTATAATTAACAAAACAAAGAAAGACATCATGCAAAAAAGGATGATACCTACAAAAGTTGCTAATACATTTTTTAAGAAATTCATTATGTTCTAATTTTTAGTCGTTGTTCTATTAGTAGACTACTTTTCAAAAACGTTACAACAATTTAAAAATTATTTTAATGATAGGAAAATTAGCTGCAATCCTTACTTTTGCATAATGAAGCAATATAATAAAGTGGTGCTTTCTTTGGGAAGTAATTTGGGCGATAAAAAAGCTTATCTTTCACAAGCAATTGAGGAAGTGCATAACCGCATTGGTTTTGTTGCAGAAGTTTCTGCCGTATATGAAACGCCTTCTTGGGGATTTGATAGTTTCCCTTTTTACAATGCTTGTTTGTTGCTACACACTCACTTAGACGCCCTTGAACTTCTGGATGAATTAAAAAAAATCGAAAAGAAATTAGGCCGATATGAGAAAACATCTGATAATTACTCGGCTAGAACGGTTGATATCGATATTATTTACTTCAACAATCAAATTATTGAATCTGAAGAAGTTTGCATTCCGCACCCGAGAATGCAGCAACGTAATTTTGTCTTAGTTCCGCTGAACGATTTATCTGTGGATTGGAAACATCCCGTACTAAATCAAACTACAGCTGAGTTACTTGCTTGTTGTGCTGATGATTCAAAAATTGAAAAAGCAGGAGTTTTATCAATCTCAAAAGACGAATTCTCGTTAAATACTTTGAATTTTTTGACAATTGAAGGTAATATTGGTTCTGGAAAAACGACATTATCTCAAAAAATCGCACAAGATTTTCATGCAAAAAACATTTTAGAACGTTTTGCAGACAATCCCTTTTTACCTCAATTTTATCAAAAGCCGCAACGTTATGCTTTTCCATTAGAAATGTCGTTTTTGGCCGACCGATATACACAATTAAATGAAGATTTAGCTCAATTTGATTTATTCAACGAATTTATTGTTTCAGACTATTACATCTATAAGTCGATGATTTTTGCGCAAATAAATTTAGAAAGCGAGGAATTTAGGCTCTATAGAACTCTTTTTGATATTATGTATAAACAAATACACAAACCTGATTTATTTGTTTTTTTACAACAAAACACCAAACAATTACTAGCTAATATTAAAAAAAGAGGTCGCGATTTTGAATCTACAATATCTGCGGAATATCTAAATAAAATTAATCATGGCTATACTGATTTCATAAAATCACTTCCAAAAGAAAAAGTTTTAATCATTGATTGTACCGATTTAGATTTTGTTGAAAAGCATGAAGATTATTTAAAAATTCTAAAGCAAATCAATCAACATTTATTATCGATTTCCAATAGGTAAACCAACACGAACCAACACAATTTCAATAGTTGGATCTTTGATATACGTTCGAAAGTTTTTAAAATGAGCAATTTGTCTTCGCGAATAAGGTTGATGTAAATCCCAAAGAAACTTCCTATCGTTTTTAAAATGTTGCTTTAAAATTTCGTAATTGCTTACATCGGCAGAAACTCCATCTGCATAATAAATCTCTTGTAATTTTTTTATAGAGTCGATGATACTTTCTAGCGCTAAAGGTTCCTCTTTATACATATAATAGGGCAAGTAAAAGCTGGTAGTGAAACCAAAATCAGAGAAATGCGACAAAAGATGAATTTCAGGCGATTCTACTAAAATGTTCTTTTTGTTCAAACCATGTTTATCAACCAATGTGGAAAGTAAATTTGCTGCATCAACTACATTTTTTTTAGTGATATTTTTCATGTCCAACCACAGTTTCAAATCCTTATTCTTAATTTCAGAAAGATAATCATCAAGATTTAAACCAATTGAAAAAGCTGGAGGATGATTTACATCATACAACTTTTTATTTTCATCATACATCAAATCTAATTCAACTCCTTCATAAAAACGCTGTGAATAATCGAGCTTTTCGAGGCTATTAACTCTATGAGCCATTACTTTTTCTCTGTAGCCGTAATGCTCTAATTTATATGGATTAAACACATAAATCAGCAGCAAAAAAAGCATCAAAAAACCGTAAATAATCAACTTTTTTATTTTAATTTCTTTCATCATAATTTACCCCTGGAGAAACCATTCTTTTTTTATAAATAAACTGTTCGTTAAATATACTTTTGATAGGTTGAAATTGATCGAATCGAATGCGCGATAAATCTGAAAAACTGTATATAAAATCCTCTAAAGTATATTTCCGGTTCAACTTGTTCTGAAAATTCAAATCTAGCGAATTTTGCTTATATTCTTCTGAAAGCCAAACAATAAAAGGCACTTCGTACATTGCATTAGTTCCAATTCCTTCGTGATGTCCAAATGAGTTATTATCTTGAAAAACATCGTCGCCATGATCAGAAAAATAAACCACGTAACTATTGGTGTTTTTACTTCGAATCTTTTTGATTATTTCAGACACCACAAAATCATTATACCGAATTGCGTTGTCGTATGCGTTGATTATTTGAAATGCTTCTTCTGATTCAAATTTTGTTTTTGGTTGATCATTAAAAAACGAAAAATGAGATGGATAAGCATCCCAATAAAAAATATGTGTGCCTTTTAAATGTAAAAAGATCATTTTTTTTGAAGGTTTTTCTTGAATCACTTCATCTAATAAAGGAAATAAAACCTCGTCTAGTTTATGGCTACTTTTGTTAGTTTTTGTCACAAAATTCTGATGATGAGTTGCCTTAGCATACAGCGAAACCAGAGTTTCATTTAAACCTAAAGGTTCTTGATTTGATAACCAATAAGTTGTAAACCCCGCTTGATTTGCCAATTGAAAAATAGTACCCAATTCATTAAGTTCTGGATTATGAAAATCACCTAAGCTAAAAACGCGATCTAATGATAAAATGGTATGCGTTCTAGGGCTAATCACATCATTAAACAAATATAATTCATCTTTTAACTGACTAAGCTTTGGATTCGTATCTCGGTAATAATCATAAATACCCATGTTTCTTCTTGAACTCGATTCACCAATAATCACAACATATAAAGCCTCATTTTCGTCATTTTCTACATTAGTGAAATAAGTCGATTCTTTATGAGTGATTTTCTTTGACAATTGAGAAGTATAATCTTGATATTCAACATACGTATTTGTTGATAATAATAATACGGAGCGTTCAAAAAAACGGTAACCCACACCTATACAAGCAAAAATCAACAACAAAGGCACTATTTTATATTTTTCTAAAGTAAATCTGTATGAAAAAATAATTCGGACTACTATATAAAAATAAACAAAAACGGACACTCCGTAATACCACTTGAAGTAACTGTCTATAAAACCTTTGACTTCGTTGAAATTGGTTTCGAAAAGTGTATAAAGAACTGCCTTATCGATGAAGTTATAGAACGTATAGAGCACACCAACTTGGATCAATAAAAGGCTGTAAAAACAAAGTAAGATTATACTAAAAATAAATTTTACAATCCTGTTTGTGGTTGCGAATAAGACAGACAAAAGCAACATCAACATTGCACCGTTGAACAAAAATTCTTTTGCTGTTGTTTTTAAAGTTACGTCGTACATTGACATTAAGATCAAGTAAATCAATAACGGCAAACACAAAAACAAGAGTGTGAGTAAATCTTTTAAGTACGCCTTCATTTAACTTTTTGTAACTTTTGAAAAACATCCCAAATCACTATACCGCCACTTACCGAAACATTAAGAGAATGCTTTGTTCCCAATTGAGGAATTTCTACAACCAAATCACTACTGTCAACTGCCTGTTGTTGAACACCTTTTACTTCATTTCCGAAAATTAATGCATATTTAGTTTCAGCACTTACTTCAAAATCATTAAGTAATACCGAACCTTCGACTTGTTCCAAAGAAATGATTTGTGTTTTTTCAGCTTTTAAACGATCAACCACATCCATAACATCTTTAACATATTCCCATTCTACAGTTTCTGTGGCACCCAAAGCTGTTTTATGAATTTCTTTATTTGGCGGTGTTGCAGTAATTCCACACAAATATATTTTTTCAATTAAAAAAGCATCACAAGTCCTGAAAAATGAACCGATGTTGTGCAAACTTCTAATATCGTCTAACACTATTACGATAGGTGTTTTTTCAGCTTTTTTAAATTCCTCAGTATTTTTTCGATTTAATTCGTCTAAAATTAATTTTCTCATTGTTCTGTTTTATAAACCCACAAATATACAATTTATGTGAAAACTAAATTATTTTACTTAACTTAGTATCTTATATTTCTAATCATGGATCAAAGCGAAAAGCGTTATTACCAAGGACTTTACGGTTCTGATGAAATTGAGTTTACCAAAGGGCTCATCCATATCAGTCCATTTGGAGTGATTGGTAAACAACACCAAAACAACGTATTACAACACGCTCATAATCATTTGTTTCAAGTTTTTTTGATCCAAAGCGGAACTACCTTTTTTTTATACAATAACCAAACAATTCAAATCGACCGTCCAACAATTGTTACAGTTCCTAAAAATACGGAGCATGGTTTTGAACATCAAACCGATGTTAATGGATGGATTATTTCCTTGTCTGATACAGTTTTAGAACGAATGATTTTTCGTGAAGCCGAAGTGGTTAATTCGCTCGAAGATGTTCAGGTTATTACATTAGAAAACAACGATTTAATTAAAGAAATAGAGCACACCATTCAGAAATGTGTTTCAGAATACCACGACTATAAAGACGGACGTTTACTAATGTTAGAATATTTAGTTGGACAACTGGTGGTTCTTTTATATCGTTTGCCTCAAAATCAAAAGAAAAAACTCAACAAAACCGATCATTCTTCCAAAATCTATTTTCGTAAATTCACACAATCTATCAAAGAATCTGCAAATTACAAAAAAACAATCGATGAATATGCTAGTGAATTAGGCGTTACTGCTGGTCATCTCAATAAAATCTGTCAGGCTGTTGCTTCACAATCACCTAAAGAAGTTATTATGAAGTATTTTATCACCGAAGCACAATTACTATTAACCGATGTGACACTTACAATTTCTGAAGTTGCCTATAAACTGAATTTTGATGATAAAAGCTATTTTTCGAGAATTTTCAAAAAAAAGACAGGAATTACCCCTGCTGAATTCAGAAAATTAACAGAAACAAAACTTTAACATCTATGATTGATAATTACCATTTTCAATCTTGAATGTCCTATAATCAACCCAAACCTATCCTTTAAATTTGTGATATTAATTCGTGAGTGTTTACTTACTAACCTAATATTATGTCACAAATCATCATAAAAAATATTGAAACTACCATTGTAGATTTACCAACTATTCGTCCTCACCACTTGTCAATGGCAGTGATGAGAAACCAAACTATGGTCATCATTCGCTTGTTTTGTAGCGACGGTATTGAAGGTGTTGGCGAAGCAACAACAATTGGTGGCATTTCGTATGCTGATGAAGCTCCCGAAACCATTAAGTTGGCTATTGACACCTATTTTACACCTTTATTAATAAATCAAGATGCTACTAAAGTGAATTATTTAATGAAAGTGCTAGACAAAAATGTGTCGGGAAATAATTTTGCTAAATCAGGTATAGAAACAGCATTGTTAGATGCACAAGCCAAGCGCTTAAATGTAAAAGTTTCCGATCTATTTGGTGGTGCCGTTACAGACAAACTTCCAGTTTTATGGACTTTGGCAAGCGGTGATACCGAAAAAGATATTGAAGAAGCCAAACAACTTATAAGCATAAATCGTCACAACACTTTTAAATTAAAAATAGGAAGAAACGAACCGCAGAAAGATGTGGATCATGTGGCAGCTATTAAAAAAGCATTAGGTAAAGACATTAAAATTACGGTTGATGTGAACCAAGCTTGGAGTGAGCAAATCGCCAAAAGGTATATTCTTCAATTACAAGAAGCTGGTATTGACTTAATTGAACAACCTTTGGTTAAATCAAACATCGACGGCTTGGCTCGATTAACCGACTTTTTTGATGTGCCAATTATGGCAGATGAAGCTGTTGGAACTGTTTCTGATGCTTTCAAAATAGCAAAAATTCATGCAGCAAGTGTATTTGCTTTAAAAATATCAAAATCAGGAGGTTTGACCAACATCAATAAACAAGCTGCTATTGCTCAAGGAGCAGGAATTTCTCTTTACGGAGGAACCATGCTAGAAGGAAGTATCGGTACGTTGGCATCGGCTCATATTTTTTCCACTCTACCAAATTTAGATTGGGGAACAGAACTTTTTGGACCTTTATTATTAACAGACGACATCGTTAAAAAACCAATCGAATATCGAGATAATTCGCTTATTCTACCAGAAGGAATTGGTTTAGGAATTGAATTGGATTTAGAAAAAATAGAAAAATACAAACGCAAATAAATTATGATATACGTAGTAGAAATGGATGTAAACATCCCCGAAAGCTGGAGTGAGGATAAATTGGCTGATTATATCAAACGCGAACAAGAAACCTCTCAAAAATGGCAAAAATCTGGCAAATGGGTTTATTTATGGCGCGTTGCTGGAAAATATTCCAATATCTCGGTTATTGATGCTGAATCGCCAGACGAGTTACATCAAATCATTAGTTCATTACCGTTGTTCCCATATATGAACATCAAAGTAACTAGCGTGTGTAAACATCCCAATGCGATCAGAGAAACAATGATTTAGTAAAAACCTCAACTTTTTCAAAGGAGTTACAGATCAAATAATAAAAATAAATTCTAAGATTTTTTAAACACTTAGAGAAATTAAAAACAAACATTAACAATTAAATAAGTTCAGTATTATGAAACGAATGGATCAAGAAATTATCGACAAAACTTTAGAGTTAATCAAATCACAAGAAAAAGCAAACGAAGGAAACGAGAGAGTAAAAGAAATCGTAAATCGTTTATTAGAAGATTTGTTTAATGCTATGGCAGATTTAGACATTACGTCTGAAGAAATGTGGATTGCTTGCGATTGGCTAACACAAGCAGGTAAAAATAACGAATGGGGATTGATTTTCGCAGGATTAGGTATCGAAAAATTCATCGATGTAAAAATGGATTGGGAAGATGAACAAGCTGGAATCGAAAACAAAACACCTCGTACAATTGAAGGGCCTTTATATGTTGCTGGTTCACCCGAATCTCACGGTTATGCCGAATTAGAAACCGAAGTTGAAGAAGGTGCAGAACGTTTGTATATGAGCGGATACGTTCGTGACGAAAATGGTAACCCAATTCCAGGCGCAAAAGTAGAAGTTTGGCATTGTAATTTGAATGGATTGTATTCTTATTTTGATTCAACACAACCTGCATACAATCTACGTCGTGCAATTATCACAGACGAAAATGGAAAATACGAATTTAAATCGTTTTTACCTGTAGGATATTCATGTCCACCAAACGGTTCTACCGACACTTTAATGAGCTTGTTAGGCCGTCATGGTTCTCGTCCAGCACACATTCACTTTTTTGTAACTTCTCCAGATTATAGAAAATTGACTACACAAATCAACATTGAAGGCGACCCATTAACTTTTGATGATTTTGCATTTGCAACTCGTCCAGAATTAGTACCGCCTGTGGTTCGTATTTCAGCAGAAGATGCAGCGAAAGAAGGTAAAGATGAAGCTTTTGCAAAAATTGAATTTGATTTCAATATGGTAAAAGAAATTCAAAACGCACCTGCAGGCGAAAACTTTAGAAAAAGAGCTAGTATGGAAGCTTAATTATAAGTTTTTTTGGGATTCTTTTCTTAATCAGAATCCCTTTCTTCTCTCATTTAATAAGTTGTATTATTCATCTAATTAGCCTTAAAATTTGAATTATGAACAAAAGAGTTACAACAGAATATTTAGACTCTTTGGTGGTTCACGATAGGGAAAACGGCTTGTTCCGTCACAATCGAGAGTCATTCACCAACGAAGAATTATTCGAGCTGGAAATGAAATACATTTTCGAAAATAATTGGGTTTATTTGGCTCACGAAACGCAAATTCCAAACATCAACGATTATTATACCACATCAATCGGCCGTCAATCGGTGGTTATCACTCGAGATAAAACTGGCGAATTGCATGGTTTAATCAATTCCTGTACACACAAAGGAGCGCAACTTTGTCGCTACAAAAAAGGAAATAAATTGTCGTTTACTTGTCCGTTTCACGGTTGGACGTTCAACAACGCCGGAAAATTATTAAAAGTAAAAGATTCGAGAACAGGTGGATATCCCGAGCAATTTAATTGCGAAGGTTCACATGATTTAGTGAAGATTGCTCGATTTGAATCCTATAAAGGTTTTCTTTTCGGTTCGTTGAATCCTGATGTTTCTTCATTAGAAGAATATTTGGACGAAGCCAAAGTGATTATCGATCAAGTTGTAGATCAAGCGCCTGAAGGTTTAGAAATTTTGAACGGAACCTCATCGTACATTTACAATGGAAACTGGAAATTACAAATGGAAAACGGTGCAGACGGTTATCACGTTTCGTCTGTGCATTGGAATTACGTAGCAACCATGGGACGAAGAGATTATGCCAAAGAATCAACCAAAGCAGTTGATGCCAACGGCTGGTCGAAATCTGTAGCTGGCGTTTACGGTTTCAAAAATGGACATATCCTTTTGTGGACTAATAAACTAAACCCAGAAGTGAGTCCAATCTATCAACAAAAAGATCGATTGATAGAAAAATTTGGTGAAGATAAAGCCGGATTTATGGTAAACATGACTCGTAATTTAGGCATTTATCCAAATGTCTTTATCATGGACCAATTTTCGACACAAATCCGTGTAATCAAACCGATTTCAGTAAACGAAACCGAAGTCACAATCCATTGTTTTGCTCCAAAAAGAGAAAGTGCCGAAGAACGTTCAATACGCATCCGTCAATACGAAGGCTTTTTCAATGTAACAGGCATGGGAACGCCCGACGATTTGGAAGAATTCCGTTCATGTCAAATCGCTTATCAATCTACTGAATTGAAATACAATGATATGAGTCGTGGTGCTAATCATTGGATTTACGGACAAGACGATCAAGCAAAAGCAATGAATATCCATCCGATCATTTCTGGAATCAGATCCGAAGATGAAGGTTTATTTATTACACAACATGAGTTCTGGAAAGATTCGTTAAAAGAAGGAATTGAAAAAGAGAGGTCTAACAAAGTAACGGTTTAAAGCATGGAAAATTATCAAAAAATTATCACTTTTCTTTACCAAGAAGCGCGTCATTTAGACGAAAGAAATTGGGATGAATGGTTAAAGTCATACGATGAAAACTGTGTGTTTTGGATGCCAAGTTGGGATGATGAAGACGAACTGACAAAAGACCCTCAGTCTGAAATATCCTTAATTTATTATCCAAATAAAGGTGGATTAGAAGACCGTGTTTTTCGCATCAAAACCGAACGTTCGTCTGCTTCTATGCCCGAACCAAGAACCTCTCACAACATAAGTAACGTAGAAATTTTAGAAGAAAACGAAAAAGAAATAAAAATCAGATTCAATTGGTTAACGCTTTCATACCGATACAAAACAACGGATCAGTATTTCGGCACTAGTTTTTATACATTAAAAAAAGACGAAGAATCATATTTAATCAGCAACAAAAAAATCATCCTGAAAAACGATTACATCCGTCAGGTCTTAGACATCTATCATATCTAAATCAGAAATCTTATGGCAAAAGTAGCTTTAAATTTTGAAGATGGAATCACGCGTTTCATCGAAACAAATCCTTACGAAAGTATTGCTGACGCAGCTTATCGCGAAGGAATAAACATTCCATTGGATTGCGCAGACGGTGCTTGCGGAACCTGTAAATGCTTGTCAAAAAGCGGAACATACGATCCTGGAGATTATATTGAAGAAGCATTGACCGATGAGGAAGCCGAGCAAGGTTATGGACTGGCATGTCAGATGATTCCTGAAAGCGATATGGTGGTTGACATTTTGGCGAGCTCGGTAGCATGTAAAGTAGAAGCTACTACTTACGCTACTGAAATTATAACACTAACGTTCTTATCTACAGAAATTGTAAAATTGAATGTAAAAATTTCCGATGATCGAAAAATCACTTTTCTACCCGGACAATACGCCAATATCTTAGTCCCAGGATCGTCTGAAACGCGTTCTTATTCATTTTCCTCTTTATCGGATAATAACGAAATGGAATTCATCATTCGTTTATTGCCACAAGGGTTGATGTCTGATTATCTGCGTAAAGCTCAAGTAGGAGATCAATTAGAAGTCACTGGACCTCTAGGAAGCTTTTACAGTAGAGCGGTTAGTAAACCTACTTTGTTTTTTGCTGGTGGAACTGGTATTGCTCCTTTTATTGCGATGTTGGAACAATTAGAATCCGAAACTTGTCAACAGCCTATCCAATTATATTATGGTGCAACAACAACCGAAAATGTAGTTGAATTGGATCGAATCAACGCCTATAAAAACATAAAAATTCAACCTTCTGCTTGTGTGTCAAATGAAGAATCTTCATGCTATGCAAATGGGTATGTTACTCAGTGGATTACAAAGGATCTATTAACCGAAAGCAGTTACGATGTGTACATCTGTGGACCAAATGCCATGGTAGATGCCGTGAAAAACACTTTAGATGCTGAAGGAATTGTATATGATAATTTCTATACAGAAAAATTCATTCCTACAGGAGCTGTAACGGTTTAATAAACTATATATGATATTTCAAGATAGATTTAAAGATAAAGTAGTTATTGTAACGGGTGCTGCGCAAGGAATCGGAAAAGGTGTAGCGGAAAGACTGGCCAAAGAAGGCGCGAAAACTGTTCTTGTAGATCGTTCTGACTTGGTGATTGAAGTGACCAACGATTTAAAAAATAATGGATACGATTGTATGTACGTTACTGCAAATTTAGAAACTTATGAAGGTTTCCAAAAAGCTGTAAACGCAACATTAGATTCCTACGGACAAATCAATATTTTAATAAACAACGTTGGCGGTACGATTTGGGCAAAGCCATTTCAACATTACCAGGAAGACGAAATTATTAAAGAAATCAACCGTTCATTATACCCAACCTTGTGGGGTTGTAGAAGTGTGCTTCAACCGATGATCGATAATAAAGGTGGTGTCATTATCAACGTATCATCTATTGCTACGCGATCTATCAATCGAATACCTTATGCTGCTGCTAAAGGAGGTGTTAATGCCTTAACAGCGTCTTTGGCTTTCGAACAAGCGGCCAATAATATTCGTGTGGTAGCTATCGCAACAGGCGGAACTGAAGCACCAGAAAGAAAAGTTCCTCGAAACGAAAACCCGATGAGTGAACAGGAAAAAGTTTGGTATCAACAAATTGTAGATCAAACAAAAGATTCTACACTACAAAAAAAATACGGAACGATTGAAGATCAAGTTAATGCAATTTTATTTGTGGCGTCCGATGAAGCTAAATTTATAACAGGAGTTACAATTCCTGTTTCTGGTGGAGATTTGGGTTAAAATCCAAAAATTCATTTTATTATAAGAAATTGAAGATAAACGATTCATTAAATTTTTTAAATTTATATGAGTCAAAAAAAAGAAATAAAACATGTCTACCATTCAATTAAAAAACTTTAACTGTCATTATCTATACGAAAACTTCGGTCATGATCAAACCCTTGTTTTGTCAAATTCTTTGGGAACAAATTTCTCTATGTGGGAAGATAATATCGATGAACTAAGTCATCATTTCAACATTTTAAGATATGATAAAAGAGGCCATGGAAAAAGCACGATTCATCAAGAAAAACTTAGCATTGCAGAATTGGGCGAAGATGTTGTAGAACTAGTGGATGCTTTAAAAATTGAAAATGTTTATTTCTGTGGACTTTCGATTGGTGGTTTAACTGGACAATGGTTAGGCATACATCGTGCAAATCGATTCAAAAAAATCATCATTTCCAATACTGCAGCCAAAATTGGAACAATGGAAAGTTGGGAAGCTCGTATCAAACAAGTGAATGAATTTGGTTTGGAAAGTATTTTAGAAGGAACAGCTACACGTTGGTTCAAACCAGAATACCGAAAAAACAACCCCGAAAAAGTAGAACAAATATTAAATGATTTTAAAGCCAATTCGTTGCAAGGATATACCGCTTGTTGCCATGCAGTGGGTACAGCAGATTTCACGAATGAATTACACAAAATTGAAGTTCCCTTATTGATCATTGCTGGAGATAAAGATGAAGTAACCACCGTAGAAGACGGTCGTTATATACAGAAAAATGCAGGTGTAACTCATCTAATTACCTTAGATGCAGCTCATTTATCGAACATGGAGCATCCACGCGAATTTGCGAAGCATCTCATTCATTTTTTACAACATTAAAAATAAAAAATTATGAAAACAGTCCCTCAAATATCATTAAATGAAGCCGTTGCTTTAGTAAAAGACGGCGATATATTACTGCAAGGTGGTTTTGGAATGACCGGAAATCCTGTTCACTTGATGCACGCCTTGGCAGAAACATCCACTAAGAACCTTACTTTTATTGGAAATAATGTAGGCGAAGCAGGAATTGGTGGCGGAAGATTATTAAGAAACGGACAATTAAAGAAAATGATTGGTTCGTTTTTTACGTCTAATCCAGAAGCAGTTAAGGCAGCACAAGACGGTGTAGTCGAGTATGAATTGTTACCTCAAGGTACACTAGCAGAAGCCATACGTGCTGGCGGTGCAGGGATTGGTGGTTTTTTCACACCAACCTCAGCAGGAACAGCCTTAGCAGAAGGTCGTGAAACCAAAGTACTCAACGGAGTAGAACAAGTTTTTATTCCGGGTATTCGTGGAAATGTTGCATTTATCCGAGCTTGGAAAGCCGACACTGCTGGAAATCTTCAATACCGAATGACCGAACAAAACTTCAATCGTGCTATGGCAACTGCAGCTGATTTGGTAATTGCCGAAGTGGAAGAAATTGTTCCTGTAGGTGAAATCGCACCTGAAAATATTCATACACCTGGTTCATATGTAGATTATTTAGTACAAGCTACTTTAACATTAGAAGATTTAGGAAGTTCTGCTGCGGTCTCCTCTAGTAAAAAAGTATCTGAAGCTAGAATGAATATGGCAAAACGAGCATTAAAAGAATTAAAAAAAGGCGATGTAGTCAATTTAGGAATAGGGATTCCGACCTTGGTGGCTGATTTGATTTCGGAAGAGGACGGCATTATTCTACATACCGAAAACGGCATGTTGGGCGTTGGTCCGGCTCCGACAGATGGTGGCGGCGCAATGGATTATCCGGTCAATGCAGGAAAAGTTCCTATCACAGCTTTGAAAGGCTCGTCTTATTTTGATTCTGCAGATTCATTTGCAATGATTCGCGGAAAACACGTAGATGTAGCAGTCATGGGTGGATTGGAAGTAGATGAACACGCAAACTTAGCCAATTGGGCGGTTCCAGGTCAACCTTTACTTGGTGTGGGTGGCGCAATGGATTTAGCTTCAGGTGCTAAACGATTAATTATTACCATGATGCATACCGAACGTGATGGTTCTCCTAAAATTGTTCCGACATGTGAATTACCTTTAACTGCAATTAAAGCTGTAGATATGGTAATTACTGACAAAGCAGTTTTTGAGTACATCGACGGAAAATTAACTTTAACAGAATTAATGCCTGGTGCTACACTTGAAGAAGTAAAAGCAACCACCACAGCAAAATTTGTAGAAAGATTAGACTAATACTCGTACAATGTAATAATTTTGTGAGATACATTTAACAACGATATAGATGCATAAGTTTCTTCAAAAAATTATTACTTCTCAATTAATCATTTACACGGTTCGCTGTTTAATTGGTTTCGTCATCGGATATAAATTGATGTTGGCCTTTCCTGAATACGAACTGTTTTGGTTGTTGTTATCGATAATTTTGGTTATTTCTCCCGAAGGGAAAGATTCGCGCAAATTGACAATTGACAGAGTAAGATCCAATTTCATAGGTTCGTTTGTCGGCCTATTTTGTTTGATGATTGATCAGGAATTAAACATTGCTGTTTTAATGTTTGGTATTACTGTTACCAGTGCCATCTGTTATTTTTTTGATATAATGAACATGGCACGCGTTGCAATTGTAGCATTGTTAATTATTTTATTACAGCCGCATTTATCCGATATTGAATTGACACCAGTAGTGCGTTTTGCTACTGTTACAGCAGGTTGTTTGATTGGATTGACAATTACTGTTTTAAGCTCGATGTTGATTCGGAAGTTAAAAAGAAAATATGGAATTCCTTATTAATCATAATTCTAAACCGAAGAACAAATCTCGTGTTAGGGATAGCTGTGGAAATCCTTTTGTGTAGTGCAACGAAACAAAAGATTGTAACGAATAGCCCGACCCCAGCCCAAATTGGCGGGGAAACACCCAAAATATAAAAATAAAAAAATAAACAATGAAAAAAGAAGCATATATAATAGACGGAATAAGAACTCCAGTGGGAAGTTTTGGAGGTACTTTGGGAGCAGTACGTGCCGATGATTTGGCTGCGATGGTGATTGAAGAATTGATTAAAAGAAACCCAAACATTCCGAGTGAAGACATAGACGATGTAATTTTAGGATGCCATAATCAGGCAGGTGAGGATAACAGAAATGTAGCTCGTATGGCTGCTTTGTTAGCTGGTTTGCCGGTTACTGTACCAGGTGAAACAGTCAACAGATTATGTTCATCGGGAATGGCAGCAATCGTACATGCTAATCGCGCAATCAAAGCTGGAGATGGAGAACTTTTTATTGCAGGTGGTGTTGAACACATGACCCGCGGACCATTGGTCATTTCTAAACCTTCAAAAGCATTTGGAACCGATTCTAAAATGGAAGATTCATCATTTGGTTGGCGTTTTGTGAATCCTAAAATGGATCAAGTTTACGGTACAGACCCTATGGGAATCACCGCAGAAAATTTGGTTGAAATGTATAAAATTTCGCGTGAAGATCAAGACAAATTCGCTTTGGCTTCTCAATTAAAAGCAGCTGCAGCAACAGAAAATGGTCGTTTAGCGGAAGAGATTATGCCAGTAGTAATTCCACAACGAAAAGGTGATCCAATTGTTTTTTCTAAAGATGAATTCGTTCGTGCTAATTCTACAATCGAAGGTTTGCAAAAATTAAGACCTGCATTTAAAAAAGACGGATCGGTTACTGCAGGAAACGCCTCGGGACTTAACGACGGCGCCGCAGCTGTTTTTGTAGCTTCTGGTGAAGCAGTTGAAAAATATGGCTTAAAACCTATGGCTCGTATTGTTTCTTCTGCGGTTACAGGTGTCGAGCCTCGTATAATGGGTATTGGGCCAGTTACAGCTACCCAAAAAGCTTTAGAAAGAGCTGGTTTAACTTTAGACGATATGGATGTTATGGAATTCAACGAAGCCTTTGCGGCACAGGCGTTAGCTTGTACAAGAGCTTTAGGTTTAGCAGATGACGATCAAAGAATCAACAGAAACGGTGGTGCTATCGCGATCGGCCATCCATTAGGTATGTCGGGCACTCGAATCACATATACGGCTGCTTTGGAATTACAAAAAACACAAGGAAAATACGCATTGGCAACCATGTGTGTAGGAGTAGGTCAAGGGTATGCAATTATTTTAGAGCGTGTCTAAAAAACATTATCCTATAAGGTTTTCACAAACCTTGTAGGTATACGACTAATCAACAACTAAAGATTGGTAATTTACCGTTTACAAACTACAACTTAAATCCAAAATGAGTAAAAAAGCAGACATATTAACTGCTGCACTTAACCTGTTTACTGAACAAGGTGCCAGAGCTACTTCGACCAAATCCATTGCATTGGAGGCAGGTGTATCTGAAGCACTTATTTTCAAATATTTCGGAACAAAAGACAATCTTTTAGAAGATCTAATAAAAAAAGGCTATGTGGAAGCCGTACATATTACCAATCAATATTTAAATGCCGAAAATGAAAGTGATTTTTTAGCTCAATTTATTGAATTACCGTTGCATCTTGTCAACAACCAATTCGATTTTTGGCGTATGCAATATAAAATTTTGCCTTTAAACCAAATCGCACAACATTATCACAGTAATTTCATGAAACCAAGTCGGAATCGGCTTGTAGAAAGCTTTGAAGCTTTGGGATATCCACAGACAGAAACAGAAACCGAAATTATTTTATTGTTGATCGATAATTTATGGAAAAGTTTTGTTTCAAAAAGATTATCAAAGGAAAGTTGTGAGCAAATCATTAAACTTTTGAAAGAAAAATATGGAGTTTAAATACTCCATTTTTTATTTGAAATCACTACAAATTTTCGACTAAAACCAGATTGTTCTATCTTTAAAAATTAAACAAGGTGAAAGAATGAACGGCATCTTTATCATCGAATAATGAATTAGTCTTATTACACCTGTCTACATAATGCATCTTTAAACACAATTGACTGACATAAAATAGAACATTTGATATAATAATCACGTGTATCGAAATGAAAATAGTTGGTCACAAAGAATGGAATTAAACTTAAAAAAACATTGAATACGCTGCAAAACAACCCTCTATCAAATCTTTTCCAACTACCGCTTGTTTCTTAAAGGTTTACTTTTCCTAAATTGATCATTAACTAATATATAATCCCTACTGCTCCTAGTACTTTTGATACTTCACATTTAGACAATCCAAAATATTTAGTCAAACATTTTTTAAAACAAACGAAAAAAACACTATTTTTGTGCACCTATCAATTTATATGTAAATGAGAACAATTCAATTTAGAGAAGCTGTTTGCGAGGCGATGAGTGAAGAGATGCGTCGCGACGATAAAATATACTTAATGGGCGAAGAAGTTGCCGAATACAATGGAGCTTACAAAGCCAGTAAAGGAATGTTGGACGAATTTGGTCCTAAGCGTGTAATCGACACACCTATTGCAGAGCTTGGTTTTGCAGGTATAGCTGTTGGTTCAGCTATGAACGGCTTACGTCCTATTGTTGAATTCATGACGTTTAATTTTTCATTAGTTGGTATTGACCAAATCATCAATAACGCAGCTAAAATGCGTCAGATGAGCGGTGGTCAGTTTTCTATGCCGATTGTTTTTAGAGGTCCAACAGCTTCTGCTGGTCAGTTGGCTGCAACACACTCGCAGGCTTTTGAAAATTGGTTTGCAAATACTCCTGGATTGAAAGTAGTGGTACCTTCTAACCCGTATGATGCAAAAGGATTATTGAAAGCTGCAATCAGAGACAACGATCCAGTAATTTTTATGGAGTCTGAACAAATGTATGGCGACAAAGGAGAAGTTCCTGAAGAAGAATACACGATTCCACTTGGTGTTGCCGATATCAAACGGGAAGGTACTGATGTAACCATCGTTTCATTTGGTAAAATCATTAAAGAAGCATACACAGCTGCAGACGAATTAGCAAAAGAAAACATTTCTTGTGAAATCATCGACCTTCGCACTGTTCGCCCTATGGATTACGATGCGATTTTAAAATCTGTTAAAAAAACCAATCGTTTGGTTGTTTTAGAAGAAGCTTGGCCTTTTGCTTCTGTTGCTTCTGAAATAACATATATGGTACAAGAGCGCGCTTTTGACTACTTAGACGCTCCTATTCAACGCATTACAACAGCTGACACTCCAGCACCTTTCTCACCAGTTTTACTTCAAGAATGGTTGCCTAATGCCCAGGATGTGATTAAAGCGGTTAAAAAAGTTATGTATAGATAATTTTAGAAAGCGGATATTCTTAAATTCCGTGATAAAAAACAATATTTAGCTTACATTTGCAACTCCAGTCCTAACGATTGGAGTTGTTTTGTTATGAAGAGTTTTTGGGTCTTTTTATTTGTTGTATTAACTTTAAACACCGTAGCTCAAACCAAAGTGAGTGGTGTAGTTTCTGATGAATTTGAACAGTTTGTTCCTTACGCAAGTGTTTATTTCAAAAATACCACCGAAGGAGTTATAACTAATGAAAATGGTCAATTTTACTTAGAATCTAAATCAAAAAGAGATACTTTGGTTATTTCTTTTACGGGATACGACGATGTTTTTCTCCCACTTCAACGCTCGACTAATTTAGATTTAAAAATTATCCTGAGAGAAAACACGCTTTTGGATGAAGTTAAAATTTTCTCTGGAAAAACTTCTAAAAAGGATAATCCTGCTTTAGATATTCTTCGAAAAATATGGGAAAATCGTCGAAAAAACGGATTACATCTCTTTGATCAATATGCCTATCAAAAATATGAAAAAATAGAATTCGATCTCAACTCCATCGACAGTGCTTACATGAAAAGTAGGCTCTTTAATGGCATGGAATTCATATTTAATCATGTAGATACTTCGAATATTACAGGAAAAACCTATCTACCAATTTTCATCAACGAAAAAGCTTCGGATGTTTATGGTGATAACACAGCAAATCTAAAGAAAGAAATTGTTTCGGGTAACAAAAATTCGGGATTCAACAACAATCAGCACATTATGGCATTTCTTAGTGATTTGTATGTAGAATATGATATTTACGATAATTATCTTTTACTGTACGACAAAAGCTTTGTAAGTCCACTTTCACGAACTGGTATCAATGTATACAACTATGTTTTGACAGATACTGCTTACATAGACGATAAATTGTGTTACAACATCGTTTACTATCCCCGTAGAAAAGGAGAATTGACTTTTAAAGGAGATTTTTGGGTAAGTGACGGTAGTTGGGCAATTAAAAAGATCAATATGTCGGTGAGTAAAGATGCCAACATTAATTGGGTGCGAGATATTTACATTGAGCAAGAATACGACGTGTTGAATGACAGTGTGTTTCTTTTGACTAAAGACCACATCATGACCGATTTTAGCATAAGACAAACCGAAAAGTCTAAAGGCATGTACGGAAAGCGCACAACTTTTTTCAAGAAATTTGACTTCAACAAGCCCAAACCTTTAAATTTTTATCGAAGTGAAGTCAATACTTTTAATGAAGCTTTGATGAACCGTCCAGACGAATTTTGGGAAAATTATCGTTTTGAGCCACTCACAAAAGAAGAACGAGGGATTTACACCATGTTGGATGAACTACAGAAAAACAAACGCTTCCAGACTTATGTGAATCTAGGTACTATTCTTGCAAGTGATTACATACAAATTGGTAATTTTGATTACGGTCCTATTTTCTCGACATTTGGTTTCAATGATGTAGAAGGTATCCGACTTAGAACCGGCGGAAGAACCTATTTTGGACAAAACGATATGTGGCGTTTAGAAGGTTACACCGCCTACGGCTTTAAAGACAATAAATTCAAATACGGACTTTCTGGGCGTTTTATGCTCGATAAAGAGAAACGCTTTATTTTATTTGTAGGAAACCGTCGCGATGTTGAACAAATTGCTGCATCACTTTCACCGATAACCGATGTTTTGGGTAGAAGTTTTGCTTCTAGTGCATTGTTGGCAAGTGGCGACAATTCGAAGTTATCGAACATTAATTTAAGTTCAGTTGGGTTAGAAATTGAACCACTAAAAAATCTAAAACTATCGGCTTCAGTAGACTATAAAACATTAAAAACAGCATCACCTACTTTTTCATTAGCTTATTTTGATGAAAATGGAACTATACAAAACGAATTAAATCAATCAACTATAAATTTATCTGTCGATTACACTCCAAACAGAAAAACCGTGGGTTACGGAGTGGATAGAACAGAAGTTGATGCCAATTATGCCCGTATTTTTTTCAACTACTCGTTAGGTGTAAAAGATATGTTGGGTAGCGATTTCGATTTCAAAAAAATACAATTACTTTACAGACATCCAATTGTAATTGGTGGTTTTGGAAGACTTACACCGACACTTGAAGCTGGAAAAACCTTTGGAACCGTACCATTAGGATTACTTAATGTATTACCCGGAAACCAGTCTTATTTTATAATCGACAATGCTTTTAGCCAACTTAATTATTATGAATTCATAACCGATGAATACATAGCACTACATTTAGAACATAATTTTAACGGAAGATTGTTTTCAAGAATTCCAGGTATAAGAAAATTAGGTTTGAGAGAATTTGTTGGTATCAGAGGCGCTTGGGGCAATATATCACAAAAAAACATAGATATAAATGCTTCCGGCATTCCTTATGTTGCACCAAAAGATAAAGTTTATTATGAGTATTACGTAGGGGTTGGAAATATTCTAAAAGTTCTAAGAATTGATGTAAGTTGGAGAGGGAACTATTTAGACAATCATAACGTTAGAAAATTGGGTGTGAAAGCGACTTATGGCTTTCATTTTTAAACTTCTGTTTTAATTTGACTTTAAACAGTCCTAATCATTTCTTTTAGAACCGTTTTAGATAAATAACACCTGATTTTTATCATTCTTTTTCAGATGCTTTATCAGTATGTTTGTTATTATTATAAACAGCTTATATTATAGATAAATCATGAAAAAAATAATAATTATCGCGCTTTCTGTTGTTGCGCTTTACGGTTGTAGAAAAGCAAGTGAGGATTTTAAAATAAAACCACCTGTTGAAAAATCAGAATTACTTACGAAAGCATTAACCTACTTTAAATCTATCAGTTCTGTGCCTTATGAGGACATAGCTGAAAATAAAGTTGATTTAGGTAAAAAGCTTTTTTTTGATACGCGTTTGTCTAAAGATGGAAACATAAGTTGTAACTCTTGTCATAATTTAGAGACTTTTGGTGTTGACAATTTAGCTGTTTCACCGGGTGACACCGGAGAACTTGGTGCCAGAAACTCACCTACAGTCTTCCACTCTAGTCTTCACAGTATGCAGTTTTGGGATGGTAGAGCAAAAGATGTTGAAGAACAAGCAGAAGGGCCAATTTTAAATCCAGTAGAGCACAATATTCCTTCAGAAGCATTTTTGGAAAATCATTTAAGAAGCATTCCCGAATATCAAAAAATGTTTAGTGAAGTATATCCCGATGTTGCTGAACCAATCACTTTTAAAAATATCGCCAACGCTATTGGCGCGTTTGAAAGAAAGTTAAATCCGATTTCACGCTTCGACGAATTTTTAGATGGTAACGAAGAAGCCCTTACGCAACAAGAAAAAGATGGCCTAAAAACATTTATGGATAAAGGTTGTATAACTTGTCATATTGGTGTGGCTTTGGGCGGTAGTTTCTTTCAAAAGTTTGGTTTGTATGGTGATTATTGGGAACTTACAAAAAGTGAAAACATTGACCATGGTTTGTATGATTTAACAGGAAAAGATAGTGATAAATTTATGTTTAAAGTTCCTGGTTTAAGAAATGTTGAAAAAACAGCACCTTATTTTCACGACGGCTCGATCAGCAGTCTTGAGGAAGCCGTTAAAATCATGGGAAAACTTCAAAACGACAAAGAATTAACCGACCAACAAGTGAATGATATCGTTGCTTTTATGAAAGCCTTGACAAGCGATATAGATGACAAATATAAACGACCATAAAACGACATTCAAACAAAAAACCGGCTCTTCAAAAAAGAGCCGGTTTTTTTATAATATAAAAAATTTACAATAAAAAAACTGTCCGAAAATATTCGGACAGTTACAAAGTACTCAAGACGGGACTTGAACCCGTACGAGCATTACTGCTCACTGGATTTTAAGTCCAGCGTGTCTACCAATTCCACCACTCGAGCTTGGTACTTTTATTTTTAAATTGCTCTACATATTAGAGCTTAATACTTTTTCTTTATTACTTAATGAAGCAACAAAATTACTCTAAAAATTTCAAGTATTCTATTTTTATTTGATTAAAGATCGTTAGCAACATTTCTATCAATCAAATAGTAAGAACTTGAGCGAAAAACGGGGTTCGAACCCGCGACCTCAACCTTGGCAAGGTTGCGCTCTACCAACTGAGCTATTTTCGCAAATAATTACACTTTGTGTAATTAATTGTACTCAAGACGGGACTTGAACCCGTACGAGCATTACTGCTCACTGGATTTTAAGTCCAGCGTGTCTACCAATTCCACCACTCGAGCTTGGTACTGTTAATTATTTTTCGCTCCACTATTTGAGCAAAAAACATCTATCTTTATAACTCTGTTATGCAAGGCTCTTGCTTCCTGAGTTTAATAATTCTATTTTATTTACTCTGATTGAAAATTGTAGCTAAACTTTTAAATCAATCAAGCAAAATGAACTTTGAGCGAAAAACGGGGCTCGAACCCGCGACCTCAACCTTGGCAAGGTTGCGCTCTACCAGCTGAGCTATTTTCGCATTGAAAATTGTGATTGCAAATTTATATAATGATATTTTAATTTGCAAGCTTTTTTTTATGGTTATTTGTTTTTATTTAGATAACATAGAAGTTTAAAATTCTTCAATGCTTACTATTGTCTGAGTCTATTTTCTCTTCCAAAACAAAGTCACAAAATTATATTTTCTTGTGCTTAAATGCGAGTGCAAATATAGAATTTTTATTTGAATAAACAAGCAATTAACAAAAGAAAATTAGTGTAAAGGCAGAAGAAACGTGCTTTTGCACGTTTCTTCTATCTCTTTTCTATCTCACTGGTCTATTTAAAACCAAATCTAAATATAAGTTTACATTGTTTTTCAAATCTTTACGATGTGTGATAAAATCCAAAAAACCATGTTCTAGTAAGAATTCCGATGTTTGAAATCCTTCTGGTAAATCTTTTCCTGTAGTATCTTTAACAACACGTGGACCTGCAAAACCGATTAATGCACCTGGTTCTGCTATATTAATATCTCCCAACATTGCGAAAGATGCTGAAATTCCACCCGTAGTAGGATCGGTACATAATGAAATATAAGGAATTTTAGCCTCTGCCAATTGCGCTAATTTAGCTGATGTTTTAGCCATCTGCATCAAAGAATAAGCAGCTTCCATCATTCTTGCACCTCCCGACTTGGAGATCATCATAAATGGAATGTTGTTTTTTATTGAATAATCAATACCGCGGGCAATTTTCTCACCTACAACTGCACCCATAGATCCACCGATAAAAGCAAAATCCATAGCTGCAACAACCAACTTCTCTCCTTTTGATTTTCCTACTGCAACTCGAACAGCGTCTTTTAATTTTGTTTTATCTCTTGCTTCTTTTAATCGATCACTGTATTTTTTTGTATCGACAAATTTTAAGGGATCCTTTGAAGTAATTGAGCCGAAAAGCTCTTTGTATTCATTGTTGTCAAATAAAATTTCAAAATACTCATTACTTCCAATACGAACATGATAATCATCTTCCGGACTAATCCAAAGGTTTTTTGCCAACTCCTCCGATTCGATAATCTTTCCTGTAGGTGTTTTGTACCACAATCCCTTGGGCGTGTCTTTCTTATCCTCTGTTGGTGTTGTAATTCCCTTTTCTTTTCGTTTAAACCAAGCCATACTTTTCTTTTAGTTTGATAATTTATTATAAAAAACGATGTTTTTATAAAGTGTTCACGTTGTTTAAATCGGCAAATGCTTGCTCTAATCGGTTGTTGAACGTCAACTCTGCTTCTCTGATCCATTTTCTTGGATCGTAATATTTTTTATTTGGAATATCGTCTCCTTCTGGATTACCAATTTGCGCCATTAAATAGTCTTTTTTCGACAAGATATAATCGCGCGCTCCTTCTGTAAAGGCAAATTGTAAATCGGTATCAATATTCATTTTAATTACTCCATAAGAAATTGCTTCACGAATTTCCTCTAGACTAGATCCAGACCCGCCATGGAAAACAAAATCAATAACGTTTTTCACTGTATTAAATTTCTTCTCAACATATTTCTGAGAATTATCTAATATAACAGGAGTCAACTTCACATTTCCAGGCTTGTATACTCCATGAACATTACCAAATGCTGCTGCAATTGTAAAACGTGGAGATACTTTCATTAATTCTTCATATGCGTAAGCAACTTCTTCTGGTTGCGTATATAATTTTGAAGAATCTACATTGGTGTTATCCACGCCATCTTCTTCTCCTCCGGTAATTCCCAATTCAATTTCCAAAGTCATTCCCAATTTACTCATACGCTCTAAGTACTTTTTGCAAGTTTCGATGTTCTCTTTGATAGGTTCCTCAGAAAGGTCGATCATATGAGAAGAAAACAATGGTTTTCCAAACTGCTCAAAGTGTTTTTCGCTAGCATCTAGTAATCCATCAATCCAAGGCAATAATTTTTTAGCACAATGGTCTGTATGCAAAATAACAGTTGCACCATACAACTCTGCCAATTCGTGTACTTGTTTTGCACCAGCAATACTTCCTGCAATTGCAGCACGTTCGTTTTCATTACTCAATCCTTTTCCTGCCATGAAAAGTCCACCACCATTTGAAAACTGAATAATAACAGGTGCATTTAGTTTTGCAGCAGTTTCTAAAACCCCGTTGATTGTACTGGAATTAGTAACATTTACAGCTGGAAGAGCAAAGCCCTTTTCTTTTGCATACCTGAAAATCTCTTGAACTTGATCGCCCGTTGCTACACCGGGTTTGATATTGTGTGCCATAATGAATGTAATGTATTATTGTTTTTAAAATTAGTCCGATACAAAAATAGTAAATTTATTAAAACGGATAGTTAATTCCTATGTTTAAAACTGTTTTATTGAAACTCCATTCTTTAAACCATCTTCTTCCAGGCTCATTTGCAGGGTTATAAGTTTTAAACCCTAAATCACAACGAATGACAAAGAACGAAAAATCGTAACGAATTCCTAGTCCTGTTCCTAAGGCTAAATCTTTCAACGAGTGAAGTCCTTCAAAAACCATCTCATCGTCGACCACATTATCCTTTACGTTCCAGATATTTCCTGCATCGGCAAAGAGTGCCAAATTCCATGGTCCAGACATATTGAAACGGTATTCTAGACTGAAAGCGAGCTTCATGTTCGCTTCGTTAAAATCGTTGACGCCACCACTGCGCCCTGGTCCTAATCGATAAGATTGCCATGCGCGATTATCATTGGAACCACCAGCGAAGTAACTTCTTGAAAAGGGAATATTGTCTGAATTTCCAAACGGAATAGCGACACCTGCAAAAGCACGAAATGCCAATATATTTTGATTTCCTAAATCAAAATATTTTATAAAATCAATTTCCCCTTTCAAGTATTCTGAATAAGCTACGTCCATAACAGTACGTTTTTCATCTGGTTCGTTTGCTGATTTTGTAAACAAGTTCAATAAACTTCCTGCGGATTCTATTTTGGTTCTTAAAGTTATAAAATCTTGATCTTTGATATTGAAACGATTAGAGTAAGTATAAACGAGATTACCTGCTAAAATCAAGTTGTTTTCGATCAATCGTTGTTTTCTTTGCGAAATACTTCTCACCGACTGTCTTTCTGCATCAGAAACCTGAGTCGTTCCGTTCAATACATCTTGAATAAAAGCATCTGCCCCACCCCCAACTATTGTCAAGTTTCCAGACGAGTCTAAATGATCGGGATTCGTATTTACATTTTCTGCAATGGTATTCAGTCGATTGTAGGAAGAGCGATAAACATTAAAATAGTTACCTGGGTTCATATTTCTTACAAACTGGAGATTTACAATATCCAAGCTAAAGGTATTTCTTCTTCTATATGACCAATTATAATTAAAAACCGCTGTAAGATTCTGCTTGTCTAAGCCAATGTTTTGTTGATTGAAAAAACCCGCACTCAAAGAAGTGTTTGGAAAAGAAGTTCGATCAATAACTTGTTCGATGAAACTTGAGAAAAACAAAAATCTTGGAAAAGTTAATTTCACATCAGCACCGTATTCCAAGATGTCAAAAAAAGTATTGTTGCCACTTCGATATCTCGATGTCGAAGAACCTATATTTCCTCTAAGGCTAACGTTCAATATTTCGGCACCTCTGAATATATTATGAAAATCGTAACCAATGTTTCCTTCAATACCAAATTGTTGAATATTGGAATGATTAACACCCAGATCAGCTCTAAAAACTGCATTTTTCTTGGGATCTAAGGTAATGTTTGTAATCAATGAACGCCCTAAAGAATCTCGTGGATCTAAAACATATTCAATTGTTGGATAATTAAAAACCCGCAAGTTACTCAATGCTCTAGAGGTTATTAAACGCCGTGTATCTGAAAAATATTCATTTTTATCAATAAACACTGCATTCTTCAATGTTTTAGGTTTGTAATTCAATCGTCCCCGACTGTAGATATTCAGGTTTCTAAAAGTGATTGAATCTGTTATTTTTGAAGAGTTTTGTGAGTTGTTTCTTGTAAAAAGATTGACTTCACTAATCTTATATAATTTAAACGGTTCTGTCTTTAAAGAATCTCCATCTTTCACTGTTTTATCACTTACAATGAGCATTAAATCAGCGGTATGATTATTTTTTAAAGTATCCAATTCATAATTGATATACGTTTTTTGAAAATCATATGCACCATTATTTCTAAAATAAGTAGTAATGCGGTCTCTTTCTTCATCTAATTGAGCTGCGTTGTATTGATTCCCTTTCTTTATTAATGAAGGTCGACGATTTTTATTATAGAGCTCCGCCAACTCGTGCGATTGGATTGAAGTTGATATACTATCGAAAAAATAAGGTTTACCGGTTTCTATCTGATAGATTGCCTTAATCTGTTTTGGCTTTAAACTATCGAGCTGAAATGCAACTTCTGTATTGAAATAACCTTGATTGAAATAGTGGTTTTTCAAACGTAAGGCCGAACGACGAGTTCGCTCATGTTCATAAATAACAGGAGGCTCGCCCAAATCTTTTAAAGTTCTACTGAGTCCTGATACAAAAAAAGAAGTACCCAAACGGTCGACTTGCTTGGCAGACAACAAATGCGTTAAAAAACGTTCTCTTTTTGGCGAACGATCTAACCATGCCTGATAACTTGAATCTGGATTTACTTTTGCCATATTAAACAAGTGCAAACGCAATTGATAACCTAGCAACTGACTATTAGGTTGTTGGTAAATCTGTCCGGTTATCTCAGCCTTCGATACATTTTTGCTATTAACTACAACTTCATTGTCCACAAGTAGCCGTTGCTGCTCGGGAACACGCTTAGTTACAGAACAAGCTAAAAAAAAGCTGGTAATTACCGTAATAAATACTAATTTTGATAAAATATTTTTCAAGCCATTGCAATTTCAAACGGTAAAATTACGATTTTTTCATCATGCTTAGCAAAAACCAAATTAAATATATCAATCAACTGAAACAAAAGAAGCAACGTACGGTAGAAAATGTATTTGTTGCCGAAGGATTAAAAGTGGTTAATGAACTTTTAGAGTCATCTTTAGAACTTATTCATTTATATAGCACTAAACCTTGGAAAACCTCAGTTAATGAAGCGCATTTCACTTTAATATCTGAAGCTGAATTAAAGAAAATTTCCTCGTTGCAGACACCCAATCAATGTTTGGCACTTTTTAAAATGAAAGAGTTCAAAATTCCTTCCTCAGATGGATTAAAAGTTGTTTTAGACGATGTACGCGACCCTGGAAACCTAGGAACCATTATCCGTTTATGTGATTGGTTTGGCATTTCTGATTTGATTTGCAGCGAAGAAACCGTTGATTTATACAATTCAAAAGTAGTTCAAGCAACTATGGGTTCATTGACTAGAGTTAATGTACATTATACCGATTTGAAAACGTATCTGGAATCTTATCCCCATACGATTTTCGGAACTTTTATGGATGGAGAAAATATTTACAATCAAACATTACCACAAGATGGACTTATTGTTATGGGCAATGAAGCAAACGGAATTTCTAAAGAAATTGCTGATTTGATACAGCAAAAGATTTCAATTCCTCGTTTTGGAAACCTCCAACTTACTGAAAGTTTAAACGTAGCTACTGCAACTGCAATTTTCTTGAGTGAATTTAAGCGTTCTTCTTAAGAAACTACTTTAAAAAAAAAGTCAAAGCTTTTATTTTGGAAACTTTGACTTTTATTGAATTAAATTTTAATTAATGGAACGTGAAGTTGATAAACAAACCTCTTGATTTCATAGATTCAATGCTACCTGTCCATGGACTGTTAGGATTTCTATCTCTGACCAATTCATCTTGAAGTCCAAAAACACCTCGAATAGATGGCGAGAATTTAAAGTGTTCAAAATACAGATCAATTCCTAAGCCAATTTCATAATTCGAAGTCCATTTTTTCATTCTAAATCGGCCTTCAGAATTATCTTCTTTAGAAGTTTCATTACTTCCTAAATTCAATGATTGAGAGAATCCGGCTAAGATATATGGTCGAATATTTCCAGCTCTTAAAGCCGAAAACTTAAGCAACAACGGAAAGTGAATATAAGTTGAAGCCACATCGCGTGTACGCATATCTGGATTTTGAATGTGAGGAAATATTAAAACGCGCTTGGTGTAATACAAACCTGGCTCAAATCTCAAATCTAAATACTCCATTAAACGAAGATTACCCACCAATCCAACATTAAAACCTGTTGACGGCTCTACTAAAATTTCTTCGCTTCCATGGTCTGCAAGAAACTTCTTCGAATAATCATATTTGAAGTTGTATGAGCTAAATCCTAAATAATAACCGTAATGCACTCGTTGCGAATCCCAATCTTGTTGATTCTTATAAGGATTTTTCCCAAACATTCCCTGAGAAAACATTTGAACCGAAAATAGCAAGCAGCTGATGAACAGTAATTTTTTCATATTTTTATTTTGACGCTGAATATATCGTTGCAACGCCCATTGTTTGTGGGCTGTGTTTAACATTTTTGAAACCTACTGAACGCAAAATCGCATTTAATTTTTCGCCATACGGAAAATTCTTTGCCGATTCAGAAAGATATTCATAAGCTTTACGGTCTTTCGAAAACAGTTTTCCCATCATTGGCATCAAAGTTTTCATGTAAAAATTATAGCCTTGTTTAAAAGGAAATTTCGTCGGAACCGAGGTTTCTAAGATAATAAAAATTCCGTTCGGTTTCAAAACTCTTAAAATTTCTGACAAACCTTTTTCAAGAGTTTCAAAATTTCTAACTCCAAAAGCAACGGTAATAGCATCAAAAGTATTGTCTTCAAAAGGTAAATTTTCAGAATCGCCTTGAATCATTTTAATTCTTTCTTGCAATCCTAATCGATTAACTTTCTCTTTTCCAACCTCTAACATTCCTGCAGACAAATCTAAACCTACGATTCTTTTTGCATTCGATTTCGACAATAAAATAGCTAAGTCTCCAGTCCCAGTAGCAATATCTAAAATAGATTCTGGATTGGTTGCCGCTACCATTTTCAATACATTTCTACGCCAACCTTGATCAGTTCCAAGCGAAATCATTCGGTTTAAACTGTCATAATTGCCTGAAATTGTATCAAACATCTGTTCAACTTGTTTCTTTTTTCCTAATTCAGAATCTTTGTATGGATTGATTTGATTTCCCATTGTGCTTAACGAAATTTTTACAAATATAAGCATATTCACAAAATAGCTATTTGTTTCTTGCTAAGTAAAACTATTTTTTTGCTGCCAGATCTATTTCTTTTCTCAAAATTACTTTTTTGACTCAAAGGTTAAGTCAGATTTGGTAATTATAATCATGATTATTGCTAATTTACTTCAACCTATTTCAACCAAATTTCATCTACTCTTAGATTGAATTTATAATTAATTAGCAGATTTCCTAGCTGAACATCTGTATACTTGAAGAGGTTTATTGAGTATGCTAAATGAATTCTTTATGATCTTTACGTAGACTTAAGGATTATTACACTACTTTTTTTGAAAGGAGAAAAATAAAAAAACCGCCAATCGGCGGTTTTTAAATTATTTGATACTAAAATAGTTTTTCTTTTCTTGTGATAATTGCGCAAAACGCTCTTTACACTCTTCAATCATTTCGATTGCTGCTTTTTTATCTCCGAAACCATTAGTAACTACTTTTTTGTTTTCCAAATCTTTATATACCTTAAAGAAGTGTTCGATTTCCTTAATCAAATGGTTATTAACATCACTTAAATCGTTTAATTCATTCATTAAAGGATCTCCTATCGGCACACAAATAATTTTTTCATCATTTCCTTTATCGTCCGACATATAGAAAACACCGATTGGTTTTACTTCGATCAATAAACTTGGAATAGTAGGTTCTGTAGTTAAAACCAAAACATCTAATGGATCTCCGTCTAAAGCTAGAGTTTCAGGAATGAATCCATAATCTGCTGGGTATTTCATTGATGAGAATAACAAACGGTCAAAACGCATCATTTTTAAATCAAAATCGAACTCGTATTTGTTTCTGCTTCCAGCAGGTATTTCGATGAACACATCGAATTGTTCAACATTTGTCATAGTTATATATATTATTCTATTATTTCAAAATTGGTTGCAAAAGTACATTAAAATACAATTCCTTACAAATTTAAACACAAGAAGCTTTTATTTTTCTATGAAAATTTCTATAAAATTATAATTCTCGACAAGAAATAACAGTAAAAAAAGACCTGCTGGAATGCAGGCCTTTAGGATACTTAATTTAACGATGGTAAATCTAAACTTGGTTTTTCTGCTTTTGCATTACCAGTTTTCAAGTAGGTATCAAACCACTGTAACATTCTTAAATTATAATCGTATTTTGAACCTGAATTACGATTTCCATGCCCTTCTCCAGGATAATAAATCAAACGAACTGGAACTTCTGGCTTACGCACTTTAATATGTCTATATAGCTCCATTGACTGTGCAGGATGAACCCTTGGATCTTCAGAACCATGCATAATCAGAATAGGCGTTTGTGAGCGATCTACATAATAAATTGGACTGCGTTCTAGGTTTTTCTGCCAATTATCCCAAACTCTTGAACGAGAGTGAACTAAATATAATTCTTCTGGAATATCACTTGTTCCCCATTTTGAAAGATTATTGCTGATTCCAACAAACATTACTGCTGCAGCAAATCGATCTGAATAGTACGTACTCATCCAAGCCGAAGCATAACCACCATATGAGCCACCTGTAACTCCAATACGATTTTCATCTGCAACTCCTTCTGCAATCAAATAATCTACACCATCAACTACATCATCAAATTCTTTTCCAGCCAAATCACCTTGACTACTATAAGTAAAAGTGGTTCCACGACCTGTGCTTCCTCTATAGTTTGGATAAAAAACTGCATATCCTCTTGCTGCTGAAGCCTGTCCAGGATTTGAATAACCTGTTAACCAACCGTTGCTGTAATGAGATTCTGGACCTCCGTGCACCACAGTGATCAAAGGCACCTTAGTTCCTTTTTTATAATCTATAGGATAAATCAATATTCCTTCAATATCAAATTGTCCGTCGCGAGCTTTATAAGTGATCACTTCTTGTTCACCCAATTTCAAACTGTTTAACCAAGGATTATGATCGGTTTTTTTCTGTGGCGTTGCTCTTTTATTACCTGCAATAGCAAATACTTCGGCAGGATGTGTAGGAGCACTTGCTACGAATGAAATAGCGTTATTTTTTGCAATAGAAAACGAAGTAATCGCTTGATCATCGGCACTATAAATCAATTCCTTGCCACTACCGTTTGGACGAATCGTTCCTAATACAGAACCCGTTCCTTCACTAGCTAAAAAGTGAATCTTATTAATGTCTTTCCAAATTATTTGTTCATATTTCCCCAAGAAATCAGCATCGATAATTTTAGGTGAATTATCGTTGGTGTTCACCATCAAGATTGATCCATTGGTTGGATCATTCAAATCTTTAGCAGCTCTAATTGCAATGGAAGATCCATCTGGACTCCAAACAATTTCGCCCAATTTACCTTGATTATTTACCGTTTTTAAAATTCGAGCATCTTTCGGGTCAATAATTTTCACAGTTTGTCTCATATAAGAATCGTCTACCGAAGAAGTAGGCGCAACTGAAACAGCAGCTTTATTGCCGTCTGGACTCCAGAGTAACATATAAACAGAACCTTCAATATTTAGTTCTTTAGTACTGTTTGCCTGTTTTAGATCGTGAATCAAAAGTTTTCTTTGTCCAAAGTTTTCTTCATAAAAATCTGGAGAATAAGTTAAAGATGTTTTAGGTTTTTCTCCTTGATCCATTATTGTAAATAAAATTTGATCTCCATTAGGATGCCAATCGTATCCAAGGATATTACTGCTGTAGGTAAATACTTCAGTAGCCTCTCCTCCTTCAAAATCAATTTCATAAATCGCATTTGTTGAAGCTCCAGGTTTACGACTTACAAAAGTTAAAGTATTTTTTCCTGGTCGAAATTTTAACTGTCCAACACTCGAAGTTGTAAAATAAGGTTTACTAACTCCGGTAGCAGTGTTTAAAACATACAGATGATTAGCATTTGGCTTGTTGGTTTGTAACGGATCTTCTGGTACACTAAGCGTATAAGCAACGAAATTACCATCGTGTGAAATCAAACTTCCAGTTACATTTTTAATTTTGGCAATATGCTCTGGTGTGAGTCCTTGTGCATAAGTTACGGACATTGAGAGTCCTAGCATTAAAAAAGCCGTCAAAATCCAGCTTTGAATCGAAATAAATGGCGTCCTTTTTTTTGTCATTTTGAATGATTTAAATGTTTAAAATGTAAATATAACTATTTGAAAAATAGTAAGAAAAAAATAAATTTACTTTGATTATATATTAACGTTTCTTTCAGGAAGAAAATCGGGTTGGGTAGTTGTTTACTACAATTACAGTAAATGATTGTAATTCCAATTTGATTCAACATCATACCAGAGATGTCCATTTTTTACAATCAACGGTGATTGAAAATTATTGGTATATAGAGCACCTGTTCCTAAACCCTGTGGCAACGGATTTTGCAAAGTAAAAGTCCATTGAGCAATCGCATTCAAACCTACATTTGATTCTAAAGCGGATGTAACCCACCAACCGATATTTAGTTTATCTGCAATTTCAATCCATTCTTCTGCGCCTTTAAATCCGCCTATTAAACTTGGCTTCAAAATGATGTATTGTGGGCGTATTTTTTCCAATAGATTTTCCTTATCACGATAATTTATTACTCCAATTAATTCTTCGTCTAAAGCAATAGGCACTTTTGTCTTTAAACACAAGTCTGCCATACTGTCATACTGTCTTTGTTTTATTGGTTGCTCTATGCTATGTAAATTAAATTCAGATAATTGATTCAATCTATCTAAAGCATTGCTTGAATTAAATCCACCGTTTGCATCAACCCGAATTTCTATTTTTTCAGCTGAAAAATGAGCTCGAATATATCGAATCAATCGCAATTCTTCTTCAAAATCGATTGCTCCAATTTTAAGTTTTACACATTGAAATCCATCTTGAAGTTTCTCATCGATTTGTTGCTTCATAAAGTCAGAAGTTCCCATCCAAACAAGTCCATTTATCGGTATAGATTCCAATCCATTAGTAAAATCATTTGGGAAAAGTAACATTGGATCATTACTTTCCAAAGACAAAAAAGCTTGCTCTACTCCAAACTGAATCGAAGGCCATTCTTTTAATTGTTCCCACAGTTGATCTTTACCCAAATTGATGTTATTACAAACCCATTCTAACTGATCGGAATAACCTGATCTATCATCATAAGAAAGTCCACGTAAAACACCGCACTCTCCTATTCCTAGCTTTCCTTTGTTTTCAATAATTAAAAACCAAGTTTCCTTTTCGGTCATAACTCCACGTGAAGTTCCAGAAGGTCGTTTGAAATTTAAAATATACTTCTTAAAATGTGCTTTCATTGTTAATCGTTTTTTTTGAAAAATCAGCTTTAAACTTCATTATTTACTTATGATTCAAAAAAGATAATGCCTCGACAAGATTTAACTGAAATTATACCTAGTAAAGTGAATAATGATGAATTAAAAGACTGAGAATAAAAAAATAGCAGTTCGTATTCCTTTAGAAATACAACTGCTTTTATTTTTAAACACTAAAACTGTTTCTTTTATTATATTTCTAATGAACCACCAATTGGCAATAGAATCAATTCTTTATGTTTGTTTGCGAATTTTTGTTTAGCAACTTCATGATCGATTTTTATGAAACCAAAAGTATCGTAGTGGTAACCGATTACCTTTGTTACATCTAAAAACTCTGCAGCTATGGCAGCATCGTCTACATCCATTGTAAAGTTACTTCCTATTGGTAAGATTGCTAAATCTAAAGGAGCTTTCATAGGGATTAATTTCATGTCATAAGTCAAAGCAGTATCTCCCGAAATGTAAATGTTCTTTTCTTCGGCTTCAATAACAAAACCACCAGGTTGTCCACCGTAAGTTCCATCTGGAAAACTACTAGAATGAATTGCGTTTACATATTTAACTTTACCAAAATCGAACATCCAAGTTCCACCGTGATTCATTGAATGTGATTTGAAACCTTTTGCTTCATAATATCCAGCAATTTCAGCATTTGAAACAATAACTGCACCTGTGTTTTTTGCAATTGTTTCTACGTCCAGAATATGATCGCCATGAGCGTGAGTAATTAAGATATAATCAGCTTCTAAGCTATTTACATCAATATGTTTTGCCAACTCATTACCCGATATAAACGGATCTACAATAATGTTTTTTCCACTAACTCCAATTGACAAAGAAGCGTGACCAAGGTATGTTATTTTCATAAATTAATGCGTTTAAAATTAATGCTATTGAAAGCAATAAAGATATAAAAAATGTACTTAATGACAAACGTTTTAACTCTGGATCTAACGATCGTGGGTTTGTTGCCTTACTCACCACAGAAATATTTTTAAATAATGGAATAAACCCAATCATAAAAACAAATTGATACCATTTAGAAAACGTGTTTATCGCATACAGCATCACAAAAATAATAGCTATAATGATAAGCCACCAATGATATGATTTGGCTTTTTCAAATCCCATTTTTACGACTAGTGTATTTTTTCCCATTGCAGTATCGTTCTCAACATCTCGCATATTGTTCATATTCAAAACGGTCATACTTAACAAACCAATGCTTGTTGCAGGAAATATGATATTTAAGTCCAAACTATAACCAAACAAATAGTAAGTTCCTAATGTACTAACCAATCCAAAAAAAACAAAAACGAACAAATCGCCAAGTCCGCGATATCCATAAGCAGAATTACCAACTGTATATTTAATTGCAGCTGCTACACAAGAAATTGCCAAAACCAGATACATTAAAGCCGATAAAAAATCATTATTTCCAAAAGAAGCATAAATCACACCAATTGAAGTAATTAAAGATAAGATGGAAACAACGATCATTGCATTTTTCATTTGTTTTTGAGTAATCTCACCACTTTGTACAGCTCTTTTAGGTCCTACACGGTTTTCATTGTCTGTTCCTTTAACTGCATCTCCGTAATCGTTGGCGTAATTTGATAAAACTTGAAAAAACAAAGTAGTTAACAGACAAAGAATCACTATAGTGTAATAATTATCTTGTGTATGAAATTCCTTAAAAGCGGCGGCACTTCCAACTAAAATTCCAGAAATAGACAAGGGAAGTGTTCTCAGACGAGCTGCTTTAATCCATTTTTTCATAATCTATATTTTGTGTTTTGTATCAGATTTACAAATAGTTTCTATAAACCCCACAACGGCATCAAAAACCACGATTTTCTCTTCTTTATGTGCAGTGTGCCCAACATTTGGAACAATTAACTTTTCGACACTAACAACGGCATTATCAAACGCATTGACTTGATTCATAGTGCCAAACTCATCATTTTCACCCTGAACAACTAAAATGGGAACTTGAATCTTTGGAATAAAATGTTCAATATTCCAGGATTGATGTTGATCTGAAAGCCACGTTTTTGTCCACGCATGATACAAATCAAACACTTTATCACCATGATATTTAGTCAAAGCTCTTGATATATTAGTGGTTTCCAAAGTTTTTTGTGCTTCGCGTATTCCTTTTAAAGTTACTTCTTCAATCAAGACATGAACTCCTTCTACGATTAATCCACTAATTTTATCAGGAAACATTCCTCCATAAATAGTAGCAACCGAAGCACCGTCTGAAAAGCCAAATAAAACAGGTTTTTCAATCTGCCAATGTTGCATTAATTCGTCTAAAATTTCAGCTTCTTGTTCCAAGTAATCTATCGGACGAGGTTCGGTATAATTATCTGATTTTCCGTATCCCCTACGATCGTATGAAATTACATTTATGTTCAAGGCCTGAGCCAATTCTTCTGGCCATTCACGCCATAAAACCGTACAACCCAAAGAATCATGCAATAAAACAAGAGTCGCTAAAGGCTGTGCAACCTCCCATTTTTTGTAATATATATTCGATGTTTTTATAAAAACAAAATGTTCACTTTGTTGCACTACATCCATTTGTATTTATTTTTTTCAATTTTATAAATCAATTCGTTTGCTAAGTTCTGAAGAAGTTCAAAATCGTAATAAAAAAGCGTCACCGTTCCTGCAGCAGTATCTAAATCTAGACTTCCAAGATTTTTCCCTTCTTGAAAAAAGCTTTGTCTGACGGTTACTTTTTGGATTTTATTGATTTGCAAATAAGTTGTACTAATATCCCAAACACCATTCTTCAAAATTATAAAATCGTCTTCAATGTATAGTTTTTCATTTCGATAACCGCACCAAATTAAAAAGTAAATTAGAACAAAAAAGGGCAAGATGATCCAGCTATAAGATAGATTTTCAGTAAAATAGAAAACTCCCAATGCAATAGCTGCTGGGATACATAACCATAAAAACTTCAAAAACAAAATACGTTTATGTGGTTTGTAAGCTTTCGATTTGATATCTAAATCTTTTTGATAAATGACTTCGAAAATCTGTTTCAATTCCGCTTGATTCGCTCCAGGTACTATTAATCCTTTTTTCTTTTTATTATTTTCGCTTGATTCGATCTGCTTGATTGAAACTTCAAAGAGATTCATCAATTTTTGAAAATAATTTTGCTTAATCTGAAAAATCTGAACTTTATTTGATGGCACTGCGATAATGTGCGAATCTGTCAATCCATAAGAAACCGTAAGGTGTTTGTTCTTCAATTGGATTTTATAGTTATAATACGTAAGTAGTGTTCTACCTAAATTAAAAAGCATAATAAAAAGCACCAATCCCAAAATCAATATTAGAATAAGCAATCCACCGAGTCGTTCAAAATTAACTTCTTGAATCATTTCATTATATTTAGATGCTTCTTCATCATCTACTGAAAAGAAACTGCGTAATTGTTCGATAATTTGAAATGAAAAGGCAACTAATAAACCAAAAGTTTGAAGATAATTTCGAGTCAACCCTATCTTAATTAAGCTTGATAATCCTATAACAATATTATGAGAAATATTTTCTTGTTGAACAACAGGCTTACTAATCGCTTCATTTTCTGTTTGTTCTCCTATATGTTGTTCTGTTTCTTCTTCAGAATGAATTTCACTAGTCTCTCTTGTAGTTTCGATTTCGGTATTTGTAAGTACTTCTTTTAGTGCCAACGCCTTACTGTAACCAATTCCATTAATCGTAATTTCGGTTTTAGAACTGCCCGCTGTATCCACGCCAACAATATATAAACCAATAATCTTGTGAATTAATTTTTGACTCAGATTGACTTCATGGATTTTATCTAATTTTATAACCGTTTTAGACTTATTCAGCCAACCTTTTTTTATGATGAGCTCGTCTTCTATCACTTGAAAAGAATAATAGAAATAATTAATTGACAAACGCGCAATAAGTAATACAACAATAGCAAAAAAACCTAGATATGCGTATTTCCAATCCTCTTTATTGGGCAAGCCATTTATAGCTAAAGCCACAAAAATAGGCCATAGACTTCTAAAAATTCCCCAAAAAGCATTTCCTAAAACCAGCCAAAGTGCTTTTCTGTCTAATTTATTAGGCTGCGAAAAATCGAAATTAGGCTTCTGTTTCATCTTCCAATTCTTGCAAGCGATTCACTAAATAAGATTTCCAACGTTCTGCATCTTCCAAAGTCAAACCTGGAATTGTAACATCAATATTGTCATTTGCAGCTGTATGCAATTGCAACGCTGCTAATCCCAAACGCTTGGCGTACCAACCTTGTTTAATTACTACATGTTGTAAACGGATATATGGAATTATGTGAGTAGATTTAAAGATCAATCCACTAGAATAAATTGCATCGTGTTGACGAAAAGCATATTTTTTCTTTTTGTAAGCAATCAAAGGAAAGATAGCTATATTTAAAAACACAAATAAAACAGCTCCTATAAAGTAAAACCGCTCAAAGTCTTCAAAAACAAAAAAGAGAGCTGTACTAATTGCCAAACCCACAAAAAGCGTGATTGCTGCATTCATTCGTAAGATTTTCACATAATCGCTGTGGAGCGAGTTAAAATCAACCTCTTGATAATGTGGTATCTGATTTAATTCAACCGTGTCATTTTCAAACATATCTGTCTTCTACTTATTTTTGTAAATTTACGAAAACTTCTGAAATAAAAAACAGAACCTTTACGCCTGATTCCTAACAACAAATAGACTTTCAACTTAAAATAAATGCTTTCACAAAGGTTGATTTATAATTTACACTTCCAAATTTAAAAATTAAACCAAAACTAGAATTCATCGAAATTGAAAGATATTTTAACTTAAGAAATCACAAGTTTCAAATTATTGCAAAAATGTCTAAACAATTCATTTAAACAATCTGATTCAAACTAAAATAAAAGACAACATTCTAAACAAAACCTTTAAAACGATCTAAAATAACTGGCTTAATAATTTTCATCAAACCCAGCTTAAGAAATAATTTTAAAATTTGTAACTTGTGCTCCAAAATATTTCAAATAAATAACTAAAAATTAATGAAACAATTATTACGTGTACTTGTAGTATTGATTTCGTTTCCCATTTTTGCGCAACAAGGCGGAATGTGGGTACCTTCTTTATTAGAAGGTATGAACGAATCAGAAATGAAAAGTTTAGGAATGAAAATGTCGGTGAACGATATTTACAGTGTGAACAACTCTAGTTTGAAAGATGCAATTCCACATTTCAACGGCGGTTGTACTTCTGAAGTCATTTCACCTAAAGGTTTGTTATTAACCAATCACCATTGTGGTTATGGTCAGATTCAGTCGCATTCAACTGTTGAAAATGATTATTTGCAAGATGGATTTTGGGCTAAATCTTTAAAAGATGAATTACCAAACAGCAATTTAGAAGTTACTTTTATTGTAAGTATTCACGATGTGACCAAAGAAATTTTAAATGCTACACAAGATTTAACTTCTGAAGAGGACAAAAAAACCAAGATTCAGCAAAACATGAACGACTTACAAAAAACCTTTCAACGCGAAGAATGGCAAAATGTAATGATTCGTACATTTTTTGAAGGCAATCAATATATGCTTTTTGTAACCGAAACATATAAAGACATCCGTTTAGTTGGAGCTCCACCTTCGTCTATTGGGAAATTTGGTTCTGATACAGATAACTGGGTTTGGCCTCGTCATACCGGAGATTTTATGTTATTTAGAATTTACGCCGACAAAGACAATCGTCCTGCAGAATATTCTGAAAACAACATTCCTTATACTCCAAAACATTATTTACCAATATCGCTTAGTGGTGTGGAAGAAGGTGATTTCACTATGGTTTTCGGATTTCCTGGACGTACTCAAGAATATTTACCTTCATTTGCAGTAGAGCAAATCATCAACGATTTAAATCCTGCACGAATTGCAATTAGAGATAAAGCTTTGAAAGAAATTGATGTCTTTATGAGAGAAGATCAAGCAATTAAAATTCAATATGCTTCTAAATATGCTTCGATGGCAAACTATTGGAAAAAATGGATCGGTGAAAGTCAAGGATTAACAAGATCCAATGCAGTTGAAGTAAAAAAATCGTTTGAAAACGAATTTTTACATCGAGTACGCGCGAACAATAAAACGAAAGAATACGGAAATTTACTTTCTGAATTCAAAAAACTATACACAGAAATTGCTCCTTATAGTTTAGCTCGTGATTATTATCAAGAAATTGGTTTAAGAAATAGCGAACTGTTAAGTGTCGGATTCCGCTTATATCAATTAGAAAACATTTATCACAGAAATGGCGAACAGAGCTTTAACGATCGTAAAGAAAATCTTTTAAAACAGCTTGAAGGTCAATTTAAAAATTACAACGAAAATGTAGATCGTAATGTTTTTGAACAGTTGATTGAACTTTATGGAACAAAAGCTCCGAAGAAACTAACTCCGGCTGCTATTCAAAACATCAATTATGCTGATTTAACTCAAAGAATTTATAGTAAAACCGCTTTGAAATCTTTTGAGAGTCTAAATAAACTATTGTCTGGTTCTGCTGAAGAAATCATCGCAAAATTGAACAAAGATGAAGGATACAAATTAGCAAAAATACTTGGAGAGAATTATTTTGAACAAATCGCTCCAGAATTTGATGCGATCAATATTAAAATTGAAGCATTACAAAGAACCTATATGAAAGCACAATTGGAATTATTTCCAGATGCTCGAATTTTCCCAGATGCAAACTCAACAATCCGAGTTACTTACGGAAATGTAAAAGGTTATGAGCCAAAAGATGCTGTATCCTACAATGCAGTGACTTATTTAGATGGTGTAATGGAAAAATATGTTCCAGGTGACTACGAATTTGACGTTCCTCAAAAGTTAATTGACCTATATAAGGCGAAAGATTACGGAGTTTACGCTGATAAAAACGGTAAATTACCAATAAACTTTATCGGAACAAACCACACCACGGGTGGAAACTCTGGTTCGCCAGCAATTGACGCACATGGAAATTTAATCGGATTGAACTTTGATCGCGTTTGGGAAGGTACAATGAGTGATATTTATTATGATCCTGAGATTTGTAGAAATATAATGGTTGACGCTAGATATATTTTGTTCATTATTGACAAGTATGCTGGTGCAAAGCATTTGATTGAAGAAATGAAGATTGTATACCCTAAAGCCAACTAGTTCAGTACTATAACTAAAGAAAACACAATGACACGCCAATAATCAAGGGCGTGTCATTTCATTAAAAAAAAGTCCATAAAAGTCTGTATTAATTTTCTATAAAATAATTCGAGATTGTATTTAAATTAACATTTATAAGCTTGAAAACAAATGAGAAAAGAAAAAATAGAATAGTGATTTTCTTAAAATGAAGGCCGTTTGAAAGACCAAAAAAAAGGTAAAAGAAGGGCTGAATATAATTTTTGCAAAAAAAAATCAAAAAAAACAACACTTAATAAAAAAATTGTATCTTTGTAGAGAATTAATAATTAACTTTTACAATAAAAAAAAGATGAAAAAATTAGCATTATCATTAGTATTAGTTGCTTCTGTAGCATTCGTATCTTGTAAAGACACAAACAAAGAAGCTGCAACTGAAGTAGAACAAACTGCAACTGAAGCTGTTGAAGCTGTTGAGGATACTGCAAACGAAGCTATCGACGCTACTGAAGAAGCAGCAAACGAAGCTATCGATGCTGTTGAAGAAACTGCTGTTGAAGCTGAAGCAGCTGTTGAAGAAGCAGTAAACTAATCATAAATGATTAAAAATCGTAACCTCGCTTTTTGCGAGGTTTTTTTTTGCTCAATCATTAAAAATTACATCTATTAGTTACATCTTTTCGATTGAGTGCAACTAAAATTATATCAAAAAACCCAGGCTATAGACCTGGTTTTTTGTTATTTATAAAATGCTTTGTCAATTCTTAAATCATTTAAAGAAACCAACAAAGATCTTTTAGTTCACCACTTGATTTATTGGTACAATTAAATCTTGTTTAATAAATTCACCACCAATCATTGGGATAAATAAACGATTGTATTTATGACCTTCTGTTTTTGTATGCAATACACCACGCGTTGTGTTCATTGTAAACATAGCAAGTTCGTGCAATAATGCTTTTGGAAGTACAATTTGATCGTTTTTCACAAAGTATTGCCATCCTGTAGGTTCAAATTCAAATTCACAAGAAACCGCAATTTCCATAACTTCCTCTTTGTCAAGCAAAAATTTGAATTTTGAAATTGCTTTAACCATATTTTTCTCATGGTTTACTCCAAATTGAAAATCGAAGTTTAAGTCTAAAGTTCCATTTTCTTTTTCTATTTCATTCTTTTTAAAATCCTCAGTTGTAATATTAACTAATCTGAAGTTAATATTTACGGGTTGCTCACTCATAATATATATTTAATGTTAATTATTCATTTCTATTAATTGTTCTAAATGCGAACGGTCGTTAGACAGTCTCGGAATTTTATTCTGACCACCTAATTTATCCTTACTACTTAACCACAATTGAAACAAATCTGGTTTTGCTACATTTAATTTCAACCGATTCAACGTCATATTATTGTAACGTTTAGCTTCGTAATCAGAGTTCAGTTTTTGAATGTTTAAATCCAACTGTTCTGCAAAATCTTCGATATTTTCTGGCTGATTTCTAAACTCAATCATCCATTCATGTGCACCTTTTTCTTTTTCTTTCATGAAAACAGGTGCTACAGTATAATCGATCACATCTACATTGAATGCTTTTGCTGTTTGAGCGATTGCCTTATCTGTATTTTCGATGATCAATTCCTCTCCAAACACGTTGATATAATGTTTTGTACGTCCGGTGATGCGTATTCTATAAGGCGATAAAGAGGTAAAGCGCACCGTATCTCCTATTAAATATCGCCACAAACCAGCATTTGTAGTAATTACAATAGCGTAGTTTTCCCCCATTTCAACACCGGATAAAGGTACTACTTTTTGTTGTGAAGTTCCAAATGTGTCCATTGGAATAAACTCATAAAAAATTCCATAATCAAGCATCAACAACATGTCATCTGCATTATTTCTATCTTGAATAGCAAAGAATCCTTCTGATGCGTTGTAGTTTTCGTAATATCTGAAATTATCCGAAGGAAATATTTTTTTGTATTGATCTCTATAAGGTTCAAAGCTGATGCCTCCATGAAAATAGGCTTCTACATTGGGCCACAATTCTAATAAATTCTCTTTTCCTGTATCTTGTAAAACGTTGTTGAGCAAAACAAGTAACCACGAAGGCACCCCGACTAAACTAGTAACATTTTCATTTTTAGTCTCTCTAACAATTGCTTTCATTTTCTCTGTCCACTCATCCATCAACGATACTTTACTACTAGGCGTAGAACTCAATTCTGCCCAAAATGGTAAGTTTTCAATCAAAATTGCAGACAAATCGCCAAAAATAGTGTTATTGTCTTCATATAATTGTTTACTTCCACCCAATCGAAGGCTTTTTCCGGTAAAGAGCTGAGAATCTTCGTTATTATTTAAATACAGACACAACATGTCTTTTCCAGCTTTGTAATGACAATTCTCTAATGCATCGCCACTTACAGGAATAAATTTACTTTTAGCATTAGTTGTCCCACTCGATTTTGCAAACCATTTTATAGGTTCACTCCAAAAAATATTTTTCTCTCCTTTCCTGCTTCGCTCAATCATTGGTTCCATTTCTTCGTATGTAACAACTGGAACACGACTGGCATATTGCTCATAAGTTAAAATGGAAGAGAAATTGTATTTTTTTCCAAGTTCAGTATGTTTTGAACGCTGAATCAGATTCAATAACAGTTCATTCTGAACATCATGTGGGTATTTTAAAAATAATTCAATTTGGTGGATTCGCTTTTTCAAAATCCATGAAACGATTGAGTTTACTATAGATATGGCCATTTTTTTCTATTGCTTTTGGATACCGAATATGATTGATTATTCGTACTTTTACAATTTAGTCAAATGTATAAAAAAATATTATGCAATACGAAGGAGTTTTAAATAAAATGCACACCGAGCTTCAAAATCCTATTCAATATTACTTGGTTTTTCAGCAAGCGTTTCTCAACATGAATCAAGTTATCAACAAAACATTAGTGATCAAACATACCGGTTACGAATGTTTAAATTGTCAAAAACAAAAAAAGATTTTTAGACAAGGTTTTTGCTATGATTGTTTTATGAGCAGCCCTGCTGTTGGAGATTGGATCATGCGTCCAGAGCTTAGTACAGCACATTTAGACATTCAAGACCGTGATTTAGAATACGAGAAAAAAGTGCAACTACAACCCCATGTGGTTTATTTAGCAGTAGCAAGTGATTTAAAAATTGGTGTTACTCGAAAAACTCAAATCCCTACTCGATGGATCGATCAAGGCGCCTCTTTTGCTGTACCTGTTTTAGAAGTTCCTAATCGTTATTTAGCAGGTGTGACCGAAGTGGCGCTGAAAAATCATTATACCGATAAAACCAATTGGAGAAAAATGCTCCAAAATCAGGTCTTAGAAACAGATTTACAAGAAGCTGTTTTAAAAAGTAAAATATTACTACCGCAAGAAACTTTTGAATATTTTGATACAACTTCTCACGATATTATAACTTTAACCTATCCGGTAGAAAAATATCCTACTAAAATCAATAGTCTAAACTTAGAAAAACAAGCTGATTATTCTGGAGTATTGACTGGAATAAAAGGACAATACCTTTTGTTTGAAGATGGAACAGTGTTTAATGTTAGAAGCTTTGAAGGCTATAAAGTAGAATTGACCGTTTTGTAATTCTTAGTTAACCAAAAAGTTATTGAAAAAAATCTAAAAAGCAATCGAGGTTTAATTAGATGTACAGTATTGAACGACAATTTTATTCACAAATAATTCTTAATACTTGGAATTATCATCTATGATGTATTATCTTTGTAGTTAAATATTGAGAGGAAAAATTTGTCTGATTGCAACCTCTGAAAAAAAATGCTAAAGCAGAACTTTTTAGTTTATTGCAACATTTTTTTTCCTCGACTCATTAAAAAATATAAACTAAAATGGCATATTTATTTACCTCAGAATCTGTTAGTGAAGGACATCCTGACAAAATTGCTGACCAAATTTCGGACGCTTTAATCGACAACTTTTTGGCATTTGATCCTGATTCAAAAGTAGCATGTGAAACGTTGGTTACCACGGGTCAAGTTATTTTGGCTGGTGAAGTAAAGTCTAAAACCTATTTAGATGTTCAACAGATCGCTAGAGATGTGATTCAAAAAATTGGTTATACTAAAAGTGAATATATGTTTGACGCTAATTCGTGTGGCATCTTATCTGCCATTCACGAACAATCTGCAGACATAAACCAAGGCGTTGACAAAACCAACAAGGAAGAACAAGGTGCTGGAGATCAAGGCATTATGTTTGGTTATGCCACCAATGAAACAGAGGATTTCATGCCTTTAGCATTAGATTTGTCTCACAAATTATTACAAGAATTAGCTGAATTACGTCGCGAAAATAATGAAATCACTTATTTACGCCCGGATGCGAAGTCGCAAGTAACTTTAGAATATGATCACAGCAACAAACCAAAACGTGTGGTTACTATCGTTTTATCAACTCAACACGATGATTTTATACAAGCGGAAAATGAAAGTTTAGAAAGCAAAAAAATCGCTGAGAAAAAAATGCAAGATCAGATTACCAAAGATATCAAAACCATATTGATTCCTAGGTTATTAAAGAATTACCCACAATACAAACAGTATTTCAACGATGAAATTACCTATCATGTAAATCCTACAGGCGTTTTCATTATTGGTGGACCTCATGGCGACACAGGATTGACCGGAAGAAAAATCATTGTAGATACCTATGGTGGAAAAGGAGCGCACGGTGGTGGAGCTTTCTCTGGTAAAGATCCATCAAAAGTAGACCGATCTGCAGCATATGCGGCACGTCATATCGCTAAAAACATGGTGGCAGCTGGAATTGCAGACGAACTTTTAGTTCAGGTTTCTTACGCAATTGGAGTTGCTGAACCAATGGGAGTTTTTGTAAATACTTATGGAACTTCAAAAGTAGAAATGACCGATGGAGAAATTGCTGAAAAAATTCAACAGTTATTTGATTTAAGACCTTATCATATCGAGCAAAATCTAAAGCTAAGATTTCCTATTTACAGTGAAACGGCTGCCTACGGACATATGGGACGTAAAAACGAAGTGATAACCAAAACGTTTAAAAACCCAAATGGCGAAGAAAAAACAATAGAAGTTGAATTGTTTACTTGGGAAAAATTAGATAAAATTGAAGCAATTAAACAGGCTTTTAAAGCTTAATAATAAATCGAAAATATAATATTGATTTTTGATATTTTGATTTACAAAAAAATCCCGAAAATTTCGGGATTTTTTTTATTTCAGTTTCTCTTTTAAATATCTACCTGTAACAGATTCTTTATTTTTTACAATTTCTTCAGGAGTACCAGTAGCAACAAGTTTTCCACCATTTTTTCCTCCATCTGGACCGATGTCAATTACATAATCTGCGCATTTAATCATGTCTAAATTGTGTTCTATAACTATAATAGAATGACCCTTTTCAATTAATGCTTCGAATGATTTCAATAATTTTTTAATATCGTGAAAATGAAGACCTGTAGTAGGTTCATCAAAAATAAACAAGGCTCTTTCTTTCACCGCTCCTTTTCCTAAAAAGGTTGCCAATTTTACACGCTGTGCTTCTCCTCCTGATAAAGTTGAAGATGACTGTCCTAACTTAACATAACCCAAACCTACATCTTGTAAAGACTGTATCTTTTGAATGATTTTTTCTTGTTTGTGTTCAGTAAAAAATTCTAGAGCTTCGTCAACAGTAAGATTTAAAACATCGAAAATACTTTTTTCGTGAAACTTTACTTCTAGAACTTCTTTCTTGAAACGCTTTCCTCTACAAGTTTCGCATTCTAAATGAACATCTGCCATAAACTGCATTTCTACTGTTATGGTTCCATCGCCTTTACAAACTTCACATCGACCACTTTCTACATTAAAAGAAAAATGTTTAGGTTGAAAGTTTCTTATTTTTGAAAGTTGTTGTTTAGAATATAAATCACGAATATCATCATAAGCTTTGATATAAGATATTGGATTGGATCGCGAACTCTTACCAATAGGATTTTGATCGATATATTCTACGTGTTTAATGTGTGAATAAGAACCTGATATCTCGGTATATTGACCCGCTTTTTCACCGATCCCAGTTAATTGTTTTTGCAATACTGGATACAATAATTTTTTCACTAATGTGGATTTTCCACTACCAGAAACACCCGAAACCATTGTTAGACAATCTAGAGGAAAAACTACATCGATGTTTTTTAAATTGTTTTCTCTTGCTCCTTTTATTTCTATATAATTTTTTACTTTCCGACGGGATTTTGGAACTTCAATTTCAAGAGTTCCGTTTAAGTAATGTGCAGTTAAAGTATCTGTTTTTAAAATTTCATCAAAAGTACCCTGAGCGACAAGTTCTCCACCTTGCACACCTGCTTCTGGACCAATATCAATAATTTCATCAGCAGCTTTCATTACATCTTCATCGTGTTCAACAATGATTACGGTATTACCTAAATCTCTTAAATTTTTCAAAACTTGGATTAGTTTTTCAGAATCTCTAGAATGTAGACCAATACTAGGTTCATCTAAAATATACATAGAACCAACCAAACTACTTCCCAATGAAGTAGCCAAATTTATTCGCTGTGATTCACCTCCTGAAAGCGTAGAAGATCGTCGATTTAACGTTAGGTAATCCAAACCAACATCGCTCAAAAACTGTAATCTATTATTGATTTCCAACAACAATCTTTTGGCTACTTGTTGTTCATATTCATTCAAAACTAATTGTTTAAAAAACGAACGAACTTCATCAATTGGTAAATCAACCAAATCAGAAAGTGTCTTCCCTCCTATTTTAACATAATCAGCCTCTTTTCGAAGTCTTTTTCCTGTACAAGCGGTACATTTTGTTTTCCCTCTGTATCGGGAAAGCATCACTCTATTTTGAATCTTATAACTATTTTCTTCTAAGTTTTTAAAAAAATCATTCAATCCAGTAAAATAGTTATTTCCTTCCCAAATTAATTGTTTTTGCTCATCATTTAATTGAAAATAAGGCTTATGAATCGGAAAATCAAACTTATGAGAGTTGTTTACCAATTGCTCTTTAAACCAAGACATACTTTCACCACGCCAAGGAAAAATAGCGTTTTCGTAAACCGAAAGTGCAGTATTGGGTACAACTAACTCCTCATCGATGCCAATTGTAGTACCAAATCCATCACATTTAGGACATGCACCATATGGATTGTTAAAACTAAACAAATGAATGTTTGGCTCTAGAAAAGTAATTCCGTCCAATTCAAATTTATTATTGAACTCTAACTGCTGATCATTATTCAAACTACGTAAATACAAAACACCTTTACCTTCAAAAAATGCAGTATCTACAGCATCTGAAAGTCGATTATAAAAATCTTCTTCGTGTCTTATTACTAAACGGTCAATAACCAACTGAATGTTTTTTGCTGAAAGTTCCTTATTAGAAAATTTCTCTATAAATTCATCAATTCTTAACGTTTCATTTTTATAGAAAATACGAGCAAAACCTTGTTGCAAAGCGATTTTCAACTGATCAATAATTGTTCTACCTTCAATATCATACATCGGCGCTAGCAACAACCATTTTGAAGCTTCTTCGAATTCGTTTACCGTATCGATGACATCGCTAACGGTATGTTTTTTAACTTCTTCGCCAGAAACAGGAGAAAAAGTACGGCCAATTCTTGCATAAAGAAGCTTAAGATAATCGTAGATTTCAGTTGAAGTTCCAACTGTTGAGCGCGCATTTGTTGTATTTACTTTTTGCTCTATTGCAACCGCAGGAGCGATACCTTTTATATATTCAACTTTGGGTTTGTTGATACGTCCCAAAAACTGTCGCGCATAAGACGAAAGACTCTCCACATACCTGCGTTGACCCTCGGCATAAAGCGTGTCAAAAGCCAAACTTGATTTACCCGAACCAGACAAACCAGTAATAACCAGCATTTTATTTCTGGGTATTACCACATCGATGTGTTTTAAATTATGAAGGTGTGCACCTTTTATTATAATGTTTTTTTTAGAGTCTATTTGAGACCAATCCATAGTTTTCATTTCGTCAAAATATCCACAAATTTACGAATAATTCAACAGATAATTCTGGTGTACATAAAATCAAATTTTAAAAAAAACAAAAAAAACATATTAAGTTTTCTTTAAGAGAATTATTTTTTTATATATTTGTTTAATCATACTTAATAAAAGAGGCCTATTCTATATCTGTACTTATAAAAAACATAAAAAAACGTAAGTTAGATGACAAAAGTAATTTTGTCGGATGCAACGTTGGTACGTCAATATGCATCCGGACACGAATGGGCATTAGCTCAATTAATTGAGCGCCATCAGGCACGAATCTTTGGATTTATCTTTTCAAAAGTGAAAGACCAGGATTTAGCGAACGATATTTTTCAGGAAACCTTCATCAAAGTAATTAATACAATTAGAAAAGGCAGCTACAAAGAAGAGGGCAAGTTTCTCTTATGGGTGATGCGGATCGCTCGTAATCTTATCATTGATCATTTTCGAAAAGTCAAAAAGATGCAACTACAACGTGATTATGACGACTTCTCTATCTTTGATGGTATCGAAGACCGAGATAAGAATATTGAAGCAAAATTAATCTATGAACAAATTGAAGACGAGCTTCAGGTTTTGATTTTAAGATTGCCGAAAGAACAACAAGAGATTATTAGACTAAGACTTTATGAAGACCTTAGTTTTAAAGAAATAGCTGAGTTGACTGGCTTGAGCATCAACACCGCTTTGGGAAGGATGCGTTATGCACTGATGAATTTAAGAAAAATTATTGAACAAGGACAAAATATTATTAAATCCACACAATAAAAAAAAACACCACTGCGTTATCTTATAAAATTCAACAGCTTTTATATGATAAAAAATTACAAAACAGATGGTAAACAACAAAAGAAATTGTTACCAAAACGCAGTACAGTGAACTTTATTTTAAATTACTCTAAAGGTACACGCAGTGTAAAAAATGACACGTTTCATTTCATAACTTTTCAAAATTAAAAATGTAAGGAGCTTTTCACAGCTCCTTATTTTTTTACGACAATTAACCCTAAAAGGACACTTCAATCGTAGTGATTTTTAAAAATCAACTTAAAAGTACCTAAGAATAAATTTCGTAAAGGCATACTCTTACGATCAAAAATCGTCCTAAATTACCTACCTGTCAATAAAAAAGAAATTTGTAATTTTGTTGAAAAATTACTCCATGCTGAAACAACTTTTTGCTTTCAGAGAAACAAAACGTGCGTGGCACCTCCCGGTAGTTGCAGGTTTGTGCGTGGGTATTCCATTATTATTGGGGTTTAAATTCGACGATATGGACGCCGGAAGATTGGCTTCACTTGGCGCATTGGTTATTCTCTACCTACAGTCTGATAATTTAGCAAACCGAATGATGATCCTGACAGTTTGCGGGTTTGGGTTTATTTTCTCATATACCATAGGTGCAGTTGTAGCACATTGGTTTTGGCTTTCTCCTTTGATATTAGGAGTCTATACATTTGCAGTTCACTATGGATTATTTCGGTTAAACTTAAACAAACCACCTGGAAACTTCTTCTTCATAATGACCGCCTCTATGGCAATTGTTCAACCACAAAACATTGAAAATATAACCAAAAACATTGGAAATGTTGCCTTTGGAGTTATGATTGCTTGCCTCATCGGCATGGTTTATAGTTTAATCACTTTAAAAAACCCAATGAAAGAAGAACGGCGTTCAGTGGTTTTTTATTCAAACAAATATACCAACATCACAGAATCTATTATTTTTGGCACCACTGTAGGAGTTTCTTTATTGATTGCTAATCTTTTCCAAATGCCTAAACCTTATTGGGTCCCTATTTCATGTATGGCTGTGATGCAAGGAATTTCTACTTCACATGTTTGGGCAAGAGCAATTCAAAGGGTTGGCGGTACTTTTATTGGTTTATTTTTAGTTTGGACAATACTTCAGTTCAATATTACAGTTTTGGGTATTTGTTTGTGTATCATGATTCTTCAAATTATTGTTGAGTTTTTAGTAGTGCGAAATTATGCTTTGGCAGTGATTTTTATTTCAATGCTCACTATTTTTATTGCAGAACCTAGTAACCACCTTATCCTAAACGCAGGAAATCTGATTGAAGCTCGTTTAGCAGACACTGTTGTTGGAAGTATTATTGGCGCGCTGGGCGGTTGGATGCTTTATCATGAAAGAATACATTTTTACACAAAAAAACAAGTCAGAAAGTCTCAGATACTCTTTAGAAAAATGGGAAGTAGAAAATTATGATCTAATTGAGAGGCAACTTTGATATTTTCGGATTATATTTGTTATCCGAAAAAGAAAAACAAAATGATTATAGACATTACCGTAGACTGGAAGGAATCTTTACTTATCTTATTAGGTTTGATAATATTAATTTTGTTGTATTATTTATTCAACAGAAAGTCTATTGCCAAAGAAGAAGAAGATGAAAAATTAATGAAAGAACGTTGGGAACATGCACAACTATCTCGTCATCAACAAACAATAAATCCAGTACAAAACAATAGGAAGTCAACACCGCAAGCCATTCAGGCATACGAACGGTTGATTATTTTAATGGAACGAATGGAGCTTCAAAAACTGGTTCAGCGTGTAGCTCCAATTTCAGACTTAAAACAAGACTACGCCAATTTTTTGATTCAAAACATCGATCAAGAATACGATTTTAATATTTCACAACAACTTTATGTTTCCGAAGAAGCTTGGGCATTGATTGCAACCGCTAAACAAACTATCATTCAGCAAATATTAAAAACAAGTTTAAAAGATGAAATTGTAACGGCTAAGGATCTTCAAATCGAATTACTTCAAATTAAAGATGTGAATTCGGTTACAGAATTAGCAAAAAATCGTTTAAAAAAAGAGTTCCAACAATTGGTATGATTTTTGGAGTTATTCAGATAATAAAAAAAACAAAAGCAATGAAAAAGATTATGATATTATTTGGATTAATGATGGTGATGGGATGTGAATCATCTGAAGACTGTCATTGTGAAGTTTTTGAAAACATTGGAACCGAAGAACAACCACAATTGCGTTACATAGGTTCATTGGATGGACATTGTGACGAACAAATTTTGGAAGACGATAAAGTCTACCAAAGTGTTAATTGTGAATAAGTAAGCTGATAATCTCACACACTTTTTTTAATACAATTAACCAACTTATATTTAAATGATTTTTCCAAAATTATAAATAAGCAGACATCGTTCTGCTTATTTTTTTAGGCGGATAAAGCTTTGATATTCAAATAGAATTAAAATGTTCCTATCAATCCGATTCCATTAAGACTTGGAGTCAGTTGCCATTGAATTTTATTCTTACCAAAATTGCTAAATTGTTTTCCGTATTTATTTAGCTCCAATCTTTTAATAACTGTTTTTGTACAAAAGTATCCCAGCAGCGCCCCAAAAGTCACATCTGTCACCCAATGTGCATTTTCATACATCCTACTTGCCATGGTGACTGCAGCTCCAGTATAAAAGACCGCTTTTAACCAAGTTTGATCTACGCGTTCAGCCAAAACCATAGCAGTTACAAATCCGATTTGAGTATGGCCAGAAGGAAAAGAGCTGAATCCTGCGTGGTTTCTAAACGGTTGGAATTCGTAATTTCCAAGCCCTTCTGTAGGTCGAGCTCGTCCGATTATTTTTTTTAAAGCGGTTTGTAAAACTCCAGAAGTCGCATAGGCAGCTGTTAAAATAACAGCTGTTTCTTTTGTCCATTCATCGTCAATTAACCATCCTACTGCATAAAAACCACCTGCAAGTCCGTATGCAGCATAAGGTTTACCATTGTGGTACCCAAACTCGGTCAAATGATCTGCAAACTTCGACTTGTTTCTCTGCATCAAATCGCGCATTGGTTCATCTGCTAAAGAAAGCAATGCGGTACCACCAAGTGCTATTCCCGCGTTGAGCCAATCTTCGCCTTCCCAACGGATCGGAGCAGTTAAAGCATAAGCAAAAGCATCAGCAATACGAATTACATCTCCATTTTGCTTTTGAAAATAATTTGTATCACTTTCCAACTTCATACGACCAGCTGTAGACAATTCTAATAATTCATTTTTTAAAACCAAAGAATCGACCTGCGCTGTTATTTGCTCAAAACAAAAAACGCAGAGAATTAAGAAGAAACTTTTTATGTTCATACCGAAAATTTAATAACCCACAAAAGTACAACTATCTCTTTACTAGCAATAAAAAAACATTGCTAAATTTAAGTTTCCTCAACAACTTTTGCCGAATTAGCTTATTTAATTATCATAAACAGAAAGTTATACAAACACGAAACAATCTTCTTAATAAGTTTTGCAAAATGTTAATAAATAAGATTTTATAAACTCATAAAAAATTGTAATTTTACCGTTCTAAAATCTAATGAATTCAAATGGGGAAAATCATAGCAGTTGCTAATCAAAAAGGCGGAGTCGGAAAAACGACAACTTCAGTAAACTTAGCTGCATCACTCGGCGCTTTAGAACAGAAAGTTTTGCTGATTGATGCCGACCCTCAGGCTAATGCTACCTCTGGTTTAGGTATTGATGTAGATAGTGTTGAAGCTGGTACTTATCAATTACTAGAGCATACAGTTGCAGCAAAAGACACTATTTTACCGTGTAGTGCGCCAAATGTTGAAGTTATTCCGGCACATATTGACTTGGTTGCCGTAGAGATAGAATTGGTCGATGTGGAACGCAGAGAATACATGATGAAGGAAGCACTTAGCCCAATAAAAAACGAATACGATTACATTATCATAGATTGCGCTCCTTCATTAGGTCTTTTGACATTGAATGCACTTACTGCCGCTGATTCGGTAGTAATTCCAATTCAATGCGAATATTTCGCTTTGGAAGGTTTGGGTAAATTACTCAATACGATCAAAAGCGTACAAAAAGTACACAATCCACAACTTGATATCGAAGGTCTATTATTGACTATGTATGATTCTCGTTTACGCCTTTCTAACCAAGTAGTTGAAGAGGTACAGAAACATTTTAACGATATGGTTTTTGAAACGATAATTCAACGAAATGTCAAATTAAGCGAAGCTCCTAGTTATGGTGAAAGCATTATTAACTACGACGCAACAAGCAGAGGTGCTACCAACTATTTAAGCTTGGCAGAAGAAATCATTAATAAAAACACTAAGTAATGGCAAAAGCGACAAAAAAAAGAGCTATGGGAAGAGGCTTGTCTTCTTTGCTAACCGACCCTCAAAATGACATCACTTCGGTTGAAGACAACAATGCAGATAAAGTCGTTGGAAACATCATTGAGTTAGAAATCGAAAATATTGAAATTAACCCGTTTCAGCCAAGGACTAATTTTAATGAAGAAACACTAAAAGAACTCTCTACTTCTATCAAAGAACTAGGTGTGATACAACCAATTACTGTTAGAAAAACAGGCTTTAATCAATATCAACTAATTTCTGGAGAGCGACGTTTACGAGCTTCAAAACTTGCTGGATTGACATCAATTCCTGCTTACGTTCGTATTGCAAACGACAACGATTCTTTGGTAATGGCCTTGGTTGAAAACATCCAAAGACACGATTTGGATCCCATCGAAATAGCTTTGTCTTATCAAAGATTAATAGACGAAGTTGATTTAACTCAGGAACAGATGAGTGAGCGTGTTGGAAAAAAACGTTCTACTATAACCAACTACCTGCGTTTATTAAGATTAGATCCCATCATACAAACAGGAATCAGAGATGGTTTCATTTCTATGGGACATGGTAGAGCTTTGATTTCTATTGAAAATCACGATGTTCAATTAGATATTTATCACAAAATCATCGCTGAGAGTCTTTCGGTTCGAGAAACAGAGACGTTGGTCAAAAACCATCAAGAAAACCTTGTAAATCCGAAAGCAGCATCTAAAAAGAAAATGCTTTACACCATATCTGAAACACAAAAAAAGGTATTTACCGATTTTTTTGGAGCTAAGGTTGATGTAGCTATTGCAGCAAATGGAAAAGGAAAGATTTCGGTTCCCTTTCATTCAGCAGAAGATTTGGAACGTATTTTGAAATTATTAAAAAAATAGTGCGCTGGTTTATACATAGCCTTTTTTTAATGTTGAGTTGGACTTCTGTTGCTCAACAAGATTCGCCTGCGCTGCTCCCAAAACAATTAAGTAATAATGAACTCCGAGCTTTAGATCCAAATGCACCTTCAAGAGCTGCGTTTTACTCGGCGGTAATTCCGGGCTTGGGTCAGATTTACAACAAAAGTTATTGGAAAGTTCCGCTAGTTTATGCTGGATTGGGAACCGGTGTGTATTTCTACGTAGATAATCAAAGAAAATACCAAGCGGCACGTAATGAATACAAGTTGAGACTTAGAGGTATTGATCGAACCGACACTCCAAAAATTGGTTCTTATACTGCAGATCAATTACTAGTAGTTCAGACGCAAGCACAAAAAAACCGTGATTTATCACTATTTATAACCATTGGCTTGTATGTACTTAACATAATAGATGCCAACGTGGATGCTCATTTACAACAATTTAATGTAGATGACGATTTAAGTTTTCGTCCAACATTTGAATATCAAGACGAATTCAACAACTATCAAATGGGTTTCACAATGAGCCTTAAATTCTAAAAAAAACATGAAAATCGCATTATTAGGCTACGGCAAGATGGGTAAGGAGATTGAAAAGATTGCTTTAGAACGTGGTCATGAAATTATTTTAAAAAAAACGGAGGACAACGATTTTGAAGGATTAGAAAACGCCGATGTTGCTATTGATTTCAGTATTCCAACAGCTGCCGTTATCAATATTACTACATGTATTAATAAGCAAATCCCGGTTGTTTCTGGAACTACAGGTTGGTTGGAACAATACGATGCGATGGTACTTCTTTGTAAAGAAAAAAACAGTGCTTTTTTATACAGTTCCAATTTTAGTGTGGGAGTAAATTTATTTTTCGAATTGAATAGCTATTTGGCGCGAATGATGTCAAAAATAAAAGATTACAAGATCTCTATGCAGGAAATTCACCATATTCAAAAATTAGACGCACCCAGCGGAACAGCAATTTCACTTGCAAACGGCATAATCGCCGAAACCGACTATACTGCATGGACTTTAGAAGAAGCATCGAATGAACAAATTCCTATTGATGTGAAACGAATCGACCAAGTTCCTGGAACACACAGCATTTACTATCGTTCTGAAGTGGATGAGATTGAAATCAAACACACTGCTTTTTCTCGTCAAGGTTTTGCTTTGGGCGCTGTAGTTGCTGCAGAGTGGATCGTTGATAAAAAAGGCGTTTTTAATATGAAAGACGTTTTGAATATAGAAGCTGTTTAATTTTCAAACATTTCTTAGGTATATTTAATAATAAAAATTATTTTCGTAAAAAATTGTTTTATGGATACAACGCAATGGCTCATTTTTTTCTTAGTTATACAAGTAATTCATTTTCTTGGTACTTGGAAATTATATGTGAAAGCAGGAAGAAAAGCTTGGGAAGCAGCAGTTCCTATTTATAACGCAATCGTATTGATGCAAATTATTAACCGACCAAAATGGTGGGTTATTTTATTGTTTGTACCAATTGTAAACCTAATAATGTTTCCTGTCGTTTGGGTTGAAACATTACGCAGTTTTGGAAAAAACTCTTCTTTAGATACAATACTTGGAGTTCTAACATTAGGTCTCTATATTTATTACGTTAATTATTTTACTGAGGTTCAATACATTGAAAACAGAAGTTTAAAACCAAATTCAGAAACAGGAGAAACTGTAAGCTCAATTTTGTTTGCCGTAGTTGTTGCTACAATTATTCATAATTATTTTATTCAGCCGTTTACGATTCCAACATCATCATTAGAAAAAACTTTGCTAGTTGGTGACTTTCTGTTTGTAAGTAAAGTCAACTACGGTCCACGTGTCCCTCAAACAACCATCGCTCTACCGATGGTTCACGATACCATTCCGATGGCAAAAGTAAAGTCGTATTCTAAATTCCCACAGTTACCATATATGCGTTTACCTGGTTTTTCAAAACCGAAACACAACGATATTATGGTTTTTAACTGGCCAACCGATACTGTTTATCAATTCTTTGATTACACCTCCAACAAAAGGGCAGATAAACCTATGGACAAACGTTCTAATTATGTAAAAAGAACGGTTGGAATGCCAGGAGACAATCTGGAAATAAAAGATGGTGTGGTATATATCAATAATGAAATTTTGGATCTGGGCGACCGGGCAAAAATTCAATACTCATATATTGTTACAACTAACGGAACACCTTTGGACGTCAATTTTATTTTTAATGATTTGGGAGTAACCGAAGGAGTACAACAAATAAAAGTTGATACCTATTATTTTTCCGCACTAACACAAGAAAGTGTACAGCGTTTAGAGCAACTTTCCATCGTTAAAGAAGTTAAAAGACATATTACACAGGGTGCAGAATTTCATCCTGTGAAAAAAGAGTTTCTGGCTATATTTCCACACAGCAAACCTTGGAATGGAGATAATTTAGGACCAATTCACATCCCTGCAAAAGGTGAAACAGTAGAATTGAACGCCGAAACTTTGCCATTTTATAAAGCAATTATTAAAGACTACGAGCACAACACTTTAGAAGTGAAAGATGACGGAAGTATTTTTATAAATGGACAACTAGCAACAAGCTATACCCTTCAACAAGATTATTACTACATGATGGGTGACAACCGTCATCGCTCAGAAGATAGCCGTTATTGGGGCTTTGTACCTGCAGATCATATTGTAGGAAAACCAGTATTGATTTGGATGAGTTTAGACGCGACTGTTCCTTGGAGTAAAGCATTTGATAAAATTCGTTGGGAACGTCTTTTCACTACTGTTCACGGTACTGGAAAACCACATAGTTTTTTTATATACTTTGTGATTGGTCTTGCAGGTTGGGCAATTTATGCCTTTGTTAAGAAACGTAAAGCTAAAAAATACGATTATTAATGGAACTTTTGATTCATCCAACCTATTTTCCTTCGATCAGCCATTTCGTAGCCATGCTCCAAGCAGAGCAACTCGTGTTTGAAACCGATGATAATTTTCAAAAGCAAACCAATCGAAACCGAATGTACATTTACAGTGCAAACGGTACGCAACTATTGAACATTCCGGTAAAGCATAGTAAGGAAATTCATCAAAAATACAAAGATGTCAAAATTGAGCAAGCTTTTGATTGGCAAAAACAACATTTTAAATCGTTGGAAGCTGCTTATCGTACTTCGCCCTATTTTGAATATTTTGAGGATGATATAGTGCCTATTTTTGAAAAAAAACAGACATTTCTGTTAGACATGAATTTTCAAATACATGAAATTTTATGTGATTGTTTAGGCATTGAAATTTCCTATACCAAAACCACAGAATATTTTAAAAATCCTACACAAACCGATTTAAGATCTTTGGCAAACGGTAAGAAAGATTTAAATGTTTTTACACCTTATACGCAAGTTTTTGATGACAAGCACGGATATATTAATAACTTAAGTATTTTGGATCTTTTATTTAATGAAGGAAGACATGCGGTCCAATATCTAAAAGAACAAAAATTAATTTTACCTGAATAGCAACTTTTATTCGTTTTTAAAGGTCAAATAACGATTGTTCATAATACTAAATAATTAGTTTCCTCATAGAATCTTTGAACATGAAGTGTGAAATTTACAGTTTCGAAACTTTATAAGATCGCATTTATTTTCAAAGGTTTTATGGAAAATCGCATCTGAGAAGCATAAAATAAATTGTCAATATTTAGCTTCAAACCTCTTCTGAATCTTCATTTTCTTTAACTTGATTACTTGACTTCTTTTGAAGTTTTTTACTCTTAATTGTAATAATTAAAGAGATGAGAGCGTGTACAAAAACACAACTTAACAGAAATACGATTCGCCCTTTTCCGAAAATATCCTTGTTAAAAAAAACTTCATAATGATAAGCAATATAGCAATAAATCACAAAAAGCAGGGTGTTCAATGCTATGACTCTAAAAAATCGCTCCCTGTTGGCTAAAACTACTATAGTTACCAAAAAGCATAGCATGGAAATAACCACGACCAATAAGATTCCTTCTAAAAAAGTCATACGATTTAAATGAGGATGTAAATATCGGTAATTTATAAATAAGAATAAAACTTCAGATTAATTATAATCTTATGAATCTAAATTCGGTGCTTATTATAATTAATAGAAGAGTGAAAACAAAAAAACTCCGGAAAATATCCGGAGTTTAAATTATAATATGGAACAAATATTTATGCTCCTGCAGCGATTAAGTTTAATGCTGATCCAGCTTTAAACCATTCAATCTGACTGTCGTTGTATGTATGATTTGCCATAATGATGTCTTTAGTTCCATCAGCATGTACAAATTCTAAAGTCAACGGTTTTTCTGGCGCAAACTCTGTCAGGTCAAGGAAATTGATCGTATCATCTTCTTGAATTTTATCATAATCTGCTTCATTTGCAAACGTTAATCCTAACATACCTTGTTTTTTAAGGTTCGTTTCGTGAATACGTGCAAACGATTTTACCAATACAGCTTTCACACCTAAATGACGTGGTTCCATTGCAGCATGTTCTCTTGAAGAACCTTCACCGTAGTTATGGTCACCCACAACAATAGAAGGAATTCCTGCTGCTTTGTATTGACGTTGAACTGCTGGTACTTCGCCATAGGTTCCATCAATTTGATTTTTTACTTTATTGGCTGCTTTGTTGAAATAGTTGGTAGCACCAATCAACATATTATTAGAAATATTATCTAAATGCCCACGGAAACGTAACCAAGGACCTGCCATTGAAATGTGGTCAGTTGTACATTTTCCTTCAGCTTTTATCAATAATTTCGCTCCAGTAATATTTTTCCCATCCCAAGCTGCAAATGGTTCTAGTAATTGTAAACGCTGAGAATTTGGATCTACAATTACTTCAACATCTGCACCGTTTTGTGCTGGTGCTTGGTAACCTGGATCTTCAACATCGAAACCTTTAGTTGGCAATTCATCTCCATATGGTGGTTTCAATTTCACTTCTTCTCCGTTATCGTTGATCAAAGTATCTGTGATTGGATTAAAGTCTAAACGACCTGAAATTGCCAATGCAGCAACCATTTCTGGCGAAGTAACAAATGCATGCGTATTTGGATTTCCATCAGCACGTTTCGAGAAGTTTCTGTTAAATGAATGTACAATGGTATTTTTTTCTTGCTTATCAGCTCCTTCTCTATCCCATTGTCCAATACATGGTCCACAAGCATTGGTAAACACTTTTGTTCCCATTTTTTCAAAAGCTTCGATGATACCATCGCGTTCGATAGTATAACGGATTTGCTCTGAACCAGGGTTAATACCAAATTCTGCTTTAGGAGTAATGTTATTTTCAACAGCTTGATTTACAATAGAAACTGCTCTAGACATATCTTCGTACGAAGAGTTTGTACAAGAACCGATTAATCCCCATTCTACTTTTAATGGCCAATCATTTTTAGCTGCTTCTTCTTTCATTTTTGAAACAGGAGTTCCTCTATCCGGCGTAAAAGGTCCGTTGATATGAGGCTCTAATGCTGATAAATTGATTTCGATTAATTGGTCGAAATATTGCTCTGGATTTGCATAAACTTCTTCATCTGCAGTAAGGTAAGAAGCGACTTTATCAGCAGCATCAACTATATCTTGACGTCCGGTTGCTGCTAAATATCTTCTCATTGAATCATCATATCCAAAAGTAGAAGTTGTAGCACCAATTTCTGCCCCCATATTACAGATCGTTCCTTTTCCGGTAGCTGACATTGATAAAGCACCTTCGCCGAAATACTCAACGATAGCTCCTGTACCACCTTTTACAGTCAAAATATCTGCAACTTTAAGAATTACGTCTTTTGGAGCCGTCCATCCATTTAATTTTCCTGTTAATTTTACTCCGATTAACTTAGGGAATTTTAATTCCCAAGCCATTCCCGACATTACGTCAACAGCATCAGCACCACCAACTCCGATAGCAAGCATTCCTAAACCACCAGCGTTTACAGTATGTGAATCGGTTCCAATCATCAATCCGCCTGGAAATGCATAATTTTCAAGGATGATTTGATGGATAATTCCTGAACCTGGTTTCCAAAATCCAATTCCATAACGGTTAGAAACTGAAGATAAGAAATCAAAAACTTCTTTAGATTGTGAGTTTGCGACAGCAAGATCTTTTTCAGCTCCTACTTTTGCTTGAATCAAGTGGTCACAGTGAACTGTTGTTGGAACAGCTACTTTTTCTTTACCAGCATGCATGAATTGTAACAATGCCATTTGCGCCGTTGCATCTTGACAAGCTACACGATCCGGTGCGAAATCTACATAGTCATTTGCTCTCTCGAATTTTTGAGAAGGCGCTCCTTCCCATAAATGAGAATATAAAATCTTTTCTGATAGTGTTAACGGACGTCCTACAAGTTCGCGTGCTTTATCTACGCGTTCTGGCATCGTTTCGTACACTTTTTTGATCATTTCAATATCAAAAGCCATACTTTATAAATTGATTGTTAGTTTATTTTAATTTTGCAATGCAAATTTAATCATTTTATTTCAAATTAAAAAATTTTTAATAAAACCTTAATTTCGAAGAGTTATTATTTATAATTATTCTATTTTAATAGATTATCAACAAGATTTAAAGAACATAGATTACAGAAATCAAAAAAAATAAGTCCTTTTATTCACAAACACTTATTTGAAGTGTAAAAAAATGATAATTAACTAAAAAAGCCTTTCGTTTTCCGAAAGGCTTGATTATTATTTTTTGTTCCAGTTACTTCTAAAAGTACAATCTTTGTATTCATCGCTTATGAATATATGGGTATCTTGAATTGTATTTGAAATCCAATTACCAATTACTTCATTTCTTTTTGATTGCAATGCAGCCGAACGAATTTTCATATAATCACTTGAAAAGTCTGCATAATGCTCTGGAATTTTATTGAACACAGTTACCATTCTGTAGTAAGGCATAGTGGTTCCTTCGCTAACTAAAGTTGTTGCCGAAACTTCGCCTACTTGTAAATTCGAAACCATTGAATATAGAAGGCGGTCTTCCATTTTGTTTAGTTCGAAACGAGTTTCGCCATATTGATCCGTTAAGATTCCTCCACTATTTTTTGTTTCTTTTTGATGTGAATACATTCGAGCTGCATCTTCAAAGGTGATCTCGTTATTCAAAATCCTTAAACGTAAATCATCTAATTCTTTTTTTGCTTTATCTAATGATTCTTGTGAAGGCTTTGGAGCTACCAAAAGATAACGAATTTCTAAATTCTTTCCATCGATTTTTTCTAATAAAATCAGGTGATATCCAAACTCGGTTTCAAATGGTCGAGAAACTTCTCCTTCTTTCAATGAAAAAGCCATGTCTTTAAACTCTTTAACAAAAGGTGTCTTTTTATCCATAACAAAAAAACCACCTGTTTCTAACGATTTTCTATCTTCTGAATAACGGTATACTTGACTTTGGAATGAAGTTGATCCACTTAAAACATTATCTCTGATTTCGTTAAGTAAATCAATTACTTGTTGATGTTCTTCTTTTGAGATTTCTGGTTTAATAACAATCTCTGCTAATTCAACTTCATCACCAATTAATGGTAAAGAGTCTTTTGGAATTTCATTGTAAAACTGACGAATTTCTTCGGGAGTTATTGACACATTCTCTGTCAAATGACTTTGCATTCGACTTGCCAACAAATTTTGCTCCATTATTTCATAGAAATATGCTCTAAATTCCTCGTAACTTTTCTTATTATAAAAGCTTACAACTCTATCAATAGAACCGACTCTCTCGACCATTGTATCGATATGCTCGTCCATTCTTCCATTGATTTCATCAGTGCTAACTAATAAACTATCTTGAATTGCTTGGTGTGTAAACAAACGTGTTTCTAACAAAGTTCCTAAAACTCTACAACGATTCAATTCTTCTTCGGGATAGCCATATGTACGAGCTTCTATAAGTCCATTGTCGATATCTGAATCTAAGATTACATAATCGCCAACAACACCCACTACTCCATCGATTTTCTTTTTCGATGCTTCTTGAGCCTGCATTACAGCGAAGCCAGTAACAGCCAAAACTGCTGTCAAAAAATTTTTAAAAAATACGTTCATTATTTTGTATACAATTTCAAATTGGGACAAAGATACACACCTACAACAAACTTTTCAATTTTTTTAAAGTTTAATTAACTCTTAATTGCAAGAATCTGATGTATTTATTTAAACATTTTTTACAATGTACCTCTGACATTACTATTAATTTACATAAATGATTTTGTAAGTGAAAATTATCTACTTCCTTGATAGCTATAATTTAGGACAAAATAAATTCCTTAAAGTTATAAAGTCATTAAAGCATTCTATATAATATAGTTACACTTAAAACAATCTTCTTTTTTAATTTAAATTTTCGTTATTATACTTTGATTTAAGTTGTTCCAAAACCATTGTATTTACCTCAATATCTGCGGCTTTCATTAACTTTTCGGTATATTTTTCTTCCAATTCCATTTGATAGTCAGAAAGCACTTTATTTTTTACATCTTCATATTCAGAAATTTGCTCAAATCTCTTATCTCGAACTAAAAAGATATAATAATGTTTGTTGTGTTTAATAATCGCCTCTTCAATAGTATTTAAATCTACTGAAGTGGGCAATCTCTTATCATCTAAATAAAAAAGGCCTTGATATTTATATACTATTGGAAATTCCTTTTCTTCTAATTGATATTTACTGTCCAATAACTTTCTATAAAGTTTAGCGTCGTATCGTTTTTTAAAAACATAAACTTCTCCAATAAAATATCCTTTGTCTGTATAATTAACCCTGTTTTCTCGATAAAATTTCTTCTGACTGAGACTGTCTTTAGCCGATGGTTCCCAAAAATTATGGTTCAACCATTCAAACAAAAGCATTCCTTCTTTATAGTCTTTCATTGTCAGAGCAAAATCAGGAAAATTCTTTTCTAAATCTCGATCATATTTTGATTTTAAACGCTGCTTCGTATAATCAATATAAGCTTTCGCTGCAATTTCTTCTCTGGTTTTCAATCCAGCAAAATTTTGGGGTGAAGAATAAATAAATTCTAAAACATCTTTAGCTAGGATAACCTCATCGCCATAAAACGCCAAAGCAATAGCAGTTTTATCAACTAATTGTTCTTCCGAGTTTTCTATTGAATTATTATTTTGTAACAATCCTGCTAACTCACTGATGTTTTGATGATTTTCAGTAAACTCGTAACGCAGCTTCAAATGTTCAACTATTTCGTTTTCTAAAATTTTTGCTCTTTGATCTGATTGCACTCTTCTTACAAAGTGAGGCCTAAGTTCTTCTTTATTTTTTCTTTCTTGAATATCAGTAACCATAACTATATGCCAGCCGTGTTGACTAAGAAACGGACGAGAATACGAACGCTTTTCATCTAATTCATAAACGACTTCATCGATCCCATCGATTTTCAAATTACCTGCTTCGTAAACACCAATCAAACCACCTTCTTCACGATTGGACTCGTCGTCGGAAAAATGTAAAACTACTTCTTCAAATGGTTCTCCCAATTTCAAACGCGCATAAGCAAGATGAATTTTTCTTTTGGCTTCTTCCTGATTTTCATCGTTGGTTTTCACGAAAATATGTGCAATTGTTTTATTGTCTTGCACTTCTCGTTTATTATTCACCTTAATCAAATGATATCCAAAAGACGAACGTACAGGTTCGGAAACGGTTCCAACTTCCGTATTATAAGCTGCATTTTCAAATGGATAGACCATTTTTAAAACCGAAAAATATCCTAGATTTCCTTTATTCACTTTAGCGCTTGGATCTTCTGAGTATTCATGAGCTGCTGATTCAAACGAACGCCCGTTTAAAATTTCTTTTCGAACTTCAATCGCTTTATTGTAAGCTTTTAAAGTATCGGCTGGTGCAGAGAATTCATTAACCGTAAACAATATATGAGAAGCATTTAATTCAAAATCGGAACGCCTTAAAGCTTCATCTACCATACTATTTAACTTCGCTTCATCAACAAAATATTTCTCTGCTAAATTTCTACGATGTGTTTGAAATTCAGATTGAAAAGCCTCAGTTTGATCCAATCCCAAAGCATAGGCATCTTGAATTTTGACTTTAAATGTTTTGTATCGTTCAAAATAATCGGCAATATTTTTTTGTGACTCGTCTGTTATTATATCGATGTTCCTATTATAAAGCTGTTCAAAATCAGCTACATTATAAACACTATCATTAATTCGGACCAATACATCCTGAGGATTTTGACCAAAAACAGATAATGAGAAACCTAAAACAAAAAAACTTAAAGAATTTCTAAATAGCTTCATTTTATAAAAGTTGTTGGCACAAAGTTAAACTTTTTTGTAAGTTTCCTTAAAATCATAACGGAAAAGTTTGTAGAGCGAAATATTAACTTGTTATTGATATCTGCTATTTTGTCAGTATATTGTGTTTGGACACCTTTTTGATACTATTTATTTATGAAAACAGACCAACTTAAATTCAGACCAGAAGTTTTTTGGGTTCCATTTGTCGCTATCTTAGCGATCTGGGTTGTGTATTATTTAGATTGGCGTTTTTTCTTAGAATGGAAGCAATTCGGCCTTGTTCCAAGAACTACAAAGGGCTTGCGTGGGATTATTTTCTCGCCATTTCTTCACGTTTCTATTCAACACCTTTGGAACAATACTCTAGCCTTGGTAGTTTTATTACCTTTAATCTGTTATTACTATTACAAAAATTGGAAAATACTGGTTTTTGGTGGTATTTTGCTCTCTGGAATTGGCACTTGGTTTATTGCAACTTCAGGAAATCATATTGGAGCCAGCGGTTTGATTTATGTATTGACTTCGTATATGTTTTTTTCTGGTATTAAAAGCAAGCATTATCGTTTGATCGCGATCTCCTTTTTAGTAGTCTTACTCTACGGAAGTTCTGTATGGTATATGTTTCCAGATATGAAAGAAGGAATTTCTTGGCAAGGGCATTTGGCTGGATTTTTATCTGGTTTATTACTTACCTTTCTCTTAGAACAACCAAAACTTGAACCTAGATATAAATTTGATTGGCAACATCCAGATTATGATGAAACCAAAGATCTTTTTATGCAGCAATTTGATGATAAAGGAAACTTCCGCCCCTTACCAGTTCTTAGAACCGATGAAAAAGGTTATGTATATAACGAAACATTTCATCGAAAAAACGGAATTAGAACGGAGCATGTAGGAAATATTGTTTTTAAAAAAAAGTTCAGAACTTTTGGAGTTTTTCAACCTAATAAACAAAACGATTAGGGATAAAAACTCACCCCTAATCACTTTCTTTTTAGTCTATTCTTCCAAAGCATTCCAACCTCTCGCTTTTAGTGCAATTTTTGTGTTTTCACGAGTAATTAAATGCATGCCTTCGCTTTCTGGAGTCATATGTCCAATGATAGAGAAGTGTGGATTTCCTTTTATTTTATCGAAATCTTCCATTTTAATTGTAAATAGCAATTCGTAATCTTCGCCCCCATTAATAGCTATGGTAGTACTGTCGATATTAAATTCTTCACAAACATTAATGAACTGTGGATCTAAAGGCAATTTATCTTCATACAAATTACAACCCACTTTAGAAGCTTTACAAAGATGCATGATTTCAGAAGAAATACCATCCGATACATCAATCATTGATGTTGGTTTAATATCCATTTTCTCCAACAATTCTTTCACGTCGGTTCTCGCTTCGGGTTTCAACTGACGTTCGATGATATAAGAATACATCTCTAAATCGGGTTGGTTTTGTGGATTAACCAAGAAAACTTGTTTTTCGCGTTCTAAAACCTGCAGTCCCATGTAAGCAGCACCAATATCACCAGTTAAAACTAACAAATCGTTGTCTTTAGCGCCGGATCTATACAGTAGCTGATCTTCTTCTACCTCACCAACTGCAGTCACACTTATCATCAATCCTGTGGTGCTTGAAGTAGTGTCTCCTCCAACCAAATCAACCTTATAAAATTCGCAAGCTTTATGAATTCCTGCATATAATTCTTCTATTGCCTCTAAAGGGAAACGATTCGATACTGCAATGGAAACCGTTATTTGAGTCGGTGTTGCGTTCATCGCACAAACATCAGACAAATTGACTACCACAGCTTTATATCCCAAATGTTTCAAAGGCATATAACTAAGGTCAAAATGCACACCTTCGATCAACAAATCAGTACTTAATACTGCTTTTTTAGATTGAAAATCCAAAACTGCAGCATCATCACCAATTCCTTTTAGTGTTGATTTGTGTTGAATTTTGAAGTTTTTTGTAATATGATCTATCAAACCAAATTCACCCAATTGAGCTAATGAGGTTTTGTTTTGATTTTGATTTTTATCTTCTAGCATAGCCTTAATTTTAATTACAAAATTACAAACATTTTTTGTTTTATAAAAAGAGAGTCTGTGGAATGATTTCCACAGACTCTACTAAACTTCTACATTGTCGATTATTATTCGGTGATCGAATCAAATTGTACTGAATCAGACATCATTTGTTGTTCCATCTGTCTCATTTGAATCTGTCTTTCTCTGTTTTGTTTGTAGCTCTGTAAATAGCTTTCGAAATATGTTTCGAAAGAAGCTAATCGTTGAGTAAGAGCATTAACAGTAGCTGAGTCTTTATGCGATTCACAATTGTCTATAATTCTATAAGCGGTATCAAATGCACGTACAATCTCATAAGCATAATCTTGTTGTTCTTGAGGCTTCATTCCTTTGTAGAAATTCAATTCCTCTTCAGATTTGATGTATAATTTTGTCGCGATTTCAGCTGCTTTTTCATTTTCTCCAATCATGTAATAGAAATCAGCAAAAGGCTCTACCGAGATGTATAATCCGTAACCATCATTTGGTAAATAAAGCTCTATAGGAAATTGCTCCATACCCAAATCAAGAATATTCTTGGCTTTATCGAATTTATTTTCTTGAATTAATTGTTCAGCCAAACGCACCAAATTAGTTCTAAAAGCAAAACTGTTTTTTCTAGTTTCAGGATCATGATAAATATCTGGGCTTCCAAAATTACCCCAATACCAGTTTGTAACGGTCTTGTACATTTTCTCGGAATCAATTGTTCCAATATACAATGGGTGGATATCATGCGCAGCAGTTGCTTTCACTGGCACTAATTTGTATGCCAAACCGTTTAACTGCAAGTAATCTTTCATCCATAAAAAGTCTTCGTCTGTCAAAGAACCATTCGTAAAGTAAATTGGTCGTTCCCAGTTATTGTTAGCAATAATATCAAACATAATCATACGCATACGATACAGAGCACTAGCTTTAATATCGATTGGAATTTCACTTACAATTTGATCTGCAAATTGTTCAGAAACAATACCATTTTTTAAAACCAATTCTTTATCAACAGTTAATTTGAATTTGTTGGTAGGTATACGAATGATTTCCATTCCGTTTGCCATTTTCTCTTTAGTTTCAGGTCTGTCACTACCGATAAACTCCATAATGGTATTCAACTCAATACGATCATCAATTGTTGGAATAACTGCTGCATAGTACATGTTATTACCAGCATATTGGTGGTGGCTATAACGAATTTTCAATGGATCTGCTTCGTAAGCTCTCACTTTCATTTGGTCGATGTACCATTCTGCCTGTAGTAAAGTAGTACAAACTACACGAACATCGGTTCGATAACCTTCGATTTCTTGTAAATACCAAAGTGGGAAAGTATCGTTATCACCAATTGTAAAAATAATAGCATTTTCATCCAATGAATCCATATAAGCTCTTGCCATAGCCAAAGCAGTATATTTATCAGAACGGTCGTGATCGTCCCAGTTTTCTGATGCCATCAACACTGGCGAAGCCAACAGAGTAGTTCCAAGAACCAATGGTAATGCTATTTTAGCATTTATTTTTTGCGATACAAAGTCATAAATTGCATAAACACCATATCCCACCCATATTGCAAAAACCATAAAAGAAGCTACAACGGCATAATCGCGTTCACGAGGCTCAAATGGACGTTCGTTGAGGAATATTTTGAGTGCAAAACTTGTAAATAAAAACAAGGCCAAAAGCACATAAAATGTCTTAGGATCATTTCTATAATGAAAGATAAATCCGATCAATCCCAAAACAAAAGGAATCATGAAATAAGTATTTCTAGCTTTGTTGTTCAGCATATCGCTGGTTAAATTTTCTTGAGATCCCAAACGAATTTCATCTAAAAACTTAATTCCGGTAATCCAATTTCCGTTTAATCGATCGTTACGACCTTGAATATCATTTTGTCTTCCAGAAAAGTTCCACATCAGATAACGCATATACATATATCCAAACTGATAATTGAACATAAATTTCATGTTATCAGTGAAAGTCGGCACTTCTACTTGAATGTATTCACCCATTTGAGATAAATAGCCTTCGTAATCTCTCAGAGAAAGTTGTCCTGATTGAACACCCGCTTTTAATTGTGCTTCCATTTGAACCAACTGTGGGTCGGAGGCGTACTCAGGTTTTAATTTAAAATCAACAGGTTTTGAATACGACATATAATTCACTGAGTGGGAACCGTCGGTACTCCACATTCTTGGAAAATATCCTTTGAATCTAGGAGAGTAATTCGGCTCGGCGTTTTTTCCATCATTCAAGACAATGTATTTACCAGAGGCAAGATCTCTCTCATAATCTACTTTCCCGTCTTTATAAGGTTCACTCGGATCTAAAGCGCCGCCGTATTTTACCGTATAAAAAGTATCATAAAACAACGAACGCGAACCATATTGCTTTCTGTTGTAATAATCTAATAATTCTGCTGCATCCGAAGGTTTATTTTCATTGATTGGAATTTGAGTATTAGCTCGAATTGGTAACATTAACCAACAAGAAAAGCCGATGAAGATAAACATAATAGAAAGCACCAAAGTATTTGCGGTGATTTTTTGCTTTTCACGAGTCCATTTCAATCCAAAAATAAACAATGAAACAACAACAGCAAACGCTATAATGGTACCAGAATTGAAAGGTAAACCAATAGAGTTTACAAAGAAAATCTCGGATTTACCAAAGAAAATCATGGTGTAAGGCAACAAAAACAAGAAAACAAACAATAAAATTGCTACCACTACTATGTTTGCAATAATAAAGTTTTGAACTGTTGTTTTTGGATATTTCTTAAAGTAGTACAAATAACCAATCGAAGGAATAGCTAATAATGCCATGAAGTGAACACCAAAAGACAATCCGATGACTAAAGCAATAAGTAACAACCATTTATTTCCTCTAGGTTCGTCTATTGCATCTATCCAACGTAAACCCAACCAAAGTAACAAAGCCAGCATGAAAGTTGCCATCGCATACACTTCTGTTTCCACAGCACTAAACCAAAAAGTATCGGAAAAAGTAAAAGTCAATGCCCCGATGAAACTACTTCCCAAAACTGCGATTGCAGTGTTATTGCTAATGTTTTCATTTTTGATTTTCACTACTTTCATCAAAATATTGGTCGATGCCCAAAACATAAACAAAATTGCAAAAGCACTTGAGACAGCAGAAACCATGTTGACCATGTAGGCTACATTTTCTGCAGAAGTAGCAAACATTGCAGCAAAAGCTCCAATCATTTGAAATAGAGGTGCACCGGGCGGGTGTCCTACTTCTAATTTTGCAGAAGTAGCGATGTATTCTCCTGAATCCCAGAAACTCACCGTCGGCTCTAAGGTTAGTGTATATACAATAAGCGCAATTAAAAACGCTCCCCAACCGATTAAGGTATTCCACTTTTTGAAATTGAGTGTCAGCATAATTGTTTTTTTAGTCTCTTTTTTTATAAGAACTACAAAGAAAACATTTTTTTTCTAATTCTTGAAAAAATTGTCGAAAAGATATTTTATGGAATTCCTGTTTTTAAGGAAAATAGAAAACATAAGACATTAATGACAGTCAAAATTTGCTTTCATTTGTTACACAAAATACGTTAGCTACTTTTTAAATTCTAAGCAATAAAAATTGCTATAACTCATCAATACTATTTTTTCGTGGTATTCGTTATGAATTGCTTTCAAAAATTTTGTAGATTTACTGTGTAAGATTACAACGAAATACAATAACAAACGAAAACAATATTAGTTGTGAATTGCTTTCAAAAATTTTGTAGATTTACTGTGTAAGATTACAACTATTCTCATAAAAGTTTGTGATCTCATAACGTTGTGAATTGCTTTACTTCATTCATCCTATTTTCTAAAGTATTCAGTGATTCGCTACGCTTAATTCAAAAATTTTGTAGATTTACTGTGTAAGATTACAACTGCGGATTCTTTTTTTTAAAAAAAACGTATGTTGTGAATTGCTTTCAAAAATTTTGTAGATTTACTGTGTAAGATTACAACTTTGGTTAGATTGTACAAAAACAGTTTTCATGTTGTGAATTGCTTTACTTCATTCATCCTATTTTCGCAGGTATTCAGTGATTCGCTACGCTTAATTCAAAAATTTTGTAAATTTACTGTGTAAGATTACAACTATTCTTGGCATGCTATTTCTTTTTAACTAGTTGTGAATTGCTTTCAAAAATTTTGTAGATTTACTATGTAAGATTACAACAAGATTCGAGCAAGGGGGCGAGTATAAACCGTTGTGAATTGCTTTCAAAAATTTTGTAGATTTACTATGTAAGATTACAACATTTTTGAATAAACGGTGTGATGATCGGCAGTTGTGAATTGCTTTACTTCATTCATCCTATTTTCTAAAGTATTCAGTGATTCGCTACGCTTAATTCAAAAATTTTGTAGATTTACTATGTAAGATTACAACAAGTTCGATCAGGCGAAATACCCGCTGGCCGTTGTGAATTGCTTTCAAAAATTTTGTAGATTTACTATGTAAGATTACAACTTAATAAAAAACAGAAAATCATTAATAGACGTTGTGAATTGCTTTCAAAAATTTTGTAGATTTACTATGTAAGATTACAACTTTTCTTTATTTTCTTCTGTTTGCATACTGGTTGTGAATTGCTTTCAAAAATTTTGTAGATTTACTATGTAAGATTACAACTCTTTGTCTTGGTTTTCTTTGTAAGGGTTCGTTGTGAATTGCTTTCAAAAATTTTGTAGATTTACTATGTAAGATTACAACATTTAGCAATGAATCTATAAAAGAAATCGGGTTGTGAATTGCTTTCAAAAATTTTGTAGATTTACTATGTAAGATTACAACTTACTACTTCAATAGCAAAGCCAAGCCAGGTTGTGAATTGCTTTCAAAAATTTTGTAGATTTACTATGTAAGATTACAACATAAAATCAGTTAAAAAACGATTAGGTGAAGTTGTGAATTGCTTTCAAAAATTTTGTAGATTTACTATGTAAGATTACAACTGAGCATTATGTAATTACCGAAGAAGTAGCGTTGTGAATTGCTTTCAAAAATTTTGTAGATTTACTATGTAAGATTACAACTTTAGAAGTGTGTTTAGCTTATGCGAGAGAGTTGTGAATTGCTTTCAAAAATTTTGTAGATTTACTATGTAAGATTACAACACTATTCGACCAAACCCAGCTACTACCGTTGTTGTGAATTGCTTTCAAAAATTTTGTAGATTTACTATGTAAGATTACAACCATCAAGTAGTGAGACACCTAAATTAGTTCGTTGTGAATTGCTTTCAAAAATTTTGTAGATTTACTATGTAAGATTACAACTAAAACGTTTCATTTTACAGATGTATTTAAGTTGTGAATTGCTTTCAAAAATTTTGTAGATTTACTATGTAAGATTACAACATACAGAAGGTTGAGAATATGGCAGCTGCTGTTGTGAATTGCTTTCAAAAATTTTGTAGATTTACTATGTAAGATTACAACTTTATCTTCAAATCCATTGACTGAAACACCGTTGTGAATTGCTTTCAAAAATTTTGTAGATTTACTATGTAAGATTACAACATTTATACGCTAAAAGGAGTAAAATAAGCTGTTGTGAATTGCTTTCAAAAATTTTGTAGATTTACTATGTAAGATTACAACAACCTTTAGACTCTATTCAAGAAATATGCAGTTGTGAATTGCTTTCAAAAATTTTGTAGATTTACTATGTAAGATTACAACTGTTCCATTGATTTTGGCGTATCCACTTGTGTTGTGAATTGCTTTCAAAAATTTTGTAGATTTACTATGTAAGATTACAACAAACTCAAATCTCTATTAGACGATGGTTTAGTTGTGAATTGCTTTCAAAAATTTTGTAGATTTACTATGTAAGATTACAACCAAAAAAATGGGCTTCCGTTGTTTACAATCGTTGTGAATTGCTTTCAAAAATTTTGTAGATTTACTATGTAAGATTACAACATTCCAACATTAAGCAGTAACGCATATCTTGTTGTGAATTGCTTTCAAAAATTTTGTAGATTTACTATGTAAGATTACAACGGCTTTTTTACTGTACTAACTCCTACTTTAGTTGTGAATTGCTTTCAAAAATTTTGTAGATTTACTATGTAAGATTACAACTAAGTCTTCTATTTCCCGTTTGTACGTGGCGTTGTGAATTGCTTTCAAAAATTTTGTAGATTTACTATGTAAGATTACAACACTGGAATGGCAGGAGGTGCGGGAATGGCCGTTGTGAATTGCTTTCAAAAATTTTGTAGATTTACTATGTAAGATTACAACGAGAATATTAGAAATCGAGGGAGACACTAAGTTGTGAATTGCTTTCAAAAATTTTGTAGATTTACTATGTAAGATTACAACAAACAACATCATTAATATTTAATGGGTTGTGTTGTGAATTGCTTTCAAAAATTTTGTAGATTTACTATGTAAGATTACAACCTCCCTTGGTTATTTGGATAGGTACAAAGAGTTGTGAATTGCTTTCAAAAATTTTGTAGATTTACTATGTAAGATTACAACTGTGGTGTATACAAGGTTGATGTAGTGGATGTTGTGAATTGCTTTCAAAAATTTTGTAGATTTACTATGTAAGATTACAACTGAACCAAGTTTAGGTACTAAATTATATGAGTTGTGAATTGCTTTCAAAAATTTTGTAGATTTACTATGTAAGATTACAACAACTTTCTCATCGGACTTGTACCGTAGTTGGTTGTGAATTGCTTTCAAAAATTTTGTAGATTTACTATGTAAGATTACAACGTTTTCGGAGATTTAAAGAAGCCTTCAGGTGTTGTGAATTGCTTTCAAAAATTTTGTAGATTTACTATGTAAGATTACAACGTTTGGGTAGTAGAGAAATCAAAGCTACCTGTTGTGAATTGCTTTCAAAAATTTTGTAGATTTACTATGTAAGATTACAACAAAAATAAAAAATAACATGGCAGGTTTAGCGTTGTGAATTGCTTTCAAAAATTTTGTAGATTTACTATGTAAGATTACAACTTTGAAGGATCTGGAGCCGTGGAGTAATTGGGTTGTGAATTGCTTTCAAAAATTTTGTAGATTTACTATGTAAGATTACAACACGAATTAGCAAAAACAACAGAAGAAATACGTTGTGAATTGCTTTCAAAAATTTTGTAGATTTACTATGTAAGATTACAACTTATTAGAACGTGATGAAGAACGAAAAGTAAGTTGTGAATTGCTTTCAAAAATTTTGTAGATTTACTATGTAAGATTACAACGGATCTATTTTATTATGTGAAATAGAATGTGTTGTGAATTGCTTTCAAAAATTTTGTAGATTTACTATGTAAGATTACAACACCATATAAGATAATTTAACTATATTTGTAGTTGTGAATTGCTTTCAAAAATTTTGTAGATTTACTATGTAAGATTACAACATACTATATACAGAAGAGATTTTAATGCTGGTTGTGAATTGCTTTCAAAAATTTTGTAGATTTACTATGTAAGATTACAACAATCTGTTCGTTTGTTACCCCTAACCAATCGTTGTGAATTGCTTTCAAAAATTTTGTAGATTTACTATGTAAGATTACAACTTTTGGTTACTATAAGCGAGGTTTAAAAGAGTTGTGAATTGCTTTCAAAAATTTTGTAGATTTACTATGTAAGATTACAACAACTACTAATTGATTAATGATTTTATCTTTGTTGTGAATTGCTTTCAAAAATTTTGTAGATTTACTATGTAAGATTACAACAAACCAGGATAAATGGGAATATAGGTGTAAGTTGTGAATTGCTTTCAAAAATTTTGTAGATTTACTATGTAAGATTACAACATTAAATTGCACCCACCACAACAAGCGTCTGTTGTGAATTGCTTTCAAAAATTTTGTAGATTTACTATGTAAGATTACAACTCTGTGTTCTTTAAGAGCTTCGTGAGCTGCGTTGTGAATTGCTTTCAAAAATTTTGTAGATTTACTATGTAAGATTACAACCTATTTTGTCATAAAAAACATACTTACACTGTTGTGAATTGCTTTCAAAAATTTTGTAGATTTACTATGTAAGATTACAACAGCCAAAGAGGAACTTAAAGCACAATATGCGTTGTGAATTGCTTTCAAAAATTTTGTAGATTTACTATGTAAGATTACAACTTTCTTTCAATTGTTCTCTACTTATTTTCTGTTGTGAATTGCTTTCAAAAATTTTGTAGATTTACTATGTAAGATTACAACTTTTAGATGATATTCCCACTATTGGATTAAGTTGTGAATTGCTTTCAAAAATTTTGTAGATTTACTATGTAAGATTACAACTGTCATAATAACCAGGAATAATTCCATCGTGTTGTGAATTGCTTTCAAAAATTTTGTAGATTTACTATGTAAGATTACAACGGGAGAAAAAATCAGAAACATCCTTTCTTCGTTGTGAATTGCTTTCAAAAATTTTGTAGATTTACTATGTAAGATTACAACTAAGGCCCTGCGCCACTCGTCGGCGTTACAGTTGTGAATTGCTTTCAAAAATTTTGTAGATTTACTATGTAAGATTACAACAATTATTCCCCAATGTGTGGAATATAGCTAGTTGTGAATTGCTTTCAAAAATTTTGTAGATTTACTATGTAAGATTACAACAGAAATCCATTTTAAAATTTCTTCATTTTGGTTGTGAATTGCTTTCAAAAATTTTGTAGATTTACTATGTAAGATTACAACGTAAGTGAACGCCAGGCGCTGGCAATAGAAGTTGTGAATTGCTTTCAAAAATTTTGTAGATTTACTATGTAAGATTACAACGTAAAATCTCGTGAAGAGTTAAGAGATGCTGTTGTGAATTGCTTTCAAAAAT
>Ga0265293_10000674_pt1 | contig 79551 bp, 75 predicted proteins | sample Munlanlewell138R_FD_192505 | JGI IMG/M metagenome (GOLD analysis project Ga0265293, IMG submission 192505) | Leachate microbial communities from a municipal landfill in Southern Ontario, Canada - Leachate well 138R | ecosystem: Engineered > Solid waste > Landfill > Unclassified | place: Canada... | reverse complement strand
GTATTTATGGGATTGAAATTAGGATCACTTTGAGATAATAGATATTCCTTTTCGAATTAAATCGACCGTCAGCCGACGGACTTTTTTCAATATACCCACACAGAATCATATAGAACCAATATTTCATTAAAACTGATTTATATTTTAACAATATTTTAGTTTTTAATCCGTTTTTTAATAAGTACATTGTGACAACTAAAACAGATTAATATGGTTGAGTTAAGTAAAAGCATACTAACGAAAGTTAGTTTTGATAGGCAATTATTTCAGAAAGAACTTGAAAAATCTATCAGATGGATTAACAAATCCGAAGATCTGCATTCTTTTAAAGAATGGTGTTTGATTGAGTTTGGACATCTCTACCCGTCAATTTTGAAAAAAGCATTTTATAGGAAATAACAGAAAAGGAGCTTTAATGCTCCTTTTTTTATGTTTTATATATTGATTTTAAATGGGATTAAATAAGCCTAGATCGAATTCTTCAAAAACACTAATCTAAAATAAACCTCCTTGAGAAGTTCCAGGTATTTTACCTAAATGCTCATAAGCTTTTGCAGTAACTTTTCTTCCCCTTTGGGTGCGTACTAAGAATCCTTCTTGAATCAGGAATGGTTCATAGACCTCTTCGATTGTTCCAGCATTTTCACCAACCGCAGTTGCTAAAGTTGTGATTCCAACAGGACCTCCACTGAATTTATCAATTAATGTCGTTAATAATCTATTGTCCATTTCATCCAATCCGTTTTGATCCACATTAAGTGCAGTCAAAGCAATATTGGTAATTTCTATATTGATTGTACCATCACCTTTTATTTGGGCAAAATCTCTTACACGTCGCAATAATGCATTGGCGATACGAGGGGTTCCTCTACTTCTACTTGCAATTTCATAGGCTGCTTCATGATTTATTGGAATGTTCAATAAATCAGAAGAACGATTTACAATTGTAGTTAAGGTTTTAGCGTTATAATATTGTAAACGTGCATTGATACCGAATCGAGCTCTCAGAGGCGCTGTAAGCAACCCAGAACGAGTTGTAGCACCAATTAAGGTAAAAGGATTTAAAGCAATTTGTACAGTTCTTGCGTTTGGACCAGAATCGATCATAATATCAATTACAAAATCCTCCATAGCTGAATAAAGGTATTCTTCGATTACTGGCGACAAACGGTGAATCTCATCAATAAAGAGCACATCTCCTTCATCGAGATTGGTCAAAAGTCCTGCTAAATCACCCGGTTTATCCAAAACAGGACCTGAAGTAACTTTAAACCCAACTCCCAATTCATTTGCTATAATATTAGCAAGTGTTGTTTTCCCGAGACCCGGAGGACCATGCAAAAGTACATGATCTAAAGGTTCATTTCTTTGCTTGGTGGCTTGCACAAAAATTTGCAGATTCTCTACTATTTTTTTTTGTCCAGTAAAGTCATCCAAGGTTTTTGGACGCAATACGCGATCGAATTCAGTGTCTGGGTTAACACTTTCCGTTTTATAATCAAAATCCTCTTCTTCCACGTTTTCCAGTATTGTAGGTCAAATATAAGAAAAGCCCAGCACACTAAATGTACTGGGCTTTATTATAATTTAATATTTAATTTAATGTTCTTCTTCTCCTGGTTTTAAAGGAACAGTTTGAGGAATGAAATCCTCCTCTGCTCCTGGCTTAGAATAATCATAAGGCCAACGGTGAACTTCTGGTAATTCACCAGGCCAGTTCCCGTGTCCAGGGACAATTGTTGGAGTTGTCCACTCTAGAGTGTTCGATCTCCATGGGTTTAAAGGTGCTTTTGGTCCTCTAAAAATACTATAAAAGAAGTTAAAGAAGAAGAACACTTGACCAAATGCTCCAATAATTGCAAAAACAGTAATAATTACGTTTAAGTCTAACATCATTTCTCCAGCAGTTGGGTTAAATGTATCAAAAATTGAGTTATCATAATATCTTCTTGGTGCTCCACCAATCCCAACAAAGTGCATAGGAAGGAACACCCCATAGCCACTCACAATTGTTGTCCAGAAGTGAGCATACCCCAATCTGTTGTTCATCATTCTTCCATACATTTTAGGGAACCAGTGATAAACTCCAGCAAACATACCAAAGATGGCCGACAATCCCATTACAACGTGGAAGTGGGCAACAACAAAGTAAGTATCATGAACTTGGATATCCAACGCTGAATCGGCAAGGATAATTCCTGTTACACCTCCTGAAATGAAAGTAGACACTAAACCAATTGCAAACAGCATTGCTGGTGTAAACACGATAGAACCTCTCCAAAGTGTAGTTAAGTAATTAAATACTTTTACAGCAGATGGAATTGCAATCAATAAGGTTGTAAATACGAATACACTTCCTAGGAAGGGATCCATTCCGGAAACGAACATGTGGTGAGCCCATACAATGAATGAAAGGAAACCAATCGCTAACAATGAACCGATCATGGCACGGTAACCAAAAATTGGTTTACGAGAATTCGTTGAAATAATTTCAGAAGAAATACCTAATGCTGGTAAAAGAACGATATATACCTCTGGGTGTCCTAAGAACCAGAAAAGGTGCTGATAAAGAATAGGTGAACCTCCAACATTATCTAGCATTTCTCCACCAATTATAATATCGCTTAAATAGAAGGATGTACCTAAAACTCTATCCATGAATAATAATAAGGCTGCTGACAATAATACAGGGAATGCTAACACACCAACAATAGCTGTCACTAAAAACGCCCAAATTGTTAGAGGCATTCGTGTCATTTTCATCCCTTTGGTTCTAAGGTTCACAATCGTAGCGATGTAGTTCAAAGACCCAATTAATGAGGAGGCAATAAATATTGTTAATGAAATCAACCAAAGTGTCATCCCTAATCCTGAACCTGAAACGGCTTGTGGCAATGCAGATAATGGAGGGTAAACCGTCCATCCCGACATCGCAGGTCCTGACTCAACGAATAAGGAAACCAACATGATAATTGAAGAGATGTTAAATAACCATGCTGACATCATGTTAATAAACCCAGATGCCATATCACGGGCACCAACTTGTAATGGAATTAAAACGTTGGAAAAAGTCCCACTCAATCCTCCGGTTAAAACGAAGAAAACCATAATGGTTCCGTGAATAGTTACCAATCCAAGATACATGTCTTGATTTAAGATTCCCTCTGGCGCCCATCGGTCACCTAAGAACATATTTAAAAAGTCTGAAGATTCTCCAGGCCATGCCAATTGTATTCTAAAGAATACAGACAACATCATCCCTACTAATCCCATAAAAATTGCCATAAGCAAAAATTGCTTACCAATCATTTTATGGTCGTAGCTAAAGATATACTTTGATACAAAGCTTTCTTCGTGATGATCGTGTTCGTGGATTGCTTCTTGAGCTGCAGCTGCCATGATATTAAATATTTATTTATTGATAATGATTAATTTTCGACTACTCTACTTGCTATTGTCTCGTAGTACTCTAACAATTTAGCTTCATTTCCTTTGATCCAAGGAGTACCGTCATAGGTAGCTTTGCTTTTTTGCCATTCTAAGAACTCTTTAGGCTCTAAAACTTTTACAGACATTTTCATTCTGTAGTGAGATCCTCCACAAATTTTATTACATAATAAAGCGTATTCAAATTCAGGATTATTCAACTTTCTTTTCATCTCATTTGTTGTGTAAATAGGTTGAAATTTAAAGTAGGTAGTCATACCCGGTACTGTATTCATCTGAATACGGAAGTGAGGAAAATATGCTGAATGAATAACATCCTTCGAACGGAAAGAAAGGTTGTAGTTTTGCCCTTTTAATAGAACCAAACTGTCCTCGACAATTACATCGTCATTTGCAAGGTCATCCAATGAATCAGAATAAGTAATAGACATCGCTTCTAGCAATCTAGACATACGTTCTTTACGGCCTAATTCTACTTCTAAAGATTTACGGTCCTTAGCTGACATGATGATTGAGCGATCATTCAATTGATTTTCCAACCTTTCAATACCATTATGACCAGGTTCACCTACTTTCATCAAAGAAAGTGAACGGTTGATATTTTCTTTGGTCATAATTCCGTAAGGATTTTCAGCAGTCGTCAATTTATAATCAAATCTCCCTAATTCATTATTCATCCCAGAATAACGTGCGGTCCAAGCAAACTGATAAGCAAAAATTTCAATGTTCTCATATTCCGCACCAGCTTTTGCTGTAGTATCATTCCAGGTTCTTAAACCAAGAATAATAATTACAGAAAGCACAGCAGCTGGTATTACTGTCCAAACCATTTCTAGTTTGTTGTTGTGTGCATAGTAATATGCTTTAACCCCTGGTTTTCTTGAATATTTCCAAGCAAATACAAATAGCAATGTATTTGTAATAAAGAACACTGAAATAATAATAATCCAGTTAAGGTCGAATAACCAGTCTATATCTTTACCATGGGTTGAGGCTGCAGGACCAAGATCCACATATCCATATTCAAGCATGATATAAATGAAACCGGCATAAAGGGCAACCATGAATGCTAACATCATGTTCGCATTAAACTTGTTTTCATTTTCTGGAATTTCTTCCTCTTTGCGTTTGGTATGTTTGGCTGTTAACTCACTCACCCGTACCAATTGAGCTATTGCGAGTACGCCAAATATGATAACCAATATTATAATTAATTTACTTCCCATCTCTCTCTAATAAAATTAATTTAATTCCAATTTAAAAACTATATCTCATGATGTAAAGATTCATCTAAGAATGGATGATTTTTACTTACAAGTGGAGCTTGTGATAGTTTAACCAAAATCACTCTTATAAACAAACCACAGAACAAAACTGCCATACCAATTTCGAGGAAACCGATACTTGCAGTTGGTCCCATAGACCCACCCATTACCATTATCCAAACATCTAACCAGTGTCCAGCTAAAATAACTAATCCGACAAAGGTAAGAATACCAGCGTGTCTTTTAGCATCTCTAGACATTAAAATTAGCATTGGGAATGCGAAATTAACTATAAACATCCCGAAGTATAATAACTTATAGTGTTCTACACGCATCAAGTAATAAGTTGTTTCCTCTGGAATATTGGCATACCAGATCAACATATATTGTGAGAACCATAAGTAAGCCCACAAGAATGACGTTGCGAAAACCCATTTCCCAATATCGTGAATATGGCTTTCATTAACTTTTGGCAAGTAACCTAATTTTTTAAGGTACAGCAAAAGAAGAATAACTACTACCATTGCACTTGTCCAAGAACCTGCGAATACGTACCATCCAAATAATGTAGAGAACCAGTGAATATCAATTGACATTAACCAATCCCAAGAACTTGTAGAGCTAAATACAGCAAAGAAAACTAGAAATAAAGCACCACGACGGTAGTTTTTAAAGTGAATCGCTTCGGCCTCGCTAGGATTATTGTCTTGCATGATAGAACGTTTCATAAAACCTTTCCACATAATGTAATAAATAGCTAGGTAAGCAATCGTTCTAATCCAGAAAAATGGTGTATTCAAATAAACTCCTTTTCCTGCCGATAATTCATCATAATGAGCACCACCTTCTTGCATCACTTCAGGATCCATCCACATATAAATGTGTGCCCCATTTGTAAAAGTAAGCGATAGGAATGTAATAACTAACAAGCCTATACCCATAGGTAAAAATCCTGTTACCGCCTCGATAACACGTTTGATATATACAAACCAACCAGATTCTGTTGCATACTGCAATGCTAAAAAGAACATTGCACTGATAGCAATAGAGAAATAGAAGAAGCTGTTTGATAATAGGTTTCCTATGAATTTTTGGCCAAGATGTCCATCACCTGCAGCTGCAATTATTCCGATACCCGTAAATACGATTCCAACAACCATCAAGACTGTTGTCCATATTTTAGCTTTGTTTGAAACTTGATAATCCATTTTATCTGCTAATTTTCTTAATTATAAAACACTCTTATTGTTCACCCGAAACAACAACATCTGTTGAATCAGTTACTTCTTCCTTTTGAATTGTTGACGCACCATATCCTTCAAAACGAAGTTTATTGATGTGGTGAACAACAGTCCATATTTCTTTATTATTTAATAATGGTGCGTGAGCTCCCATCATTCCTTTTCCATAATAGATTGAGAAGAATAATTGTCCATCTGCTAAACCTGTAAGATTCGCAAAATCTGGAACTCCCATATAAGCACCACTTTCAACCATAGGTCCTTTTCCATCACCCTTTTCACCGTGACAGTGTGCACAGTTTATGGTGTACAATTTCTTCCCTTTATCGAAAATTGCTTTTTCATTTTCTTCAGTAAGCACTAATGGATTTTTATCCTCAGCCGCGATAAAATAATCACCACCAGGTTCACTACTTAAATTCCATCCATGCTTAGCTAGCAAACCATGTGTTACAGGTGCAAAGCTATTTGCTTGACGGTGATATGGTAAATACAATTCTAAATCTTCGATTTTTCCACGGTAAGGAATTGAATACATTGGAGGATGTTTAGCTGAAGCTGTTAATGTAGCTTCAACATTCACTCTATCCTTAATAAAACCATAGTCTACGTATGTTTCTATCGCTGGAGAACGATACATGTCTGGCATAAACTCTAATCCTGGTGAATCTGGATCTGAAACACATGATACAAGCGTTCCAATTCCAAAAGACAACACCAAAGCTTTTGTTGATAATGCTTTAATTTTCTTCTTCATGACTTATTTAATGTGTTTTTGATCTAATTCTACAATACCTGTTTCCATAAGCATGTCCTCAAGTTCTTTTTCAGTAAACCTGCTATTATCGCTTAATCTTAATTCCATTACGAAACGATCATCTGTTGTACGTGGATCAGGGTTTTCTGCTGGCATTCCAGGAATCGTTTTGTTGACTAAGAAATAAGTAATTGCCATTGCGTGAGCAGCAAATAAAACGACCATTTCAAAAACAATAGGCACAAATGCCAACATGTTTTCAAGGAATGAAAAATTTGGTTTACCACCTATGTTCATTGGCCAATCTGTAATCATGATATATCTCATACCAATCATAGCTAAAACTAAACCAGTTAAACCATAGATAAAAGACATAATACCCAGTCGTGTTTCCTTCAATCCGATGATTGGATCTATTCCGTGTATTGGAAATGGTGAGAAAACATCTGCTACTTTAACTCCTTTTGCAACTAACTTCTTTGCGCCATCTTTCAGCACATCATCATCGTTATACATTGCATAAAAAACTACATTCGATCCCATGTCTTAATTATTATCGTTTTTTAATTTTTCTTCAGCCTCTTTTTTCCAAGCTATTATATTAGCCTGACTACCTGATGAACCTAAATATGTTGAAAGTACACCTAGGTCAGTAGTTTCGTCAATATTAGCTAATTGAGCGAAAGTAAAGATTCCTATTTCATTCAGTTTGGATTCAGTTGCTACACCTAATCCAGACAATTCCTTCAAATCGTCTTTTTGGTCTGTTTTAGCTACGCCCAACCCATCTACAAACGCTTTTAATTTAGCGTCAGCCGAGGATGTTTTAGTATTATCTTTTGTAGAAGGCTTCATTCTAACATCAGCTAAATGCTGTTCTTCGATAGAGAATGCAGGTGTTTTTGCATCACCATCTTTGAAAGATTGACCTGATGATTTCAAAATTGTTTTCACCTCGTTCAATGCAAGTACAGGGAAGTATCTTGTAAACAATAAGAAGAATACAAAGAATAATCCAATCGTTCCGATAAATACACCGATATCAATGTGAGTTGGGTAGAACATACTCCAAGAAGATGGAAGGTAATCTCTGTGTAGAGTTGTTCCGATAATTACGAAACGCTCAAACCACATCCCAATATTTACAACTATTGCAATAAGGAAGGTAAAAGTTAAACTAGTTCTTAATTTTTTGAACCACATCAACTGTGGAGAAACAACGTTACAAGTCATCATTGCCCAGTATGCCCACCAGTAAGGTCCGGTTGCTCTGTTAATAAATGCATAAGCTTCATATTCAACTCCAGAATACCAAGAAATGAATAACTCTGTAATATAAGCAATACCCACTATGGAACCAGTAGCCATAATTACGATATTCATATATTCAATGTGCTTTGTGTGAATATAAGCTTCAAGTTTATAGGCTTTTCTCATCACAAGCATTAATGTTTGTACCATCGCAAATCCAGAGAACACCGCTCCAGCCACGAAATATGGAGGGAAAATAGTGGTATGCCATCCAGGTATTACCGAGGTAGCAAAGTCAAATGATACAATAGAGTGTACTGAGAATACAAGAGGAGTAGCCAAACCAGCTAGCACAAGAGAAACCATTTCAAAACGGCTCCATTGTTTAGCACGACCCGACCATCCGAAAGATAACATTGAATAGATTTTCTTTGCTACAGGTTTTTTAGCTCTATCTCTAATTGTTGCGAAATCAGGAATTAATCCAATATACCAGAATACTAAAGAAACTGATAAATATGTTGAAATCGCAAATACGTCCCAAAGTAAGGGTGAATTAAAGTTTGGCCAAAGAGAACCGAATTGGTTTGGCAGTGGCATTACCCAGTACGCAACCCAGATACGACCCATGTGGATCAAAGGGAACAGACCTGCCATAAAAACGGCGAATATTGTCATCGCCTCAGCAGAACGGTTAATCGCCATTCTCCATTTTTGACGGAACAATAATAGTACTGCAGAAATAAGAGTTCCTGCGTGACCAATACCTACCCACCATACGAAGTTGGTAATATCCCAAGCCCAGTTAATGGTCTTGTTCAAGCCCCACGTTCCAATACCCGTACCTAAAAGATACAAGATACATCCAACACCATACACACCAATAATAGCTGCTATGGAGAAAAGTATATACCAAGTTTTTGGTGCCTTTCCTTCGATTGGTTTACAAACATCCTCAGTTACTTGATGAAAGGTTTTGTGACCTAAAACTAAGGGTTCTCTAATTGTTGCTTCCTTATGCATTACAATATATTTATTGTTTTAATACTCCTAAATTCAATTAATGACTGTTCTTTGCTTCTTCTTTAGCCTTTCCGACATAAGCTTCTTTTCCTGTTTGGATTTGAGCTAGAAGATCATTTTCCTCATTACGTACTTTAACCTTGTACCACATGTTTGGTTTTACACCAATTTCTTCAAGTGCTTGGTAAGAACGTTTGTGGTCTGCTGATTTTCTAATTTTAGAATTCACATCATTCCAATCACCTACGATAATAGCGTTTGTTGGACAAGCATCACCACAAGCCGTAGTAACATCTCCATCAACAACCGGACGCGATTCTTTCTTAGCAGTCAACTTACCATCTTGGATACGTTGTACACAGAATGAACATTTCTCCATTACCCCACGAGTTCTTACCGTAACGTCTGGGTTTAATACCATACGTCCTAAGTCGTCTTGTGCCGGGTTTACTTCTCCAAATTTCTTATAAGAAGGGTAGTTGAACCAGTTGAAACGTCTTACTTTATAAGGGCAGTTGTTAGCACAGTAACGAGTACCAATACAACGGTTGTAAACCATTTGGTTTAGACCTTCGTTTGAGTGTGTCGTTGCAGATACAGGACAAACTGTTTCACAAGGTGCGTGGTTACAGTGGTGACACATCATTGGTTGATGAATCACTTTTGGATTTTCAGCAGCAATCTCTAATTGTTTGTAGCTGAAATTATCTTTGTCTTTACGTTGTCCAACTGTTGCTTCATCATCAGAAGCGTAGTAACGGTCGATACGTATCCAGTGCATTTCACGTCCTCTTCTTACTTCGTCTTTTCCAACAACAGGAACGTTATTTTCAGCTTGACAAGCCACTAAACATGACCCACAACCTATACAAGCGCTCAAATCGATTGTCATTCCCCAACGGTGCCCAACATTTTCAACTGGGTGTGCATCCCACAAATCGAACTCAGCTAAAGGAGCTTGAACGTGTTTACCATGCTCATCGATTTTCTGCAATGTCCAAGCTGGGTTGTATGCATCTTTAGAATGTTCATGGTAAGTGTCTAAAGTTGTTTCTCTAACAATAGAATTTCTCGCCATCACTGTTCTGTGAATTTGAGTTGTTGCTATTGGGTAACTTGCTTTCTTATTTTCTATAGTAGCTACAGCAGTGTACTCCATTGTTGTACCTGTAGTTTGCACCATTCTAAATGCGTTTTTTCCTATAGGTTTTGGGTTACCGTTTTGGTCAGTAACATGTCCTCCATACTCTTTGGTTTGGAAAGCTGCTTTACCAATATTTGCTCCACCTTCTCCACGACCATATCCAAGTGCAATACCAACTGTTCCTGGTGCTTGTCCTGGTGAAGGATAAACTGGTAATTCATAAGTTACATCACCAACAGTAATTGAGGCAAGTGTACATCCGTGCTCTTGATCAATATGTTCGTTGTACCCTTGCTCTTTCATGATCGTAGGGTTCATCGTAATGTAATTATCCCAAGTTACCTTAGTAATTGGATCTGGTGTTTCTTGTAACCAAGGGTTAGCTGCCTGATCTCCACGACCAATAGCTGCCTTTTGATATAAAACAACCTCTAGTTCACCAGCTTTTGGCAATTGGTTAGCTGTCTGGGCAATTGCTCCATCGTTAAAGTTTGGTGCAGATGGCGATGCGATTGTTTTAGAGAATACTGAATTATGAATAGTCGTATTCCAGAAAGTATCGAAGTTTGATGTTCCTGCAAAACCATTATTCGACCAGTTTTCTTTAATATAATTGAAATAAACTTTACTGTCTTTCCCTTCACGTTGTGCTTTACCAGCCCAAACTAAGAATGACTCTTGAGCAGCCACCGTATCGTACAATGGACGAATTGTTGGTTGAGCGAGTGAGTATTCATTTGCTTTTGGTGAGTAATCATTCCATGATTCTAAAGCGTGATGATCTGGAACAACAAACTTACATTTCGTAGCTGTCTCATCCATTAAGCCAGAAAGTGAAACTGTTAAAGCTATGTTTCCAAGAGCTTCTGCGAAAGCCACTCCATTTGGAGCAGAATAAACTGGATTTACACCGTAGAAAAACACTGCGTCTGGTCCTTTACCTGCAATCACATCAGAAACAAGTTTCATCATTTTATCATCCTCAGATGCAAACATCTGAACTGGATTATTCATGTTGATAGTTGTTTCATAAGCTCCAATTAAAGAGTTTACTTTATTTACCAACACTTGAACACCAACATTATTTGAAGCGGAAATAACCAATCCATTTCCATTCTTTAAATCTTTTGCAATTCTAGCAATTTCTTCTGCTCCTACTCTATTAGAATAAGAAGACGCAACTCCGTTAGTAGATCCACCTAATTCTTTAATTAGTGAAGCCAACAAACCAGCTTCTTCAGAAGGTTTAATCATCCATCGAACGTCAGCATTAGAACCAGTAATTGACATATTAGATTCAATTTGGTAGTGCTTACTCATCCATTTCCCATCAGGGTCACGTCTTTGTGCATATTGTCCTGTATACTGTGTGGCCATCAACCAAGTACTTAAGAAATCCGCACCAAAACTTACAATTGTTTTAGCTTTCGTGAAGTCGTAATCTGGAATTATAGCCTGTCCAAAAGAAAGTTCATTTGCTTTTCTAATACCAGCATAAGAAACTGAGTCATATTGAATATGCTCGAACTGAGCTCCAGTTGCAGACCCAGTAGTTATAGCTGTTGCTGCAACATCATCTCCACCTAGTGCATCTTTTACCTTATCAACTACATTCGCAATAACACCGTTTTCACTATCCGCAATTATTGGAGCTACTTTTTGTGTAACACGTCCTGTAATTGATTCTTCTAAATCTTGAACAGCTTTATATGTAGACGGTGATGCAAGTGTATTTGATACAAGAACAATTTTACCGTTCTTTGCTTTAATTCTATTTAGTTCAGCAATAATTTCGCTATCAGCATCAGCTGTTGAAATACCTTGCCCATCTTTAAATGCATATTGTAATCTTGCTTCGTTATATAAAGAAAGAACAGAAGCAATGATTTGTGGATTTACACTACCATTCGTAAAACCAAACTCCTTATTCCCTTTAATATAAATAGGTCGTCCCTCTCTGGTTTTTACTAAAATGTTTGCGTAGGCGTTACCATCATAGTAAGTAGAAGCATACCATGTTGCAACACCAGGTGTTACATCAACTGGTTTATTAACATAAGGAATTGCTTTTGTAACAGGTGCTTCACACGCTGCTATTGTAGCAGCAGCAACGCTAAACCCTAAAAATTTTAAGAAGTCTCTTCTGGGTGTAGAAGATTCGTTCAGCTTTTCATCCGCTAAGAACTCATCTATAGTAACAACATCCTGACCAAACTCTTCGTCTCTGCTTTTAATAAACTCGGGAGTTTCATTCAACTCTTCAAGACCTTTCCAATATTTTCTGCTCATTGCCATATATTATTTAGCTAACAACTTTCATTTAAATTTAGTAGTGACACTTAGCACATTCCCATCCGCCAAGTTCGTCTACTGTAACTTTACCGTCTTTAAGATACTCTTCGTACAATACTTCATCGTTTTCAAGAAGACGTTTGTGAATTTCATCGTAATATCCACCTTTTCCTTCTAAAGTACCAGAAGAAACTTCTTTAACACTATGGCATTCTATACACCACCCCATTGTTAAAGTTGCTTTGGTTAATTTGACATTACCTTCAATCATATTTAATTCTTCAACAGGAACTACTCGAGGTAAAGCGTTTTGTTTAGTCATGTCACCATGACATTGCTTACAATCTATTCCACCAATTTCAACGTGTTGAGAGTGATTAAAATAAACGTGGTCTGGCAAATTATGTACCTTATTCCAGACTATGTTTTCTGTTTCACCACTGTATGTTCCACCCCCTTCTGGATTGAAACCAGCCGATTTATAAATGTTCTTGATTTTCTCAACTTGGTCGCCTTCTCCTTGTATTTGCTTATGACAGTTCATACACAAGTTTGTTGTTGGAAGCCCAGCAGTTTTTGATTTATCTACAGAGTTATGACAATATTTACAGTCAATTCCATTGATTCCAGCATGTATATCATGTGGGAATGCAATTGGCTGACTAGGTTGGTAACCTGTTACAACCCCAATATCATTAAGTACTAAGAAAAACCACGTAAAGCCAACAATAGTTAGTACAAGACCTCCCATTCCGATGTATTTTCTGTTTTTGAAAACCCATGCTTTTGAGCCTGGCTTAATTCTGTTATCGTCATCACCGTCCAATTCTTGCAATTGGCGTTTCACACCACCTACAGAAAAAATAACAACTAAAAACACAGCACCTAGCACATACCAGATCCATCCTAAATCGTTTTCTTCTGTAGCAACACTTGTTGTTACAGTCGCACCAGCGTCTGCACTAGTAGCTGCACCTGGCAGAGGCTGCGCATCAACATAGTCGAAAATTGCATCAATTTGTTCGTCGCTTAACTCGGCAAAAGTTGTCATCGCAGACGGAGCCCACGCAGCAACTTCTTTTGCGTACGGATCATTTTCTGCAGCAACCTGCCAGTTCTTCACCCATTGGTAGAGGGAACCTTCCATGGCACCACCTTCTTCCCATTTCTGGCGCACTTCAAACAATTTCGGACCAGTCATATCCTTGTGAGGAGAGTGACAGGTAGCACATTTTGAATTATAAATTGACTCACCCTCCTGTGCATTAGACACATAAGTTGTCAACATGAATAGCGTTAAAACGAACGCAAACAATCCTTTATTTCCCTTGTTAAACATCTGATTCTTAGATATTTTGATTTATAATTTCACAAAAACACGTGATAATTCGCAATACTTATTGGAAGCAAAATTAGCAGAATATCCATACTCAATGACAGTTTCATGACAATAATAGTCCTTTTGAAATCAATTTAGAATGATTCTAAATACAGGATAATCCATACTGGAAAGTACATTTGTTACACAATTGTGAAGAATCCAACTCATAGTTTATTCATTATCAATTTATAAAGTTTGTTAAAACGATGAACAATTTTGGATTTGTAGGCAATAAGTTGAAAAATCGTCATTGGAAATCTGTTAAAAAAATTAAGAAAATTTTATAATGTGTATATCTTTTATATTGAGATTTGATAACAAAATCAGGGATTTCAAAAAATAACCCCACAACTTATCAACAAAAATCATAGATATTTAAAAACATACTCCCTTTGATTTTCAAAAAGAAATTAAGTAGTCTTAATATAACTTTAAATGGGCAGGTAGTGCATTCATAATTTAAGACTCGGTCGATAAAAATCATAATAATAAAATTGGATGGAAATCCATAAACAATTTTGTTGGACGTTAGAGAATAAGCAGAAAGTGCTAGATTAAACGACGTTAGATGACCCTATTTTCGATGGATTATCAGGGTGTACTTTTAACTGTTTGGTTTTAAAAAATTTTACATCTAAAACAGTTATTTCACTATGGTTGTTTTATTTGGATTGTTACTACAATAACGTCATGACCACAAAGCTTTACAATGAATAAATACAGCCAAAGTCATTTCATTTAATACTTAAAACAGCAAAACTGTAGAGCGCTTTAAAGCGCTTATATACGCTTTATGTAACCAGTATTAATTACTGCACTTTTGGAATTAAATACAGTTCTGCGATTTCTAAACACACACCTATATTAGGATGATATCTGATTGGTTAATTGGTGTTTAGAGGAAAGTAGGCGAAAAAAAATAGCTGCAACTATTTTACAAATTTGCAGCTATTTAGATTAAAATTAATCAAAGCTCGATAAACGTTTCAGTTCAAATTAACAGAACCACAATTACGTTTTTTCATTCGATTTTACCTGAATAGTAGAAGGCAATACAAAGTTCATTAATTAATATTTACATGAAATCTTCAAAATGAACCGTTTTCTTGAGAAACTATTTAAGAGTTTTCATATTAATGATTTCTAGTCTTTTTCCCGTAAGTATGCTGTTTTGACTTTCGAATTGCTTTTGGGTTCCAGTTCCAAAGAACCAGCTGATATCTTCTCCACAAATAATCTATTGGTGCAACTAAAAAGTGCATAAAACGAGTGAAAGGGATAATTCCAATTAGCACAAAGGCCGAAATGATGTGCACTTGAATTAACCAAGGCATATCTGAAACAGCTGCTGCATCAGGATTGAAAGAAAAAACTGATCTTAAGTAAGGTGTTAATACAGAAGAGAACCATGAAGATCCCCAGCGCACAAAGAACGCTACACCTAATCCAGAAAGCACTTGAACAAATAAGATAGTATAAACAAGCATATCCATTCTATTTGAAACAACGAGCAACATTCTTGATGTCATTCTTCTTTTTAATAAAAGAATTAAACCCAGTAAGACGGACAATCCAAAAGCGAATGAACTTACTTCTAGAATCAGCAGTCGCACAGGTTGTCCGTTCCATGCAAGAATTGCAGAGGGGAATAAAAATGCAATTAAATGTCCGAAGAAAATCACTAAAAGTCCCCAGTGGAAAGGTTGAGAACCCCAAAAGAGTTTTTTACCTTCTAAAAACTGAGAGGATAGGGAAGAAACTTGGTAACCTCTATTTTTATATCTGTAGATACTCCCGATAATAAAAATCGTAAAAGCCGCATAAGGCAAAACAATGAAACTCATCAAATTCACAACAGATAAATTTGCTTGAAGTCCTTCAATAAGCAACCAAATAAGCACTGTAGCAATTAAAACGAAAGTTAGCAATTGCATTAAAGCTTTTGGTTTTTCATGGGCAGGCGCATGGAAACCACTGTGCCCTAATTTCTCCATTACTTTCTTTTGGTAGTTTCTAATAAGGAAGAGAAGAGTTATTAAACCAATTAAGGTCCAAAACACCCAGCTCACTTGACTAGTTGAATCGCTAACAGCTGTTCCTCCTGCGGCGGCACCGCTTGCTCCACCAGCAGTTGTAGCACTTTGTGGAGCATCCTTAGCAGCTTGAATATACTGAACAACAGCACTTATTTCACCATCGGAAAGATAATCGAAGCCAGGCATTGGGACCTGATTAAACTTCTCATATACCTCTACTGCTTGTTCATCACCTTCTTCCACCATTTTCATTGGGTTGTGGATCCATTCAGTAAGCCATTCTTCTGAACGGCGGTCGCCAACTCCAGCCATTCCTGGCCCTACAAGGTCCTTGCTTGTGATAGAGTGACAGACCCCACAATGTTGTTGGAATAAAGCTTCTCCATCTTGGCTGAAAGAAGGCGGAGTTCCAAGCATAAAAAGGGCGAATAATAGAAGAACACCAAAGCTATATTTCATCTTATTTTTATTAGAATAAAGCTTTTTTTGTTTCAATTTGTGTTTTTTAAGTAGTACCATAACTTCTAAGTTTATATTAATTAAATGGTAAATTTCTTTTAGTATGCGAAAGCACGTCTCTCGTTGAATAGATTGTTGGGTCAAAAACCTGAGGCTTTTCTATGATGTTAAAATCACTTTTCACTATTTTACATAGGGCATCGATGATAAAAGAATAGCTATTCACATTTTCAAGATCCTGCATGATAATTACCCTTTGTTTCTTCATCCTCACTTTATCCTTTAGAATTGATCTTGAGGCCTCGAATTCCTCCAGCATTTTTTGAAGAGCCACATATAGAATTCGTTCAGCAAATTCCTCACGGAAATCATGGTCTTCAAACAATGTCATAAGTGTAAGCACATTGGGTAAATTATCTGCCAATTCAATCCCACAATCATTGTTGACTTTTTCTTGTTCGTTTTTCACTTTCACTAAAAAATCACCTCTTTTGTAGTCTTCTGCAAACAACACATAGCCTAAATCCAGATAACAAATAGCTTGTATGTGAAATGTTTTACCAAACACATATTCTATTTCTTGAGGGTTAGTTTTACGAACAAAATCAAAGAATGGCGCAGCGGTTTTGTAAATCTCAGGGTAAGAATTTATCATGAGTTCTTCGCACCTTGCCACATTCTCTTTATAATGCTCATCAGGATATCTAAAAATATCTGCAATTAATGTATAGTGTGAATAGTCCATAGCTTTATTTTTATAATCCTCTTTTTGGTTTTAATCTAAACCCAAATCCCATTTCTCCTTTAGCATCTGCAGTAGATTCGAGCATTTCAATTGATTCTTCACGGTGACCAGGAGGAATAACAAATCTTTCTTCGAAAGTTGCTAAAGATGTTAATCTAAAAATAGCGTTTGCCTTTTCTTGGTCAACAGAAGTGTTTGCTTTTAAGTTTGCTTTTTGTTCATCCGTTAAATCATCAACAGTTTGATTTCTTCTGTGAATTTTCACTGCTAAAAGCTTCTCATACACTTCAGTAATCTTATGTGTATCCCCATTTGAGAAAAGAGAAGCAAGGTATTTCATTGGCATTCTATTGTGATCGATATCAGCAAACATTGAACTTGTTTTAGTTTGATACAAACCTTTCTCATCCACTTGTGCCATTGCTGGCAACATTGGCGGAACATAGAATAAGTTTGGTAAAGTTCTAAATTCGGGGTGTAGAGGTAAAGCAATTCCCCATTCTATAACAAACTTATAAATTGGTGATTTCTGTGCTGCAGTAATCGTAGAATCATGAATTCCATTTTTTCTTGCCGCTGCAATTACATTTGGATCATTAGGATCTAAGTAAATTGAGAAGGAGTTATGTAATAAATCCTTATCATTTGAGGCTGCAACTTCTTGAATACGGTCTGCATCGTAAAGTAAGATCCCCAAGTAGCGAATACGTCCAACGCAAGAGTGCATACAAGCAGGAGCTTGACCCGTTTCTAATCTTGGATAACAGAGGATACATTTTTCAGATTTACCGGTATGCCAGTTGTAATAACTCTTTTTATAAGGACAAGCCGTAACACACATTCTCCAGGCTCTACAACGTTCTTGGTTGATTAGTACAACACCATCTTCCCCTCTTTTATAGATTGCACCAGAAGGACACGATGCAACACATGCAGGGTTTAAACAGTGGTTACAAATTCTAGGAAGATACATCATAGACATCTGTTCCAACATGAACATCGCTTCTTGGTCAGCTTGTTCCATATCTTTGAAGTTGACATCCTTTCTAGCATAATCAGGAGTACCTCCTAAATCATCATCCCAGTTTGGACCAGATTTAATATCAATAGGTTCACCAGTTATTAAAGAAACTGCTCTTCCAATTGGTTGATCATCACCTTCAGGAGCGGTGAACAAATCTTGATATTTATAAGCCCAAGGATGATAATAATCCTCGAGGGTAGGCATATTTGGGTTATGGAAAATATTTTTCAAGCCTTTAAGCTTACCTGCTCCTTTTAGGGAAACTGTTTCACCATTTTTCTCCCATCCCCCTTTATATATATCTTGGTCTTCCCATTTGGTTGGGTATCCTGTTCCTGGCTTTGTTTCCACGTTGTTCCACCACATATATTCAGCTCCACGTCTATCTGTCCAAACGTTTTTACAGGCTACTGAACAAGTGTGACATCCGATACATTTATCGAGATGAAAAACCATTGATACTTGTGCTCTAACATTCATAATATTATGTTTTAATTCAATATTTTATTTTAATACTCCACTTTCTCCATTTTACGAACGAGTACGTGCGTATCTCTATTTACACCCACAGGTCCCCAGTAATTAAAGTGGTAAGTGAACTGTGCAGAACCACCACACATTAGATTTGGTTTCAAGTGAACTCTTGTGAATGAGTTATTCATACCTCCACGTCTTGGCTCTCCATTTTTACCTCTTCTAATTTGAGATTTCGGAATATTGTATGTTCTTTCTACTGCGTGATAAACAATACAAACCCCTTTCGGAATTCTAGCACTTACACAAGCTCTAGTAACATAGACTCCGTGGTCATTATAAACTTCTACATGGTCGTTATCATTTATCCCTAACTCTTTTGCATCTTCTTCAGAAATCCAACAAGGTTCATTACCTCTTGATAGCGTTAACATTCTTAACGTATCACCATAAGTGGAGTGAATATGCCATTTTCCATGAGGAGTTAAACAATTCAGCATTTTGGCTTTACCATCATTAACTGTTTGTCTCAAATCTCCATAAACTTCAGGAGTTGGTGAAGGCTTGTAAGTTGGTAAGTGTTCTCCAAATGCGATATAAGCATCATGATCTAAATAGACATGTTGACGTCCGGTTAATGTTCTCCATGGAACTCTGAAATCGACGTTATATGTGTATGCCGCATAAGTTCTACCTTCATGCATTAAACCAGACCATAATGGAGAAGAGTTGTATCTTCTAGGTTGAGATTGTAAATCCATGTAGCTTAAATCAATTTGCTCATAGCCGTCTCCTAATTTGGCGATTTCTTTATTACCAATTTTCTCAGCCATAATTTCATAAGCTCTTTTGGTCAGCTTACCATTTGTTAAAGTTGAGAGTTTTAAGATTGCGTTAATCGCTTCTACATCTTCATAGAGAGAAGGCAGGTCTTTGCCATCAGTTTTTACAACGTGTTGTTTTTGCTCGGTCATTTCTTCGTAAACATCAGCGCAATCGTATTTAACACCATGCGCACCTAAACCTTTTTGAGCAACCCCTTCACCTAGTGATATGAATTTATCGTAAATCTTTGTGTAGTCACGTTCTTGAAAAACAATATGGTGCATTGTTTTACCTGGAATTGGTTCACATTCTCCTTTCGACCAATCTTGCATTTTTGTTTGACTCATCTCGTCTTTAGTATCATGCACCAAAGGTTGATTCACAACATCTAGCATAGGCTCAGGTAGGTATGTTTTAGACATTTCCTGTGCTTTTTTAGCCAATTCTCTAAAGATTTGCCAGTCTGATTTAGATTCCCAAACAGGAGGAATAGCTTCAGATAATGGGTGAATAAATGAGTGCATATCCGTAGAGTTAATATCTGCTTTTTCATACCATGATGCTGTAGGTAAAACAATATCAGAGTATAAAGCTGAAGTATCCATTCGGAAGTTAATATCTATAATTAGATCCATTTTTCCACTTGGTGCTTTCTCTCTAAACTTAATGTCAGTAACACAATCTTCAGCCACCTCATCTGCAATTTTATTGCTATGAGTTCCCAGATAATGATCTAAGAAGTACTCATGTCCTTTTGCTGACGTTCCGATTGCATTTCCTTTCCAAATGAACCAGTTTCTTGGGAAGTTTATTTCGTTATCTGGATCAACAATCGCATGTTCTAATTCACCCGACTTCAATTGTCCAACGATATAATTTCTCATTTCCTCCTCTGAATTGTGACCTGCTTTTCTTGCATCATCAACAATGTCTGTGTTTTTCTTATTGTATTGAGGATAATAAGGCATCCAGCCATTTCTCACCGCCATTACAGCCCAATCTGCAGAGTGTTTATTGGCAATATCATTGTCTGGAACTTTGTTGTAAATTTTCTGATTTCCATCATATCTCCATTGGCAAGAGTTAATATAGTGCCAAATCGGACCTTGTTGTAAGCGTGGGGAAGTTCCCCAGTCTTTAGAACTCATAATTGTAGACCAAGAATCCATAGGCGCCAATTTTTCTTGACCTACGTAGTGATTCATTCCACCCCCATTTTTACCATTACAACCTGTTAGTAATTGCGTCATAATCGCAGCACGGTACATAAGGTTTTCATGGAACCAGTGGTTTACACCCGCACCCACAATTACCATACATGCTCCATTTGTTTTTTCTGCTGTAGAACCCCATTCTCTAGCCAATTGGATAATTTCTTTTTTACCGATTCCAGTAAAAATCTCTTGCCAAGCTGGTGTATATGTTGATTTTTCATCATCATAAGAAGTTGGATAGTCTCCTTCTAAACCTCTTCCAACACCAAATTGTGCCATTGTTAGGTCATAAATTGTTGTAACAGGAATTCTTCCTACTTTAGTTTCTATATAGCGAACAGGAACTCCTCTTTTTGAAGTTGAATCAAGTCCATAATCCACGAACTCTACTTGTAAAACATCATCATGTTTATCGATTAAAGTCAATACTGGATCGTATTCTTGTCCTGTTTCACCATCAACATATTCAAGGTTCCATTGCCCTTTTTTATCTTGCCAACGGTAACCAGTTGTTCCTTGAGGAGAAACTAATCCTCCATCACTGCTATTGAAGTTGAGGAATTTCCAATCTGGATTTTCTGCATTGCTGTATTTATCCACTTCACTTCCTTTTACCATTTTTCCTGGAACCAATTTTCCATCAACAGTGTCTAGTTTTACTAGGAAAGGGCAGTCTGTATATCTTTTAACGTAATCTATAAAGTACGGCACTTGTCTGTCCACATGGAATTCTTTTAAAATCACATGTGTTACGGCCATCCAGAATGCACCATCTGCACCTTGGTGAATCGGAATCCATTGGTCAGCATGTTTTGCCACCATACTAAAGTCAGGCGACATTACCACTGTTTTTGTTCCGTTGTGTCTTGCTTCCGAGAAAAAGTGAATATCTGGAGTTCTCGTCATTCCAAGGTTTGCACCCATTGAAACAATAAACTTAGACTTAAACCAATCTGCACTTTCACATACGTCTGTTTGTTCTCCCCATACTTCAGGGAAAGCATTTGGCAAATCACAATACCAGTCATAGAAGCTTAAGTTTACTCCTCCCATGAGCTGAATATATCTCGCTCCAGAAGCATAACTCAACATACTTTTTGCAGGAATTGGTGCGAATCCTATAATTCTATCGGACCCATATTTTTGAATTGTATAGATATTTGCAGCAGCAATAAGCTCTACCATTTCATCCCACTTAACGCGTCTGAAACCACCTTTTCCTCGAGCATTTTGGTATCTTTTACGTTTTTCAGGATTATTTTGAAGGTTTGCCCAAGCCTTTACAGGATCTCCACCTGCTTTTTCTTTTTCCTCTCTATAAAAGTCAATTAAAGTTCCTCTTACAATAGGATATTTCACTCGGATTGGGCTATATAAATACCATGAATAAGAAATCCCACGTTGACAACCTCTTGGCTCATACGGCGGAACTTCTTTATTAAATTGTGGGTAATCTAGGGCTTGCATTTCCCAAACTACAATTCCTTCTTTCACATGAATTTGCCAAGAACAACCACCAGTACAATTGACACCGTGAGTACTTCTCACGACTTTGTCATATTGCCATCTGTTTCTGTAAAACTCTTCCCATTTTCTTGTTTTCGGGGAAATAATATCTTCTATCCAGCTCATAACATTAAAAATTATATATATTAATACTTGGCATCAGCCGCTTTTATCTGACGTTTAAATATTTCACTTTTAACCATTTTTCGTTTTCGTTTCATCCAAAGGAGACTGATGAGAATAAGAATTAACACTAAGCCTCCTAAACCTCCAACTGAAAGCATTAAATAGCCATCGGATGCACTTTGGGTGTCTTTATTTTCCATTACATATTGAAGAAATTTGGATAATTCTTCTCGTTCCATTTCCGTGAGTGGATGGTTCTGATAGGAAGCTTCCATAGCCGGAATATTTGGGTTTCCCAACCATGCGGAAAGACCCACAGAATATTTTTGATATGCATCTGTTAATTCGATACCATATAATCCACCTGGAATTACATCGTTAGCATTCACTGAATGACACGAAATACACGATGGACCACCATTTTTTAAACGTTGACTTCCCTCAAAGAGTAATTTTCCAGGTTTCACTTCTTCTTTTGTAAATGTGGACACCGATTCCTCTGCTGATACATTATTTGAAATAGTTATTAAAAAACTAATCACCATCAAATAAATAATTTTTTTGTTTCCTCCTTTTTTCATCTTTAACAATTTTATAGTGCTAAAGTCTATATATAGGTGTGTTTAAAAAATGATTTAGGTCAGCGAAATGAGAACGTGGTTATATATAATGTTTCTAAATAAGGATTAGAGGTTCTTGCAGGCTATATGTTTGGAGATGTTGATTGGGGAGGGTTGGTTTTTTTTAGGAGAGTGCTAACGGTTTGCAAATAGCCACAGGCTACATTTATATAATTAGTTTTAAACGAAGGTACAAATTTTATCCATTCGGAAAGCGATCAAACTAAGGCTCTCTTTGGCTGGTGCTTATTTACAGTTCTGAGAGGGTTTTATTGAAAGTAGCGTTTAATTTCATACATAAACTTTGTATCTTTGAAGAAAGAAAGCAATTATGAATATTGGCACACGTAAAATATCGTTGGCAAAACAGGTGCTCAGCTTAAATAACGAGGAAGTGCTCAAAGCTTTTGAAGATTTATTAAAAGAAGCAAAGCTGGTTAATTATGAATCTAAATTAAAGCCAAAGTATTTAGACCAATACAAAGATGAAATTCGATTAGCTATAAAAGATGAAAAAGCGGGGAGATTAACTAAAGCAACTGATTTAAAAGAGCAAATTAGAGGATGGAGTTAGAAATCTTTTGGTCTAATTTTGCCAAAAACAAATTTTATCATTATTGTAAGTTGTTTTTCATTATTTAATCTGTTTTAGACTCCATCTGTTTCCATTCAATCACTATTTAACCACTCCCCAACTCCATTTGATAACTCTTCATCAAACCAATGCCAAATATCAAAACGATACGTTCCTTTTTCCAACTATAAAAGTCTTCCAAAATTTCATCATCATTGTTTATCGGAATATTTGAAAATTCATTCCACATTTTTTCTAAGTGTTCTTTAGTCGTAATTTATGGTTTAAAATGAAATGGATTTTATGAGTTTAACTCCAAAGGTAACACAAACTTTATTTTGCTCATCCTCAGCACCAATCCTCTTTCAACTTCTTAATATCTTCCTCTAATTCTTTTAGGCTCGCTTCTTTTTCTATGGCTTTTTGTTGTTTTTTTAACTTCTCATATTCTTCTCCTGATTTCTCCACCGCCTTTTTGTGGGAAATCTTACCTGCGTGAGTGAGTAATTCCTTGCCATTTAATTGTAAAATACTATCGAGTCTTTCAATCCAATCTTTCATATACATTGGCGTTTGCTGTTGGGCCATTGTTTCTGCAAATGCTAAATATTGCTCTACCAATAAACCCAGGAGTTTCATTTCCTCTTCGTTTAAATAGTTTTTGGCAATGCTTACTTCTGCTTTTCTTACTGAAGCACCTTTTTTATCATAAGAAAGCATTCCCATTAAGGGCAAACCTGCATCTACACGTCGGAACACCAATTCTGCTGCAGTTTGTTCACTTATTGCCCAAAGCAGTTTATTCTGTACTATTTTAAAAAACTCAATGGTCTTCTCGTCTTTTGGGTTATAGTCAATGCTCGTGGTATATATATCTTTTATCTTTTGGTAAAAGAACTTTTCCGAAAGACGAATCTCACGAATGCGTTCTTGTAATTCATTGAAATAGTTCATGGAATTGCCCGACTTAAAGCGATCATCATTCAACGTAAATCCTTTGATAATGTATTCTTTTAAACGCTGTGTGGCCCAAATACGGAATTGAGTGCCTTGAACAGATTTTACGCGATAGCCGACTGAAATAATTACATCTAAACTGTATCCTTTCACTTCATGTTCTTGAGTTTTTCCAGCAATAGCTCCATGTTGAGTGGTTGTCCGGAATTCCCGGACAACCATCTCTTCATTTAGTTCCCCCTCTTTAAAAATATTACCGATATGCTCACTGATGGTTCGTTTGTTTTTATCGAACAAAGTTGCCATTTGTTTCTGAGTCAACCAAACGGTTTCATTTTCTAAACGAACATCTATTTTAATGTTGCCGTCTTGATTTTGATATATTAGAATTTCGCTTTCTTTCATCTCACTTTTCTTGGGATTAGTAAATTTCATTGTTGTATTTCCGACCAGACACTACTTAGTGTTGTTGAAAATCAAATATTTTATTTTTACGGTTGGGTTTTAAATCAAAAAACCCAAATTATAAACTTAAATGCCTATCCGTATGTTTGCCTTAAATAATCATCATTCAATCTCTGGGTCTTCATCGTCATCCATGTCTTTCAACAGATCCTCCAAAGAGGTAGTATTTGCTTCTTTTTCTTCATCGGTCATGTTTTTATATTCTTCGATGCTTTTCTCCATTTTATTGAGTTCATCTTGAATATCTTCTTCTTCAAAACCCACAAAAGTCATTTCGAATAGGCAATGGGCTATAATTTCTAGTTCAGAAAAGTTAAGCAAGCTTTCTTTACTGATTTCCATGCCTAACCATTCGATCCAAGGGGTAAACTCAATGGCTTGAGAAAATTTTTCTTCTTCCGTTTTGGGATGTTTATAGCTTCCGGAAACGTTTACATACTCCTCCCCATCAAAATCGTCTTTTTGATGTTCTACCACAATTTCTAGAGTGGAATCCTCAGCATTCATTAACAGGAGTTTTTCAAAAACTTCTTGATAGCCGGAAAGATTTTTTACTTCGTCTGGATATAATTTGAGCAAGATAGTTTCTATACTCAGCCAAGTATTTGATGCTATGAGTTCTTTAAATATCATATCGATTTTTATTGGACTTTACTTTTCAATAAGAAAAAGTCGTTCAAATCATTCTTATAATTTAGAATGTTTTTTCAACTCCTTTAGATAGTTTTTTCGAACGGTGTTCAAAATTAAACCTGGAACTATTCGGAAAAGTTTGGCTACCAACCAACCTGGGAAAGGAGCAACGATGATTTCTTTATTTGATTTGATTTTGTCAAGCACATGCTTAGCGAATTTATGAACTGGATATGGCTTACCAAATGTACTCACATAATCTCTAAGGCTATAATTTCGAAGGTTACTCAAATCACTTGGTCCTTTTGCATCTAATATTGGAGTTTCTATCGCAGCGGAACATAAAACGTTTATTTGGACACCATGTTCCTTAGCTTCAATTCTCAAACTTCTCGATAATCCAACCAAAGCATGTTTGGTTAAGGAGTAATCTACCATAAGCGGAGCAGGTATTAACCCAGCAATAGAAGAGGTATTCACTATACATCCATGGCCTTGTTTCACCATTATAGGATAAACGGCAGCAATCCCATTCATTACACCTTTTATATTGATGTCAATTATTCTGTCGAAATGTTCAACCCCTAATTTGTGCGTTTCGCCACCAATACCAATGCCTGCATTATTGAACAAAAAGTCAATACTATCATGATTGTCAACAATTTGTTCAACGAGCGTTTTGATTTCTCTTGCATTGCGAACATCTAATAAAACAGGGTATGCATGGGAACCGAGTTCAGCGGAAGCACTTCTCACTTCTTTTTCGTTAATGTCTGCCAACCAAACTTTTGTTCCTCGAGCAATCAGTTCCTTAGAAATAGCTAAACCTATCCCTGATCCTGCACCTGTAACAATCGCTGTCTTATCTTTGTATGTAAGCATTATTTTTACATTTTTTTAGTGTACGTCAACGGTTGAGGCTAGCCTAAACAGTCATTTCAACATCAACTCCAAACACAAAGCTACGTTCAAACTTACTTAAAAATTTTAAACTTGAAATAGTTTTTTGGCTATTTTGTTAAGTGCATGTCACCACCTATACTTCTCATTTCTCGTCTGTTTCAGAAGTTACTGCCCAATGTTGGATGCTTATGACCGTTTTTTAAACAAAAGCTACTCCTCACCATAGTTTTCTATAAAATATCCAATATAATCATTTAATAAAGTGCCCAAATAATACGGTAGATTCATTAGAGAATACGGTTTCCCTTCGGGGGTTTTTGTTTTCTCAATACTGAATTGATCTCCATAAATACGCACTGCAAAAGGATGATCTACTTTGTTAACAAATTGATGTAAGGATTTTAAACTCCCAGTCTTCCCTGATTTTATTTCAATTGGAATTAAATACCCGCTACTGGAAAGAATTAAATCAACTTCAGCAGAGGATTGTGTTTTGTCTCTCACCCAGAAGTTGGGCTTTTTATAGCTTCCTGTATTTAAGGAAATGATTTCTTGCGTGATTATATGTGGAATAAGAGCACCTTTATACGCCTCGCTTAAATCGTCCATTAATAATAAATCGGCTTGTATGTTTAAGTCAAAATTAAGAATGCCAGTATCTAAAAATTGTAAGCGTGGTGACTTTTTAAAGTCGGGAATTACAGGTGGTTCAACATTCGTGCAAGGATAAATAATTTGAATCACTTTTGCATCGTCTAAACTTCGAAAAGCTTCACTAACCTCTCTTGATTTATAATTTGAATTCCCAAAATTTTGAAACTTAACACGTCGGTCTACAAAGGTAGCAGCAGAACTCACAATATGCTTAATTACATTTTCTTCTGTCTTACTTGAAGCATATTTTACAATATCGTCTTTATAAGTATTCCAAATACTCTCATAAACAGGTGGCAAAATAGACAAATCTTCATTTTGTACGTAATTAGCTACAATTTCTGGCATACCTCCAATAATGCAATAGGTATGGAATTCTTTTATTAAAATATCATGAGCCAAATTGTCAATTGGGATTTCCTGCATTCGTTCCAAGAGCATTTCCTTTCCCATTGCAAGTAAGTATTCTTGAAAATTGAGGGGTAATAAGTAAAGATAATTGACTCTCCCTACTGGGAAGTGTTTGGCTTTATTCAAGGTGTGTTCCAATAAAGAACCAGCTGCAACGACATGTATCTCTGGAATTTCTTCGTAAAAATATCGTAAAAAAGATATTGCCTTGGGAGATTCCTGAACCTCATCGATAAAAAGCAGAGTTTTAGAAAATTGACTGGATAAAACTTTATTTCTTAAGGCCAAGGCATTTAACAGTTCTTGGACATTATTGCTTCTTTCTATGACTTGGAAGTCTTCAGCCTTTTCTAGGTTAAGCTCTATGAAGTGCGTGTAAGTGGCTCCAAAATCTCGAACAACAGTGGTTTTCCCCACTTGCCGAGCCCCTCTTAAAATTAAAGGTTTGCGAGTAGTAGTGCCTTTCCAAGACGTCAACTCCTTCCATATATGTCGTTTAAACTTACTCATTTACACAAAACAAGCCCAAATATACTAAATTATTGTAACAAAACAAGGGTGAATTTTCAATTATTATGTAACAAAACAAGCCCAGTTTCAATGGAAAAGTGTAATAAAACAAAGGTGGTTTGAACTTTAAGGGATATTTTTAGAGTTTTCTAGCTTCTCATTTATACTTAATAAATAACTGAAGTTTCGGAGTTAAATTCAGTTCTGTGATTTCTAAACACATAATTTTAAGGAATATCACTAAAAATATTAAATAGGATTAAAGATAAAATTAAGAAATTACACCTAAAATGTCCTCCCCCTTGTCCCCCTCTAAAGGGGGAAACCCTCATTAACAGTTTTTTACATTTGACAAAACAGTTTACATCCTCTTAAAGTTAACTCCGAAACTTAAGTTAATAAAATGTGAACTATAAAATATTTGAGTGTTTCTTTAGTTTCTCATTTTTTCAAAAATAAGAAACCCCTTACTTAAGCTGTATTTATTATCCCAATCTTTGTTTCCACAAGCTTCGATAATTTACAATCCTCTACTCAACTATCTACTGATCATTCACATCCCACTCCGCATAAGAGCCTTCTGTTTCGTAGAGTGTAATTTTTGCAAGTGTTAGTTCTTTGGGTAAAACTTGTTGGATTTCATTTTTAAAATGGATCATTAGATTTTCACATGTAGGCTGAACAGGAAACACGATTGTTCTTTCATTGAGTTCTTTGAGAAGATTAATGTTTTTATCATTTTCGTTGAGGACCAGTGCGTGGTCATAGACATCAACTATTTTTTCATTAACAATTTTCTTTAACACAGAAAAATCGCAAACCATTCCATCTTTAGGGTTTCCAATATCGCTTTTAACATGTCCTTTTAAGGTAACGTACATTTTATATGAATGACCATGTAAAAACTTACAATTTCCGTCATAATTATAAAGGGCATGTGCCATTTCGAAGGTAAACCTTTTGGTAACTCTAATCACATTTGATTCCATTTTGAAAGTTTTGAAAAACATTTTCACAAATATGAAGCTTTAGCATTACATCTAATTGAGAATGGATAAAAATGAAACAATAACTGACATAAGTCATAGAAGATCAAATGAAAAATTTTTAACTATGTGTTTTACAATTCTCCTTGTTTATTCTAGGCACGGGAGGAAAATTGTTTAGATTATTTATTTATATATCACAAACTTCAATGGTAATTCCAAACACAGATTGCAAAAAATGTAAGAACGTCGATTGTTTAATAAAACAGCTTGAAACTTCGAGTTTAATTAATCAAGTGAATGAGCAAAAACGAACAATTTTGTTGCAAGGAGGTCAAAACATTATCTCAGAGGGATTACCTTTTGAAGATATTACCTTTATATATGAAGGGCAAGTTAAAGTTTACAAACAAGGCTATAACCACAAGGTTCAAGTTGTTCGGCTTTCTAAAGCAGGAGACGTAATAGGACATCGGGCATTGTATAGAGAAAACACTCCTATTACTGCACAGACTATCGCTCCTTCGAAAATTTGCTTTGTTCCAAAACCAATTTTCATGACATGCATTGACCAAGACATACGTTTTTCAAATGCTTTAATGAAATTATTTGCCGATGATTTGTTTTATTCTGAGGAATTAACAAGAAATCATGCCCAGATGAGTGTTAGAGAATTGGTTGCAGATACATTAATTCGACTCTATAACACCTATGGAATAAATGAAGAAAATAAATCTATAGATGTAATTTTAACACGACAAGAAATTGCAGAAATTGCTGGAACAACCAAGGAACAAGTTTCAAAATTTCTATATGAATTTAAAAAAGACGGCTTGATAGAAATAAAAGGAAAACAGATTCTTCCATTATCAATGGACGCTTTGATGAAGTTGACCTCTCATGTTGGACATTATTAATGACTAAAGTTTCGGAGTTAAAATCAGGCTTGCGATTTTTAAATACTTAATTTTAAGGAATATCACTAAAACCACTAAATAGGATTAAAGATAAAATTAAGAAATTACACTTAAAATGTTGTCCTCCTTCCCTATTTTCATCGGGAGGAAGTTCTCATTAACAACTTTTACACTTTATGAAAAAGTTTTCGTCCTCTTAAAACTTACACCAAAACTTGAGTTAATGATTATCAAACTTCCTCATGAGTTCAGGTGTTTTTTTTTTCATCATTCCTTGCACAACGCTGTGCATCCAAAACAGACATAATGCGGAGAGGAAGAACATGAAAACCCAAGAGCTTGTCCAGAAACCGGTTGATTCTAGGAGATAACCAAATATGATAGGGCCAAAAAAACCTCCCAATCCACCTAGTACACCAACCATTCCACCAACAACTCCAACTTGGCCAGGAAAATAATCTGGAATATGTTTATAAACTGCTGCTTTTCCAATTCCCCAGATACTTCCAACAAGTACAATTAATCCAGCAGCTACCCACATATTTGCTTGGAAATATATTCGAGTAGTTCCTTTGGATAACATTTCTTTTTTCTTCACCACATCTCCAACTTGTACAACGGGTTCGTGCCAAGAGTCTTTACTAGGAAAAATCAAAACACGTTTATCTGTGCTGCTAAAGTCAAATAAATTATTTGAAGATTTCAAAACATAATTTGTTTTATCCACTGTTACAAGAGAATCAGAAACGAATGTAACTTTTCCGTCCTTTTGTGCTAAAACTCCTGCACCAGGAGTAATGATTTCCATTCTTGGAAAAATTAGCATAGCGCTTATAATCATTGAAGAAGTGAGCGTCCAATACATTACTTTTCGCGCTCCCCATTTATCAGAGAACCATCCACCAATAATTCTTATTAATCCAGAAGGAACACTAAATGCTGTAGCCAAAATTCCTGCAGTAATCAATGTGGTATGATACATATTCACAAAGTATGGAACGAGCCATTGCGCAAATGCTACAAAACAACCAAAAACTAAAAAATAATAGAGTCCAAAGCGCCAAACACGCATTTGCTTTAAAGGTTGAAGAAGTCCACTCAAGGTTTTACTTACTTTTTCTGGCTTTTTATTGGATACCAAAAGCGCAAAGAAAACAGCCATAACAAGTAATGCAATTCCATAAATAGAAGGTAACCATCTCCAGTTTTCAATCACTTCACCACCTTGGGTAATGTTTTTTAAGATTGTAGGCGCAAGTAAAGTCGTAATTCCCGCTCCAGCATTTCCTGCTCCAACAATTCCAAGGGCTCTACCTTGCCATTTTAACGGATACCAAACCGAGGTAAAAGTGGTTGCTACAGCAAATGAAGCACCAATCATTCCGAAGGCGAAACTACATAACATAAAGCCAATGTAGCTGTCCATAAAAGACAAGACAAACAAAGGCAGCGAACATATTACCAAGAGAAGAATAAAGATGGGTTTTCCTCCAAATCTATCAGTCAATATTCCAATAGGGAGTCTAAACAAAGCACCCGACAAAACAGGAGCACCTATGAGAAAACCAATTTGTGTTGGACTCCAATCATAAACATTTTTTTCAACAAGAAAAGTTACTAATACACCATTTAGCATCCATACAGCAAAACACACTGTAAATGCCAGTGTACTCATTAATAAAACCTTGTGTGATTCAGCGCTAATGTTTTTCATCTTTAGATTTTTGGGTAAATTTACATCAGGCACTTTAAAGGAATAATGATTGAAATCATGAAAACTCAATATCTATGATAAAACATAAATAAAATTGACAAACGTCAGGTTTAGGAATAAAAAAAACAGTCACTTTTACAAAAAAACAAATAATTATGAAACAGTTTAGAATATTTATCTTGCTAAATGTGTTTATGCTTGGCACTTTTTATGGCTTCTCTCAGTTTGAAGTCACAGGGCAATACAAAGCAAGAGCGGAGTTTTCGAATGGATTTCAACAACCTTTAATGACAGCTCAAGATCCGGGTTTTTACATTCATCAAAGAGCGAGACTGGGAGGGATTTACACCCATGATAAATTTCAATTTAATGTGACAATGCAAGATGTAAGGACATGGGGAAGTGCCTCGCATTTAGCAGTTGACAACAACGGTTTTCTTTCTATTTACGAAGCCAATGTATCTTTATTTCTAAACAAGAAATGGACATTAAAAGTAGGAAGACAACCCATTTCTTATGATAATCAAAGAATATTTGGTGGATTGGATTGGGCAATGCAAGGACGTCGTCACGACGGTGCAATTTTGAAATTCAAGGACAGTACATGGAGTGTAGATGTTGGAGCAACATATAATCAAGTGAAGCCTTCAAACATTAAGACTTTCTATGAACTCAACGATTATCAAACCTTCCAATATGTTTGGGCAAATAAAAAATGGGATAAATTTAATGCGAGTGTTCTTTTCTTAAACAATGGAATGGAGCAAATCTATTTAGAAGACAGCATTAAAAAAAGCAGAACAAATTTTTCACAAACAATGGGGACACATTTAGAATACAAACGCAAGAAATTTGACATTACTGCTTTTGGATACTATCAAATGGGATTTGCTAAAAACAATCAAACCATCAGTGCATACAATGCGAGTATTGAAGGAACATTTAAACCCAATAAGATATGGGGACTGACATTAGGAGGTGAAATACTTTCAGGAACTTCTCAAGAGGCAACGATTAATGATAGAAATGAGTCTTTCACTCCTTTTTATGGAACAAACCACATATACAACGGAGCAATGGATTATTTCTATGTTGGAAATCATGGAAATAACGTAGGACTTATTGACGGATATTTAAAAGGGAAATACACAAAAGGGAAATACACATTCGGATTGGCTAATCATGTTTTTTATACAGCTGCTTCAGTCGAGTCAAAAACAACACCTGTTAATCCAGAATTCACAGCAATGGATCCATTTTTAGGATATGAAGTTGATTTTAGTGTAAAGTATCAGTTTGCAGATGAAGTAACAATAATAGCTGGGTATTCGCACATGTTCAGTACAACAACAATGCGTGAATTGAAAGGTGTAGACAATGATAAAACAAGTGGATGGGCATACATAATGCTCACTGTGAATCCCTTTAAGAATTTCACAATAAACAAATAACTTAAGTTCTGGAACGACTAATCAAACAAAGTTGTTCCAGACATTAGCTTTTTAAAACTAGGAACTCTAATTTCCTTTTTATGCAGTTCTATATAACCGTCTTTCACCATTTTTGCTAATGTTCGTATGGTAGTTTCAGAAGTTGTGCCTGCAAGGTTTGCTATCTCTGAACGAGACAAACTCACATTAATAGTTGTTTTATCTTCTTTATAACCGTAGGTGTTAATCAGCAATATAAGTGCCTCTGCAATTCGTTCTTGTACACTTTTCTGTGTTAACCCAACAATACTTTCTTCGGCATTTCTTAAATCATCTCCTAAAAGGGATATGATTTTCTTAGAAAACACCCTGTTTTTATCAACCATTTCTAGGAATGTGCTTTTAAGAATTACGCAAACATAAGTATCTTCAAGAGCAGTAGCGGTCGCTTGATAAGGCTCTTCATTTAACAGAGAACGATAGCCAATAATGTCTCCAGGTTTAGAAAATCTAATGATTTGCTCCTTCCCTTCTTTTCCAATTTTAGTGAGTTTTATTTTGCCCTTGTACAAGCAATATATGCCTATCGCATAGTTTCCTTCATAAAAAATATGTTGCCCTTTTTTAAATAAGCTATGTCCTTTATTATGGCTCAATTCACCTTTATCATTTGCATTCAGATTGCAGAAAAAACCGTCTTGCACATCACAAGCTTGGCAACTGGGAAATTCAATTTTTTTCATAATTAGTACAAATTAATTACTATTTAAATTCAAAACTAGAGATAAACAATTCATACTTGCAAGTTATTCTATCATTAAAAAGTATGATTAAAATCAGTTTTAAGCTTATTTAAAAATAATCTATTTTAAATATTGCAAATAAACCTACAAAGCTGATTCACAATGATTGAAACATGATTTACATCATTTTTAAACTTCAAATCTTCGTTTATTTTTGATGATAATTGATGATAATAAAGAATTAATACAGGGATATGGAAACCGTAGAACGCGCTATACAACTCATTAAGGAAAATGTAAAAACCAACCCAATTATTAGTAAAAATCTAGTAGATTGTTTGGGGCTTAGTTTGGCTGAAGATATTTTTTCACCTATTGATATGCCACCATTCCCACAATCAGCGATGGATGGATATGTGGTTTCTGGTAAAGAAACACAATACACAGTAATTGGAGAAATTAAAGCAGGAGATGATGCCAGCAATCTAGCCTTAAAAGCAGGTGAAGCCTTTAGGATTTTTACAGGTGCGATGATTCCTAGTAACGCTAAATATGTGATAATTCAAGAACATGTAAGAGTTCAGGAAAACAAGATTTTAATTCCTTCAGGTTATGATTTCAAATTCAACATTCGTCCTTTAGGCGAGCAATTAAAGGAAGGTGAATTGGCTGCGAAGAAAGGAACGTCCCTTACGCCCGGACTAATAGGATTTCTGACAACTTTGGGGATAATGGAAGTATCCGTGTATAAAAAACCAGAAATCACCCTAATTGCGACAGGTAACGAGTTAACCAAAGTAGGAAAAGAGCTTGCGCCGGGGAAAATATACGAATCCAATACCATTATGCTTCAAATGGCTTTACAGTCCTATGGGTTTTCAGCTAAGATTTATTGTGTTGAAGACAATTTGGACAATACGCTAGAAACCGTTTCCAAGGCTATAAAAGACAGTGATGTTGTTTTTCTTTCAGGCGGAATTTCAGTTGGAAAGTATGATTTTGTACATGAAGTTTTAGAACGTTTAAAAGTAAAAGAAGTTTTTTATAAGATTAAACAGAAACCTGGGAAGCCGCTCTATTTTGGAATAAAAGGAAACACAATTGTATTTGGTTTACCTGGAAACCCTGCAGCAGCATTGACTTCATTTTACATTTACGGGCTTTCAGCGATTGCCCAAAAAATAGGAAGAAATACAGACTTCATTAAAGAAGAGGAAAAAAAATTGACAAAAGCGATTGAAAAGCCTGCAGGTAGAACTTTCTTTTTAAAAGGAAAAACAGGTGGAGATTTGGTGGAAATTTTGTCTGGACAAAGTTCTGCTATGCTCAGCGCGTTTTCTGATACTGATTGCTTTATTATGCTGAATCAAGACAAAACAAATTGGGAGGCAGGCGATACAGTAAAAGTATTAAAACTATAAAATTAGATTCATGGAAGATATTGGAGGGATTATTCTAGCAGGCGGGAAAAGCAGTCGAATGGGGCAAGACAAAGGACTTATGTCAATTGACAACAAAGCTATGGTGGAACACATCATTAAGGAGTTTAATTTGGCTGGAGTTAATGAATTAAATATCATCTCTAACAACCCTGATTATGACAAGTTTAGCCATCCAGTATATGAGGATATAATTAAAGAAAAAGGACCTTTAGGAGGTATTTATACGGGCTTGCATCACACAACAAAAACGTGGAATATTATTGTGCCATGCGATACTCCAAAAATAAAAGCAAAGTATTTTGATTTGCTGATTAAAGAAAAAGCGAAAAGTCCAATTCAGGTTTTAAAAAGTAGAGATAAAACTCATTTTTTGATCGGAATCATTCATCATTCTGTAAAAAACTTGATAAAAGAGCAAATTGAAAACGGTGAACTTCGGGTAGAAACGTGGATAAAAAACTTAGGTGGTCGGATCATTAATCTGGAGGAACACATTGATTTTGAAGAGTCAGACTTTGTTAATCTCAATACAATAAATGAGTACAATAAAATAAATCATCATGAAAAAGTGTAAAATAAAATACTATGGCCTGATTGCAGAAAAGCTCGGAAAAGTAGAAGAGGAAGTTCAACTCAGCGAATTAATGTCCTATTCAGATGAAGTAAACACTGCTATAGTGACGTTAAATCCACTTTTAAGTGGAATGACTTTTACTGTTGCGATTAACGATAAAATAAGTAAGAATTGGGGGGGAGAAAAGGATATTAGAACTGTAGCGGTGCTCCCTCCATTCGCAGGTGGCTAAATGTCTGTTTTAATTGTTAGGTATCGGCGTTGCATCAGTTTTTAAAACAGTCATTGACAAAAGTCAACTCCTTGGTTTTTAAAACAAGATCCGCTTTGTTACCCAATAATTAAAATCAGACAATTAAATTAAAAAACAATAACATGGGTTTTAAAGTAGAACAGAGAAAACTAAAAACAACAAAGAATACAGCATTATATCAATTTGAAAAACAGTTCCTTCGCCAAAGTTCAGGACAACACATTGACAAAAGTTAACTCCTTGGTTTTAAAAAAAAACAATTAAGAATTTAAATAACAGAGAAATCTGTCAAAATTCAACAATAATATAAAATGCTCACACCACAAGAAGAACAATTTTACGCCCGTCAAACGATTTTACCAGCATTAGGTAAGGTTGGACAAGAGCGCTTAAAAAGCTCCAAGATTGCTGTTGTTGGAGCAGGTGGATTAGGCTGTCCTGTTTTGTCATACTTAGCTGGTGCTGGAGTTGGTCAACTTACAATAATTGACGGAGATAGAGTATCGGAATCTAATCTCCACCGACAATTATTGTTTACGATGGATGATCTTGAAAAATCTAAAGCAGAAGTTGTTAAGACAAGACTTTTACAGAGCAATCCTTATATAAAAGTAAGTTTAATCACTGAGTATTTAACGCCAACAAATGCTGAATCAATTTTAAAAAATCATGACCTCGTCATTGATTGTACAGACAATTATGCAACTCGATATTTAATCAATGATGTTTGCTTTTTATTGAAAAAACCTATGATTTATGGTGCAATTCATCGATTTGAAGGTCAAATCAGTGTTTTTAATTATAAAAACGGTCCTACTTATCGATGTTTATTTCCTTTAGTTCCTTCACCTGAATCACAGCAAAACTGTGCGGAAGCTGGGGTTTTGGGTATTATTCCTGGTCTAATTGGAATACTACAAGCAACAGAAGCCATTAAAATAATTACAGGAATTGGAGAGGTTTTATCTGGGAATGTACTTTTTTACAACGCATTAAATCAGAATTTTAACAAAATAAATCTGCAACGAAGTTCGGAAGAAACATTGCTTTCTTATTTTAATAATGGAAAGTTAGACCCTCAACTTTATAAGCAAAACTTCTGTGTTTCATCAAGTTTAGAAATCACAATAGACGAAATTGATTTTATAAAATCTAATCAATATCAATGGATTGATATTAGAGAGATAGGGGAAGAACCAATTGTTCCAGAAGGCTTGCCAATAGAGAACATTCCACTATCTGAAATTATGGAAAATCTTCATCTAATGGACGAAAATAGAATCATTATTTTGTTTTGTCAATCTGGAAACAGGAGTTTAAATGCTGTTGAAAAACTACAAAAGGAAGGTTTTATAAATTCGAAAAGCCTGAAAGAAGGAATCAGTGAAAAATTAATAACATTATGGAAACAACACCTCAAGTTCTATTCATTGAAGGAGCAATAAAAAGCAAGCACATTGAAAGTGTGTTGAAAGGATTTAGCAAAGCCATTCACACGGGAGCACATCAAATTTTTCTTGGTCAAGTTCGCGCCGATATTATTGAAGGTCAGACTGTGACAGGAATTGACTATTCGATGTATCCTGAAATGGCGGAAAAGGTTTTAAAACAAATTATTGATGATGCAGTAAGCAAGTTTGATGTGGATCAAATAGTAATTCACCACAGCATAGGCTTAGTAGAAGTTGGTGAAGTTTGTCTTTTTGTTGCTGTCTCTTCAGGACATAGAAAAGCTTGTCATGCAGCCATCGATTTCTGCGTTGAAACCCTTAAAAAAGAGGTTCCCATTTTTGGGAAAGAAATATTAGAGAACAACAATCATATTTGGAAAGTAAATAAATAGTCATGGTAGAAATTACACATAAAAAAACAACACTACGCACAGCAAAAGCCGAGGCCATTTTAGCAGTAAGTAGGCAAGAAACAATCACGGCCATTTTAGAAAAGAAAGTCCCAAAAGGTGATGTTTTTGAAATGGCTAAAACAGCAGGTTTATTTGCGGTAAAAAAGACTTCGGATATGATTCCTGATTGTCATCCTTTGCCTGTTGAATACACTCATGTTGATTACGAAATCGAAGGTTTGAAAATTCATATTTCAATCGTTGTTAAAGCAATTTACAGAACAGGTGTTGAAGTAGAAGCGATGCACGGAGCAAGCGTTGTTGCTTTAACAATGTATGATATGCTAAAGCCCATTGATAAAAACATTGAAATACAGAATATTCGCTTAGTTGAAAAAAGTGGTGGGAAATCTGATTTCATTAATCTGGAAGCCTATAAAAATTTATTTGCAGGAGTAATTGTTTGCTCTGACACCGTGAGTGCAGGAGTAAAAGAAGATTATTCAGGAAAAATAATTATAGAAAAATTAAAGCAATATGGAGTAGAAACCAAAGAATACAAGATTATTCCAGACGAGAAAAAAGAAATTCAGCGAGTTTTACATGCTTTTGTAGAAGAAGAATATCCACTAATTATTTATACGGGTGGAACAGGATTATCTGTTCGTGATGTAACACCAGAAGCTTTAATTCCAGAGTTAGACAGACGAATTCCAGGAATTGAAGAAGCAATTCGTGCGTATGGACAAGAAAGAACGCCTTACGCTATGCTTTCTCGAAGTGTAGTTGGCGTAAAAGGAAAATCTGTGATTATTGCGCTTCCGGGTTCTACAAAAGGTGTTTCAGAATCTATGGATGCTATTTTCCCTGAAGTCATGCACATCTTTAAGATTTTTAAAGGTGCACAACACCAAGATTAATGTATAAATACAACAGCACACATAAAATCATTACTGTTCTCTTAGTCGTTGGCTGGGCGATTTGGCAATTCTCTGGACGCAGTGAATCATTATATTATGACAATGGTCAAGCGATTCGTTCTGGGGAAATAATAAACAATGAAAAAGAGGGTATTTGGATTTGGTATCACAAAAACGGAAAGGAAAATATTAGGGGTTTTTTCAAGAATGGAAACAGAGAAGGAACATGGCAAACATTTGATTCTACAGGCTTATTGATTCAAGAGAAAGAGTTTAAAAATGATGAACTCAATGGAGAAATCAGAGTTTTTAATGAAGACGGAAGCGTTTCAAAAGTCGTGCTTTACAAAGACAATAGACCAGTTGATTAGAGGGTGGAGGAATTGAGTAATATGTAAGAAAAAGGGATTACTCGTCCTTTCATACAATGAATGACTGAGTAATCCCTTTTATTGGAATTTCGAATTAACTTAGTAAACCATTGCCTTTTCTAATTTTTCAACGGGCATTCCATAAGCACTTTTCCAGAATCTATATCCTCCACTTAGGTTTTTCACATCAAAACCATGTTGAATTAAAATTCTTGTTGCTAAATATCCTCTTAGTCCAACTTCACAGAACAAGTAAATCGTTTTGTTTTTTGGTAGTTTTGTTAAATGATTTCGCAATTCGTCTAGTTCAATATTTATCGCATTGGGAATTGTTCCAGCTTCAAACTCTAGAGGTGTACGGACATCTAACAAATATTCATCCACGCCAATTTTCTCTACTTCTTCAGGATTAAAAATTTTCATTACTTTATCCATGATGTTATTGGCAACAAATCCAGCCATGTTTACTGGGTCTTTTGCAGAAGAAAACGGTGGTGCATACGCTTGTTCAAACTCCATTAAATCATCAATTGTTTTCTTATTTTGAACATAAGTTGAGAAAACATCAATGCGTTTATCTACCCCTTGTTCTCCAAAAACTTGCGCACCTAATAACACTCCTGTTTCTGGATCGAAAGCAATTTTAATAATCATTTGAGTTGCTCCAGGATAGTATCCAGCATTCGAAGAACTGTGTGTGATCGATGTAATGTGTTTGATGTTGTGGTTCTTCAACATACGACTATTTGAACCTGTAGCAGCAATCGTTTTCCCGAATACCTTTACAATTGTCGTAGAAACAGAACCCGAAAATTTCTTCGTATTCCCATTTACAATATTATTGGCGCAAATTCTACCTTGTTTATTCGCTGGCCCGGCTAAATAAATAGGGTAAGATGCTTGACAAACGGGATGATAAAATTCGATAACATCTCCAACTGCGTAAATATCTGGATGAGAAGTTTGCATGTATTCATTTACTAATACCCCTCCTCTTTCACCGATGTCTAAACCAGCAGCTTTAGCTAAAAAGTTATTTGGAGAAACACCGATAGATAGAATGACTAAATCCGTTTGAAATTCTACGCCATTTTCTAGTTTTATTGTTTTAGAACCATCTGCATTATCGCGTATTTCGGATAATCCATTGTTGACATCCACCACTACACCATTCGCTTCAATTTCTAATTTTGCAATTCTGGCCATGTCTTCATCTAGAAAAGCCAAAACTTGAGGTGCACGTTCAATTAACCTGGTTTTAATTCCCAAATGACTCAAGTTTTCCATCATTTCAATGCCAATAAATCCACCACCCACAACTGTTGCGTGTTTTACTTTTTGATTTTGAATCACCGCTTTCACAAGATCCGTATCATGCACATCTCTCAGAGTAAAAACGTTTGAAGAATGAATCCCAGGAATTGGCGGTTTAATTGGAACAGCACCTGTTGAAAGAACTAATTTATCGTAAGATTCTTGATAGGTCTTTTGTGTATCTAAGTCCAATAAAGTTACTTTGTTTTCAGCAGGGTGAATTTCAATTGCTTCGGTTTTAACTTTAACATCAATATTGAATCTTTTTTTAAAGGATGCAGCATCTTGGATAAATAGTTTATCACGGTCTTTAATGACATCACCAATATAATATGGCAAACCACAATTGGCATAAGAAACATAATCTCCTTTTTCAACCATGATGATTTCTGCTGTTTCATCCAGGCGTCTAATTCTTGCAGCGGTACTTGCTCCGCCTGCTACTGCTCCAATAATTATATACTTCATTATATTCTACTTTTGTTTTATTATTATTTGATTTTTAAGTAAGTAGTTAGTAGAGAATAATTGATCTGTGAGCATTAAAAGAATGAGAATGGCGAATAATTGATGAAGTACTCCTAGTTCAATAGGTACAACAAAAATCAAAGTAAAGACGCCTAAAATTGCTTGTAATAAAATCCCTACTCCTATCCATTTAGGCATTGCGTAAGTTTTAAATTTTCGCCAATAAAAGAAAGCCAGAACAACTACAACTAAAGCAAAGGTTCGGTGAATAAACTGCACTGTTCCAGGGTCTTCAAATATCACCATTAATCCTAAATCTGGATAAGTATTCCACAAACTTTGTGGCAACCAAGTTGACCCCATTTTTGGATAAGTATTGTAGATAAATCCTGCTTTTAATCCTGCCACTAAAGCTCCGTAGGCAACTTGAAATAGTGTTAACAGAAACACAATCAAGGTCCATTTCTTTAATGTTGCTCTAGGTTTCCATTGATGATCAGGATATTTCACCAATAATGCAGTGTAATAAATATAAAGCACCAAAGCAATGGCAAAAAAGAGATGAAGAAAAAGTCGATAATGACTCACATGTGGATTTTCAACTAAACCACTTTTCACCATGATCCATCCCATAACACCTTGACTTAGTCCAAGCAGAAAAATAATTATTAGTCGTTTCTTCAATCGCGGTGTAAATGCCTTTTTATACCAAAACCATAGGAAAGGGAAAATAAAAACAAAGCCAATTATTCGTCCAAATAATCTATGAACATATTCCCAGAAGTAAATGTTTTTATACTCTGTTAAAGTAAAATGGTGATTATAATGTTTGAACTCTGGAGAAGCTTTGTAACCATCAAATTCGGCTTCCCAAGCTTCTTCAGTTAAAGGCGGCAAAAACCCAGTAACCGGCTTCCAGTTTGTCATAGAAAGTCCAGACTCTGTGAGCCTCGTAATACCGCCCACAACAACCATCAGCACAATCAAAACACATCCGGAAATTAACCAGAGATACACTTGTTTTTGACGTTTGATGTTGTTCATTCACTTATGTTATTGATAGACAACAAAGAAAAAGACAAATACATCTTTAAAACATGATGTAAGTCATTTTTTATAGTGAAGGAATTCAAGAATGGGGTAAGTGTTACAAATGTTACTTCTTGGGAAGTAACATTTGAGGGAGAGGGAGAAGAACTCAGAATTAAAAAGAGTCCCATACAATAGTCGGAAGAGGGCGAAGTGGAAAAGGAGAGGAGACTATACCTTCCTAGCTACCATCACCACAGCGTTCATGTGATCTTCATGTTTTCTAAATACTTTGCGCATTTCTGAAATTCGTTTTCTTGCTCCTGCGTTGCTCATTATATTCCAACCTATTTTTAGGGTATTAAAAAACCCTTCATCGCTCACGATTCTTTTACTTTCTAAAAGATGCATTCCATTTGAGGCTTGGTAAACTATCTCAAAACCAGCATCTATTAATAATTTCGACCACTCGTCTACTGTTAAAGGTCGGGCATTCACACGAATTGTTGTTGCCAAATCCTTTTGAATCTCTGCTTTCAGTTCTTCTGAAATGGAGTTTGGCGTTAATCCAATTTCATGAATCGCATAGAGTCCTCCTGGTTTTAATAAACGGTGTGCTTCTTTTATAATATTTACCTTTCTATGGTCTGCATGCATTGTTAACATTGCCTCACCATACAATTTAGTGGCACAGCATTCATTTAGTTTTACTTCTTGGGCATTCCCATTAATAAAACTTAAATTATTTCCCTTGATTTTGTTTTGCAAATAGGAAATAACTTCTGGATCTGCATCAACGCCGACATAAGAATGTGGGTGTTTCTGAATTGACAAATTTGCTGTAAAACCCAGTCCTGGTGCAAACTCAATCACATCATCATTTGAATCTATTTTTAAATTTTCAACGAGTTTTTCTGTTAGTTCTTTTCCTCCTGGACGCAAAACCTTTTTACCCATTTTTGCGAGAATCCAATGTCCAGGTGCTGTACTTATATCTTTAATTTCCATGACTTTTATTTTAAGTAAAATTATTATTTAGAACGAATCTAAACAATACCTAAAATCGGGTATTTTGAAAAAAAGGAGAGAAAAAATGATGATCCGATAGGAATCCGATGTTGAATTGGTGGGTATTGTCAGGACAATTTTAAAATCATCCATTCATCATCCGCCTATTGCAGTCATTGTGCGGTTTTTCATGGTGTGGAGCATATTGTCGTTAAAATCTGAGTATCCACCTCTTTCTTTCTTTTTGTTAAGGATATTGCTTACAATAACTTCTTTGATGTCTTGTCCGTTGCGCAATTGACTCAACAAATCGGATTCAGAGGCTGAAAACAAACAATTTTTTAATTTCCCGTCCGCTGTCAATCGAATTCTATTGCAGGAATCACAAAATGGATTGCTGACGGAGCTAATAATACCGAACGAACCTTTTGCACCTGCTATTCTATAGTTTTTCGAAGTATCGTTTTTTTCGTCATCAATTCTTATAACCTGAGCAACTCCATAATGTTTATAAACCGTTGAAAGAATTTCTTCGAGATCAACTTTTTTACGTTCGTCCCATTGGTTACCATCAAAAGGCATAAATTCAATAAATCTCAAAGAAATAGGTTTGTCATTTCCCCATTCTATAAAGTCAATAATTTCGTCATTGTTTACATCTCGAATGAGCACCACATTAATTTTAACCTCAAAGCCTTGGTTAATTGCCAAATCGATATTCTCCATAATTTTAGTAAAGAATGAACGCCTTGAAATAGCATTCATTCTTTCTTCGTTTAGGGAGTCTAAACTAATGTTCAGTTTATTGAGTTTTGCATTTTTTAATACATCAATATATTTATCTAAGGCTACACCGTTTGTTGTCATGGCGAGTTCCACTGGTAGCTTTCCAAGTCCTTCGATAAGTTCATTAAATCCTTTTTTAATGAGTGGTTCTCCACCAGTAAGGCGAATTTTATTTATTCCTAAATCAACAAATGTTTTGGCAATCGAAAGGGTTTCTTCAACCGTCATAAACTCCGATTTCTCACGAATTGGAATTCCTTCAGCAGGCATACAATAAAAACAGCGCAGATTACACCTTTCTGTAAGTGAAATGCGCAGATAATTATGGGTTCTGCCAAAACGATCAACCAACCCAGTTATTTTATTTGTGTGACTCATTGATATAGGCGAAATCATCCTCTGTTAGTAATTTTTGAGACAATGGGAACAAAGTTTCATCTTCTCTAAAAATGTGTAATCTTAAAAGTTCCACCAACTCTCTTCCTGAGTTAAATGCTAAATCCATTGTTAATGCGCGAGATTGTGGATCTTGAAGTCTATTTCCTAAACCTAGAAGATTAAAAGTTAAAGTTGCCAATTGAATAAACTTCACATGGTCGTCTTCCATTAATTCAATTGCAGTATATGTTTCATCATTCGAACCATGCTCTCCGTCTTCACGTAAACGCTGTTCTAAAATCCTGAAATAGTATTTTTCTTCTTTTTGATTATGTGGAAGGATATTTTCATCAAAAAAGACAAAAAAGGCATTAAACACTTTATTTATATTGTAATCAAACACAAAACCACTTTCCTTAAAGGAAATCAAAGCTTCGTCGAAGGATTGCGTTTGTTTAATTACTTCTTTATGGTCTTCGATTAATTCTTGTAGGAAAACATCTAATTCACTAGCATCACCCCCAATAGCACGCTCTTTATCGTAGGCACTTGGCGGGTCCATAGCTGAAAGTTCACTTGTGTTTTCAGACTTTTCAACGTTTCGCATAATGGGATCGTCATCCTTCATTTTCTTATTGTATTCTTTAAGGTCTGGAGTCATCTTTTGTCCAATTCTCTTCCCTGTTTTTTTATCAATAATTCTCATATTCCTTAGCTTTAAAGAGGATTTACAGTAAAGATGTAGGTTTTTTATAGTTTGAAAAATGATTCAAATCATGAAATAAAAAGAAGGATTTAAAATTAGTTTACTTTGCCGAGTACAAACCCAATTCATAGTAGATTTAGATAAGAATTTCAGTGTTTTTAAACAAAAAACGGGTTTTTATGGCAAAAAATTAGTTAAATCGTGAAAATCACAATTATTGATGAAGGCGAAATTTAAGTCAGATTTCTAAAAATAAAATTCAATAAAACACAAGGTTGTGCATTCTATTAATGATTTTAGCCTTATTTTAAATAGCTAGAGAAATACAAAAATGAAATTAACATCAAACAGAAAAGATTACTTCGATTGTTTTTAAGTTTAACAAATAAATTCTCATTCCTTTTGGCTTTTAAAAGGAAAATTTGAGTTTTAGCAAATTGAAATTAAGCAATAAGAAATTTAAATACTCCTTTATTTCCCAAGAAAATCTATAAAAATTTCACAATTACCTTAACTTCCTTGATTTTATAATCTACCCTACCCGTAAAGCAATATGTCCTTCTTCAGTCACCATTTCCATGCTCCATGCAGGTTCCCAAACCAATTCCACATTTACAATTATACCTGGATAATGTCTATAAAGTGTTTGTTCAATATCTTGAACAATTGCGTCACCCATTGGACATCCTTTAGACGTTAGGGTTAGTTCTATATCAACAGACACAGGTTTTTCTTTTACGGTAATTGCATAGACCAGACCTAAGTCCATAATATTAACATATAACTCTGGATCTATCACTTCTTTTAGGGTTTCATAGATTGCTTGCTCGTTGAAATCCATCTCTTTTTTATCTATCATAGCGTTTGTTTTTTATGCAATACAATTTGCGTTACGTTTATTAAAAATAGAACTGCTCCAACCATCAATAAACCGATTCCTATATAAAATAAGCTAATTAGATTGAGCAATAAACTACAAAAAAATAGGATAAACCCGCTCACGTGAGAATAAAATTGATACTTCAAAATATTGTAATTATATAAATCTTTTGGCAGAAGAGTTTTCTCTTTTCCGACAAAAGGTTTGTAGATTTTTAACCAAACTATAAAAGGAAGCGTTTTGTAAAATTGACCTAAAATAAGTGTAGCAACAAATCCAATAATTAAAACAATTATATAAAATGCAGAGAGATTAAAATTTGTTTTAAATCCTGCAATAAATAGAATTGAGCTTATAACAACCAATATTAAAGTAGGGAATGCAATCATTGTTTTTTTTAGACCATAATCTAAAAACTTACGTGGACGAGTTTTATAGGCAACATAGATATAATTCAAATAATAAATGATTCCTAAACTTCCTAAAGCAAAACCAATATACATCAACGTTGAAACACCTGTCAGTTTGCTAATTCCTCCCAAAACAAGAGCAGCTGACAACATGAAATAGGCGATATATAAGGGTTTTTTCTCTAATTTATGAACCAGTAAAAACATTGGAATCAAAACACTTGAAACACCAATGATTAAAAATATAAACCATCCTATAATTCCGAAATGTGCATGAATTTCAAGTAACTCTAAATGAACAAAAGGAAGAAAAGGAGTAAGGAAATTTATCGCTAAAAGTAACCCAGCAATTGCTGTTAATGCCAACCAAACAACACTGGTTTTGATAAATAGATTCGCGACTTTATTCTCCTTTGATTTACCAATCGTTTTCCAGACGTTGACGATAAACAAAATCACTGCAATATTGAGTATAATTCCTGAAGACACAAGTCCGTAGGAATTACTGCCCATATAGAAGGAAAGTGACAAGCCAACAGTACCAGCAATTAACAAATAGAAAATTGCCTTGGTTAACTTCTCAGAATAGATTTTCTGTAGAAAAATGACAGGCAATAATTGAAAAAGTGCTCCGAAAATTACGGATGTCACAAAGCCCAGCACCAAAACATGGGTAATGGTTAACATTACTTCATTAAAGTAAACCGAGTTCAAGATTGCATTCGGGTGGAAAGCAATAAATACCATTGCAAACAGCCAACTTATGGCAGATAGAACAAAAAATGGGATTACAGATTTTGGCGAAGGAGCATTATTTGTACCTTGACTAAACATTCCTTTTTGTGATAAATAGCATTACATTTCCTTCAGTTATTGGACAAATAACTGTATTCAGATTTTTCGATTCTAATTCTGGCAGAAGGTGTTGTGGAATTCGTTTGTGAAATATCTTCAAACCTGTATTCTCCTCTAGATTTTCAATAGCTTCTAGTATTCGAATTAGGGGTTCTGGCATTTCTAAATCACGCACATCTATGGTAATCATTTCACCTGGATAAGCTTCAATTAATTCATTGTACTCTTCCTCACTAACAGTTTTATAAGGATCTTCAGTAATTGGAACTTCTTCTTTACCTGATTCACCAGCTTTAAAATAAGTGTGATAAAGTCCATCTTCAACAACAGACAAAGTAACAAAACCTCTTTTTTCTTGAATTCTAATTAAAGGAATCGGTTCAAAATCGATCAAAACCTCTAGAACTTCTGATTTTTGAAGCTTTACAAGTGCTTTTTGCAAAATATTGAAAGGATCTTCTCCTTTAGCTAAAAACGGGCGCACATCGAGAGTAATCACTTTTTGACCATCAAGAAATGAATCCTTCGCTTTGTTTTCAGAAAGAGGGCTTGGAACATCCATGGTATTATTTTCATTATCTAATTCAAAACCAATAGAGACTAATTTATCTAGCATTTCTTGAACTTCACATTTTCCAATTTTTGCAGCTTCCGCCAAAGTTACACGAGGTGCCAAAAGCCGGCGCAATACCGGATTTCTCAACTTCGTAAAATGAGGATTCAAAGAGGCAATCGCTTCAATCGCCTCTTTGTTTTCCTTAATCACCTTGGATACTTTAGTATTTCCGTTGATTTTCATGTTATTCTTATTACGCCATTACTTCTTTTTCTAGAAGAATTGCTTTTTTGAAAAGAATATTGTTTTCTAAATGAATGTGTTGGTGTAAGTCTTTTTCAAACTCAGCCAATTTTGCATACAACACTCTATAAGTATTACATGCATCAACTGGTGGTTGATAAACATCACTTAAATCACGTACTTTTTCCATATCATCCCCAGCTTCTAAATGCTCAGCCTCCATCATATTGATTGGATTAACTATCGTTCCAAAGTCTGGTTTTGCAACTTTTGTACCTGCTTTTTTCGCAGCAACTAATTCTTTTATATAAGGGAATAAAACACCCTCTTCTTTTGGCATGTGACTCATTAATTCATCTGCAACATTCTTAAAGAAATGTGCTATATCAATTGTCTCAGGATGTCTTTCCCCATGCACTCGTGCTACTTTTGCACTGAATTCTAAAAGCATTGGAATAGAATCCGTTACATATTTATGGTGTTTATTTACAATGAAATCACAAAGGAAATCTAATTCCCAGTCATTAAAGTTTTCCATACTAGATCCTTGATCTCTGTCTAACCTATCAAGGTCTTCTTTAACAACTTTATAGTCAACGCCTCTTTTTTCACAAGCTGCTTTAACAGATCTTTTTCCTCCGCAGCAAAAGTCTAAACCGTGTTTTCTAAAAACTTCAGCTTTACGGTAATCTTCTACTACCAATTCACCGATTGTTGACATATCTTCCTCTTCTTCTTGTCTCATCACTTTTGTGATTTTTACTTCCCAAACCTCAGGACCTTTTAGGATATATTCCCAAGTGAAAATTTTTCCTAATTCTGATTGCATTTGGTAATACAAAGGCATTGGATCGTGATCATTGTGAAGAATAAAATACTCATCGTTTGCCAAATTTTCAAATTTATCAAAAATTGTTGGGTGTTTTAATCTTGGCTCTAACTTCGTTACATCTAATGTTTCCATAACTAATTACTTTTACTATTTAGAACAAATCTACGGAAGGATTTTCAATAAAAGACCTTCTTGTCTTTATTTATCGCATGACTTTTGTCAGTTTTAAGAAACAAGTCCCTTAAAATCTGAATTAAAGACCCCAAATATCAGGCAAAAAGTTTCCAATTTATCACTTAGATAACAGCAATATTTATATGAATTTATACCTTATATACTGAGTTAAGTCATTTATATTCCTTCAAATAGGCACTAATTTGCCGCCAAATTTAAACACGTTAAACACATAGGTTTTATGGTGAATATAAAAGATTGGAATGTAGAAGATTTAAAATTTTGGAACAATAAAGGGAAAAAAGTAGCCAATCGCAATTTATGGCTTTCTATTCCAGCCTTATTTTTGTCTTTTGCAACATGGGCAATGTGGGGGGTAATTATTAAGTACATGCGTGATTTCGGATATAGTTTTGGAATGACAGATGGCTTAATCCCTGGAACTCTTGCTTATAATAATGCCCTTTCTGAAGTCAATAAATTGCTTTATACCCTTCCTGCAATTGCAGGATTAGTTGGAGCAACCTTAAGAATTCCAAATTCTTTTTTGATTGGAATTTGTGGAGGAAGAAACGTTAAATTCATCACAACTGCGCTAATGATAATACCTGCTATAGGAACAGGAATTGCGCTAAGTGACCTCAATACTTCCTACTACTTTTTTGCAAGTATGGCTTTCTTTTCTGGTATTGGTGGGGGAAATTTTGCTTCTTCAATGAGCAACATCAGTGGTTTTTTTCCAAAAAGACTTCAAGGAGTAGCTTTAGGATTGAATGCTGGAATAGGAAATTTAGGTGTAGGAGTAATGCAAAAATTGATTCCTTTTGTTGTTGGCTTCGGGATTTTTGGTGCGTTTGGTTCAGAGCAAATTATAGATGGAGTTCCTTTCGCTGGACTACAAAATGCCGGATGGGTATGGGTTCCATTACTTGTACTCTCAACAATAGGCGCCTATTTTGGGATGAACAACATCTCCTCTACTTGCCCAGATTTACCGCGAACTGGAGAAGGTGTTTTTAAAGCACTTTATCTGATTTTTCTAGGATTAATTGCTGCATTTGTTGCTTCTCTATTATTAGTTGTTTTGCCATGGGAAAATTGGGGATTAGAAAACACTAAGATTTGGTTGATTGTTCCACTTGTTGCTGTTTTAACCATTCAATTAATGAAATTTGCATCTCCAGCAGCCTTAAAGGACAATCTAAAACAACAATTTAAAATTATAAAAAGCAAACACAACTGGATAATGACCACCTTATATGTAATGACTTTTGGTTCATTCATTGGTTTTTCATTTGCTTTTCCAAAACTTTGTCAAGATATTTTTGAATTCACAAATCCATTAGACCCAAGTTACCGCAATCCCAACGCACCAGATTATATGATTTGGGCTTTTGTAGGCCCAATAATAGGTGCATTAGCTCGGCCAATAGGAGGAATGATTTCGGACAGAGTTAATAGTGGAGCAAAAGTAACCGCAGTAAGTACAGCTATACAAATCATCGCCACTTTTGCAGTTGCTTATTACGTTATCGCAGCACGAAACTCAGCAACTCCAGAAGATTATTGGTGGCCTTTCTTCGCTTGTTTCATGGTGTTATTTATAACAACTGGGATAGGTAACGGATCAACATTTAGAAGTATTCCTTACATTTTTAGCAAAGCCGAAACGGGTCCTGTATTGGGGTGGTCGTCTGCAATAGCAGCATACGGTTCTTTCCTCCTACCAAATATATTCGGACAACAAATTCAAGCAGGAACACCAGAAAACGCACTGTATGGATTGGCAATGTTTTACTTTATTTGTTTAGTCATTAACTGGTGGTATTATCAAGGTCCGAAACGGGAGTTTAATAATCCGTAGCTATCTGTTATTACAATTTCAACCATCACACGATGATTGATGAATAAAGGTTATTGCACTTCTTTAGATTGAAAAGAAGTGCAATTTCTTTTTTTAATCGGTTATAAAATTCACCTAAATAATTTCTGAAAAATATAAAAACACCGTGATTTGGATCATGGTTTTTAGTTTAAAACATGCCGTAATTTGCAGTGTGCATTACAAAACATACTGACAAAATAGAGCGCCATGGGAGAAAAAGAATATACAATTAGAATTCGGTTTTGGATAGATGAAACTGAAGGTCCATTTCTGGGAACAGGTAGAGTAATCTTACTAGAAAGAATCAAAGAAAAGGGTTCTATTACCAATGCAGCAAAATCAATGAAAATGTCTTACAGAAAAGCTTGGCAATTGGTCGAGGATATGAATAAAAGAGCAAAATCGCCTTTGGTTGAAAAAATCTTAGGTGGTAAAAATGGTGGTGGCGCAATACTCACAAAAGCAGGAGAAGAAGCAATAGAACAGTTTTACAATATGGAAAATGAAATAAAAATGATGATTAAAGAAAAAGCGAAACAGATGAGTTTCTAACTTTTTTTAGAAAGCGGTATGCATTAGAAAACATAGTGAAAATTAAACAGTGAAATCAAAAATCAAAAGAGAAATGAATATGAAAAGAAAAATATTGATTCTAACTTGCTGGTTGCCCCTATTTGCAACGACTCAGCAGACAGACAGCACAAATATTACTAAACCAGATACTTTAGCCATGGATGTCTTCGAGCTTGGAGAAGTAATAATAAGCGCAAAAAATAACGGAGAAAAATTCGATAGGATAAGCTACGAAGACCTTGTAAAGCACAATAAGTTTGACGCTGCGAATTCATTAAATATGATTCCAGGAATTAGCTTATCTGCTTCTGGTCAAAGAAACGAAACAATGATAACAGTTAGAGGGTTCGACCTTCGGGCAGTGCCTGTTTACATGGATGGAATTCCTGTTTATGTTCCTTATGACGGATATGTAGATTTAGCGAGATTTACAACTTTTGACTTATCGGCAATAGATGTTTCCAAAGGATTTTCTCCTATGAGTTATGGCCCAAATTCATTAGGTGGAGCTATAAATTTGATTTCCAGAAAACCATCCCAAAAATTTGAATATGACGGAGCACTTGGAATGATAAATACCAATGGCTATCGTGGTAATATTAATCTCGGTTCGAATTTAGGGAAGTTTTTTATTCAAGGAGGTTACTCTTACTTGCACAGAGATTCTTACAAACTTTCTAAATCTTTTGAAACGCAAACAATCAAGGCGATGGAGAACGAGACAATTCTTATAGAACAGATCAAAAATTCAACTTTAAAGTAGGCTGGACACCAAACAAAAAGAATGAGATTGTACTCGGATATATCAACCAAAAAGGAGAAAAAGGAACGCCAATATATGCTGGAAAAGATACGTTAAACTCATTGTATTACAAACCCCGATATTGGCAATGGCCAAGTTGGAATAAAGAAACTATTTTCCTTTTGTCGAAATCAGAAATCAATGATAAAAACTATATAAAAACACGTTTATATCACGATAAATTCATCAATTCTTTACAGAGTTTTGATGATGCCAGTAATACCTCTCAAAACAAACCTTAAGCTTTTGAAAGTCAATACAAGGACTATACTTATGGTGGAAATATTGAGTTTGGAACTAAAATAATTCCAAGGAATGAAATCAAGGTGTTTTTACATTATAAAAGTGATGTTCACAGAGAAAGAAACGTTGGAGATCCTGTACAACACTTTATTGATAACACCCTTACAGCAGGATTAGAAAGTATTTATAAAGCAACTGAAAAACTTAGTTTTATTCCAGGATTCAGCTACAATAGTAGAAACAATGAAAGGGCAGAAGACTATAATTCCAAAGCAAATATCTTATCGGATTACCCATCAACAGGTGCAAGTAGTGCATTAAATGGATAGCTCGGTATGTTTTACAAACTCAACAATAAACATAAACTCAGCACTAGTTTTGCACGTAAACAAGGTTTGCAACTATAAAAGACCGCTATTCTTACCGAATGGGAAGTGCAATACCTAATCCAGGATTAAAACCAGAATCTTCTGAAAACATTGATTTAAGTTATCAAGGCCAATTATTCAAGAAATTAAATCTTCAAGCTTCGGTTTATCACAGTCAAATATAAGGACGGAATAATCTTCGTTGACAACGCTTGGCAAGACAAATCACAAATGCAAAATACAGGTAGAGCGACTTTTACAGGAGGCGAATTGGCCCTTTCAATGAAGGTGATTCCTCGATTAAATATAAGTGCAAGCTATTCATATATTGAAAGAAGAAACCTTGAAAATCCTGAGATTTTATTTACTGATGTGCCAAAATCAAAACTCTTTATATATGCACAATACCAACACAGTAAGCAGCTTTCTGTTCTTGCAAGTGTAGAATATAATTCAGAAAGAGTAAGTAAAAGTTATGGAATAAAAGTACCTGCTTATGTTCTTTCGAATCTCAACTTATCGGCTAAAGTTGCTAAAAACATAGCCCTTGAAACTGGAATCAATAATCTTTTTGATGTCAACTACTCCATTGTTGAGGGATATCCTGAAGAAGGAAGAAATGTTTTTGTTACCCTAAGATTTTTTAATTACAAATAAAACAACAAATCATGAAAAAAGTAAAGTTTATTATCGCAGTAATCGCAATGTCAATGGTGCTAGCTATGTGTGCACCAAAAGAAAATTCGGAAAACACCAATGAAAATAAAATTGTCGAAAACACCGAAATTAAAGAAAATTCAACGGTTGAAAAGGAACACAATTGCATGAAAAATTGATGCTAAGGAGAATGAAAAACACACCAGTAAAACAGTAACAATTAAAGGAAATGTAGAAAACAAATTGGTGTTGACAGTAGATTCTCTCAAAAAAATGGAAGCTGCTACTCTAAATGATTTCAATGTAATTTGTGAAACAGGAGCCAACATGAAGGTAAATAAAACCAGCAAAGGAGTCCTTTTGAAAGATATACTTGAAAAAGCAAACATTGTTCAAGAAAACCACAAAGACAGAAACTTTTACATTGTAGCACGAGCGACAGATGGTTATAAAGCAACATTTTCTTGGGCTGAAATTTTTAATAATCCTACAGGAGAAAGCGTTTACATTTTATATGAAGAAAATGATGCTCCAATAAAAGAACAGGGCGATATGATTCTTGTTTGTACAAATGATATCAAAACGGGACCACGACATGTTTACTGGCTGGAAAGCATTGAAGTAACAAGAGTTCAATGGTTGAAATGTTAGAAATACAGGAGTAGCTCAAAATGAAGGTACCGAATCTCGTTTTTGTACTTTAAAAAGTCATTCTTCAAAAATGAGTTACTCTTGTTTTACCCACATAGATTTATATAATTCCCATCTAACAATGGTTCTATATCATTTGGTGTGGGAATAGAATAACTTTAAGAGCACTATTAAATGAGATGAAAAGATTTTGTTTTTTATCAGCCAACAATGATAAAAATCAATTAATTGCCCAATAATAAACTGTATATTTGAAATTAAAGAGGAAGCATGATTAAAGAGAAACAGAAAGTATTAGTTATTGAAGATGAGCCTGATGTCCTTCAATTTATCAAGCAAGGTTTAGAAGAAAACGGCTTTGATGTCGAGTTTGCTTATGACGGTGAATGTGGTAAAAAATTGGCGCTTTCAAATCACTATGATGTCATTATTCTTGATATTATTATCCCTCAATTAAACGGACTAGAATTGTGCAAAAAGATTCGAAAACAAAACACTACAACGAAAATACTCCTGCTCACAGCACTTGGTTCACTTGATGATAAATTGGAGGGATTTGAAGCTGGCGCAGATGATTACCTGGTTAAACCCTTCGATTTTCTAGAATTATTGGCAAGAGTCAACGTACTGGCAAAAAGAACAACTCAATCGGTCGACAATTCACAAGAAGAAAACCACATCCTAAGGGTAGCAGATTTAGCGTTAAACATCAACAACAAGAGAGTGAAAAGAGGGGGGAAAGAGATTGCTTTAACTGCCAAAGAGTTTGCTTTACTCGAGCTTTTGGTTCTAAATAAGAACAGGGTTTTAAGCAAAGTAGAAATTGCTGAAAAAATTTGGGACATCAATTTTGACCGTGGAACGAATGTTATTGAAGTATATATAAACTTTCTGAGAAAGAAAATAGACAAAGGCTTTTCAGTAAAACTATTGCATACTCTTGTCGGTATGGGTTATATCATCAAAGACGAATAAGCATGAAAATAAGAATTCGATTTACAATACTATTTTCACTAATTGTAGGGATAATGCTTTGCTTTTTCTCTTTTGCTATCTATTATTTATCGGAAGATTATAGAAAAGAAGATTTCCACACCCGCCTACAAAATAGAGCTATAGAAAAGTTCGAATTGCTAATCAATAACATTGAAAAAGAGGATGAACCCTCATCAATTACCATTAAGGAAAATCACCTGCATTCGCTCACAAATGAGAAAATTACGATTTACAACCCAAATAAAAAATTAATTTACAACGACAATCACGACTCAGCACTTGATCATGATTTAATTAATTCAATATCAAAACAAGGTGTTTACTCTTGGTCAGACAAAGACATTGAAGGAATTGGTTTTACACATTTCTACCAAGGAAGTAGCTACACACTCTTCATTTCGGCGACTGATAAACCAGGGACAAGTTATATAAACAACTTAAAAAGAACACTTACCGTAAGGCTGTTTATCATCATGTTAATCATTTTTATTAGCGGTTGGATATTTGCTGGATATTTCACAAAACCCATCATTAATATTGTTAATCAAACCGATAATATTACTTCCAAAAACCTAAGTTATCGCTTAAAAACAAGTCACGAAAAGGATGAAATTGGAAAACTGACTTCCACTTTCAACAAAATGCTAGACAGATTAGAGACCGCATTTACCATACAAAAACGATTTGTTTCAAACGCTTCTCATGAATTGCGCAATCCATTAACAGCAATTGGCGGACAAATAGATGTTATCTTAATGAAGGACAGAAAAAAAGAAGAATACCGTGCAACATTAGAATCTGTTTCTGTACATATCAAAAACTTAAGATTACTTACAAATAATTTATTGGAATTAGCAAATAACGATGTCGACACCTTATTTCAAGATTTTGAAGACGTTCGGATTGATGAAGTATTGTGGAATACACGCGATGAAATGCAGAAACAAAATCCAAAATGTGATATTAAAATCAGTTTTGAGAAAATAACCGATAACGAGAAAACCCTCACTTGCAAAGGCAAAACCAAATTGCTCGAAATTGCTTTTATCAACATCTTAGACAATGCCTGCAAGTTTTCCAACAATAAATCAGTAAAAATAAATGTTGTTTCTGACAAAAAAAACACAATATTGCTTTTCAAAGATGAAGGAATAGGCATACCAGAATCTTATTTGGAACATGTTTTCGAACCATTTTATCGGGGAAGCAATACACACAGCATTTCTGGAAAAGGGATTGGTTTGTCTTTGGTTCGGGGAATTATTAAACTCCATTCGGGGAAAATATTTATTCATTCAACATTAGATAAAGGCACAACTGTTGAGGTTGTTCTACCAAATTTAAGCTAGTTTTAAGTTCGTTTAATCTTTTTTAAGCCATTTTAATCTTAAGCTGCTAAAATCAATTTATTCCTGCCAATATTTTAATTCTTTTTAATGCTATCCTAAGTCTATCTTAAGTCTAGATGCTGATATTTGTTTTAAATCAAAGCAAAATAATGTCAGCTATTTTTATAGATAATCTCAAAAGTGTAATTGCCGATTTATTTCCGGGCTACTTTGCCTTAACAATGGCAACAGGAATAGTTTCTATTGCGTTGTTTTTATTGGAAATACCACATATTGCAGAAGCGCTTCTTTATTTTAATATTGCCGCTTACTGCATATTATGGATACTTCTCATTTTTAGACTCCTATTTTACTTTCAAAATTTTCTTAAAGACATTTCTAATCACTCAAAAAGTCCTGGTTTTCTAACCATCATTGCAGGAACAAATGTTCTTGGAAGTCAATTTGCACTTATTCAAGAGAATTATATAATTGCGAGTTTCCTGTTTTATTTAGGCTTAGTACTCTGGCTTGTTCTAACTTACTTCTTTTTTATTATGATAACAGTAAAGCGCAATAAACCATCACTAGAAGTCAGTATAAATGGAATTTGGCTTCTTATGGTAGTTGCAACACAATCTGTTTCAGTCCTAGCTGTTCAATTGGTAGACCACTTGTCAATTCCAAAAGAAATAGTCCTTTTTGCTGCTCTCTCCTTGTTTTTTATAGGTTGCATTCTATACACTATCATCATTACTCTGATATTCTATCGACTTACATTTTTTGAACTTAGAGCAGAGGAATTTGCACCTCCTTATTGGATTAGTATGGGGGCAGTAGCAATTACAACCCTAGCAGGCTCTGTTTTGGTGATGAATGCAGAAGAATGGGAATTTATTAATTCAATTCGTCCATTTCTAACAGGTTTCACCCTTTTGTTTTGGAGCTTTGGAACTTGGTGGATTCCTATAATTATCATCCTTGGTGCTTGGCGTCATTTTTATCTGCTTTTCCCAATTGTTTATCATCCACAATATTGGGGAATGGTTTTCCCATTGGGAATGTACACCGTTTGTACTTATAGATTAGCACAAGCAACAGAAATTGATTTTTTATTTACTATTCCTTCAGTATTTGTTTTTCTTGCATTATTTGCATGGATTGTAACTACTGCAGGACTTATATATTCTATTATCGGAAACTCTTTTTCAACTAAATTAATAAACACAAGTAAAAACCAAATATTATGAAAACTCAAGCAATTACAATAGAAACTCCTCTCGCCTTAAATGAGCTGATGAGCAAACTAAAAGAAGTAACGGTGGAAGATTTCAACATGATTCGAAACACACCCCACGCAACCTATTATGGGGAAATTGATTCCCACACTTTTAATATTAAACACGTCAGATATGGACCAATGAGCCATGCACCTAGTATTCAAGGAAGCGTTTTGGAAGGTGCAGACCATCAAACAACCGTTAAAGTGACAATGGATATAGATGAGCCTTATCAATTAGTTCGTAAAATGTACTTTGGAACATTGTTGCCTATTGGTGCAATTGTGATGCTCCTCAGCATTCTCATTATGGGAGGAACTGATTTTCAATGGCAAAGTCTATTGCTTTCAAGCTCCTTTGTCGTTATTGCTTTTTTAGTGGTTGCTTTGGAAAAGGCAGCACTTATAAGCACTAAAAAGAAAGAATTAAAAATGTTTGTGTCCATAATCAATGGACACATCATTTCTGATTCAATATATTAAGATTAAAGCTTAAAACTATACCACTCAATCCAGGGCTTTCTTATAAGCTAAAACTTAATTTGCTTTCCCTTAATCCTGTATTTTTGAATTGTTTTATCACCATGTTTAAACAACACGCTTCATCACTGAAAATGGGGTTTTCTATAAAAAAGAATGATTTCAACTCAACCATCACATTGGCAATTCAAAAGATGTTTTCCAAGATTCTTTATTTTCCTTGTTAATCAAACTAACTTCCAAAAACTTTGTGTCTCCATCTTTTTTAATATTTCTGTCAACAATAGTTCCCTCTTTACCATCCACATCTTTAACTATATCGCCTGTTCGAGGCATAAATGGATAAAGAATAGTTATGTTTTCATCTTCAGTGAGTACTAGTTTTGCTGCAGTTTCAAAAAGAATTTCTTCAAATTTATCAGCAAACATTTCTTCGTTCATTTCATCCTTAGCATCAGGTTTTAAATGGTTAATCCATTTTTCGAAACCCTCAATTGATTGTGGTTTTAACTGATGACGTATATATTCTGGAAATGGTGAACGAATATGTTCTTCATTTTGGCCCAACCAAAAATCGAAGGCAACCTCAATCATCTGACTATTTGCGAGCACTTGTTTTTCTGAATTGATCATAATTTCTACTGTGTATTTTGATAATCAAATGTAATAGAGCCTGGTGATTTAAAAAATGATATACATCACATTTATATGGCAATCACCTTTGAACAATTGACAAAACATCGTCAACCTGCAAGGGCAAAAAAACAATAATTAATACGCTTTTTTTCTTGCTCTATCCATGATCATTATATAGACATGACTTTCATCGATATCACTAATATCAATACCAAAATCCATGACCTTCGTATGTTGCATAACTTTCAATTCCGTGTGTACATCATCATCTTTCTCAAAAACCAAAAAGTGCTTATCATTGATAAGATCAAGTACATCCTGAATTAATGCAATAGAACTAATAACTGGTTTTTTAAGCAGTTCTTCTCTTTTAGTTGAGACCACCTTAAATTCTTTTGAGGCAATTTCTCTAATCACCGCGTTTCCAGCTAAAAAATCATCAAATGTGCTGACATCCCAAATTTGGAAATTATCAAATTCAGCTGCATTCTCACTAAAATTTCCTACTACCATTATATTTAAATATTGAATTCTCAACAAAAATATACAGCATTAGCCATAATAAAAATGACTTTAATCAGCAAATGGCATAAGAGTCGTAACTTATAAAAGGAGTTCAGGCTTTCCCCTTAGATTTGTATAATTCTATAGTATTCAAATTATTTTATCCATGAAAAACAATAAGTCTGTTGAATTAATGGCTCCAGCTGGAAGTTTTGAAACACTTACTGCGGCTATTCAGGCGGGTGCTGATAGTGTATATTTTGGTGTTGAGCAACTCAATATGCGTGCAAAATCAACAAACACTTTTACTTTGAGTAATCTTTCTAAGGTTGTAAAGCAATGTCACGAAAATGATGTAAAATGCTATTTAACCCTCAATACCGTGATGTACGATCATGATATAAATTTGGTTAGAAAAATACTTCTTGAAGCACAGAAAAATGGAGTTGATGCTGTAATAGCCTCAGATATTGCAGTAATGCAAGTGGCAAAAGAGATAAATTATCCTATTCATATCTCTACACAAGCCAATGTTTCAAATATAGAGGCGGTTGCTTTTTATGCTCTTTTTTCAGATGTGGTGGTACTCGCTAGAGAATTGAGTTTAATGCAAGTGAAAGCCATTTCTAAGGAAATTAAACGCCGAGATATACGCGGAGTTTCTGGTGAACTTATGCGATTAGAAATTTTCTGTCATGGTGCTTTATGTATGGCTATATCAGGAAAATGCCACATGAGTTTACATGCTAATTTTTCATCTGCCAACCGAGGAGCTTGTATTCAAAATTGCAGAAAGAAGTACATCGTTAAAGAAGCGGACAGTGAAACAGAATTTGAGGTAGACAATGAATACATCATGTCTGCAAAGGATTTATGCACGATTAATTTCTTAGATAAAATCATTGATTCAGGAACTGAAATCATAAAAATTGAAGGGCGAGGAAGAAGTGTAGATTACGTTTACACAACTGTAAAATGCTACAGGGAAGCTATAGACTCTATTGAAAACGACACTTACAATCAAGAGAAAGTGGCAGCATGGATGGAACAACTCGAAACTGTATTTAACCGTGGATTTTGGGATGGATATTATCTGGGCAAAAAAATGGGTGAATGGAGCGATTCTGACGGAAGTAAAGCCACCAAAAGAAAGGTGTTTTTAGGTAAAGGAATGAAATATTATGAGCAACAAAAAGTAGCAGAATTTAAACTGGAGGCGCAGCACATTAATGTTGGAGATGAAATTATTATTTCTGGACCAACAACAGGATATTTAAACATGTCAATTGGAGCAATGAGAGTTGATAATAAATCAGTAGAAAAAGCAAAAGGTGGCGACAGTATTACCTTTGAATGCGAAACAAAAATCCGTCCATCAGATAAATTATATAAGCTTATTTCAGTATAATGATTAAGATTTTACAACATAGGGATAAATGTATTGGATGCAATGCTTGTGTTGAGGCAGACCCATTCCGCTGGCGTATTTCTAAAAACGATGGAAAATGTGTTTTAATTGGTGGTAAAGAAAAAAAGGGCTGGTTTATGGTTGATGTTTCAGATGATGAATTAAAATATATCGAATCAGCGGCCAACAACTGTCCTGTAAACATCATTAAATGGCATGTGATAAAATAATTGAGAAAAGGAGATGAAATCTTGACTGAAAATGACATATATCAGTTTGGAAACACTACTAAATATATATCTATGGGAATTTCTCAGTAATTAAAGCATATTTCTGTTTTTAAAATAAAACACTGAATAACTCATCTATATTTATCCTAATCAAGTAATTATTACAAATGAGGATTCTACTTTTACTTCTGATTTCTATTTTTGCTTCTTGCTCTAATGAAAATTCAGGAAACAAAAAAGAGCAACTAAAAGTGGCTACTGCAGCAAATATGCAGTTTGCCATAAAGGAAATAGCACGTGAATTCTCAAGTAAAACAACTATTGATTGTGATATTATTGTTGGTTCATCGGGAAAATTAACTGCTCAAATAGAAGAAGGAGCGCCTTATGATGTTTTTATTTCCGCCAACATGATGTACCCACAAAGGCTTGTAGATAATAATCTCACAATAGGAAAAACAAAGGTTTATGCCCATGGAAAGCTCGTTATGTGGACAATAAAAGAAGATGTTGAATTGGGTTTCGACGCTTTAAAATGTTCATCAATTAAACACATAGCAGTAGCAAATCCTGAGACAGCGCCTTATGGTAAAGCTGCTTTAGAAGTACTCAAGCCACTTCCGTATTTTAACCAAATTGAACATAAGTTCGTTTACGGAGAAAGCATATCACAAACCAATCAATTTATAGTTACCACATCTGCTGAAGTTGGATTTACAGCGCTTTCTGTTGTATTATCACCAGAAATGAAAGACAAAGGACGTTGGGTTAGAGTGGATAGCACTTTATATTCACCCATAAAACAAGGAGCAGTAATTATTGATACTAAAAACACCGCTTCCAAAAAGTTTTTTGATTTCCTCTCCTCACCAGAAGCAAGAAAAATACTAGAATCTTATGGGTACGAAGTAATAAACTAAATATGGATTGGACACCTCTCATACTTACTTTTAAGTTGGCGCTCATCACCACTTTAATTTTGCTCCTTATTGCAATTCCTTTGGGTGCATGGTTGGCGTTTTCAAAATCAAAAAGCAAACCTTTTCTTGAGACATTAATCAGCATGCCATTAGTTCTTCCTCCAACAGTTTTAGGTTTTTATTTTTTAATCACCTTTAGTCCAAATAGTTGGCTAGGTGGCTTACTAAACGATTGGTTTGATATCAAATTGGTTTTTTCTTTTCCTGGACTTGTAATTGCCTCCGTCATTTACAGTTTGCCATTTATGGTTCACCCCGTTCAATCTGGACTATCAAGTTTGCCTTCTTCATTAAGAGAGGCCTCAATCGTTATGGGGAAATCAAAAAGAACCACCCTTTTCAAGGTGTTATTGCCCAATATTAAGCCTTCATTACTGACAGGTTTCGTGTTGACATTTGCACATACCGTTGGTGAATTTGGAGTGGTTCTAATGATAGGAGGAAATATTCCTGGGAAGACAAAAGTAGCATCAATTGCTATCTATGACGAAGTGGAAGCGCTGAATTATGGAAATGCAAACCAATATTCATTGATTTTATTTGCAATTACATTTACCATTTTACTCTTGGTTTACGTGGTGAATAGAAAGGAAATTAAACGCTGGTGGAAATGATTGAAATAGCAATTCATAAAGCCCTCAATGGTCAAAAAGGCAAAATGATTTTGGACCTTGATTTCAAAGTAGAGCCAAATCAAATCACAGCGTTATACGGACCTTCTGGAGCAGGAAAAACAACAGCATTTAGAATTGTTTCCGGATTATTAATGCCCGAGAAAGGGAGAATCGTTGTGAATGGTGAAACTTGGCTAGATACTTCAAGAAAAATCTCCCTGTCACCAAAAGAAAGGAAAATCGCCTATGTTTTCCAAGATTACGCCTTATTTCCCAATATGAGTGTTGAAAACAACATCCTTTTCGCAGCTGGAAAAAACCCAGATAAAAACAAAGTGAAAGAGTTGATTGAAACTTTTCACCTTTACGATTTAAGAAACCAAAAACCTCAAAACTTATCTGGCGGACAACAACAAAGGGTGGCATTGGCAAGGGCACTTATCCAAGAACCAAATTTGCTCTTACTTGATGAACCTCTAGCAGCTTTAGACAATGAAATTCGCGTTCGTTTACAAGATTTCCTATTAGAAATTCAAGTCCGTTATTCTTTAAGTATTTTACTTGTAAGTCATGATATTGCTGAAATACATAAACTTGCAAAACACGTACTTCATATACTAGAAGGCAATATTGTCAAATCTGGAAGTCCAGTAGAAGTTTTTACAGGAAAGGTTTCTGAAAACACTTTGAATGTCTATGGTAAAACACTTTCAATTGACAGACTGAAAAATCGCATTACTGTTTTGGTGAATCAGGAAAAGCTCATCCTAGACATTTCAGAAGAAAAGATTTTAGATATAAAAGTTGGTGATTTAATTATGCTCTCGTTTTCAACCGAAAACACTGAGATTTATACTGGAATAAAGTAATTTTAAATTTGTATTTTCTATAATTCAAATCACAAAAACCTTAATCAAAAAGAGTTGTTCCAGACATTAACTTTTTAAAACTCGGAATTCGAATCTCTTTTTTATCTAAAACTATATAGCCTTCTTTTTCCATTTTAGCCAATGTGCGAATTGTAGTTTCTTGGGTTGTACCGGCTAAACTTGCAATTTCTAATCGAGATAAGCTCACATTGATGGTGGTTTTATCTTCTTTAAATCCGTAAGTATTGATAACCAAAACTAGTGATTCAGCTATTCTTTCTTGAACACTTTTTTGGGATAAACCAATGATGTTGTCTTCAGCATATTTTAAATCGTCGCCTAATAAATTGATTATGTTTTTAGAAAAAGAACGGTTTTTATCAACCATTTCTAAGAATGTTTCCTTTAGAATTAAACAAACATAGACATCTTCAATAGCGATTGCGCTGGCTTGATATACATCTTGATTTAGAAGTGAACGATAGCCAATAATATCTCCAGGTTTAGAAAAACGAAGGATCTGATATTTTCCATCTTTCCCCATTTTTGTGAGTTTAACCTTTCCTTTATACAAGCAGTACAAGCCAAGTGGACGAGCACCTTGTGTGAATAGTTCTTCTCCTTTTTTAACAATGAAATGGCGCTTATCGTGACCTATTTCCCTTTTAACATCAGTAGAAAACGCACAAAAAAAACCCTCTTGTACCTCACAATCTACACAACTTGGAAATATAACATCATTCATAATCAATGCTTTTAAAAACAATCAAAGTTATGCAAAGATTTACTCAACATCCTAAGGATGAATATGAGTAAAGTCAGTTTTTCAATCATTTCAATCTAAATAGTGTTTCCGATCAGCCACTAAATATGTATATCCATTAAAGGAATTCTCCTATTCGTTTTTATTTACAATTATTTTGGAAAATCAATCTCCAAAATATTGATTGATAAAGAAGGCAAACCTTTGAATAGACTTAACAAACCAGATTTAGAATTAAATTATCTCACTAGCAATCCTTTCCTTTTTTTATTTGTTAGTTTTACAAAGCAAAACCTCTTTCATTATGGAGAATATAAAACTTAGACCTGCTACTTTAGATGATATTGAAGCTTTAGAGAGATTTGAGCAAGATTTAATCCAGTTCGAACGTCCTTTTGCTCCTCAATTAAAAGAAGACCCAATTCACTATTATGCAATTGAAGACCTCATCGAAAATGAAAGCGCATGCTTTGTAGTTGCTGAGTTAAACGGTGAATTAATTGCATCAGGCTATGCATTAATCCAAACTTCCAAGCCCACTAAAAAGGATCTTCAACATGCCTATTTAGGATTTATGTACGTCGCTCCAGAATACAGAGGGAAAAGCATAAACAGCAAGGTTATTCAATACTTAATTGAATGGTCGAAAGAAAATGACATTTCTGAAATCGTTTTGGAAGTTTATGCAGAAAACGAAAGTGCGATAAAAGCATACAAAAAAATTGGTTTTGAGCCTGGTTTACTCAAAATGAGGTTGAATACGGAGGGGTAGGTTTAAATGAAAAACTAAAAGTGAAAAATGTTGGGTGGCGATGTAATTAAAAATTCAAGGAATCAATTATTGCTTTTCACGAAGACGTTATACAATATTTGTCACTCATTCCTTAACTTAAGCAATCAAAACACAGAATATGCAAGATATCGGACTCTACATAATGGCAGGAATATACAGCGTTGCTGGTTTGCTCCATTTCATTAAGCCAAAACCTTATATGAAAATAATTCCACCATTTATTCCTTACCCAAAATTGATGGTGATGATCTCTGGGTTTTTCGAACTGTTATTCGGAATAGCTTTACTGTTTGAAGCTACAAGATCTTATGCGGCTATTGGGCTGATATTATTACTGATTGCTGTCTTTCCTGCCAACATTTATATGGCCAAACGCATGTATCAAAAGCAAAGTAAAAACCGTTGGATTTCCTACGTAAGGTTGCCGCTGCAGTTTGTGTTGATATACTGGGCGTATTTGTATGTTTAAGAAAACTCCTTCAACAACTGACGGTATTTTTTCAAGACTTTAAAGCGACTTACAAATCCTAAATATCGGTGCTCGGAATCAACCAAAGGCAAATACCATGTGTCGGATTCTTCAAGTTTTCTAACAACACTTTCTATGTTTTCATGAGTAAAAACAAGATTACTAGGAGTTATTGCTATATCTGAAGCCAATAAATTTTCATACCCTTCTCCTTTAAGGTGAAGCTTATTCATCTGCTCTTTATTGATCATTCCCCAAAACTGACCATCATCTTCAACTACTGCTAAAACGGATTTATTTGAGTTTTTGAAGAGGTTATTAATGCTTGTTAAATTGGCTTTGCTATTGACTTTAATTCCTTCTTCGTCCAAACATTCAGTAATGCTAATTTGCGTTAGAATATTTTGATCATGTCGGGTAGTAAATATTTTACCCTCCTCTGCCAGCTTCGTCAACTCTGGATTTATTGGAGAAAAGTATTTATTGATTAAAAATGCGATTACTGAAACAATCATTAAAGGAATAAAAAGGTCATATCCTGAACTAGATTCAGCAATCAAAAAGATAGCAGTTAATGGCGCATATAAAACTCCCGAAAGCACACCTGCCATTCCAACCAACATCAGGTTTGTTGTGGGAACATCTTCAAAGCCAATCATGGAAAGAATAAACCCAAAAAGATAGCCTAAAAGTCCACCAGCGATCAGTGAAGGAGCAAAGTTTCCACCAACACCACCAGTATTTAAAGTTATACTCGTTGCCACTGCTTTTAGCATTAAGGTAAGCGCCAACATTACCATAATTGTAATATTTGGAAAGTTGAAAAAATCAATTACTTCATTATAAATTAAATAATTGATTTCTCCGTGATGTAGCTTTTTAATATTCAAATATCCTTCTCCAAAAAGAGCTGGAAAAGCAACACAAAGAATGGAAAGTAAAGTTCCTCCAATCAATGCTTTCTTAATGCTTCCATGCGGATATCGACTAAAATAATGTTTGATTTTCTCGTTGATTACAATAAAATACCGTGCATAAAGACCTGCAACAATCCCCAATCCTAAGTAATAAAATGTATTCATATAATCAAAAGGATCTCTAGCAGAAAGACTAAAGAGAATATCGTCATTAAGCACAATCTTTGCCAACAAGGACCCACACATTGAAGCAATAACCAAAGGAATAAAATCTGAAAATACTATTCCTGTTAGTAAAAGTTCAAAAGCAAACATAATTCCAGCAATAGGAGCATTAAAAGCAGCGGCAATTCCAGCAGCGGCACCTCCAGCGAGCAGTAAGGTTTTTTCTTTGTAGCCCAAGCGGTAACGTTGTGCGAAATTTGACCCAATTGCAGCCCCTGTAATCGCCATTGGTGTTTCTAGTCCTGCAGAACCACCAAAACCAACAGTAATAGCACTTTGAATAAGTTGAGAATGGGTTTCACTTTTATTGACAACACTATCATTTTGAGCTATGTCGTTTAATACCTGTGATAGCTTAACCTCTTTTTTACTTTTGTATAAATAGCGAGCAACAAGCGTAGTTAAAAGGATTCCTATTAATGGAAAAAAGGCATGGGTAATTATTTTTTGAGAATTTGGAAGGTTGTTGCTAAGAAAATGTTGAATATAATGTACAACCGTTTTAAGCGTAATTCCTGCCAGTCCACCTAAAACACCAACAATAATTCCAGAAAGCACTAAAAACTGAAATCGAGTAAGTTGTCTTTTTGACCAAATGATTAAAATCTCAATTAGATTGTACTTCCTTAGTGTATAAGTTTTTAATGTTCGACTAAAATATTTGAAATTCTTATAAAACTTTTTGAGTCTCTCTTTTATCATCCCTTCAATGTTGTCTATATGTGGAAATCACAAATATAGACCATAGTCAAAATGATTACTAGGATAAAAGCATTTAATTTAGGATGAACAAGTCTTTATTTGATTCTGCATGAAATTTATTTTCCAACAATAAATCAACTAACTCAAGTCTCCATCTGAAATGAATAACGGCTAACTCATTTGAAGGCAAACTTTTGAATTGATTTTTGTAAAAGTCTACTGCGTCAATTAAGTTATCTAAATCTCGCTTTCTCTTAGTGATAAAATAAGAGGTCAACAGCACTTTTAAATCATTTATCTCTCCTTCAAACCAATTATTATCAGCTTGTTTTATATCCCCCACTAATCTTCCAGATATCAAATATTTAAATTCTTTATTTTGGATTTTATCGAGAATGTTTTCAGCAACATTTTGCGTAAAGACAATCGCTTCAAGTAGGGAATTAGAGGCCAATCTATTGTTTCCGTGTAAACCTGTATTTGCACATTCACCAATCGCATAAAGATGAGGAACACTGCTTTCTCCATGAAGATTTACTTGAATTCCGCCACAACTGTAATGGGCTGCAGGAATTATTGGAACCACTTGTTTTGTTAAATCGAATCCACCTCTTAAACAGTTTTCTTGAATATAAGGGAACTCGTGTGCTAAAACTTCTTTTGGAATATGCCGGCAATCGAGATACACTTCTTCTTCACCAGAGTTTTTCATTTCTTGGTAGATTGCAGCTGAAATCACATCACGTGTCGCAAGTTCTCCTCGTTCATCATAAGCGAATAAAAAACGATCGCCTTTTTTATCAATGACGTATGCTCCTGCCCCTCTCACTGCTTCTGAAATCAAGAATAGTTGGCTTTTTTCTGGTTCTCTAAAGGCAGTTGGATGAAATTGAATGGCTTGCAGATTGCTAATTTCAGCACCTATATTATTCGCTAAAGCAATTCCGTCACCCGTTGCAATTGCTGAATTGGTGGTGTATTGAAACAATTGTCCCATTCCTCCTGTTGCCAAAACAACTACTTTCGAAAGGATTTTAGCAGTGGTTTTTTTTTGGTGATTATAAACTAAAGCACCACCAACACCTCCACTTGTATTTAATAGTAATTCTACAACTTCGCTATATTCAAGAATAGAAATAGACGAATGTTTTTTGACTTGCTGTATTAATTGGTCGTGCACTGCTGCACCTGTTTGGTCTTTTACATGCAGAATGCGGGCTTGTGAATGTCCGCCTTCTAACCCCATGTGGTATTGATTGTTAAAATGATCAAACTTTACTCCCCAATTTTCTAATTGGTGAATTCCTTCATGAGCATGTTCAACTACAAAAGAGACAACCTCTTTGTTTGCTTTGTGCTGAGAAGCGTTTAAAGTGTCTTCAATGTGTGCTAAATAACTGTCGTTTTGGGTTGACATTACCGCAGCAATACCACCTTGTGCTAAACGCGTATTTGTTTCTTGAAGAATAGATTTAACCACCACTCCAATTGAAAGAGAACTGTCCTTTTCTGCCAAGGCAATTGCTTGAGATAAACCAGCAATTCCTGCCCCAACAATTAGTATATCGAATTTAGTTTTCAACTGGTGTTAGTTTTGAGAACTCTATCATTTTTACAATTGGAGCTTTTGCTCTGTCGAAAATTTCAGGATCAATAATTACCTCTGGTGTTTCATGCAATAAACAATTGTAAACTTTCTCCAATGTGTTCACTTTCATGAATGCACATTCGCTGCACGCACAAGTATTGTCTTCGTGAATTGGTAAAGGAATCAAGGTTTTTCCTGGGGCTTGTTTACTTAATTCATATAAAATCCCTGCTTCCGTTCCAACAATAAAAGTATCGAATTCAGAGGTTTTGATGTAGTTAATCATTTTACTTGTCGACCCAACATAATCTGCTACTTCCAAAATATGTGGTTCAGATTCTGGGTGGGCAACTAATTTCGCTTCAGGAAAATCAAGTTTTAATTTCAATAATTTATCAAATGAAAATGCTTCGTGTACTATACAAGCGCCTTCCCATAAAACTAAATCACGACCTGTTTCTTTTTGTAAATATTTTCCTAAATTTTTATCTGGCGCAAAGATTATTTTCTGATCAGCAGGGAATGAATTAATTATATCCACTGCATTGGAAGAAGTGCAAACGATATCACTCAAAGCTTTCACTTCGGCAGTACAGTTAACATAAGTCACCACTTTGTGATCTGGATGAGCATCAATAAATGCTTTGAATTGATCTGGCGGACAAGAATCTGCAAGTGAACAACCCGCTTTCAAGTCTGGCAGTACAACTTTTCTTGTAGGATTCAATAATTTCGCTGTTTCTGCCATAAAATGTACACCAGCAAAAACGATAATATCGGCATCAGTTTTGGAAGCTTCAATGGCCAATCCTAAACTATCCCCTATATAGTCTGCAACATCTTGAATGTCTTTTTCTTGGTAATAATGAGCAAGAATCACAGCATTTTTCTTTTTTTTAAGAGTTAATAATGCTTTTTTTAGCTCGTGTTTATTTAAAGTTTTCATTTTGAATATTCGATAATTGATGCAAGAAACAAAACAGCTCTATAGAATAGATTGAGCTTTGTAAATGCTGTCAAATGTTTAGAGCCAAAAGTAGGTGGATAGCGAAGCAAAAAAAATGATTAAAATCATTTATCAATAAGAGATAATTCAGTCTTCTATTGAAATGAGTTTTTGTACAGTGTGGTTAAAAAAAGAAACAATTCTCAAGGACACTTAGAGAGATGAGAAAATGTTGATTTGAGAATCGTTTCAATTTTTTTATATTTAACTAGCAGCTCAATTGCCGTTTTAATATGGCACAAATATAGAGTGCCTTCTTCGAACAAAAAATGATGTAAATCATAAACAGCACTGATTTTGATAAAAAAGTGTTAATTCGGATTAGATAGTGCTGAATTACTTGTAAAAACTGGATCTGTAAGCGTTTTAAGAAAAGCAATTAAATGCTGAATTTCTTCTTGCGAGAGTTGAACTCCTCCATCTGAAGAGTATTTCATCAAGGGAGAAAGGTTGGGAGAATCGTGTTTTACTCCTGTACTATAAAATTGAATTACTTCTTCTAGCGTTTCAAATCTGCCGTCATGCATATAAGGTGCTGTTAATTCAATATTTCGTAAAGTAGGTGTTTTGAATTTTCCATAGTCCTTTGCATTCCCAGTAATTGCATAAAAACCCTCGGCTGGATTCAAATCTAAACCATTGTTTGAAAACAAATTATCGTGAAATAGAACAGTTCCATGACAATGAAAACAATCTCCTCGTTCTGTAAAAAAGATATCATAACCGTCCCATTCTTCTGCGTTTAGATCTACTTCTCCTTTTATAAAACGATCGTACTTTGAATCTGTAGAATTCAAAATTCGAAAAAACTGAGCCAAAGCATAAGCAACATATTTGCTTGTAATTTCATCTATTCCGTAAGCTTTTTTAAAGAGTGTTTTGTAGACCGAACTATTGTTCAACAACTGAATATTCATTTTGAAAAAGTCTTCTACTTCAAACATCATGACATCCTCTAGAGTGCCTTGAACACCACCATTCCAAAGAAATTGATGATTCCATGCTAAATTAATATGTGCCAGACTATTGGATTCAAAAGTGGTGAATGCCTTCGTTTGATCATGGCAAGATGAACAGGATTTATCTTGATTTTTTGAAAGCATCTTGTCGTAATACAGTGCCCTTCCCAAAGCAATTCCTTCTTGTGTTGGACGATTATCGTCTGGAATTATCATATCTGGAAAGATTGAAGGATAATTAATCGTTACTGGAGTAGGTTGAAAACTTTCATATTTTTCAACAAGTCCTTTTTTACAGCTAAATAAAGAAGAGATTCCCAACAATAATAAAAAGGTAATTTTAATTGAATTCTTCATCGTTTTTTGCTTTTATTCGACTTTATTCAATAGAAAACACATCAAATCCATTGTTTTTGACCAACTCTTGTTTTGTTTGATCTCCCATCATTCCATTTGAAATGGTTCTTAAATCAAATAAATTAGGATTCCTAAACCAATTCTGAATCTCCATTGATAGAGAAACATCAAAAGATCCTTTGCTAACATTTAAAGCCATAGGAATTGCAACTTGAAAGTAGTTTTTATTCTTATTGAGCGGACCCGTATGGAAATTGAAGTGATTATAAGCACCTAAATCTTCATAACGCCCTTCCAATTTCATATAATGATATCCTCCGCCCATCATCATTGGCCATTCCATTGCTGCTTCAGGGAAATTATTGAATGCTCCTGTTTGGTTCATTGTTGAATCCAAGCCAAATGTAAATCTCAACTCTGTATATTCTCCATTTGGAATGGTTGAAGTGAATTTCCTTTGTTTATAATCTTCCAAACGGGCATCGACATAAATAGCGTCTGCAACATTCACAAAATCACCATTAGATTTAACAAAAACGATGTTGGATACAAAATACCGAATGGTTTCTACGCTGAAATTATTTCCAAATTCATTTGTATACATCACCGTGTCAAAATCAACCATAACACCATCTAGTTTATGGTTAAACCTTAAGTAGGAATCATTCACCGTTACTGGCGGATTAGGATTGGGTTCTGGATTGTCTTTTTTACAAGAGAATAAAAGAAGAACAGCGATGAGCAATCCACTCAATAAAAGAAGTGTGGTTCTTATGTTGAACTGGGCAGAAAATGTAGCCTTCATAATGTGTTTTTCGGCGTTTAATCAAAGTTAGAGCAAACGATGAGGAAAAAAGATGATGTAGATCATGAATTCAAATAAAACCCTCCTCATAACTGAACCACTATGGACTGAAAGCGCCATAGGTTCATAAGAGAATGAAAATTTATAACGACCTTAAAGTATAGATGTTAGACAGTTAGATGTTAGACATTAGACAAAATAGACTCAATTTTCAACATCCAATGTTTGATATAAATATTTTCAGAAGCTAATCCCGATGGCTTATCGGAGCATAGTTTAACTATTTCTGAGACCAATAAAAAAGTCCCGACGCTTACGTCGGGACTTTCAAAAATATATTTAGTATTCTCAAGAAAACTAATTATTTTAAGTCTTTGATGTTTTCTTGCGAAGACTACAAATCAAATTTAATTCCTTGCGCTAATGGCAATTCAGTTGTATAATTGATTGTATTTGTTTGTCTTCTCATGTACACTTTCCAAGCGTCAGAACCAGACTCACGTCCACCTCCTGTTTCTTTTTCACCTCCAAAAGCTCCACCAATCTCAGCACCAGAGGTACCGATATTCACGTTTGCAATTCCACAATCAGAACCTTGAGCTGATAAGAATTGTTCTGCTTCACGTAAGTTGGTAGTCATGATTGCAGAAGACAATCCTTGGACAACTCCGTTTTGAAGTTTAATTGCTTCGGTAACATCTCCTGAATATTTCATCACATAAAGAATAGGTGCGAATGTTTCATGCTGAACAGTCTCGTAATGATTCTCCACTTCGATAATTGTTGGTTTTACATAGCATCCTGATTCGTATCCTTTTCCTTCTAAAACTCCACTTTCAACCAATTCTTTTCCACCTTCTTTCTTCGCTGCTTCAATTGCATTTAAGTAATTGTTCACCGCATCTTTATCGATAAGCGGTCCAACGTGCATTTTTTCGTCTAGAGGATTACCAATTTTGATTTGACCATAAGCCCCAACGATAATCTTCATTACTTTATCATAAATGCTATCGTGGATAATCAAACGACGAGTTGATGTACAACGCTGTCCTGCAGTTCCAACTGCACCAAATACCGCTCCTGGCACAACAATTTTCAAGTCAGCATCTGGAGTAATGATCATCGCATTGTTTCCACCTAACTCTAATAATGTTTTTCCTAAACGTTTAGCAGCCGCTTCAGCAACTGAACGCCCCATACGGGTAGAACCTGTTGCAGAAATCAATGCAATTCTTTTATCATTAGCCAATGCTTTTCCGATATCTGGACCTCCAATTACCATTGTAGAAACTCCTTCTGGAACATTGTTTTTAGCAAATACTTCTTGTGCAATATTTTGACAAGCGATAGATGTTAAAGGTGTTTTTTCTGATGGTTTCCAAACACAAGTATCTCCACAAACCCATGCCAAAGCTGTATTCCAACTCCAAACTGCAACTGGGAAGTTAAACGCCGAAATAATTCCAACAACTCCTAGTGGGTGATATTGCTCATACATTCTGTGTCCTGGACGCTCAGAGTGCATTGTTAAACCGTAAAGTTGACGAGAAAGTCCTACTGCGAAATCACAGATGTCGATCATTTCTTGAACCTCACCTAAACCTTCTTGGTATGATTTCCCCATTTCGTAAGAAACAAGTTTACCAAGTGGCTCTTTATATTCTCTTAATGCATTTCCTAACTGACGAACTACTTCTCCACGGGCTGGCGCTGTCCACTGTCTCCATTCTTGAAATGCATTTGATGCTACTTCAACTGCTTCATTATAATCTTCAACAGATGCTAATTTTACCTGTCCGATTTTTGAACCATCTACTGGTGTAAATGAATCAATCACGTCGCCCTTGGTATCAATCCAGTTTTTTCCTGTTGATGCTCCTTTGTTGACTTCGTTTTTAACTCCTAATTGACTTAGTACTTCTTTGATATCAATTCCTGACATGTATTCTTTGATTTTTTGATTCATGCAAAAGTAAGGAGTTCTTTCGACAAAAAAAAGGAATGAACAGTGTGTCTTTTGGTTGTTGGAAATTTATCAGTTAAAGATGGGTAAATGCTTTTTGAAACGAATGGGTAAATCTGGAATATTTGAAAACACCTTATTCGAATTTCAACACAAATGAAATTCAAAGCTTTAAATAATCCTCTTATCTTGTTGAAGCAAGACAAAAAATCACCACTTGAATTCTGATGAAAATCAACCGTTATACTTGTTAATACCTATCAAAAACGATGTTTTAGACGAATTTTAGCATTTTAAATCATTATACTGGTTATAAGGGATTATACATTCACACTAAACATACTCCCCACATAAGCCGTTAGTCCCATTGCAATAGTTCCCCAAAAAGTAATTCTAACTATTGCTTTCCAAATACTTGAACCTCCTGTATAAGCAGAAGTGGCACCTAAAACTATCAAGAAAAAAATGGCTGAACCATAGAGAGAGAATTCCATGCTTCCTAAAGGAATAAAAAGTGTCACAAGGAAGGGAAGCAATCCTCCTAAAGTAAATGATGCACCTGAAGCAAATGCAGCTTGCATAGGCTTTGCTTGATTGGCCTCATTGATGCCTAATTCATCTCTCACATGTGCCGCTAAAGCATCTTTTGCTGTGAGTTCTTTTGCAACCATCATTGCTGTTTCTTTTTTGAGTCCTCTACTTTCATAGATTTCCGCCAAATACATCAATTCTTCCTCCGGAAACTCTTCTAACTCTTTGCGTTCTCTTTCAATATCAGCGTTTTCCAAATCGGTTTGGGAACTTACGGAAACATATTCTCCAGCAGCCATTGATAAAGCACCAGCAACGAGTCCGGCCAATGTTGCTAAAACAATTACATCTCTTGAATCACTAGCTGCAGCGACACCAATTGCGAGACTTGCTGTGGATAAAATCCCATCATTTGCTCCTAGTACAGCTGCACGAAGCCAATTGCTCCGGTGAATATAATGATTGTCTAAATAGTTCTCAAGGTCTACTGATTGTTGTTTCATTGATCGCTTTTTTGAGGTAAAAATTGAAACAAACTACCAACTCTATTTTGCAATAATCAATTTATGAGTTGTTTGTTCAGTAGATGTTTCAAGAGAAATAAAGTAAATATTTCCGTCAGTTAATGTACTCATATTTTTCGAATAGTGATTTTTTCCAGACTGTAGATTTCTTAGAAAGACCTCATCAACCAAAGCGCCATTCACATCTAAAATGGTGATTTTAACATCCTCATTTTTAGTTAGATTAAATGAAATATTAAGTTCACCAGCATTTGGATTTGGGTAAATCATCAAATTCAGTAAGCTCACACTTGCACTATTCAAATTATCAACAGATAAAGGATCTGGTTTTTTGATAAACACCTCGAATATTTGACTCGTAGCGGTACTCTGTGTTCCGTCGTTGGTGAAAAATATATTTGGTTGCGTACTGCTAATTCCACCATAAATATATCCAATCAACACGCTGTCTGTAGGAATATTATCAAGTTTAAAAACTCCATTATCAAAATGAGGAAGGTTATAATTTGGAATAAATTCTGCACCTGAACCTAATAAAGCTGGCATTACAATCGGCAATTTATATTCTGCCATATCTCCAGAAGCATTTCTTGTAACTCTGGCAATTGTGTTTACAAAAGGAACATTATCATCTTGCACCAAAGTTCCTAAATTATCGTAAAACTGTGCTATTCCGCCAAAAAACACATTGTGCATTTCATTGTTTGTCTCTGAATAAATAGGTATAACTGGACAATGATAATGATTGTAATATTGTTGGAATGTGTTATTGACAGTGTATCCATTATTGTTTACAGTAACAGAATTCAGAAACGGCAAATCTGCATTGTGTTGGAAAACTCCTGAAAACATAGTAATTCCATAACTTCCATCAGGCATAATCTGAGGTTCAGCATTATAATCTCTCCTGTGTAAATTTACAGCATCAGTATGTGGAGCTAAATGAGTTACCGTCATTGTTGTTCCATCATCTTGCAGTTCAAACTTTCGAATAGCATCAGTATATTCTTGAATAAAACCAGGTCCGTTATTTGGCCCCATTGGATTGTATCTTCCAATAAATTTATGCCCTCCTAAAAGGTAGTAAGTCGTTCCCATTTTTGACAATCTTCCCCCAGTTACTTGAAATTCAGAATCTGTGATTTGTCGGAAAAAAGCAGTTAAACTTGAGTTGTTCATTACAGCGTTGATTACATCTGGAACCTTTATCGCAGTAAGATTAGGATATGTAGTATGATCTGCTTCGATTGCGCTATAACCATAACCACCTACACAGTATAAATATTCACCCTCTTGATAAAACTGCATATTTGTAGAGCTCAATTGTTCTTGAATCGAAGCAGGTAATGAACTGAGTGGTGCCGACCATTTTTGCTGTGCAACTGGATCAACAACTATGAGTTGAATATTATTTCCAGCAACATTAAAAGCTGCAAAAGGTTGTCTTCTATGTAAGCCATCTAAACGCCCACCAACAATCAACCACTTTCCTTCGTGCTGACCAAAAGCATAAGATTGTACCCCGCCAAGATTATCAATATTAATTGGATTAATACTGATTTCAAAAGGTGATGTTTGAGCGTAATTATAGCCAGAAATTAAAAAGGTGACTAAAAGAAAAAATATTTTTACAGTACTCATTATATGTAGTTTAGTTTGTGTTTTTATTATTTTAATGCGCTAACTTACCATAAAAAATAATTTTGTTGTGTAACAAAAGTCGCATAAAGATTTTTACTGAGCTACATCATGAATTGAGAAAATAATAATAATAAATTAGGGTTACTCTGACTTTATATATAGTTTTATTGAAAATACAAACAGTTTATGCGAATACAATACATTTTGAGTACCCTTTTTTCCTTTTTTCTCATCAGCTGCGGAACAACAAATGATGCAATTATTAACGAAATAGAAGAAGTTCAGCTACCTGATGCAGCATTACCTTCAAAGATTGTTTTTCTCTATTTCGATATTGAAAAAAACTCAGAAAACAAAGAACTGATTACTTTAACCAACACCCAAGCTGTTGATGGTCAATTAAAAGAAAACACCATCATAAATGCCACGAAAAAAGAAGGAAATTTGATTCTTCAATTGTTGGACAGTGAAAAACAAGTGGTAGAAGAACAAATTATTGAGAATCCATTGAATAAAAATATAGAACAATATAATGAAAGCGGAGAAGCAAATACGCATACTGTAAATTTGCAGAAAAGTCAATTTTATATGCGCTTCAATCAACAAAAAAATACAAAATCAATTAAAATACTTAAAATATCATCGGCTGGAGAAGTTGAGGTATTCCATCAAAACATTACCTTATAAACATGAAGAAACACGTACTTATTATCTTAGCAGTTCTTTTTTGTGGAACAATTTTCGCTCAGGTTTTTGACACAATTATGTTGCACAACACAGGACCAACTGATAAACGAATAAACCTAGTCATTATGGGGGATGGTTATCAAGCAAGCGAACAAGATAAATTTATAATAGATGCTACTGGGTTAAAAAACTATCTATTTACAACAGTTCCTTACTCTAATTATGCTGAATATTTCAATGTAATTGCAGTGAAAGTAATTTCAAATGAAAGTGGAATTAAGCATCCAGCAACCGCTACTGATGTTATTGAACCAGTATTTCCAGTGAGTAATCCTGACACTTATTTCGAAACAACTTTTGATTATCAAGATATTCACAGGTGTATTTACACTTCTAATACAAACCTTACAACGCAGGTTTTGGCAGCAAACACTCCGTTTTTTGATATCGCAGTTGTTGTGGCAAACACAACAGAATACGGTGGTTGTGCAGGAACTTACGCTTATTTCTCAGCACATGCAAACGCAAAAGATATTTTCATTCATGAAATTGGACATTCATTTGCGAATTTGGCAGATGAATATTGGTTTGCTAGCACATCAGAAAGACCAAACAAAACACAGGTTGGAAGTCCTTCTACCAACAAATGGAAAAACTGGATTGGTACAAATGGTGTAGATATTTATCCTTTTACAGAAGATCCAACTTGGTATAGACCTCATCAAAACTGTGAAATGCGCTATCTTGGAATGGGATATTGCTCTGTTTGTAGAGAAGCAACTGTAGAACGAATTCACCAATTACAAGGACCAATTGAGGGGTTCTCTCCAAGTTCATCATTATTACAAATGGGAACAATTGATTTAGATTTTGAGATTTCTTTAATCTTTCCAAATCCAAATACATTAGAGTTTTCATGGGAATTGAATGGAGTGGAAATCAATACATCCTCAACAAACATTACTGTTACAGCGAATGATTTGGTTGACGGACTCAATACTTTAAATTACAGTGTTGTTGACAATACTCCTTTGGTGAGAACAGACAATCATGAAACTATTCACCTAAACACAGTTACTTGGCAGATCAATAAAAGTGGATTGGGAATTGAAGAAATTCAAGCTAAAGAATCAAGCTTTGTTTTATTTCCAAATCCAAGTACTGATATGGTGTATTTAAAGTCAAACCAAAAATCCAATGGAAATCTAACTTTTGAATTGGTTTCTATTTCAGGTCAAGTTCTTAAAAAGGTTATTTTAAGCCCAGATGCTTCACAAACCTTTTCGTTCAAAATGGGCGATGTTGAAACAGCAACCTATCTTTTAAATGTTTATGATGCGAATGGAAGTAAGTTGTATACGCATAGGTTGGTGAAGAGGTAAAGAGATGCACCACTATTATAATGAAATTGATGGAATTCTATTAATAAATTATGATAACAACAGCTTTATTTTTAGATTTAATGAAAATTCCCTTCACTTATGCATTTAATTACTTTGTTCTCCGCCGCACTTCTATTGTTTACTGCAAGTTGCAGTACACCCAAAAATGTCATCACCTATTCTGTGCCAGATGTTGAAATTCCCGATGAAGGTCTTTCTACAAAGATTGTAGTTCTAAATTTTAATATTATAAAAAGCAAAAACAATCAATTGGACATTTCATTAACCAATAGAGAACTTATTCCTGGCAGATTAAATGAAAGTGAGATGATCTATCCGCCAAAAGAATTGGGTAAGTTGGTTATTCATCTTTTGGATTCGAATAGTCAAATAATAGAGGAGTTAGTTATTAAAAAATCTTATTTACAAATCATAGAGAAATATAATTCAGAAGAGAACATTGAACTTCAAAATGATAGCATTGAAGAAATTCCCTTAACAGTTCGTTTTAACGAAAACAACTCTGTTAAATCAATTAAGATATTTAAGCTTGAAGGGGAAGGAATTTTCGAAATTTTTCATGAAAACCTAATTCAAAAATAAGAGTCTGGTTTAATATTTTGTTTTGTTCTTTTATCGACTCTTTTCATCCAGTATATTATAAAAAAACCGCCAATTATTCCTGGAATAAACCAACCATAAAAATCACGATTATTGTTTATTCTCTAATGGACCTTCCCACACAATAGGGATGACAGTGGCATCTTTTTTAAAAAAAAACACAATTTAAACATAGACTATGGTTTTCTTTGAAGATTACCGAAATGAAGAATAATCTGAGTATACTGATTGTATTTATTTTTTAAATCCATTGAGATTTTTAATTTTTTATGGGTCACATTAAATTTAAGGGGATTAAGCAAATAATTTCTCTAACCTAAACAGGAAAAAAGATGTATCTGTCACG